>JAAIGF010154263.1_pt1 | contig 22463 bp, 15 predicted proteins | sample 6487441 | NCBI WGS metagenome assembly JAAIGF01 (sample SAMN13974129, study PRJNA590717) | phyllosphere metagenome | biome: pepper field; feature: multiple bacterial spot infested pepper fields; material: pepper leaves; isolation source: leaves from pepper fields | host: Capsicum annuum ... | reverse complement strand
TGGTAACAGCGGCGGCCCCATGGCCGACATCAACGTTACGCCCCTCGTGGACGTGATGCTGGTGCTGCTGATCATCTTCATCATCACGGCGCCTCTGATGTCCCACAAGGTCAAGGTCGAGCTGCCGGAGGCCAACCTGGTTCAGAACCCGGAAGACGCCGAAAAGCGTTCGAGCCCGATCACCTTGGCAGTCAAGGAAGACGGTTCGGTTTACTGGAACGACGAGAAAATCGATCGTGGGACCCTGGAGTCCCGCCTCGCTACCGCCGCCCAGCAGACTCCGCAGCCGCCGCTGAACCTGCGTGGTGATCGCACCACCAAGATGCGCATCATCAACGACCTGACCAAGGTCGCGCAGGAGCAGGGCATGCTGGACGTCGGCTTCGTCGCGACCAAAGAAAAGGGGCAGTGAGCCATGGCATTCAGTAGTGGTGGTGGCAAAGGCCCCATGGCGGACATCAACGTCACGCCCCTCGTGGACGTGATGCTGGTTCTGCTGATCATCTTCATCGTGACCGCGCCGATCATGACGTACCCGATCGCCGTGGATCTGCCGCAGCGGGTTCTGAACCCACCGCCGGTGACGGTTGAACCGCCGCCGCCGATCGAGCTGCGTGTGGATGCGAGCAACCAGGTGAGCTGGAACAACTCGCCGGTGCCGGTGAGCGAACTGCAGCAGCGGATGGAACAGGAGGTCCAGCGTGACCCGACCAACCAGCCGGAACTGCGTATCGACGCCAGCCCCGATTCCGAGTACGACGTGATGGCCAAGATCCTGGCTGCCGCGAAGAATGCTCAGATGAAGAAGATCGGCTTCGTCCAGCAGTAAGCAATACGCAAGACAAAGTCATGACGCGACTTGAAAACGCCCCTGGAAACAGGGGCGTTTTTTTTATGCGCGCTAAAGAACAGCGTCGCCCGGCCGTTACTCCTCACGTCACGCTCACGCGTGGCCTGCAGCACGCAGCGCAGCGACATTCGCCGCCGCCACTGCAGGGGGAACAACCAGAAGCATTCTTCGGCTCATCGATCTTCGATGGCCCGCGTTGCCATGGCCTGTCGATAATCAGAACGCAACAAGGATCACCCGATGGAAGCGCACATGCCTGCCACCGCCGCATCCCCCGAACGTGCTGAACATGCTGCGCGGGGTACCGCACCACGTCGACGAGCCTGGTGGGTGATGCTCGCCCTGCTCTGCTGCCTGGCAGTGTTCAACGCGGCAGCCGCTCCGTTCAACGAAGGCTTCCTCAGCCAACCTGCCGGGCTGCCCCCGGTGACCGGTCCGGGCACATCTGCCTTCACCCTGCAGCTGGGCGGCCAGACCTTCATTGTCACCTCCAGCGCGGGTGGGCTGTCGTGGGAGCCGGGTGCGCTCACCGTCAACCAGTACACAAACAACATCTACATCCGGCGCGCGGATGGCCGCGGCTTCACCCTCGGGACGATCGCCGTCGGTACCTCCGATCCCGGTCCCCGGCCAGCACAGATCCGGCTGTCGCGTGCAGGCGCGCTGGTGGCACCGATCGAGCCGTTCATGATGGACGGGGATTCGGTGCACAGCTTCCCCGACATTGAAGTGGATGAACTCCGGTTTGCCGGCATCACACTCCAGGGGCTGATGATCCGGCAGATCATGGGCAACAGCGAGATTGCGCCCAAGTTGCCTACCGTTACATCCATTTCGCCCTCAAGCGGCACGACTGCCGGTGGCACGCCGGTGATCATCACCGGTACCAACTTCGCCGATGTCATTGCAGTGGAGATCGGGCAGGTCCTCAGTACCTACGACGTGGTGAGCAGCACCGAAATCCATCTGTACACGCCGTCCGGCACCGCCGGCGCCGCCGATGTGCGCGTCACCACGACCCAAGGCAATTCCAGCCTTTCCGGTCCGCCGGTGTCCTACACCTACGTCGGTGTGCCGACGATCACCAGTGTCACGCCCGCCAAGGGCCCGCTTGCCGGCGGCAACAAGGTGACCCTCACTGGAAGCAACCTCACGTCGGTCAATTCAGTACGCTTCGGCAGCACGCCTGCCAGCCACATTCAACTGCTCAGCGACACCCAGCTGGTCGTCACGGCACCGCCGGGGAGCGCGGGCCCGGTGAACATCCAGGCCGGCACCGTCGCCGGCGCCAGTACGCCGAGCGCAGCGTCCAGCTACACCTATGTCGCTGCGCCGGTCGCCAGCAATGACCATCTCGGCAACTGGGGTGTCTACAACTACGGGCAGAACACGCCCTTCAACACCAATCTGGGCCCGAAAGTCGGCAACGTGGCCACCGCCTACGCGGTTGTCTCGCCGACCGCGCTCGGCGGCACGGTGACGGTGGACAGCAGCGGCATGCTCATCTACATCACGCCGGTGGGCGTGCACTCGAAGACCGACAGCATCCAATACACCGCCAGCAATGAAGGCGGCACCTCCAACGTAGGCACACTGACCATCGGCCTGCGCACGCCGTTCTTCGTTGCCGAGGTGAACGGTGCCGCACAGCGCGGCACGCCGCTGACCGGCGTTACGGTCGCCGTGTCCAATGGCCGCGCGCCGTATACCTGTGCGGTCACACCCGCCTCCGGAGCACTGCCTGCTGGCGTCAAGATCGGCAAGGATTGCGCATTGTCCGGCACGCCCACGCAGAGCGGCACGTTCCCGTTCGCTGTCAGCATCACCGACAGTTCGGACACGCCGTTCACGATGAACAGCGCCACCTTGAGTCTGGTCGTGGCCCCACCGCCGGCGTCGCTGACTTCGCTGCTGCCTGCCAGCGGCCCCGCCAGTGGCGGCAGCAGTGTGATGCTTACCGGCCAGCTCGCCGATGCCACCGCCGTGATGTTCGGCACCCAGCCGGCCGCATCGTTCACCCAGCTTGATCCCACCCGCATCATCGCGGTGACCCCTGCAGGCACGGCCGGTGAGGTCGACATCACGGTCCTCACTGCCAACGGCACCACGCCGATAACTCCTGCCGGCCGCTACACGCGCATCGCACAGCCGGTCATCACCCAGCTGTCGCCGACTGCAGGTCCGGCCGCGGGCGGCACCACCGTCACCGTGTCCGGCACCGGCCTGGCCAGCGTCTACGAGGTCACCGTGGGAGGACGTGCCGCAAGCGCGGTCGTCGCCCACAGCGACACCACCGTGACCTTCATTGCGCCGGCCGGTCCGGCAGGCACGCACGAGGTGCAGCTGACCGGCAATGGCGGGGTGAGCACGACCAGCGCTGCAAGCCTTTACACCCAGGCGATCGCACCCGTCGCGGCAGACGTTCTCGTGCCCGGCGTGCCCTATAACGATGGCAGCAACACGCCGCTGGTCTTCAGCCTCGCCACGCAGGTCAACAATAAGCCGACCAGCTTCAAGACGGGCTCGGCCACCACCGCGCTCGGCGGCAGCATCAGCATCGACACCAACGGCGACGTGACCTACATCGCACCGGTCGGTGTGCGCGCCAGCAACGACAGCTTCCAGTTCACCGCCCGCAATCATGGCGGCACCTCGAACCCGGCCACGGTGCGCCTTGCCTTGGGCGAGCCCACGGTGCAGGCCGTGCTGGTGGGCAGCGGCCAGCATGGCAATGCCGTGGCGGGCGCGCGCATCACCTTCAGCGGAGGGCGGGCGCCGTATCAATGCGCCACCTCGCCCAGCGCTGGCGCTCTGCCGACCGGCGTGCAGATCAATGCAGACTGCAGTCTGAGCGGCATGCCGACCCAGAGCGGCAGCTTCACCTTTGCCACCGAGGTCACTGACAGCTCCACCAGCGCCTACACCACCAGCACCGGCACGCTTGTCTTCACGGTCGGCGCCGAGGTACCGGATGCACCGGTGATCGGCACCGTGACCACGGGCGCCCCCGGCACGGTCGAGGTCAGCTTCACCGCGCCGGCCAGTGATGGCGGCACGCCGATCACCGGCTATACGGTGACCGCACAGCCGGGTGGCGCGAGCGTAACCGGTGCGACAGCGCCGCTGACGGTACCCGGCCTGAACGTCGGCACCGCCTATACCTTCACCGTGATCGCCCGCAATGCTGCAGGCAACAGCGTGCCGTCCGCACCGTCCAGTGCGGTAACGCCGCTTGCGCATCTGGTCGCGCAGCCGGTCAACGCCCAGGTGGGCTACGGCGCTACCGCCGCGCCGATCACCTTGGCCATCGAGGGCACGCCCAGCACCGTGGAGATCGTCGACGCGCCGTCGCACGGCAGCGCCACGGTCGATGGCCTGGCCATCCTCTACACACCCGCCATCGGGCATGCAGGCGCGGACAGCTTCAGTTACCGGGTCCGCGATGCGTTCAGCACCTCGGCCGCCGCCAGGGTGAGCATCACCGTGGCCGACCCTCAACTGCGTCTGGCGACCCCCACGCTCGGCCAGGCAACGACCGAGCTGGATTTCAGCCAGACACTGCGCAGCGAGGGCGGATTGGCACCCTACACCTACGCCGTCACCGCCGGTGCCCTGCCCGCTGGTATGACGCTGGAGCAAGACGGTCGCTTCACTGGCCGGCCCACCGCCGATGGCAGCTTCGCCTTCACCGTCACCGTGACCGACAGCAGCACCGGCCGTGGTCCGTTCAAGGTCAGCCAGGCCTATGCGCTGCAGGTGGCTGCGCCGGAGGTGGGTCTGGACCTCACACCGCTGGCCGACGCCGTAGGTGCCGCAGCCTACACCCAGCGGCTCAGCGCCAGCGGTGGCACCGCGCCGTACCGCTTTGCGCTGCGCTCGGGCCGCCTGCCAGATGGCCTGGCGCTGCTCGACAGCGGGGAAATCAGCGGTGAGCCGAGCGAGGCGGGCGACTTCAATTTCACCGTCGAGGTCACCGATGCCAACGGCTACACGGGCACGGCCGCGCACGCGCTGAGCGTACAGGCCGCAGAACAGCGCATCGGGCAGATGGTGGTCAATCCGGAAGCGCCGGAGTACACCCCCGGCGGCGTCTTCAGTGTGGCAGCGCAGGGCGGTGCTTCTGGTCAGCCGGTGCAGTTCCGCAGCGCGACACCGGCAATCTGCACCGTACAGGGTGCGAGCGTGCTGATGCTCGGCGCGGGCACCTGCGTGCTTACCGCCGATCAGCCCGGCAACGGGCTGTTCGCAGCGGCGGCCCAGGCACGGCTGGAGGTTGCCATCGGTGCCGCCAGGCCGGTGCTCAGCTGGGCAGCTTCACTGAGCAAGGTCTACGGCGAGGACGACTTCGAGCTGCCGCTGCCGCAGAGCACCAGCCCTGCCGGTTTCAGTTACATCAGTTCCAACCCCGCCGTGGCCACCCTTGCCGGCCGGACCGTGACCCTGCACGGCGAGGGCAGCACCATCATCACCGCAACGCAGGCGGCCAGCGGCCCCTATGCTGCTGCCAGCGTGCAGCTGCAGCTGGTGGTGGCAGGCCGCCCCGACCCGACCCGCGACGCGCAGGTGAGCAACAGCCTGCAGGCGCAGGTGGATGCCAGCGTGCGCTTTGCCCAGGCGCAGCAGGCCAACATCCGTGCTCGCCTGCGCCAGGTGCGCAGCGGCGACAATGCCTCAAGCATGGACGTGTCGCTGGCATACGCAGGCAGCACCCCCGGCCAGGGCCTGTCGCTGCCGCTGAACAGTGCTGCGTTCGATGCGCCTGCCCTGCCGCAGGGCTGGGGCAGCTGGGCGGCGGGCACGCTGAGCTATGGCAGTTCCGGTCGTGGCCGCACCAGCGCCGACTTCAGCACCGGCGGCATCACCGTCGGCGCTGACCGCGCGCTGGGCGCGAACCTGCTGCTGGGCGTGGCCGGCAGCTGGGGACGCCAGGACACCGAGTTCGAGGGCAGTCCGTCGCGCACCGATGCCGAGCAGCGCTCGTTGGCGGTGTACGGGCTGTGGCGCACCGGCGAGCATCTGTTCGTCGATGCAGTGCTGGCCAGCGGCAGGCTCGATTTCACCCTGGACCGCTGGAGCGAGCAGGCCGCCGCGACGGCCCACAGTACCCGCGCGGGCAGGCAGCTCTTTGGTGCGCTGACCTTCGGTTACGAGCACCACGCTGGCAACGGCACCACGCTCACCACCTATGGCCGCGTTGATGGTCACAAGGCCGAGCTGGACCCGTACCGCGAACATGGCCTGGGCGTGTACGACCTGCGCTATGACCGCCAGGACGTACGTACCAGCGCGCTGGCATTGGGGCTGGAGGGCAGCCATCCGTTCCAGCGCGACCGTGCGGGCTGGCGCCCCTACTGGAGCGTGGAGTACCGCACCGCGCTGGATGATCGCAGCGACGTGTCGCTGAACTACGTGCAGCGACCGGACAGCCGCGACTACCTGCTGGCGATGCGCAGCTACAACGATGACACGCTGTCCCTCGGCGCCGGTATCGACCTGCAGCTGGACACCGGCTGGATGTTCTCGCTGCTGCTCGGCCACGACCAGGGCCGCAACACGCTGCGCAGCAGCAGCGTCGGGCTGCAGGTACGCTTCGGCGGCAACGCCGGCCCGCGCTGACCGGCATCGCCATCGGCGGGTGACGACGGCCGGCCGTCACCCGCTGCTGCAGCCGCGGGCTGCGGCGCGTTCTTCACCCTGCCCGGCTATGATCGCGCCATGCTCGCCTTCTTCGAACCTGTACGCCATTGGCTTGATGGTATGCCCCACATGGCCACCCTGCTGGCCGTGGCCTATGTGATCTACCTGCTCGGGCTTTCGGGCATGATCATGCTGCAGAAGCGCGAGCCGGTGGCCACGCTGAGCTGGATTCTCTCGCTGGCCGCACTGCCATACCTCGGCTTGATCATCTACTACCTGCTCGGGCCGCAACGGGTGAAACGCCAGCGGCTGCGCCGCGGCCGGTCGCGCTCGGGCATGGAGCACTACCGTGCGGTGTGTCCGCCGGATGCGGACTGCACCGAGCTGTCGGCCATCGGCCAATCCACCACCGGCCTGGCGCCGAGCAGCGCCACCGATGTGCGTTGGCTGGTGGACGGCGCGGACACCTATGCCGCGCTGATCGAAGGCATCGCCCAGGCACGCGACCACGTGCACCTGGAGTACTACATCTATGAACCCGACCACACCGGCACCCAGATACGCGACGCGCTGGTGGCTGCCGCAGCCCGTGGTGTGCAGGTGCGCCTGCTGCTCGATGCGGTGGGGGCAGGCAAAGTGCGCAGACGCTTCCTGCAGCCCTTGCTGGAGGCCGGTGGCGAGGTTGCCTGGTTTCATCCCCGGCAGCTGCTCAAGCCCTTCCAGCGGCCCTGGTTGAACCTGCGCACGCACCGCAAGCTGGTGGTCATCGACGGCCTGCTGGCCTTCACCGGCGGCATCAACATCACCGACGACGAGAATGATGCGGTCGACCCCAAGGCTTACCGCGACCTGCACATGCGGCTGCGCGGCCACGTGGTGCGCAGCCTGCAGCTGGTGTTCGTCGAAGACTGGCTCTACGCCAGCGGCCAGCAGGCCGGCCAGCTCGAGCTCAACCGCCTGTGGCCACGTGAAACGCCCAGCCGCGAGGACGGCAGCATCAATGCGCAGGTGCTGGTCTCCGGTCCCGATTCGGGCTGGGAGCCCATCCATCGCCTGCAGGTGGCCGCCATCTACGAGGCGCGCAAGCGCGTGTGGCTGGTGACGCCCTACTTCGTGCCGGGCGAAGCGGCTCGCATGGCGCTGACCTCCGCCGCGCTGGGCGGGCTGGATGTGCGCCTGCTGGTGCCCAAGATGAGCGACTCGTGGTTCGTCACCCAGGCCGCGCGTTCCTACTTCGACGAACTGCTGCAGGCCGGTGTCAGGATCCACGAGTACGGCCCGCGCATGCTGCATACCAAGGCTTTCATCGCCGATGATGACCTGTGCATTGTCGGCACGGCCAACTTCGACCACCGCAGCTTCCGCCTCAACTTCGAGCTGTCGATGATGCTGCGTGACCGCGACAAGACGGCTGAGCTGGAGCAGATCCTGGAGGCCGAGTTCGCCAGCGCGACACGCGTGCACAATGCCCGCGACCGCGCGCTGTGGCGGCACCGTCTGCCGGAAGCCTTCGCGCGGCTGGCCTCGCCGCTGCTGTAGGCGCGGCGCTACACTGCCGGCCTGTCTTTCTGCCGTGCCGTGCCATGACCTGCCTGAGCGTCAACGTCAACAAGATCGCCGTGCTGCGCAACTCGCGCGGTGGCCACGAACCGGATGTCCTGCATGCCGCGCGCACCTGTCTGGACGCCGGCGCGCATGGCATCACCGTGCACCCGCGGCCCGACCGGCGGCACATCACCGCTGAAGATGTGCTCGCGCTGTCCACACTCACGCAGCAGCGCGGTGTGGAGTTCAACATCGAAGGCAATCCGTTCGCGCCGCCACGCGAGGGCTACCCCGGCCTGCTGCCGCTGTGCGCGCAGACCCGCCCGGCACAGGCCACCCTGGTGCCCGATGGCGACGGACAGATCACCTCCGACCATGGGTTTGATTTTGCGCGCGACGGCGAGCGCCTGCGTCCGCTGATCGCCGGGCTCAAGGCGATGGGCTGCCGGGTGAGCCTGTTCGTGGACGCCGGCAATCCGCTGCTGGAGCAGGCCGCTGTCATCGGCGCTGACCGCATCGAGCTGTACACCGGCCCGTATGCCGAAGCGTATGCCGCCGGTAACGCGCAGGCCGAACTCGCGCTGTTCGCCGAAGCCGCGCGTCGCGCGCAGGCGGTGGGTCTGGGTGTCAATGCCGGCCATGACCTCTCGCAGGACAATCTTGCCGCCTTCCTTGCCGCCGTGCCGGACGTGCTGGAGGTGTCCATCGGCCACGCACTGATCAGCGAGGCCCTGTACGCAGGCATGACGCCCACGGTGCAGGCCTATCTGGCGATCACCCACAGCAGCACACGGGCTATCGGCTAGCACCGGCCCCCCGGGCGAGCCGTTCGACCTCTTGATATGGATCATATATGATCCGTATACAACTTCAGAACCGGACTCCCCATGGGCATCGTGAACATCGACGACGCGCTGCACGACCAGCTGCGTCGTGCCTGCACCGTCAGCCACCGCTCCATCAATGCCCAGGCCAACTTCTGGATCAAGGTCGGCATGCTCTGCGAGATGAACCCGGACCTCAGCTTCCAGGACATCGTCGCCAGCGAACTGCGTGCGGCCGGGGTACAACCCGGCGCGGCCGGGCCCCACATCAGCTGAGGTGCCTGCGATGATCAAGCGCCCCGACGAACTGGCCCTGATGGCCGAATCCGGTCGCCTGCTGGCGCAGGTGTTCGCCCATATCGATCGGCTGCCGCTGGAGGGCATGAACACCCTGCAGATCAATGACGAGGTTGAACGCCTGATCGTCGACACGCTGCACGCGCGCCCGGCCAGCAAAGGCCAGTACGGCTTTGCGTACGTGCTCAACGCCAGCATCGATGATGTCGTCTGCCACGGCGTGCCCTCGGCCAGGGACGTGCTGCGCAGCGGCCAGATCGTCAACCTCGACATCACCCTGGAGAAGAACGGTTACATCGCTGACTCGAGCACGACCTATCTGATCGGTGAGGTGGCCTACCCTGCCCGACGACTCGTGCAGGCCACCTACCAGGCCATGTGGAAGGGCATCGCCGCCGTGCGCCCCGGCGCCCACCTGGGCGACATCGGCAGCGCCATCGCGCGGCACGCGCGCGCGCACGGCTACAGCGTGGTCAAGGAGTTCTGCGGTCATGGCATCGGCCGCGAAATGCATGAAGACCCGCAGATCCTGCACTACGGCCATGCCGGCACCGGCCTGCAGCTGCAGGAAGGCATGGTGTTCACCATCGAGCCGATGATCAACCAGGGCAAGGCCGCCATCATCCACAACCCCGACCAGTGGCCGGTGCATACGCGCGATGGCAAGCTCTCGGCGCAGTTTGAACATACCGTCGCGGTGACCGCCACCGGTGTGCGCGTACTCACCTTGCGTCCGGATGAAACGCCGTTGTGCGCTGTAGAGCCCGGCACGCCCTAGGCTGGCACCAGCGGGCGTGGCGCTGGTCGAGCCTTGCCTTCCAGCGCGTGTTCCGCCGTGCCAACCTCGCCCTGGACGAGACCCGCGCCCAGGAGATGCAGCAGCAGATCGATGCGCATGCGCAGTCCCAGCACACGTCCATGCGCATGGGCTGAGTAGAAAGAAGTGAAGTCGCCCTCTTGGACGCGGGGCGCTGAATCCTTCAGCCGCCGCCACGCGCCGTCTCAGCGATTGAGACGGCGTTCTCGTATCGTCGCAGGATGGGAATTGCCATCAAAGGCCGCGGCGCCACCAGCCACCTCGTCGGACGTTTCGAAAGCACGGTCAGCGAAGCCGTGGACGATGGCTGGGGCCTGGACGAGAGTGACGAGTTCGCCGCCGGCCGCCTGCGCACCGAAGTGCGCGCCGAGACCGCACGCAGCATCATCAGCCGCAATTCCTCGCCGGATGTTGGCTTCAGCCAGTCGGTGAACCCGTACCGCGGCTGCGAGCACGGCTGCTCGTACTGCTTTGCGCGGCCTTCGCATGCCTATCTCAACCTGTCGCCCGGGCTGGATTTCGAAACCAAGCTGTTTGCCAAGACCAATGCGCCGCAGCTGCTGCGCAAGGAGTTCTCGCGCCCCGGCTACGTACCGCAGCCGATCGCGCTGGGCATCAACACCGACGCCTACCAGCCGATCGAACGCAAGTTCAAGCTCACCCGGCAGCTCATCGAGGTGATGGCCGAGACCCGGCATCCGTTCTCGCTGATCACCAAGAACGCGCTGGTCGAGCGCGATATCGACCTGCTGGCACCACTGGCCGCACAGAAGCTGGTGAGCGTGCACTTCTCGGTGACCTCGCTGGACCCGCATCTTTCGGCCAGGCTCGAGCCACGCGCTTCGGCACCGCACGCACGGCTGCGTGCGATGAAGCGGCTCTCCAATGCCGGCATACCGGTGGGCGTGATGGTTGCCCCGGTGATCCCGTGGATCAACGACAGCGAGCTGGAAGCCGTGCTGGAAGCCGCGCACGACGCCGGTGCCCGCACCGCTGGTTACGTGCTGCTGCGCCTGCCACTGGAGGTTGCGCCTTTGTTCCGCGACTGGCTCGACGCCCACCACCCCGACCGCGCCGCGCATGTGATGAGCACGATCAACCAGCTGCGCGGAGGCAAGGATTACGACAGCCAGTTCGGCACCCGCATGCGCGGCCAGGGCGTGTATGCCGACCTGCTGGCCAACCGCTTCAAGCTGGCACGCAGGCGCATCGGATTTGATGCCCAAAACAGCCACTGGCCGAAGCTGGACTGCAGCCTGTTCCAGAAGCCGCTGCCGCCGAAGGTTGACTCACCGCAGGGCAGCCTGTTCTAGCGGCACAGCGTGTACAGGAAGCGGTAGGTGACGACTGTCAGTCGTCACGCCTCTGTTCTTGATCGGATATCAGGTTCGTCGGCTCGCGCCGCCATGGGACGCTGGGTTCATCGGTAGAGCCGACCCCACGGTCGGCTCGCGCGCGCAGCGCGGCGGGTCATCGCTGTCTGCCCGGAGAGCAGCCGACCATGGGGTCGGCTCTACACCAGCGGTTTGCGCGGCCGCGGGATGTCAGTTCGTTGGCTCGCGCGTCATGGGACGTCGGGTTCGTCGGTTGGCGCGTCATGGAACGCTGGGTTCGTCGGTAGAGCCGACCCCACGGTCGGCTCGCGCGCGCAGCGCGGTGGGTCATCGCTGTCTGCCCGGAGAGCAGCCGACCATGGGGTCGGCTCTACACCAGCGGTTTGCGCGTTGCGTTGCTTGCCACCGCACCGTGGCGTTCTGTAGCTTAGCCTCGCTCCCGCATGAAACGGGGGTCGGGTATGACAGCCCGAAACATGACGCACCCGCGCCTGCTCCCATTGGGAACGGGCCAGCTTGCCATGCCTTATGGCGGGCGGTGCGTGGAGGCCGCAAGGCCTGCCGTTTCAATCATGTACGGTCTGTCACCGCGTGCCGTCCGCCACCCTTGTATGACAGCGAGGGTGGTGGTCTTTGAACACTTGAGATCGCCAACATGACTGATGACGTTGCAACGTCGGTGGAGGTGCTGGCGCTGATGCAGGCGCAGGCGGTGGAGCGGATGGTCGCGCGGGGTGAGCCGGTCGCGCGGTGAGGGTTTCGTTGGGTCGAGGCCAGGAGCGTGACGACTAACAGTCGTCACCTACCAGTCGTCACGTAACCGTCGCCACCTGCCGATCCCGCCCACCCTGTGACGCCTTCGGCTGGACATCGGGGCATCGGGAGGCGAACAATCAGGGTCTGGCGCCGGGGGGCGCACCTTCTGGAGGTTTGGGCATGGCCAGCAACAGTGGTGCGACGGCGGCAATCATTGCGTCCACAACGGCGGTCAACGCGGCGGCGGCTGCCAGGCAGCGCGAGGCATTGCTGGCGGCGTTCCGCGAGCGTGGCGCGCTCAGGCCGGCGCAGGCGATCGAGGGTGCGGTGCTGGATCCGGCGCTGAAGACGGTGCTGGCCTGGTACCAGGCCGAGAAGGTCATCCGTACCTCCGACGACGGCAAGCTCTACCTGGATGAGAACGCCTTGCAGGCCCAGCAGGCGCTGAGCCGGGGCAATACGCTGAAGGCGCTGTGGATTCTGCTGGTGATCCTGGTGGCGGTGGTGGCGCTGGTTGTTGCGGTGGTGGCGATCAATTCGCCTTGAGGGTGGGCAGTGCCCGGCGACAGGCAGAGCGTGACGACCAACGGTCGTCACCCACCATAAGCCCGGTCGTCAGCAGCCATAAGCATGGTCGGTCAGCCGCCGAACAGCTTCTGCGCCTGCTGGAACAGAATCCAGCTGGTGGCGATGAACTTGTCGCCGCCCTGGGGACGGTTGCCGCGGTGGGTGTGGGTGAACGCGGTCGGCGCGAACAGCAGGCTGCCGGTGCGCGGTGCGATCCGGCGCTGCTGGAACAGAAACTCGGTTTCGCCCTGCTCGAACCCGTCGTTGAGGTAGAGCGTCCACAACAGGTGGCGGTGCAGCGTCTCGGCCTGGGCATCGCGCGGATACAGCTCGCAGTGCCAGTACGGGTAACCGCCTTCGCCAGCGGCATACCACTGCAGGTTGATCGCTCCAGGCCGCAGGCAGGTACGGGCGAGATCGGCCAGAGCGGCGGCCTGCATCGCAGGGAAATCCTCGGCGGTCAGGCGCTTCGGCTGCCCTGCGCTGTCCTGCACCTGCAGCATCAGCGGGGCGATCAGCGCCTGTGGATAACGCCGTAGATAACCCAGCAGCCCGTTGAACACCGCCTCCTGCACCAGATTCTCGACGTCGCGCCACTCAGCCTGGCCGCTGATACGAAGATCCTTGCTGTGCTTGAGTTCCGGGTAGACACCACTGCCCACCGCACCGGGGTGCAGACCCTGGCTGGCCTGCATCCGGGCCACAATCGCGGCACACGCATCGGCGGGTACTGCGTTGTGGATCACTTCAATGAAATCGACCGGGTCGTGCACCTGCATCGGAGACATCCTTCGCCAGCTGACCTGTGATGGTGCCCACTGGCGAAGGCGATGTCACGCCGCGGTAACGTGCCTGCTCAGGCCTGCGCGGCGTCGTGCTCGCGGTGGTAGCGCACGGCCTGTTCCACTTCCTCGCGCGAGCCGAGGAACACCGGCACGCGCTGGTGCAGCTGGTCCGGCTGGATGTCCAGAATGCGCTCGCGGCCGGTCCAGGCGGCGCCGCCGGCCTGTTCCACCAGCATCCCCATCGGGTTGGCTTCGTACATCAGGCGCAGCTTGCCGGCCTTGCCCGGTTCCTTCTTGTCCCACGGGTAGATGAAGATGCCGCCGCGGGTCAGGATGCGGTGCACGTCGGCCACCATGCTGGCGATCCAGCGCATGTTGAAGTTCTTGCCGCGCGGGCCTTCCTTGCCCGCCAGCAGGTCGCTCACATAGCCCTGCATCGGCGCCTCCCAATGGCGCTGGTTGGACATGTTGATCGCGAACTCCTGCGTCGACGCGGGAATCTGCATGTCCGGCGTGGTCAGCACGAACTCGCCGGTTTCGCGGTCCAGGGTGAACGCGTGGGTGCCGTGGCCCACGCTCAGCACCAGCTGGGTACTGGGCCCGTAGATGCAGTAGCCGGCCGCGATCTGGCTCGTGCCCGGCTGGAGGAAGGCGTCGTCGCTCGGGCACTCGATGTTCTGCGGGCAGCGCAGCACCGAGAAGATGGTGCCCACCGACACGTTGACGTCGATGTTCGAGCTGCCATCGAGGGGATCGAACAGCAGCAGGAAATCACCGCGCGGGTAGATGTCGGCGACCGGCTGGCAGTGGTCCATTTCTTCGGAGGCGCAGGCGGCCAGGTGACCCCCCCAGGCATTGGCCTCGAGCAGGATCTCGTTGCTGATGACATCCAGCTTCTTCTGCGCTTCGCCCTGCACGTTGCCGGTGCCGGCATCACCGAGCACACCGCCCAGCGCGCCCTTGCTCACGGCGATGGAAATGCTGGTGCAGGCGCGGGCCACCACGGCGATCAGCTGGCGCAGGTCGGCATTGATGCGACCGGCGTGCTGCTCCTGGATCAGGTAACGGGTCAACGAGGTACGGGACATGGACGGGCAGGTCTCGGCAACGGGAAACCGCTATTGTCGCCCGTGTCGGTCGTGCGTGGGCGATGGCGCAGGGAAGTAAACCGTTTCCAGCGGTATTTCGGCCTGCCGGCATGACAAAGGCGCCGTGCGGCGCCTTTGTCGGTGCTGCATGCAGCAGTGGAATCAGCCCTTGGCGACGGTCGCCACGGCCTGCGCCACGTAGTCCAGGTTGCCCTGGCTGAGCGCGGCCACGCAGATGCGGCCGGTGCCCACCGCGTAGATGCCGAACTCATCGCGCAGACGGTCCACCTGCGGCCGGCTCAGGCCGGAATACGAGAACATGCCCGCCTGGTCGTTGATGAAGCCGAACTGCGGTGCGCCGGCAGCCGCCAGCTTTTCCACCAGGCCACCGCGCAGGGCGTGGATGCGCTCGCGCATCTCGGTCAGCTCCTGCTCCCACATCGCACGCAGTTCGGGGCTGTTGAGCACACCGGCCACCAGGGCCGCGCCGTGGGTGGAGGGACTGGAATAGATGGTGCGGATGATGCGCTTGACCTGCGACTGCACGGCCTTGGCGTCGGCCGCGCTCGGCGCCACCACCGACAGCGCTCCCACGCGTTCGCCGTACAGCGAGAACGACTTGGAGTACGAGTTGGCGACGATGAAGCTGTCGATGCCGGCCTCGGCGACGATGCGCACGGCAGCGCCATCCTGCTCGATGCCCTTGTCGAAGCCCTGGTAGGCCATGTCGATGAACGGGAACAGCTGACGTTCCTTCATCAGCGCGGCCACTTCCTTCCACTGCGCCACGGTCAGGTCGGCGCCGGTCGGGTTGTGGCAGCACGCGTGCAGCAGCACCACGGTGCCCGGCAGCAGGGTGTTGAGGTCGGCCAGCATGGCGGGGAAGTTCACGCCATGGGTGCTGCTGTCGAAATAGCTGTACTCCACCACTTCAAAGCCCGCCGCACCGAACACCGCGCGGTGGTTTTCCCAGCTCGGGTTGCTGATGGCGATGGTGGCGTGCGGCAGCAGCTTCTTCAGCAGGTCTGCGCCCACGCGCAGCGCACCGCTGCCGCCAACCGTCTGGGTGGTGGCGACGCGACCGGCGGCCAGCAGGTCCGAGTCCTTGCCGAACACCAGTTCGCGGGTGGCCTGGGTATACGCGGGCAGGCCATCGATCGGCAGGTAGCCGCGCGGTTTGGCCTCATTGGCGAGCTGCTGCTCGATCTGCTTGACGGCGCGCAGCAGCGGAATACGGCCGCTCTCGTCGTAATAGATGCCCACGCCCAGGTTGACCTTGGTCTGGCGACCGTCGGCGTTGTACGCCTCGGTCAGGCCCAGAATCGGGTCGCCCGGGACCAGTTCCACATTTGCAAAGAAGGACACGGCGGTACTCATTCGTTGTGTGAGGGGGATGCGTCGAGCAGTCGTCACGCCAGCCTCATGCCGACGAAACCCGGCCATCGTAACAAAGCGGGCCGGTGGCGCGGTGCCGCTCGTCACGCCGTGCGGCCTAAACTGCGACGTCGTTTTCCCGCCGTGGTTGAAGCTGAATGATGAACTGCCCGCTCGCACGAAGCCTGCCCCTGCTGTGTGCCCTGCTGCCCCTGCCCGCACTGGCTGCGCCAGGCAACGCGACGCAGGCGCTGCCAGCGGTGGAGGTGCAGGCCGCGCGGGTACAGCGGGTCGACCCCTTCGCGCTGCCGGCCAGTTCCACCACGGTGTGGGTGGGCGAGGACCGTGCTGGTGCCGGCATGCAGCTCGCCGAGGCACTGGGCGGGGTACCGGGGCTGCTGGCGCGCGAACGCCAGAACTACGCCCAGGACACGCAGCTGTCGGTCCGCGGCTTTGGCGCACGTTCCACCTTCGGCGTGCGCGGCGTGCGCGTACTGGTCGACGGCGTGCCGGCCACCATGCCCGACGGCCAGGGCCAGCTTTCCCATGCCAGCCTGCTTGGTGCCGAGCGCATCGAGGTCCTGCGCGGGCCGTTCTCGGCGTTGTACGGAAACTCATCGGGCGGCGTGCTGCAGGTGTGGAGCGCGCCGGGACGCGCGGGCGACCCGTGGCGGCTGCGGGTGAACGCAGGCGCCGACAACACCCTCAGTGTGGGTGCGCAGCTGCGCGGGGCGCAGGGGGCGCTGGACTACAACATCGCCGCCAATCACTTCCGCACCGACGGCTGGCGTGAGCACAGCCGCGCGCGCCGTGACTCATTGTCCGCGCGCATCGGCGGCGAGCTGGGCGATGGCCGGCTGGACCTGCTGCTCAACTTTTTCGATGCGCCCGACGCGCAGGACCCGCTGGGCCTGACCCGTGCGCAGGCCACGGCCAACCCGCGCCAGGCCACGGCGGTGGCCGGCCAGTACAACACGCGCAAATCGGCCCGCCAGCAGCAGGCGGGCCTGCGCTGGAGCCGGGAGCAGGGCGCGCAGCGCTGGCAGCTGATGGGCTACGCCGGCAAGCGTGAGGTCATCCAGTTCCTGGCCATTCCGCCTGCCCCGCAGGCCAACCCCCTGCATGCTGGTGGCGTCATCGATCTGGATGCCGTTTACGGCGGGCTGGATGCGCGCTGGGGCTGGCAGGGCGAGCTGGCCGGACGACCGCTGGACCTGCTGGTGGGAGCCAACGCCGACCGCCAGCGGCAGGCGCGCACCGGCCACGAAAACTTCATCGGTGACACCCTTGGCGTGCGCGGGCGCCTGCGCCGCGACCAGCGCGACACCGTGCAGAACCTGGACCAGTTCGTGCAGGCCTGGTGGCAATGGAACGAGCGCTGGTCGGTGCTGGCCGGGGCCCGCCACAGTACGGTGCGCTTCCGCTCCGAGGACCGCTATGTGACCGGCGCCAATCCCGATGACAGCGGCCATCGCCGCTACCAGGCGACCACGCCGGTGGCCGGGCTCAGTGTTGCGCTCACCCCGCACTGGCGGCTGCACGCGGCGTTCGGGCGTGGGTTTGAGACCCCCACCTTCAACGAACTGGGCTACCGGGCCGACGGTCAGGCCGGGCTGGCACTGGGGCTGGCCGCCGCACGCAGCCGCAACGTCGAGTTCGGCAGCAAGTGGCACGCGCAGGATGGCCGCCAGCTTGAGCTGAGCCTGTTCCGGGCCGAGACCCGTGATGAGCTGGCGGTGGCCAGCAACACCAACGGTCGCAGCACCTACCGCACCATCGGCCGCACCCGTCGGCAGGGGGCCGAGCTGGAGTACCGGCAGCCGCTGGGCCAGGACCTGCAGCTGCAGCTGGCCTGGACCTGGCTGCAGGCGCAGGTGCGCTCGCCCTACCGCACCTGTGCCGGCAGCGGCTGCAGCGTGCCGGACACCGTGGTGCCCGCAGGCAGCCGCCTGCCCGGCGTACCGCGGCAGCAGGCCTTCGCGCGCCTGCAATGGTCGCCGGGGCCATGGCAGTGGGCGCTCGAGGCGGCGGCCAGCAGCGATACCGTGGTCAACGACCTGGCCACCGAACGCGCCGCCGGCTACGCGCTGGTGCATCTGGAAGGTGGCTATCAGTGGGCGCTGCACAGTGGCGCGTTGCGTGCGTTTGCGCGCGTGGACAACCTGCTGGACCAGCGCTACATCGGCTCGGTGATCGTCAACGATGGCAACGGGCGCTATTACGAACCCGGTCCCGACCGCCGCGCCAGCGTCGGCCTGCAATGGTCGTGGCGCTGAACCCTTGCCTCGTGCAGGAACGGGTCGGGCAGCGTACCGCAGCTCAATTGGGCGCATGCATCGCGCCATTACAAACCATTACAAACTCAAGCGTCGACACCTCCTGGCAGCCTTTAGAATGATGCGAATGGGAACCGATCCCATTTACATCCACGAAGGACCCCACTGTGATTGCCGATGCCCTCTGCCGCGCGGGTCAGCCGCGCGCTGCGTTGCCGTGCCCGCGCCTGCTCGCGCTGGCCATCTGCCTGGCCCTGCCCGCCGTTGCCCTGGCTGACACGGACAACGAGGCCCAGCCGACCACGCTGGACGCGCTGGAAGTCACCGCGCGCCGCATCAGCCAGGCCGATAGTTACACGCTGCCGGCCAGCAGTGCGGCCACCGGCCTGGACCTGAGCCTGCGGCAGACCCCGCAGTCGGTGACCACGGTAACCCGGCAGCAGATGGACGACCTGCAGATCGAATCGATCAACGATGTGCTGACCAGCACCACCGGCATCACCACTTATTCGCTGGACAATGCCGGCCGCACCACCTTCCGGGCGCGTGGCTTCAACATCGGCAACTTCAAGGTCGATGGCATGCTGGTCAACGGGCAGACCAGCTTCAGTGGCGGCGGCGCTGCGTTGAACATGGACCTGTATGACCATGTGCAGGTGGTACGCGGTGCCAATGGCCTGCTCGGCGGCACCGGTGATCCGTCGGCGACGGTCTACCTGGAACGCAAGCGGCCGACCCGCACGTTCGGCGGTGCCGCCGCGCTCACCGTGGGCAGCCATGACAAGCGCCGCCTGATGGGTGACATCAACCTGCCGCTGACCGCCGACGGCCGCGTACGCAGCCGCGTTGTGATCAGTGCCGAGGACTCGGACACCTTCCGCCAGCGCGAGGACATCCAGCGATTGGCCGGCCTGGCCAACCTGGAGGCCGACCTGGGTGCCACCACCGTGGTCAACCTCGGCGTGCAGTACGAAAAGACCCGCAACGGGGGCGCCTCGTGGGGCAGCAATGTGCCGATCTGGTGGGCCGACGGCAGCCGCGCGCAGCTGCCGCGAAGCACCAATCCGGCGGCCAACTGGAGCCTGGCCAAGCGTGACAGCACCACGGTGTTCGGCAGTGTCGAACAGCTGCTCGGCGCTGGCTGGAAGCTGCGCGTGGCCGCCAGCCATGACAGCGGCGAGAGCTACACCAACTACGGCGTGGCCAAGGTCAACAACGCCGCGCGTGGCCAGGGCTTTGCAGGTTTCTGGAACCCCGACGGCAGTGGCGCCTTCCTCAATGCCATCCACAGTGAAGCCGAAACCCGTCGCGACAATCTGGATATCAGCGTCAGCGGTCCGCTGCAGCTGTTCGGCCGCGAACATCAGCTGATGGCCGGTTTCAACGGCTACCGCAGCGAAACCACCGACTACACCTTCAGCGCCGCGCTGGGCAACTGCACCATCGCGGGCGTTACCCCGTGGAGTGGCTGCCAGTACCGTGCCGTGGGCCTGCCCATCGCCAACTGGCGCACCTGGGATGGCAGCTACGCAGGGTTTGAGACCTTCCGCACCTCGGCGCGCAACAAGACCATCACCGAGAACCTGGGCGGCTACCTGGCCGGGCGCTTCAGTCTGGCTGATGACCTTGCGCTGGTGGCCGGCACCCGCATCAGCAACTACAAGACCTACGTGCAGGCCTACACCCGCGACAACGCGCGCACGCGTGGCCCCGGCAGTGGCGAGCAGCAGGTGGTCACCCCATACGCAGGCCTGGTGTGGGACTTCGCCCCGCACTACTCGGCGTACGTGAGCTACACCGATGTGTTCAGCCCGCAGGGCAATGTGCGCGATGCCAACGACAGCCTGCTCGACCCGGTCACCGGCAAGAGTCATGAAGCCGGCATCAAGGGCGAATGGCTCGACGGAGGACTTAATGCCGCGCTGGCGGTGTTCCGCAATGCACAGAACAACGTGGCCGAGAACACCGGCGAGGTCCACCCGGAAACGGGCCTGGCCATCTACCGTGCGGTGGACGGAGTGAAGTCGAAGGGCGCGGACCTGGAGATTTCCGGCCGCCTCGCGCAGGGCCTGAACGCCTACGCGGGCTACACCTGGCTGCAGGTCGACGGGCTGTCCTACCAGCAGGACCCGCGCCATCTGCTGCGCTTGAACGCCGCCTGGACGCTGCCGGGTACCTGGTCAAGGCTGACCGTCGGCGGTGGTCTTTCGGTACAGAGCGGCACGGTGATGTCGACCAACCCCGGCCGTCCGCTGGGCAATGGCCGGTACGATGCCAGCAACCTGTCGATGGGCGGCTACACGCTGGCCAACCTGATGGCCCGCTATGAGCTCAGCGAACATGTGCAGCTGGCGCTGAACGTCAGCAACCTCACCGACAAGACCTACTACACCCAGTACGGCTTCTACGATGGGCTGATCTTCGGTGAGCCGCGCTCGACCACCTTCACGATCCGGGCCCGGTTCTGACCGGTCCCGGCGCCCGCAGCGTGCGTGGTGGCGCTGCAGCGCTGGCTGCAGGGCTGCCACGCATCTGGGAAGATGGGCACATGAGTCGTTCTGCCGCCCCGCGCGCCCCCGCCCCCACCGAAGGTGCCTCGATCCTGATCGTCGACGACGACCCGGAGATCGGTGCACTGCTGGCCGAATACCTCGGTCAGGCCGGTCTGCGTGCGGATGTGGCCGGCGACGGCAGCGCCATGTGGCAGGCGCTGGCGTCGCGCCACTTCGATGCCGTGGTACTCGACCTGATGCTGCCCGGTGACGATGGGCTGACCCTGTGCCGGCAGCTACGCGACCGCAGCAACCTGCCGGTGATCATGCTGACCGCACGCGGGCGGGCGACCGACCGCATCGTTGGCCTGGAAACCGGCGCCGATGACTATGTCGCCAAGCCGTTCGACCCGCGCGAGCTGCTGGCCCGGCTGCGCGCCGTGCTGCGCCGTACCGGCATCAATGCCGACCCGCTGCCCAGCCGGCTGCGGTTTGCCGGTTTCACGCTGGACACGCGTACGCGCCAGCTCACCGATGCCCGGGGAACGCCGCTGCCGCTGGGCGGTTCGGACTACAGCCTGCTGCTGTTGCTGGCGCGTCATCCCGACCAGGTACTGGACCGCGACCACCTGGCCGAACAGGTGTATGGCCGCGACCGCCTGCCCGGCGACCGCGCCATCGATGTCTGCGTGAGCCGGCTGCGCCAGGTGCTGGAAACCGACAGCCGCACGCCGCAGTTGATCCGCACCGTGCGCCACCGTGGTTACACGCTGGCCGGCCCGGTGCAGCGCGATGGCTGAGCAGCGCCTGGGCTGGCCGCGCACCCTGTACGGCCGCCTGGTACTGGTGCTGGTGGCCGGCATGCTGCTGGCGCAGCTGCTCACCGGCACGGTATGGCGCGAGGCGCGCTATGAGAAAGTGGCCGAGATTCCCGCGCGGCTGGCGGCCGCCCACGTGGCGCAGACCCTTCAGCTGCTGGAGCGGCCTGCCTCGCCGCTGGTGGATGCCGACCCGGCGCTGCTGAGCACGGCTGATTTCAAGGTGCGTCGCGTGCAGACGCCGAGCCAGCCGCCGCTGCGCCGCCGTGACCGCCCGGTGGAACAGCTGCTGCGCCAGGCGCTGGCAGCGGAACTGGGCAGCGAGCGGCCGCTGCACCTGCAGCAGCTGCGTCTGTACGACGTCGACGGGCGCCGCGACGAGGCGGTTCTGTCCGCACGCCATGTGCGCGGCGAGTTCGCACTGCAGGTGCAGAGCCGGCACGGCCAATGGCTGCAGTTCGACGTGAGTGAGGGCCAGGCCGGCCTGGAGCTGAAACCACGGCACGCGTTGGTGGACTATCTGCTGCGCATCTATGGACTGCGCACGCTGCTGATCGTGCTGCTGGCCTTGGTGGTGGTGCGCTGGCTGACGCGGCCGCTGACCCGCCTGGCCAAAGCGGCGCAGGATCTTGGGAAGGACCTGCACGCGCCGCCCTTGCCGACCGAAGGACCGCAGGAAGTGCGCCAGGCGGCCCAGGCTTTCAACCAGATGCAGGCGCAGCTGCAGCAGGGCGCGCATGCGCGCGAGGAGCTGCTCGCTGCGGTATCGCACGATCTGCGCTCTCCGCTGACGCGCCTGCGCCTGCGCACCGAGATGCTGCCCGACGAAGCCGCGCGCGCGCGCTGGCGCGCCGACCTGGATGACATGCAGGAGCTGGTCGACTCGATCCTGGACTACAGCAGCGCCAACCAACTGCGCGGTGCTCGCGAGCCGCTGGATCTGCACGCCCTGCTGCAGACGGTGGTGGATGATGCCGTGGAGGCAGGCCATCCGGTTACTCTC
>JAAIGF010078341.1_pt1 | contig 22470 bp, 21 predicted proteins | sample 6487441 | NCBI WGS metagenome assembly JAAIGF01 (sample SAMN13974129, study PRJNA590717) | phyllosphere metagenome | biome: pepper field; feature: multiple bacterial spot infested pepper fields; material: pepper leaves; isolation source: leaves from pepper fields | host: Capsicum annuum ... | reverse complement strand
GGACAGCTGCTGCCGATCCGCTTCGGCGAAGCGGAACAGTTCCGCACCAGCGTGTATTTCCCCGGCGTGGTGCCCGACCCGGACGACTTCCAGCTCGATGCCGGCCAGGAACACGAACTGCAGCAGATGATCGACAGCGCCGCGCGTGCCGCCCGCGCCGCCGGCCAGGAACGCACCCCGCAGGCGCTGCGCCGCGAAGCCGTGCGAGCCCTGCGCCGAGAATGGATGGAAGCCCGCGCCGGCAAGGAACGCAGCGCCAGCGACCTGCTGCAGAACGCCATCTACGGCGATGACGCCCTGGAAGCCTATTTCGAGGAACACGAAGGCAACCTCGTGCAGAGCCCGAAGTCGATGCTCGGCTACAACCTGCACCCGCGCGCGCGCCAGACCATCACCGGCATCGCCGCGCACATCCTCGAACACATCCGCCTGACCGCCAGCGCCCAGCTCGGCCAGCCGCTGCGCGCGGCCCTGCTCGGCCGTCCGGTGCAGTTCCGCAGCTCGATCGGCGCCGCTGGCAACGACCAGGCACTGGACATCCTGCGCGAGGCCGCCACCCAGGCCGGCTTCGACCAGATCGATTTCCTCGAGGAACCGGCCGCGGCGGCCATGCACTACCACGCCGAAAGCCGTGAGCGGCACCAGGCCGTCATCGTCGACATCGGCGGTGGTACCACCGACATCGCCCACGCCGAAGTGGGTGGCGATGCCGCCCCGCGCATCCATCGCGCCTGGGGTATCGCCCGCGGCGGTACCGATATCGACCTGTCGCTGAGCCTGTCCAGCTACATGCCGCTGTTCGGCCGTGGCGTCACCCGCGTGCCCGCCCACCACTACGTGGAAGCGGCCACCGTGCAGGACATGACCCGCCAGCGCGACTTCCGCCAGCATAAGTACGACCATGTCGACGACCCGTGGGGTTCGCGCCTGCAGGCGCTACAGGACACCGGCAATACCGCGCGCCTGTACCGCGACGTCGAACGCGCCAAGATCGCCCTGAGCAGCAGCCCCAGCCATCGCAGCACGCTGGACTACATCGCCCGCGACCTGCACGCCGACAGCAGCACCGAAGGCCTGGCCACGGCCGCCTCGGGCTACCTGACCCAGATCCGCGAGCTGCTGGCCCAGGTCCGCAGCGACATCGGCGGCGACCCGGATGCGGTGTTCCTGACCGGCGGCATGTCCCGCGCCGGCTACCTGCGGCAGGCCGCCGCCGAGGCCTTCCCGGGCGCCCGCATGGTCCACGGCGAGCCCTCGCTGGGCGTCGTCCAGGGCCTGGCGCTCGCGGCAGCCAGCCGGGATTAACAAAACGTTACGCGGAGTTTGCTACCCTCGGTAGGCTTGATAGGGCTCTACCTTCCGCCGGCTGCGCCGGTGTGTGTACCCGGGTAGGGCCCGGCCCGCCTCGCGGGCCTTGCGGCCATGCCTTCTGGCTCGTTCATGGTCCGCGTACTACCCGAGCCGCCATCGAGACCCGCTTTGGGCACCCGCCTGGCCCCTGTGGCCGCACAACCTGAAGAAACACCTGCACCCATCGACTGCCGCCGTTGTGACGCGGTCTGTTGCCGGTTGGCCGTGCTGCTGCAGGCCGGCGACGACGTGCCCCGCCAGTATACCTCGCGCGACAGGCACGGCCGTGCCGTGATGGCGCGCAATGACGAGGGCTGGTGCGCGGCGATCGATCCCTATCACCTGCGCTGCACGATCTATTCGCAGCGCCCGGCGATCTGCCGCCAGTTTTCGATGGGTGGCGACGACTGCCGCCGCGAGCGGCAGGATTACCTGCGCCAGGCCGATGCCTGGTCGCTTTCCTCCCCTTCCACCTGACAGGAGCAACCATGCCCCGCAAGGCAAAGACCCCCGCGAAGGCTACCAACAGCATCCGCAGCGAACGCAAGGGCGCGGCCGCCAGCACCACGGTCAGCAGCGATTCGATTGCGTCCGATCTGGCCGCGTTCCGCAAGAGCGGTGGCAAGATCGAAGTGCTTGGCACCACCTGGGCGCTGAAGAAAGCCAGCTGACCCACCCTGACCGCGGCGGCGCTGCCGCCGCGGCCTGCCGGGCCGCGCTCAGCGGTCCAGGCTGACCCGCACGCTCCCCGAATGCGACTGGATGCGGATGTCACCATCACCGCCACCCAGCTTCGTGTCCAGGCTGCTGCCCGGCCCATAGCGCGGCCGCTCCACCGTGCCGGCATCACTGTTGATCGAGCCGGCGAAGCTGTTCACCGACAGCTGTGCCGAGACCTTGACCGGCAACCGCAGGTTCACCGACGCACTGACCGATTCGACGTTGATGCGGCCCCCCGGCGCCAGGCCGGAAGTGGACAGATCGATGCTGCCCGAGACCGTCTCCACCGCCAGGCGCTGGACGCGGCCGGCATCCACGCCGACCCGACCAGACACCGTCTGCGCACCAATATCCCCAGACACGCCGCCACCGGCCTCGATGCGACCGCTGACCGTGTTCACATCCAGGCGCGGCGTCTGCAGCTTGGCGATGACGTTGCCACTGACCGTATTGAGCTTGCTGTCGCCACTGCGTCCGGCCGCGGTCAGGCTGCCACTGACCGTATCGGCCTGCAGCCGGCGCACGTCGATGCCACTGATGTCCTGGTCGGCACTGACCGTGCTCAGCAGCAGTTCCGACGCGCGCGGGACATTCAGCACCAGCGTCGCCGTGCCGCTGGTGTGGCGGCGCGGATACTCCACTTCCCAGCGCACGCGGTTGGCGCTCTTTTCCTGGCGCAGCTGCAGGCCATCGCCAAGGCTGCCGGTCAGCTGCACCTCGTTGCGGTCCCAGCCGCGCACGGTGACCTTGCCGGCCACGTTGCTCAGCTCGATGCGGCCACCACTGGCCAGGGTATGGCGCTCATCGACGCGGGTGTCGGCCAGGGCCAGCGAGGGCAACAGCAGCAACGCAGCGCAGAGCGGAAAAAAGGATCGCATGGGGTGTCTCCTCAGGTTGTCATTCCGGCCGCGGCGGCCTGCGCCGCCTGCCGGGTCAATTCCAGCCGCAGCGCGTAGGTACGCTTGAGCTGTCCAAGCAGGTGCGGTGCGCGCGGATCCTGCGCCAGCGCGGCACGGATCTGTGCCGCGCTTTCATCCAGTTCGTGCAGGGCCGGCTGCCAGGCCGCCGCGCGGCCACCGGGCAGCGATGCCACGGCCTGCTGGTACTGCTCGGTCATGGCCGCCGCCTGCAGCTGCAGGGTCGATGGCGCCGGTGCCTGCAGCGGCGCCTGTCGCCACGGTGCCACGGCATAGACGGCCAGGCTGGCGGCGAGCGCCGCGCCCAGCGGCAGCCACGCGCGCAGACGGCGGCGCTGCGGGAGGGCGACGACGTTATCCGCGCGCTCCACCGCGACGGGTGCGGATTCGCGTGGCGGCAGCTGCGCCGCCAGGCGTGCCCAGCCATCGGCCGGGGGCATGCGCCGGTCGGGCAGCGCGCGCAGCCGCGCCTGCAGATCGGGGTCGTGGTCGTGATCGGTTTCGTGGGTACTCATGTCATGTCTCCCAGACGCGCGCGCAACAGGCCACGCGCGCGGTGCAGCTGTGCCTTGGAACTGCCGACGGCCATCTGCAGCTGTTCGGCGATCTCCTGGTGTTTCCAGCCCTCGATGTCGTGCAGCACCAGCACCGCACGGGCGCGTGGTGGCAGCGTCGCCAGCGCGCGCTCCAGGTCGCGCTCGGTGCCGGCGCAGCGATCGTGCACGGCCAGCTCCTGCAGGCCGCCGTCGACATCATCGAGGCTGTCGTGGTCCTGCCCGGCGGCGCGCCCGCGCAGCTCCATCAGTGCCGCGTTCACGCCCAGCCGATGCAGCCAGGTGGCCAGGCTGCTTTCAAAACGGAACCCCGGCAGCGCCTTCCAGGCCTGCAGGAAGGCTTCCTGCAGCGCATCCTCGGCGCGCGCCTGCTGGCCGCCACACAGCCGCCACAGCACGGCGAACACACGCGGCGAGTGCCGCCGGTACAGCTGTTCATAGGCCGCCATGTCGCCGGCGGCCGCGGCCCGCACCAGGGCGGGATCGTCGACGGCGTCGTTGGCGGCAGGCAGCGCGGGCATGGTGGTGTCGAGCATATCGCTTGGATGCGGCGACCCGGAAAAAGGTTTAAGACGGATTGACGGCAGCCGCATTGCAACCTTTTCGGTGCCGGCTGCATCCATGCAGGGTCCTTGGTGAAAATTCCCGGAGTCCTGCCATGTCCAGCCCCTCCTGCGCCGCCCTGCTGGTGATCGTCGCCTGCGTCGTGCTGCAGGCCCTGGACCTGTCGCTGCAGCTGCGCGCGGACAGCGGCCAGGCGTGCGTGCATCAGCATCGCCAGGCCCTGGTCTGCGTGGCCTGGTCCGGATCGGTCGAAACCCCGGCACGCGCCGGGTAACATCAAGGGTCATTAACGCCAGATGCTGTCGCCCCATGATGTTGTCGCTGAAAGACCACCTGCCCGCCTGGAGCCACCCGTGGCTGCACTACATCGGCATCGCCCTGCATATCGTGCTGGTGCTGGTGATCGCCTGGCTGCTGCGGGTGCTTGCCCGCCGCCTGATCCGCCGCTTCGCCGAGCACTACACGCTGCCGCCGGAGATGGCGATGGGCGCGCGCCGGATCACCAGTTTCGTGGTCTATTTCAGCGCGCTGCTGTACATCCTCAGCCTGCTGGGCGCGTCGCCGTCGGTGCTGTGGACGGCCTTCACCGGCTTTGCCGCGGTGGGTGCGGTGGCGTTCTTCGCGGCGTGGAGCGTGTTGTCCAACATCTTCTGCACGCTGCTGATCTTCACCACGCGCCCGTTCCGCCTGCATGACTACATCGAGGTGCTGGAGAACGGCGAGAAGCCGGGCCTGAAGGGCCGGGTGATCGACGTGAACCTGATCTACACGACGCTGCAGGAAACCGGCAACGGCCACGAGGGCACGGTGCTGCAGCTGCCGAACAACCTGTTCTTCCAGCGCACGGTGCGGCGCTGGCGCGATCCCTCGCACGCGCCGGGTGGCATCCAGGGCGACGGCTGAGGGAAGGTTTTTTCCTTGCAGGGCTGCGCCCTGCACCTGCCGAAGCCGAAGCCGAAGCAACAGCAACAGCGGGCTATCCGTGGGTTGGCGGGGTGGGTCCGGTTGAGGGGGACGCCGTAAACCCATCCATGGGGGCTTGGTCGCGCCATCCATGGCGCTCACACCCCCTCAACCGGACCCACCCCGCCTTCGACAGACCTCCGCGATCTGTCGGAGCACGGGGTCGGATCCCGTTGCTGCGCAACGGGCTCTGACCCCAGTTTGAATATCGATATCTGACAGAAAAATCGTGTCGACCAAGGTCGACACCTACCACCAGCCGCCCGTCCCAGTAGATCCACGCCATGCGTGGATGAATTCATTCGATATCTGACAATTGTGCCGACCAACGGTCGGCACCCACCAACAGCTGCATTTGCCAGCAGCGCACGGAATCTGTCAGAGGTGGGGCGGTGTGGGTGGGCAGGACCGCAGGCGCCATGGATGGCGCCTACGAGCCCCCAGGGATGGATTTACGGCGTGTCCTGACCACCCACACCGCCCCGCCATCCCACGGAATGCAGGCTTTTGACGTTGCTCTGGCTCTGGCTTCGGCAGGTGCAGGGCGCAGCCCTGCAATAAAAACCCCCTTTACCTCAGCTGGCTGTCCTTGCTGCCGCGCCGGTTGTAGCCGGCATGCGCCTGCTCATCGTCATCCAGCGCCTGCTGGCAGGCCACGCACAACCGTACGCCGGGCACGGCCTCGCGCCGCGCCAACGGAATCGGCGCGTCGCATTCCTCGCAGTGTTCCAGACCCGGGCCCTGCCGCAGCTGGCGCCGCGCGCGGGCAATCGCATCGTCAACGGTGGCGTCGATCTGGTCCTGGACCGCGCCGTCTCCCGCCCATCCGGTGGCCATGGCCATCCTCCACAAGTGTGTCGCCTGATATGGGGACGATACACCCCGCCGCAAACGGCAGCGCGAAAAGGGGACGGAGGGGATTAAGTCGTTTGTGCCACAAACGACTTAATCCCCTCCGTCCCCTTTTTGATTACCAGACCAGGTCGTCGGGGACCTGGAACTGGGCGTAGTACGCGTCGTCCTCGGCGTTGCCGGTGGAGATCTCGGCGGTCGAGCCCGGCTGGCCGTGGTCGACGATGATTGCTTCCGGGGCGCGCTCACGCACCTTCTCGGCGGCGGCACGCGGCAGCAGCGCATAGCCCTCGCCCTGGGCGACGATCACCAGCACGCCCACCGACAGCGCCTTGCGCAGCTTGGGGTCGATCAGCAGGGTGCGGATCGCCGCGCCGTCGCTGAAGCGATACTCGTCATCGCCCTTGTGGGGCACGGCATGGGCGGTGATGATCTGCTTCGCCTGCGCCTTCTGTTCAGCCAGCTTGGCCTGCGCATTTCGCTCGGCGGCCAGCGCACGGTCGCGCTCGACCTTCTCGGCGCGGGCGCGTTCAGCTTCGCGCTGGACCTCGGCGGAGGTCGATTCTGCCTTGCCCTGGCGGGCCTTGGCCTGGGCGCTCGCGGCGGCGCTGGCCTGCGACTTCTTGGCCAGGCCGGCCTTGAGCAATTGTTCCTGCAGCGCGTTGGGCTTTGCCATGGTCGTTGCGTACCGCGTGTAATCTTGGATGCCCCATTCTACCGACGCCCCGCCGCCCCTGCATGGCTGTCCTGAAGTACCTAACCGGCTATCCCGACCCCCTGGTCGCCCAGGTCAGCGAACTGCTGGCCCAGGGCAAGCTCGGCCCCTGGCTGCAGCAGCGCTACCCCGACCCGCACGAGGTGCGCAGCGACCGCCAGCTGTACGACTACACGCAGGACCTGAAGGACCGTTACCTGCGCAAATCGGTCCCCCTCAACAAGGTCTGCTACGACAACACGCTGGAAGTCATCAAGCACGCGCTGGGCACCCACACCGCCATTTCCCGCGTGCACGGTGGCCGCCTCAAGGCCAGCCGCGAGATCCGCATCGCCACCGTGTTCCGCCAGGCCCCGGCCGCCTTCCTGCGCATGATCGTGGTGCATGAACTGGCCCACCTGAAGGAGGCCGACCACAACAAGGCCTTCTACCAGCTGTGCCAGCACATGGAGCCGGAGTACCTGCAGCTGGAGTTCGATACCCGCCTGTACCTGACCGAGCTGGCCAACCGCAGCCAGCGCTGACCGGCCGCAGCAGCTACACTGCGCGCCCCCTGACCGACCTGCCAGCCATGGAACCGACCCGTCTCGACAAAGCCCTGTCCGCCCTGCTCGGCATCCCGCGCGGCGAAGCGCGCCGCTACATCGAGGGCGGCTGGGTGACGGTCAATGGCGAAGTCGTCGAACAGCCCCAGCGCCAGGTCGATGAGAGCGCGGTGATCGTGATGGCCGAACAGGCCGAAGACACCAAGGCCGAGCGGGTCACCATGCTGCTGCACAAGCCGGCCGACGTCGCAGCCGAAACGCTGTGCGCAATGGTGAGCAGCGCCACCCGCAGCGAGCTCGATGCCAGCGACATCCGTCCGCTGCAGCGTCATTTCCATGGGCTGCAGCTGGCGGCATCGTTGCCGGCGGCCGACAGCGGCCTGGTCGTGGTCAGCCAGGACCCGGCCACCCTCGCCCACCTGCAGCGCAACCTGGGCCGCACCGAACAGGAATACCTGGTGGAAGTGGCCGAGGGCGGGCCCGAGCGCGGGCCGTGGCTGATGGCGCGCCTGCAGCACGAATCCGGTGGCGCCAAGGTCAGCTGGCAGAACGAGCAGCGCCTGCGCTTCGCCGGCAAGGGCCTGACCGCCAAGGGCTTGCGCACGGCGGTGGGCAACGCCGGGCTGCAGGTGGCCGCGGTTCGCCGCCTGCGCATCGGCCGCGTGGCGTTGGGGCCGCTGCCGCCGGCGCAGTGGCGCTACCTGGGCAGCGACGAGCGGTTCTGAGCCTGCGCTGGTGGCATCCACGCATGGCGTGGATCTACCATCGATGGCATGAGCCCGTCCCTGCCGCCCTGGCGACGCGTGCTGCGCGTCGTTGCGATCATCATCGCCGCCCTGCTGTTGCTGGTGCTGTCCGGCCTGCTGCTGGCCGACTACCTGACGCCGCAGGCGCACGGACCGGCAACCCATGCCCTGCCCGTGCAGCCTTCGCAGACCGCGATCGACCAGGTGCTCGGCCCGCAGCAACGGACACATCCCGGCAAGTCAGGCGTCGCTTTCCTCGGCGATGGCATGGACGCCTACGCGGCCCGCGCGCTGATCACCGGGCAGGCCGGGCGCAGCCTCGACCTGCAATACTACATCTGGCACGACGATCTGATGGGTCATCTGATGGCCAAGGCCCTGTATGACGCCGCCGAACGCGGCGTGCGGGTCCGCCTGCTGCTGGATGACATGAACGGGCGCGACAAGGATGGGCTGATGCTGGCCCTTGACCGCCATCCGAACATTGAAATCCGCCTGTACAACCCGTTCCGGAACCGCAGCGGGCTGCTGCGCATGGTCGAGATGGTGCAGCGCTTCTTCAGCGTCAACCACCGCATGCACAACAAGAGCTGGATTGCCGACGGCCGGGTCGCGATCATCGGCGGACGCAATATCGGCGAAGAGTATTTCAGCGCGCGCACGGATGTGAACTTCCAGGATCTGGACCTGCTTGTGGCAGGCCCGGTCGTGAACGATGCCAGCCGGATCTTTGACGACTACTGGAACAGTGAGGCTGCGATTCCGGTAGCCGCCATGGCGTTCCAGACCGACGCGCAACTGCGCCTGCTGGTGCGCCAGATCCGGCACGAAGCGGGTCGTGATGCCGCCCGTCCCTACCTGGAGCGCGGAAAAGGCCTGCGGGAATCGCGCCGCCCTTACCTGACAGCACTGCACTGGAGCAGCAACGTCAGCGTCATGTCCGACCCCCCGCTGAAGCACAAGCGGGATGACCGTTCGCAATGGCTGGTCAGTACCCTGGTGAAGCAGCTGCAGTCGGCGCGCACCAAAGCCCTGCTCATCTCGCCCTACTTCGTGCCCGGCAACGAGGGGCTGGACGGCTTTTCGACCATGAGCGAGCGCGGCGTGCAGGTTGGTGTGGTCACCAATTCACTGGCCGCCAATGACGTCGCTGCTGTCCACGGCGGCTATCGCGGTTACCGCGTCCCGCTGCTGAAGGCAGGCGTGCAGCTCTACGAGCTGAAGGCCCAGGGCCAGTCAGGCAACGGCGGGGTCTTTGGCAGCAGTGGCGCCAGCCTGCACACCAAGGCCTTTGTCATCGATGATCGCCGGGGTTTCGTTGGCTCGTTCAACCTGGACCCGCGCTCGGCGTACCTCAACACGGAGATGGGCGTGCTGTTCGATGACCCTGTGCTGGGCCGGAGATTACGGGAGGAATACCTGCGGCTGGCCGATCCTCAGCACAGCTGGTGGCTTGCACTTGGCCCCGACGACGAGCTTCGCTGGTTGGAGCGTACCCCCCCACCACGCTGGGCCGACGCCGAGCCGGAGTCCACGCCGCGCCAGCGAATGCTGTCGCGGGTGATCGGCTGGCTGCCGCTGGAATCGCAGCTGTAGCGCTCATGTCCCCGCCTTGCTGTGGGCATCGTGCAAGGCCTCGTCCAGGGTCTCAACGTTGCGTCCATGCAACCGCCGCCAGATGCCGCGCAGCGCGTGCGGCGGTGCCGAAGGCAGCTGCTCCAGCAGCGCCAGCATGCGTGCCTGGGTGCCGTGGCCATGCCGGCACAGCAGGCTGGCCGCCGCCGCCGCGCTGCCCAGGCGCAGGCTGTCGGCCAGCGCCCCTTCGGCGTCGGCGGCCAGTGCCTGATGCACCTGTTCGGGCAACTCCCACGCTGCGACCACACGCTGGGCCAGCGGCAATGACCACCGCTCCAGCAGGTCCAGGGCCAGCGCAGGCTCAACGGTCTCACCCCGGGTCTGCGCCTCCTGCAACAGCTGGCGCATCACCAGCGCTGCGCCCAGTCCCTGCATCAGGCCCAGCCACTGCGCGGCGAAGGCATCGCCGAATGTGACCGTGCGCGCATGGTCCGCCGCCGCGCGCGAGGCGAGCAGCGCGTGCTCCCAGATGATCGCGCTGAACTGCGTGAATACCTCGCACTGCACCTGCATCACCGGCTGCACCAGCACGGCGCTGATGATCTGGCGCACGCCTTCGGTGCCGACCAGGGTCACCGCCCGCTGCAGACTGTCCACCGGCCGTTCGTGCACCTTGTAGGCCGGGCTGTTGGCGATGCGCAGCAGGTTGCCGGTCAACACCGGGTCCTGGCCGATGATGGCGGCCATCACCCGAGCCGAGGCAACGTCGTCATTGACCGTCTGGATCAGCTGCGGCAACAGCTGCGGCCGCCGCGGCAGCTGCCGGGTCGCCCAGTCGCGGTCCCGCAGGGCCCGATCCACCGCCTCGGCCAGCGCCGACGGCCCTGGCGCGGCCGGCTCGACTGCCAGATGCGGATACAGCGCCAGGGCATGCAGGCCGCGTTGCAGGTGCGCGGCGACCTCCGCCGGCGGCAGCGCCTCGCCCTGCAGGCTGGCTGCAGCGGCGGCCACGGCCTGCCGCGGCGCCGTCGTCAGTCGCGCCGGGTCCGTGCCGGACAGCCGGGACACCCATCCCACCAGCGTTTGCCACCAGGCCGGCCTCATCCGGATCGGCCCTGTCGTTGCACTGCTGCTGCCACTGACTGCCCCTGCGCGTTCTTCACATCGGCCACCTGCCGTCGACGCTGCATCGGCCGCACTTTCATCTTCTTTAACCCGGACCGCTCGGATCTGCACGGCAGATGCCGGGGGAATGGACTAGAATGGCGCCGCGCGACCCGTCCCCCAGCCATGACGACGTCGCTTTTTTTGTTTTGGGACCCTACCGTTCATTGGCAGTTCGCTGCAGTTCGCCGCTGATCGCGCCATCGGAGACGCCATGCTATTCGAAACCCTCGCCACCACCGGCCACGAACAGGTTGTGTTCTGCCACAACCAGGATGCCGGCCTGCAGGCGATCATCGCCATCCACAACACCACCCTGGGCCCGGCCCTGGGCGGCGTGCGCATGCGCCCCTACGCCAGCACCGACGAGGCGCTGGCCGACGTGCTGCGGCTGAGCCGGACGATGACCTACAAGAATGCGCTGGCGGGCCTCAATGTCGGTGGCGGCAAGGCGGTCATCATCGGTGACCCGAAGGTGGACAAGACCGAAGTGCTGTTCCGCGCCTTCGGCCGCTACGTCGATTCGCTGGGCGGGCGCTACATCACCGCCGAGGACGTCGGCACCGACGTCAACGACATGGAAAACATCTACCTGGAAAGCCAGTTCGTGACCGGCGTGCACCAGGTCCACGGCGGCTCCGGCGACCCGGCCCCGTTCACCGCCTACGGCGCCCTGCAGGCACTGATGGCGTCGCTGCGCTTCAAGTTCGGCCACGAGGAAGTGGGCAAGACCAGCATCGCCGTGCAGGGCCTGGGCCACATCGGCATGGAACTGGTGAAGCTGCTGCGCGACCGCGGCGCCAAGCTGTACGTGACCGACCTGGACAGCAGCCTGGTCGACCGCGCGGTCAGCGATTTCGGTGCCGAGGCGGTCAAGCCGGACGAGATCCACGAGGTCAACGCCGACGTGTTCGCACCGTGCGCGCTGGAAAGCGCGATCAACGCCGACACCCTGCCGCGCATCAAGGCCAAGATCATCTGCGGCACCGCCAACAACCAGCTGTCCAGCCTGGAGATCGGCGACGAGCTGCATGCGCGCGGCATCCTCTATGCGCCCGACTATGCGGTCAACGCCGGTGGCGTGATGAACGTGTCGCTGGAGATCGACGGCTACAACCGCGAACGCGCGATGCGCCTGATCCGCAGCATCTACCACAACCTCACGCGCATCTTCGAGCTGTCCCAGCGCGAGAACATCGCGCCGCAGCGTGCGGCCGACCGCATCGCCGAAGCGCGCATCCTGTCCATCGGCAAGCTGAAGATGCCGCTGGGCCGCAGCACCCCGCGCCTGGGCAACCTGCGCGGCGGTTGATCCGTCCGCGAACGGACACAGGGGATGCCGGCCAGCGGCCGGCACTACCTGCATTTCCCGATCAGAAAGCGGCGCTGTAACGCAGCGCCACCTGGCGCAGGTCCCCACGCGGACCGAAGCGCTGGTCGTAGCCGAAGCCCAGCCGCGTGTTGCGGCTCAACCACGATTCCACCGATACGCCGAACAGGCCGCCGGAACGCGTCGGCTGCAGGCCGGCCATCGGTGCCCATGCGTCGACGCCGACGAAGCTCGCATCCGCATCAAGGCCCTGGCTGGACAACAGCTGCTGCCACTCGGCATAGCCGCGCAGCGACCAGCCGCGCCACTCACGCTCGGCGCGCACACCGGCCAGGGCCTGGCTGCGGCTGCTGATACCGCCCTGCGTGCGCAGGCCGAAGCCCAGCCCGCCCTGTTCGCTGAAGCGATCGTTGTCGACCCGCGCGTAGTCGGCGCCTACGTAGGGGGTCAGCGCTGCATGCGCCGACCCGAAGCGGTAGCCGGTCTCCACGCTGGCCATGCTGAAGCTGCCGCCGTAGCGCGCATTGACGCCGTACTGGCCGGCGCCCAGCAGCAGCTGGCGATCGATCTGGCGGGTGAACTGGCCGGCGCCCACCTGGCCCAGCGCGTAGGCACCACCACTGCTCCAGCCCGCATACAGCTGCGCCTGCGACTGCCGGTCACGCCCGCGGTCGCCGCCCCAGCTGCTGTTGCTGTAGCTGCGCAGTTCGCCGAAGGCGAAGCCGAGCACGCCGTTGCCGCCCATCGCCACGTCCTGGCCCATCATCCAGCCGCGGGTGTCGGTGCCGCTGGCCGAGAAGCTGCCCTGGCCGGCATCGCCCAGCGCGTTCTGCCAGGTGCCGCCCAGCCGCGGAGCGGCCTGGACCTGGCCGAAGCGGGCCGACAATGCACGGCGGCCCAGGTCGATGCTGTCGAACGTGGCCGCCGCGGCCAGCGCATGCGCCTTGCCGGACAGGCTGTCGAGGCTGGCCTGCAGGGCCTGGTTGCCTTCCACCCGCTGCAGCGCGGCCGCGCCATCGGCGAAGGAGGCCGAGCCGGCGCCGAGATCGAGGCGCTCGAACGCTGATTCCACCCGCAGCGCCGAGGCCAGCGCGGCGTTGGAGGCGCGCGCCACGCTGGCGGCCTGGGTGACGTTGATGCGGTCGGTGACCAGCACCACGTTGTCGCTGCCGTAGGTCAACGAACTCTGCAGCAGGGTGCCCTGCGGCAGGCTGTTGCTGACCCCGTCGAAGCGGCCGGTGACGCCCTGTCCGGCATGCAGCACGGTCTGGGTGCGGCCATCGGCGGCCACGTAGCCGCTGACGATGCTGGCCACGTGCACGTCGCCGCCCTGCAGGGTGGCCGTGCCGGTGATCTCCAATGGGTTGGAACCCAGCGAAATGCTCAGCCGCGCGCCGGCACGATGCAGGTAGTTGCCCTCGATGGTGGCGCTGGTATTGGCATTGCGCAGGATGACGGTGGCGCCGTTGTCGACGTTGCCGCGGATCCGGCTGGTGCCGGTCATGAACTGCAGCGCGGCGCCCTCGGGCACGCCGGCCTGCGGCACCACCACCACGCTGGAGATGATCGACGCGCCATCGCGCAACGCCAGCGTGCCCTGCTCGATGCGGGTTTCGCCGGTGTAGGTGTTGGTGCCCGACAGCCCCAGCGCGCCGACGCCCTGCTTGACCAGGCCACCGCTGCCGCTGATGTCGTTGCTCCAGACCGAATCCAGGCCGGTCTGCGAGACGTTGACCACGGCATTGCCCCAGTCGAACTTCGCCGGCCCGTTGATGGCCTTGGCGATGTTCAGCAGGCCATAGCCGAAGGTGCTGTCCACGCCGGGCGCGCCGAGGTCGGTGGCGGTGCCGAGCAGGGTCTGCCGCACCAGGTCATTGCTGAAGTACGGGTATTTCTGCCAGACCACGGCCGCCGCACCGGACACCAGCGGCGCGGCGAACGAGGTGCCGTAGTTCCACAGCAGGGTGGAGCCGGTGGGGTAATTCGGATTGACGAAGATCGCCGCACCGGGTGCCGCCAGGCAGTAGCTGGCCGCCACGCCGCAGGCGTTGGCATAGCCGGCCAGCTTGCTGGGGTCGGTGGAATCGACCGCGGTCACCGCCAGCCAGCCACGCTCCAGGTCGGCGGCCGGGCGCGAATTGTTCGGGCCGGCCTGGCTGGGCAACGCCGCCATGTCCGACGGGTTGGCCTTGGATTCATTGCCGGTGGCGAACACCACCAGGCCGTTGTTGCCGATGATGAAGGGGCGGTACTCGGCCGCGATCGGGGCGGTGGCCGCGGCATTGGTCCAGTACAGCCCGCCCCATGAGTTGTTCATGATCTTCACGCCCTGGTTGATCAGGTCCTGGTGGACCCCCGCCAGGCCAAGCGCGCCATCGACCTCGTTGCCGTTGCCCGACCCGTCGTCGGCGGGACGCGTGTCGGAAATGATCCGCGCGGAGACGATCTGCGCGTTCGGCGCGATGCCTCCCGGCCACGACCCGAAGGCCTTGCCCGCCGCCAGTTCAGCCACCGCCGTACCGTGGCCGACCACGTCATCGTTGTTGAGGTTGTTGCTGCGCGGATCCACGTAGCTGTAGTTGGCCAGCACCCGCCCGCTCAGGGTGGGATGGTTGCGCTGCACGCCCGAATCGACGATGCCGATGCGCACGCCGCTGCCATCCAGCCCCGCGCTGCGCGCTGCGTCGGCCTTGGTGATGGACAGGTGCGCGTTGATCGCCGGTTCGGCCGGCTGGGTGGGCGTGGTCGGCGGAGGCGTGGTGGGCGGCGGCGGGGTGGTCGGTGGGGGATCGACGCGCACGTTGCTGCCGCCGCCTCCGCCGCCACATGCCGTCAATGCAACCACCAATGCCGATCCCAGGACCGACCGTGCCATCGTCTTGCGTTCCATCGATTCCTTCCCATGAACGTTGGCCTGCCAAGCTCCCTGCAGGCATCAAGGGCTGCCCGGCGGCAGCCATCGCCGACCCTCTATACTTGGGCCGACCCCCACGCAGTCTGCCGGGAAACAGCGCTGCATCCAACAGCCGCCGTCTCCTTTCCGAACATTGCTTACGCATCAACGAGATTGCCATGTCCAACATCGTCATCGCCGCCGCCAAGCGCACCGCCATCGGCTCCTTCCTCGGCCAGTTCAACGGCGTGCCCACCCCGACCCTCGGCGCGGCCGCCATCGCCGCTGCCCTTGAACAGTCCGGGGTTCCGGCCAGCGACGTCTCCGAGGTCCTGATGGGCTGCGTGCTGCCGGCCAACCTCGGCCAGGCCCCGGCCCGCCAGGCCGCCATCGCCGCGGGCATCCCGCTGTCGGCCGGTGCCACCACGCTGAACAAGGTGTGCGGCTCGGGCATGAAGACCATCATGCTCGGCCATGACCTGATCAAGGCCGGTTCGGCCACGGTCGTGGTCGCCGGCGGCATGGAATCGATGTCCAACGCCCCGCACATGCTGCCCAATTCGCGCACCGGCAACCGCTTCGGCAACTTCCAGGCGGTGGACCACATGGCCCACGACGGCCTGGTCAACGCCTACGACGGCAAGGCCATGGGCGAGTTCGCCGAATGCGCGGTGGACAAGTACCAGTTCACCCGCGAGGAACAGGACGCCTACGCCATCGAATCGGTGCGCCGTGCCCAGGCCGCGCAGGCCAATGGCGCATTCGCCGACGAGATCGTCGCGGTGAAGGTCGCCACCCGCAAGGGCGAGGTCGAGTTCGCCACCGACGAGCAGCCGGGCCGTTCGGACATCGCCAAGATCCCGACCCTGCGCCCCGCATTCAAGAAGGACGGCAGCGTCACCGCCGCCAGCTCGTCCAGCATTTCCGACGGCGCCGCCGCGGTGGTGCTGCTGACCGAGGAAGATGCCACTGCGCGCGGCATCACCCCGCTGGCGCGCATCGTCGGCCACGCCACCCATTCGCAGGAACCGGAGTGGTTCACCACCGCCCCGATCGGCGCGATCCACAGCCTGCTGCAGAAGACCGGCTGGACCCTGGACCAGGTGGACCTGTTCGAGATCAACGAAGCCTTCGCCGTCGTCGCCATGGCGCCGATGCGCGAGCTGGGCATCCCGCATGCGAAGATCAACGTGAATGGCGGTGCCTGCGCGCTGGGCCATCCGATCGGTGCGTCCGGTGCGCGTCTGGTGGTAACCCTGGTCAACGCCTTGCGCACGCACGGCGGCAAGCGCGGCATTGCCACGCTGTGCATCGGTGGTGGCGAAGCAACGGCCATCGCCATCGAATTGATCTAAAAGGGATTAACGCTGATTTCGCAAAAATGAATGCGGGATCGCTTGACAGCCAAACGTGGCTTGTCATCATGTTGTCGGCGCGCAGTTGCGCGTTGCCTAATTCAACGACGAGGATTCACACAATGAGCATCAACAAGCTGCTGGTCGCTATGTCCCTGGCCCTGGCCCTGGCCGCCTGCTCGAAGCAGGAAGCTGCCCAGGACGCCGCTGCATCGGCCAACGAAGCCGCCACCGAAGCCCAGGCTGCTGCCGACCAGGCCGCTGCTGCTGGCACCCAGACCGCCGACGCTGCCCAGCAGGCTGCTGACACCGCCGCCACCGCTGCCGACGCTGCGACCGACGCTGCTGCCCAGACCGCTGGCGCCGCCACCGACGCTGCTGCTGACCAGGCCAAGGACGCTGCCAAGGCTGCTGAGAACACCGCCGAGCAGGCCAAGGACGCTGCTGAAGAAGCCAAGAAGTAATCACTTCTTTCTTCATGCTGTTCTGGAAAAGCCGCTGGTTCGCCAGCGGCTTTTTCTTTGCCTGAAGGGCGCCGCCGCACCACCACCGGACCTTCACGACGGCATGAATAGGCTGGCGTCCCCATCCATTGCAGCACTGGAGACCGCCATGAAGACCCGTCCGCTGACCACCGCCCTGCTGGCCGCCTCCCTGCTGCTGGCCCTGGCCGCCTGCAAGGGCCCGGAGGCCGAACAGGCCAAGCAGGACGCTGCACAGGCCGCCGACAGCGCTGGCGCCGCCGCCCGCGAAGCCGTGGACAAGGCCGCCGCCGCCACCCGCGAGGCTGCCGACAAGACTGCCGAAGCATCCGAGCACGCCGCCGCCGACACCCAGCAGGCGCTGGACAATGCCGCCGACGCGACCGCCAATGCCGCCGACCAGGCCAAGGCCGCCGCCACCGATGCCGCCGCCCACGCCAGCGACGCCACCGCGACCGCCGCGCAGAAGGTCGCCGACAAGGCCCGCGACGTCGCCGCCGACGCCAAGGCCAACGCCGCCAAGGAAGAAGCCAAGCACTGACCCACGGCTGCGCTCGCCGGGCATGGCCCGGCGCTACCGGGCATTAACGCTCGCCGGGCATGGCCCGGCGCTACCGCATACAGGAAAAGCCGCGGCATTGCCGCGGCTTTTCTGCTTCTGCTCTTTCGTTGATTCCGTGGTGGACGCGCCCGGAATGTGTCAGCTGCCGGGGCGTGTGGGTTCGCGGGACCGCAGGCGCCATGGATGGCGCCTACGAGCCCCCATGGATGGGTTCACGGCGTGTCCCGCGAACCCACACGCCCCGGCAGCCCCCACGAACCCCGCCGCACGACCACCACGAGGGGCTCCGCCGTTGGCCGCCTACTGCGGCAGCGCCCGCGCCATCATCGCCCCCACATCCACCCCCGCCGGCAGCGTCCCGAACACCAACCCATGCTCACCCTGCAGCCGGCTGCGCACGAACACCCCGGCCATCGGGCTGCGTGCCCGCAACAGCAGCGCCGCCTGCAGCAGCAGCACCGTGCGCTCGCAGAACAACCGTGCCTGCGATTCATCCGGCGCCGGTGCCAACGCCCAGCGCTGCAGTGCCGCCGCGTAACCGGTGTCGCGATCGGCGACCGCTTCCAGCTCCGCACGCAGCGCCAGCAGCACCTCCGGCTCGCGCCCCAGCGCGCGCAGCACGTCCAGGCACTGCACGTTGCCGCTGCCTTCCCAGATCGAATTCAACGGCGCCTGCCGGTACAGCCGCGGCAGCATCGACTCCTCCACGTAGCCGGCACCGCCCAGGCATTCCTGCGCCTCGTTGACGAACGCGGCCGCGCGCTTGCACACCCAGTACTTGCCCAGCGCGGTGCCCAGCCGCGCCAGCGCGGCCTCCTGCGGGTCGCTGCCGGCGCAGTCGACCGCGCGCGCGATGCGCATGGCCAGCACCGTCGCCGCTTCCGATTCCAGCGCCAGGTCTGCCAGCACGTTCGCCATCAGCGCGTGTTCCACCAGCGGCTTGCCGAACGTGCGCCGGTGGCGCGCGTGGTGCAGCGCCTGCGCCAGGGCCATGCGCATTTCCGCGGCCGCACCGAGCATGCAGTCCAGCCGCGTCATCATCACCATGCCGATGATGGTGGCCACGCCCCTGCCCTCCTCGCCCACGCGCCACGCCTGCGCGCCGCAGAATTCCACTTCGCTGGACGCGTTGGACCAGTCACCCAGCTTGTCCTTCAGGCGCATCAGGTGGAAGGCATTGCGATCGCCATCGGCCAGTCGCCGCGGCATCAGCAGGCAGGTCAGCCCACCCGGCGCCTGCGCCAGCACCAGGAAGCCATCGGACATCGGTGCCGAGAAAAACCACTTGTGCCCGACCAGGCGGTAGCGTTCGCCATCGATGGGCTCGGCCCGCGTGCTGTTGGCGCGCACGTCCGAACCGCCCTGCTTTTCGGTCATGCCCATGCCCAGGGTAATGCCGGCCTTGTCGGCCACCGGCACGTCGCGCGCGTCGTACACGGGGGACGCCGCCTTGCGCGCCCACTCGGCCAGGTGCGGCTGCGCCTGCAGCACCGCCACCGCGGCATGGGTCATGGTCAGCGGGCAGCTGGTGCCGGCTTCCGCCTGGTGGTGCAGGTAGCTCAATGCCGCCCGCGCGACGTGTACGCCGGGCTGTGGCTCATGCCACGACAGCCCGGACACGCCATGCTGCTTGGCCGCGTGCATCAACTGGTGGTACGCCGGGTGGAAATCCACGGTATCGATGCGGTGGCCCTGCGCATCGTGCGTGCGCAGCCGTGGCCGGTCGCGGTTGGCATCGAAACCCAGCTGGTAAAGCTGGTTGCCGGCCAGCCCACCATAGATCGCGAGGCGCGGTGCGAATGCGGCCGCGCCCTCGCGCTGCACCGCCTCCATCAGCGCCACGTCGTCGGTCCACAGCTGGCGGCCCACAAACGGCGGCGGCTGGTTCAGCACCACGTGGGTTTCAAAGGGCGCGCTGCTGCTGAAGCTCGGTCCGTTCATCGGTTCCATCCTGCCGGCGAGAAGGCTGCGCGCCGATTGTGCAGCATCGTCCGGCAACCCCGCGTTCAGGCCGATTCTCGCCCCGTGCACGAGCACCGCGCGACAGTGCAGGCATGGCAGTCAATGACGATCTGGTGGTACTTCGCCCCGAAGGGCTCTACTGCGCCGCGGGCGATTTCCACATCGACCCGTGGCGGCCGGTGCCGCGCGCGGTCATCACCCACGGCCATGGCGACCATGCCCGGCCCGGCATGGGCGAATACCACTGCAGCCCCGGCAGCGCGCCGATCCTGCGCTGGCGGCTGGGCGACGTACCGCTGCAGGTCCATGCCGAAGGCCAACCGTTCACCCTGGGCCAGGTGCAGGTGTCGCTGCATCCGGCCGGCCACGTGCTGGGTTCCTCGCAGGTGCGCATCGACGATGGCCGCCAGGTCTGGGTCGCCTCCGGCGACTACAAGCGCCAGCCCGATCCCACCTGCGCGCCGTTCGAAGTGGTGCCCTGCGATACCTTCATCACCGAAGCGACCTTCGCCCTGCCGATCTACCGCTGGCCCGATACCGCCGCGGTGGCCGCCGAGATCGTGGCGTGGCGCAGGGAATGCGCGCAGCGCGGTGAAGCGGCGGTGCTGCTCTGCTACTCGCTGGGCAAGGCGCAACGCGTGCTCGGCGAGCTGCTGGCGTTGGATGACACGCCTGCGTGGCTGCACGGTGCAGTGGCCAACGGCGTGGCGGTGTACCGCGAGGCGGGCATCCCGATGCTGGAAACGCTGACCGTGGCCGAACAGGGCCGCCAGCCGGAGGCCGCCGGCAAGCTGATCATCGCCCCGCCCTCGGCCGCGGGCACGCCTTGGCTGCGCCGTTTCGGCCGCCACCAGCTCGGCTTCGCCTCGGGCTGGATGCAGCTGCGCGGCAACCGCCGCCGGCGCAACGTCGATCGCGGTTTCGTGGTGTCCGACCATGCCGACTGGCCTGCCCTGCTGCAGACCATCGAGCAGACCGGCGCATCGCGGGTGATCGCCACCCACGGCAATACCGATGCACTGATTCCGTTCCTGCGCGAACGCGGCGTGGCCGCCGAGGCCTTCCGCACCGATTTCGGGAGCGAGGAATGAAGGCCTTCGCCGCGCTCTACCAGCGGCTGGACCGCAGCACGGCCACGCTGGACAAGCGTGCGGCCCTGGTCGACTACTTCGCCCACGCCGGCGCGCACGACGCGGCCTGGGCGCTGTTCCTGCTCAGTGGCGGCAAGGTCGGCGGCGCACGCCGCAAGATCGCTGCCAGCGGCGAGCTGCGCGCCTGGGTGAGCGAGGAGTCGGGGCTGCCAGCGTGGCTGGTCGAAGACAGCTACGCGCAGGTCGGCGACCTGGCCGAAACACTGACCCTGCTGCTGGATGATCCGGCGCAGCGTGCATCCGATCGCCCGCTGGCCGACTGGATCGAACAGCACCTGCTGGTCGTGGCCAACCAGCCCGAGGAGGTGCGCCGTGCCGCCGTGGTGGCCGGCTGGCGTCAGCTGCCGGCCAGCGAACGCCTGGTATTCAACAAGCTGCTGACCGGCGCGCTGCGCGTCGGTGTTTCGCAGCGGCTGGTGCAGCAGGCACTGGCCGAATGGTCGGGCCTGGACATCGCCCGCATCGCCCAGCGGATGCTCGGCGAGTGGGTGCCCACGCCGGGCCTGCTGGCACAACTGCTGTCGCCGGAGGAACTGCCGCTGGACCGCCAGCAGCCCTACCCGTTCTTCCTCGCCTCGCCGCTGGAAGGCGAGCCGCAGGAACGCCTGGGCGCGATCGAGGACTGGCTGCTGGAATGGAAGTGGGATGGGATCCGCCTGCAGCTGCTACGCCGCCGGGGTGAAGTGGCACTGTGGTCGCGCGGCGAGGAGCGGCTGGACGGGCGCTTCCCCGAGATCGAACAGGCAGCAGCGACGCTGCCCGACGGCTGCGTGATCGATGGCGAGCTGCTGGCCTGGGATGAGGCCGACGACGCGCCACGCGCGTTCACCGCGCTGCAGACGCGCATCCAGCGCCGCAAGCCCGGTGCGGCAACGCTGCGCAACACGCCGGTACGCGTGCTCGCCTACGACCTGCTGGAACGCGATGGCCAGGACCTGCGCGAACTGCCGCTGCAGCAGCGGCGCACACAACTGGCCGAACTGATCGGCGCGCTCGGCGATGCACGCATCCAGCTGTCGCCCGATGTGCACGCCGACGATTGGGCGCACGCTGCGGACCTGCGCGAAGCATCGCGCGAGCGCGGTGTCGAAGGGCTGATGCTCAAGCGCCGTGATTCGATCTACCAGGCCGGGCGCCGCCGCGGCGACTGGTGGAAGTGGAAGGTCGACCCGCTGACCATCGATGCGGTGCTGCTGTATGCGCAGGCCGGCCACGGCAGGCGCAGCACGCTGTACACCGATTACACCTTCGGCGTCTGGGACGGCGACACCCTGGTGCCGGTAGCCAAGGCCTATTCCGGGCTGGACGACAAGGAGATCCTGGCGCTGGACCGCTGGATCCGCGCCAATACCCGCGAACGCTTCGGGCCGGTGCGCAGCGTGCGCGGCGAACAGGTATTCGAGCTCGGCTTCGAGGCGGTCAACCGCAGCGCGCGGCACAAATCCGGCATCGCCGTGCGCTTCCCGCGCATCCTGCGCTGGCGCCAGGACAAGCCGGCGAGCGAAGCCGACCAGCTGGCGACCCTGCAGGCCCTGGCGCGATGAAGCGCAGCGACGCGCTGCAGCGGCTGCAGGCCTGGTTCGGCAGCCGTGGCTGGAAACCCCTGCCATTCCAGCGCGCGATGTGGCGCCATTACCTCGCGGGCAGTTCGGGCCTGCTGCACACCCCGACCGGCAGCGGCAAGACGCTGGCCATGTTCGGCGGACCGCTGCTGCAGGCGATGATCGATCCGCTGCCGAAGCCGGCGCGGGCCAATGCGGTACGCCCGCTGCAGGTGCTGTGGGTGACGCCGCTGCGGGCGCTGGCCAGCGACACTGCACGCGCCCTGCAGGTGCCGATCGAGGGCCTGGGTCTGGGCTGGAAGGTCGGCCTGCGCAGTGGCGACGCCAGCAGCCGCGACCGTCGCCTCGCCCGTGAGGGCCGCGTCGACGTGCTGGTGACCACGCCGGAGTCGTTGGCCCTGCTGCTCAGCTACCCCGACACGCTGGAACGCATGCGCCAGCTGCGCTGCGTGGTGGTGGACGAGTGGCACGAACTGATGGGCAACAAGCGCGGTGTGCTGCTGCAGCT
>JAAIGF010138265.1_pt1 | contig 22481 bp, 23 predicted proteins | sample 6487441 | NCBI WGS metagenome assembly JAAIGF01 (sample SAMN13974129, study PRJNA590717) | phyllosphere metagenome | biome: pepper field; feature: multiple bacterial spot infested pepper fields; material: pepper leaves; isolation source: leaves from pepper fields | host: Capsicum annuum ... | reverse complement strand
GCTTCACGTGTTCCCTCTTGCAAAAACACACATTGCTTTACTTAAAAGCGTTTCCCCTTCATGCCAAAAAAGTAGACATTGTGAAAGTCGTTTTGTGCGCGAGCTTTTTAGAGGATGAATCGTGAGCCCTTTGCCTGAGCAAATCGGTCTGATGGACTTGAAGCCCAGCTCCCCTGAAGCTTTGAGCAGGCTTCTCACGGCGATGGGTGCACTCGTGGTGGAGGTCGATGCATCCTCTGCCATGGCTGTGTTGACCACGCTCCAAAAGGAGGGGGTCTCAGATTTCGCAAACCATCTTCAACGTCATCATGACGTCGTCCGTCAGATCATGCGGGACACAACATGGGCGGTTCAGGTTTCAGATCATGCGGCATCAGGGATCGGTGTCCTTTGGCCAGAAGAAAGCGCGAGCAGTTTTATTGATCTGATCGTCTCGTCCTTTTTGGGCGGGGGCGAGTGGCGTGGCGAGTGCCGAATGCGCCATGACAACGGTAGTGTCTATCATGCTCAACTGACGTCGGTCATAATCCATCGATCGGAAACAGACCTTCGTCTTCTTCTCGCACTGAAGGATATTTCCGCCGAAAAAGAAGAATTTGACCGGCTCACTGCGAGTGAGCGCCGCTTCAGACAGCTTTTCGACTATATGCCGATCGCATTGACGGAGGTCGATGCCAGCCGTCTTGTCGATTTATTCCGTAGCCTTCGTGAGCAGGGCGTAGAAGATCTTTCTTCATATATTGACGCCAATCCCGGCTTCATGGCCGACGTGATGAACGCGATGCATGTTGAGGAAGTCAATCACTACAATGTCGCGATGTTCGGGGCAGAATCTCAAGAGGCGATGAAGGGGCCGATAACGCGGTACTGGCAAGCCGGGATAGCAACGCTTAGACGGTCTATCGAGGCGAGATATCGGGGTGAGAACTTCTTCCAGGAGGAAGGTCAAGTTTGCCGTATGGATGGAACGGTCATCGACGTTCTCTATGCGGCGGCGCGGCATGGATCCAGTCCTGACAAGAGTCTTGTGGCTTTCATTGATATTTCGGATCGTAAAAAAGCCGCAGAAGCACTGCGCCGGAGCGAACGACGTTATCAGGACCTTTTCCAGCATGTGCCGGTTCCGGTGTTGCAGGTGAATGCCAGCGGGCTCCTTGCGCTTCTCGCAGAGCTGAAGGAGCAGGGGGTAGACGATCTCGAAGCCTACATCGCAGGGAACCCGCAGTTCCTTTGGGCTGCGATGCAAAGCACCGTGATAGAGGAGGCAAATTACGCTGCGATAAAAGTTCTTGGAGTCACCAACGCGGATGAGTTGAAAGGTCCGATCACGCCGCTGTGGCGCAACCATCCCGAAATCTATTCCCGTCTGCTCAAACATCGTTATCTCGACAATACGACCTATGAGGAGGAGGTTACGATCACCGCCTACGATGGCAGAATAAGGGAGGGATCGTTGACTGTCACATTCCCTCCTGAGATGGGCGACAATGGACTAACAATTAATGCCTTCGTAGACACGACTGACAGGAAGTTGGCGGAACAGAAGCTGAGGCAAATCGAGGCAGATTACGCACACGCAGCCCGGATTTCCATGCTGGGAGAATTGACGGCATCTATCGCCCATGAGGTCAATCAGCCCCTTGCAGCAATCACCACCTATGGCGAAGCCGGGTTGCGCTGGCTAGGAAGACCGGAACCTGAGCTTTCCGAGGTCAAGGAAATCGTGGAGCGGATCGTCGCGGATGCCCAGCGTGCCGCTAGCGTTATATCCCGAGTGCGAAACCTCGCGCTAAGGCGGGCAACAAGCGAACAGGTTCTGCCGCTCGATGATGTGGTTGCCGAAGCACTGTCATTTTTAAAGCACGAGTGCCACACGCATCAGGTTCGTGTGACGCATCTGCCGGCACTGGGCCGCACGGATGTTGTTGTGGATCGTACGCAGTTGCAGCAGGTCGTCGTCAATCTTACCGTGAACTCAATTCAGGCGATGGCCGCGGTCAGCAAAAATCGACGTCAAATCTTTATTCAAACGGTAGCTGACGGTACCAAGGTGCGGTGTATAGTCGATGATTCCGGCCCGGGCCTCATGGACGCAGAGGCTGAGAACCTGTTCCAGAGCTTTGTTACGACCAAGGAAAACGGTATGGGAATGGGCTTGGCCATATGTCGCTCCATTGTAGAAGCGCATGGCGGACGCATCCATGCAAGCGCAGACAGCGCGCTCGGCGGGGCGCGCTTTATTTTCGAGTTACCAGCCGCGCCATGACGGTTGGTTGTTGAGAGGCAGGTCGCCAGAATGCCATGCCTCTCAACCTGTTTTACGTGCTCAGGCCCATGCTGGGCGATCTACAGTTCTTCGCAACTGCTCACGCTGCAACGGATGACGTGGTCGGGACCTGGGAGATTGTCTTGAGAATTTGGGAAGCGATCTGGTAGGGATCGCCCTGGCTGTTCGGACGGCGATCCTCGAGATAGCCTTTGTAATCGCTCGTCACGAATGAATGCGGAACGCGGACAGACGCGCCGCGATCAGCGATCCCGTAGGAGAACTCGTTCCAAGGGGCCGTCTCGTGTTTTCCGGTGAGGCGTTTGTCGTTGTCAGGACCATAGACGTTGATGTGGTCCATCACATTTGCCTTGAACTGCGCCATGAGCGCTTCGAAGTAGTCTTTGCCTCCAACCTCGCGCATGAATTTGGTAGAGAAGTTGCAATGCATTCCAGAGCCGTTCCAGTCGGTGTCGCCCAGCGGCTTGCAGTGGAACTCGACGTCGATGCCGTATGTTTCGGTGAGACGCTGGAGCAAGTAGCGAGCAATCCAGATCTGGTCTGCGGCCCGCTTTGAGCCCTTCCCAAAAATCTGGAACTCCCACTGGCCCTTGGCCACTTCCGCATTGATGCCCTCGTGATTGATACCGGCGGCCAGGCACAGATCGAGGTGCTCCTCGACAATCTTGCGTGCGATGGAGCCCACATTCTTATGGCCGACCCCGGTATAGTACGGGCCCTGCGGGGCGGGATAACCCGACTCGGGAAAGCCGAGCGGCCGTCCATCCTTGTAGAAAAAGTATTCCTGCTCAAAGCCGAACCAGGCATCTTCATCGTCAAGGATGGTGGCTCTCTTATTGGACTCATGCGGCGTCACTCCGTCCGGCAGCATGACTTCGCACATGACAAGAATACCGTCGATGCGCGCAGGGTCAGGATACATGGCGACGGGCTTGAGGACGCAATCGGAATTGCTCCCTTCTGCCTGCATGGTCGAGCTACCATCGAAGCCCCACAGCGGCAGTTCCTCAAGTGTCGGCATTGTCTGGAAATCTTTGATTTTTGTCTTACCACGCAGGTTCGGTACCGGTGTGTAGCCGTCCAGCCATATATATTCGAGCTTGTATTTCGTCATAAGGATCTCCTGTTTTGAAGAGCCTTTATTTCAGGACTGGATGCTTCAAATCGATTTCCCGCTTAACCGTCAAAGTTTCAGATTTAACGTTGGCCAGCCCTGCATTGGAGAGGGCGGCAATTTCATTTGAAGTCCGCCCCCGAAAACCTGAAATCCGTTGATGCGATTTGTACCCGAAGCTCCCGACGTGGCCAGGTCACTCCAGGTCAAAAAGATGCGCATCACAGGCAGAACTGCCCCGCATCTTGATTGCACAACCAAAACCAGAGCGGATCGCAGCCGTTGCCGGACGGAAGGTTATTTTGCGCAAAGGGCCCCGACCATGAAGGCTACGCGCGACGACCGCTATTCACACAGATAGGATATTTGATGAGTAAGCGTTTATTTGCCACGGTGGCATTCACCCTTCTGCTTGGCACTACGACCTACGCGAATGCGGACGTGAAGCCTGTGGAAACCACATGCCCGTTTGGAGATTGCGATGCGGCTATTTCCTTCTCTTATCTTGGAGAAGTCATCATCCCGACGGGAACCATGGAGAACGGCCTGGAATTTGGCGGTATTTCGGGCCTGGATTTCGACCCGTCCAGTGGTCGCTACGTTGCTATCAGCGATGATCGTTCCGACAAGGGACCTGCCCGCTTTTACGAGCTTGATATAGACGTGAGCGCTAACGGTTTAAAAAGCGTCAAAGTGGTCAAGCGGGTGACGCTACTGGACGCTGACGGGGAAGCCTTTCCAAAAAACGCTGTAGATCCGGAGGCCATTCGTGTCGGCAAGGAAGGGATATACTGGTCTAGCGAAGGCGGTGGCGATCCGCTGATCGCGCCGTCGGTTCACGTTGCCGCGTCCGACGGCAAATCCATTCGAGAATTGTGGTTGCCGGGGGAATTCGCGCCGACTGCCAACAAGACGAGCGGTGTTCGCGAGAACCTGTCATTTGAAAATCTCGCGGTAGCTCCATCCGGTGCCGTGTTTGTCGCGGTCGAGGCAGCTCTCTATCAGGATGGAGACAAGCCTGGGCTTACCAATGGTAGTCTTGCCCGGATCATCAGTTACGACAGCACCACGGGCGAGCCTGGAAAACAATACGTCTATCCGGTTTCACCAATTCCTCAAGCGGCCATCAAGGCCGACGGGGCAAATGACAATGGCATGTCTGACATGCTTGCACTTGATGATCGCCACATGCTTGTCGTTGAACGCAACTTCGCTCAAGGTTTTGGAAACAACATCAAGTTGTTCATGGTCGATCTCGAGGGTGCGACCGATGTCTCGAACATTGCTTCACTGGCCCGCACCGGGGAGCGCGTTGTTCCTGCTCGCAAGAGCCAGGTGCTCGACCTGCGCGCTATCGGCTTGACGCCAGATAACATCGAGGCGATTTCTCTCGGTAAGGCAAAGGACGGAACTGATGTTCTCATTCTTGCGGCGGACAACAATTTCTCGGATCGTCAGAAAACGCAGTTCTACGCCTTTAAAATTGGGGGTCGGTGGACGGCTCCCGGCAGCGCCCGATAATTGAACAAGCTGCGCTCCGCTTAAAACGCCTGGCAAGCAAAACGCAGCCCTTGAAGTCGGATGTGGACGTCAAGGGCTGCAATTTCGTAATGGTGTAAGCACTTTACTTGTAGGCAGTCTTGCCGGATCTCCGAAGTCCTCAAAGTGATGTCGCGATCCCTAAGTTGTGCAGTATGCAAATGCCGACTGGGACCATTTATTTTGTGTATCCTCGACGGCCAAAGCGCACGGTGTTTTCGATGTCACACCGGCCGATTCCGATGTCATTGAGCAAGTAATCGTCCAGCTCTTCCAGACGGTTCATGGCCGCTCTCAGCTTTCTTTTACGCATGACTGTCGTGATAAGATCGCGCAATCGCAATACGGATAGGTGTTGAGTTATCATCATGCTCTCCATAAATGCCTTCAGAAAAGTCCAGACGCCTAAAAGACGTGCAATGGACGATGATTATTTGGGCATTTAAGGCTAATGCGACGTTTCACACCTGCTGATCTTGATTACAGTTGTAGGCGGCCGATCCGGCGGCGACTATAGATTCTCAAAAGAGCTGATGGCATTTCAGCTGAAGTCTCATGGCAGATTTCTAAAATCAATCGGTGCGAATTATCTCCCACATTCCTGGTCTTTGCGTGATCAGCCATCGCGCGTGACAAGGAGTGCACCGCTTGACCGTTCGGAAAATTGTTTCATCTCTCAACCGGATACTCAGGCAACGGTCTCAGCCCGTGTCGCTGGAGGATCGGACGATTGGCGCGCTGGTCAAGGATATGCTTGATACGATGTACGCCGCAGGGGGCGTAGGGCTCGCTGCCGTTCAGATAGGGGTTCTCAAGCAAGTTATCGTAGTTGACCTTCCCAGCGGAGACCCGCCCGGTCCACAAATTTTCATCAATCCGGAGATCATTGAAGCAAGCGGGGAGCCGGGTGTTTTCCGCGAAGGTTGCCTGTCACTTCCGGGCGTGATGGTGAATGTGAAGCGCCCGACACATGTTCACGTCCGGTACCGATCCCTCGATGGCAAGGCCTGTGAGATAATGGCTCATGGTTTGCTGGCAATTTGTTTGCAGCATGAAATCGACCATCTCAATGGCTTACTCATCACTGATCATGTCTCGCCAGAAGAGTTCTGACACCGGCTGCGCGGCATGTTACAGTTGAAATGACTTTAGCGCCGATTAATCCAAGAAATTGCGGGCAGCTGCTTGAATTTGGATTTCCCGTTGCGTATCGGGCAACGAGATTGTGCTGATGTTTTCAGGGGGCGCCCATGGCAAGTAGTGTTACACGGCTTCCTCGTCTCTTGGCGCTTTCCGGGATTGGTGGCGCACTGGAGTTTTTCGACTTCGTCATATTTCTCTTTCTTGCCCCCGTTATCAGCAAGAATTTTTTCCCGCCGGACACTCCGGAATGGTTGGCGGACGTTCATGTGCTCGGCATTTTTGCCGCTGGGTACGTCTTTCGCCCGCTGGGTGGTCTCCTCATGGCCCATTTTGGAGACCGCTCCGGCCGTAAGCAGGTTTTCCTTTTTTCGATCCTGCTCATGGCTTTTGCGACAACCGGTATTGCGTTGATCCCGAGTTATTCGACGGCCGGTTGGCTGGCGCCACTCCTTCTGGTCTTCCTGCGCATGATGCAGGGCGTCGCAATTGGAGGCGAAGCTCCCGGTGCCTGGACATTCGTCGCGGAACACGTTGCTCCTCGTCATCTCGCGCTGGCTTGCAGCTTCATGAGTTCATCTCTCATTGCCGGTGTCTTGATGGCTTCTCTGGTCACGATGGCGGTGCACAGTTACTTCTCTCCTGCCGCCATGCTTGATTATGGCTGGCGTGTCCCATTTGTCGTGGCAGGGGTTCTGGGACTGTTGGGCGCCATCTTGCGGCGGTGGCTCAGCGAAACACCCGTGTTCCTAAGGGCTCGAGAGCAGCGTGCCGCTGTAAAGCGGCTGCCGATTCTGGTCGTGTTGCGCAGTCACTGGGAGGCGCTTTCGATTTCGGTGGTTGCGACATGGATCCTGTCGGCTGTCGTGATTGTCACGACACTTATGACGCCGCTGATCCTTCAAAAGCAGTACCATTTCGATCCCCAGGCGGCACTTGCGATTTCAGCCTTCGGATCGCCCTTTGTTTGTGTGGGTGGCATTTGCGCGGGCTACGTGGCCGATCGGGTCGGCCTCGGCAGATATTTCGTGTTTGCCAGTCTTCCTTTCGCAGCGGCCAATTACCTGTTCTACTCCGACGTAGATCCCGCGACGGGCAATGTTTATCTGCTCTACGGCCTGTCGTCTTTTTTCAATGGCATGGTTGGAGCGATCCCATGCTTCATGGTTCGGGCATTTCCAAGCAGTGTCCGTTTCACCGGCATCTCGCTGGCGTATAACGTTACATTCGCAGTGTTCGGCGGGCTTACACCAGTCGTAATCGGTGCCCTTCTCCCGACCTCGCCCTTGTCCCACATGTACTATCTGCTTGCGGTCGCCGTCGGCATTTTCCTGTTGGGCGCTTATGTAACCGTGAGGCCATCGGCTGTGCGATACAGATCGGCGCGCGACGAAGGTTTGGCGATTTAGCGCTTACAAGTTGCGCATCCTTGAAACTGCGGAGACATTTAAAGCTTGCGTAAAGCGCGCAATCGCCGCGTGCCGATGATTTTTGGTTGGTTCTCAGACGGGCCAACTGACACAGAAGTGGCTCGGCATGCGAACAAAGATATGGCCGTTGAAAACTGGTAGGTCTTCCAGTCGCAGCTTCGGCAGTCTTCGTGTGAAAACCGATAGACACTCTTCCAGCTCGATTCGTGCCAGATGATCAGCGACGCATCGATGTGCCCCGGCACCAAATGCGAGATGGTCTCGCGAAAGGTCATCCCGGTGAATGTTGAATGTATCAGGATGCTGGTAGACTGTTTCGTCTCTCAACGCCGATATTGTCGATAAGATCAGCAGCGTATGTGCGGGGATTATGTGTCCATGCAACTCGATTTCATCCGCAGTCGCGCGTACCATTCCGGCAATTCCGGGCTGATAACGCATCGCTTCGCTCACAGCTGCGGCCACAAGACTTTGATCCTCACAAACCGCATTCCATTGGCTTTTATGAAGCAAAAGAAGAGATGTCTGTGCGACGATAGCGGCCCGCACGGACTCGTTTCCCCCTATGATGAGTTGAATGATCTGGATAGCTGCTTCCACAGCGCTCACGCCCGCATCCTCTGCCGCTTCCTTGATAGCATCCATGAAACCTGCGCCAGTGTGCGACTGAGCCATTTTTCGCATCAGGTAATCGCGAAGGAACGCTGCCGCCTCAGCCGATTTTGCGACGTCGGCAGTTGTCGAGGTGGGACTGAAGAACCGGCTCAACTCACCCACATGCGAAACGAATACGGCACGCTCTTCCTTAGAAACGCCGAGGATACCTGCCAGAGCAAGAACGGGAATCTTGTCGGCAAACTGGCTGACGAATTCAGCGGTGCCCTGCGCGTAGACAGCATCGATCAAGTCTTCGGTCGCGTTTCGGACACTAGCACGCAGTTCCTTGGCCAAAACGGTTGAAAGAGCGCGGGACATGATGGACCTGCGTCTTTCGTGAGGCGCTCCGTTTGCCGTCAACATGCCAAGGCTGAAAAACTCATGCAGGATCCCCTCGGTAACACCTCTGGATTCCGGTATCGCAGCTTCTGTTGCGACAATGCGTGGGTCTGAACTCAGCTGAACGACATCGGCATGGCGAAGAACGAACAGACCGCCCCCCTCATAATCCACAACAGGGCTCTTCGAGCGCCAGCGTTTGAAAGCGGCCTGGGGATTGGCGTTAAGCTCTGCGATCGTCAGCATAATGTCTCCTACTCGTAAGATATGCCGTCTGGCACAAAAAATATTTGTATCGATATTATCAAATATATCAAATTTGTCGAGTTGCATAAGGTTTCAGATGTAACCAAGACAAGCGCATGACGATGTTTCGGGATCGCAGCGGATGGGATGGGCATGTGCCGACAGGCCGTTGCAAAAGGTGTCCCGATGACAACGGTAATCGTGCACCCGTCCACTGAAGCGCAAAAGAAACCGACCGGCTTCAAACATGCCGGACGCGCCTAAAAGCCTCCATTGCTCGGCTCTCCATCAACGGAAAGCGCTGCCCTTCAGCGGAATGGATTGTTACGACAACACGCCAGTGCCGGACATCAAGCCTTATCGTGGGCTTTGTAGGCCCTCGAGGTGATCTAACATTCGCAGCGTAGAGGCAGATACAGACGCTCCTCCAGAGATGCTCATGTCAAATGCAATCGTATTTCGCGGCCATGTAATGAGCGCGTCGGATTGAATGGCAAAAAAGCGGTCTCGTTATCGAAGGAACCGCATTTGACCTACTCATCTCCAGTCGCCAGTCCGCCTGTTCTTGGTTTCCGTGAGCTCAACGCCCAACCTCATGAGACATTCGCCGAATATCGCTCCGTCGTTCCCTTTTTGAAGAGAGAAGACGGTGCGCATCTCTTATTGAGAGGCCACGATGTTCAGAGGTTCGTGAAGGATCCAAAGACGAAGCAACTAGAGACCGAATTGCTATATGCTCGCGGCATAACAGCAGGTCCGCTCGTCGAGCTCGCAGCGAACAGCATGTTGTTCTCCAACGGCGAGGTACACCGGCGGCGGCGACAGGCGATGGCGAAATGCTTCTCCTTTAGCTTGATGGAACGCGTCAGACCAGAGGTTCGAAGGCTCGCACAGGGCATCATCGACAGCGACGCTCACGCTGAAGGATTCAAGCTTCGCGATGATTTTGCCGCTGCAATACCGGCCGTAACCCTTGCCGCCATTCTGGGCATTTCCCAGTCGGACATTCCATTGTTCACATCGTTGGCCTACCGGGTATCGAAGGTCCTGACCACGTCTTGGGGCGCTGAGGATGTTCCAGAGATGGAAGAGGCCACGCGTCAACTCGTATCCTATTGCGAAAATCTCATGGCCGAACGACGCAGGAAACCACAGGATGATTTCCTTTCCCAGTATGTAGCAAGTGTGGATGCGAATGCTGATCTTTCTCCCGCCGAGGCCGTGATGCAACTGGTTTCCGTGGTTCTCGGGGGCACGGATACGACACGCGCCGCGATTGTCATCCAGACAGGACTATTGCTTGAAAGGCCGGATATCTGGAGCGCGATCCAGGAAGACGACCGCCTGATTGCGCCAGCGGTCGCCGAATCGTTGCGATTGGAACCGGCCGTCGCATCCATTCCCCGCCTCGTGGTCGAGGATATCGATATAGAAGGCCACATGATCCTAAGGGGAAGCGTACTGCTTCTGTCCACGATGTCCGCGCTTCGTGACCCACTTCAATTTCCTCATCCGGGCGAGTTTGATCTCCACCGCGAACGGCCAAGATGGCATCCTGTCTATGGAGATGGCGAACATCGGTGTCTGGGGCAGGCACTGGCGCAGGTCGAACTGGAAGAAGCGCTTCGCGCACTGATCGAATCCAGGCGTAGTTTGCGCATAGACAACCAGACCTTACGTGTCTCGGGACATGCCGGCATAAGGCAGGTCGAAGAAATAATCGTCCAGTTTGCGTGACAGTGCTGAGATGAAGCCATTCATTCAAAGCAAGCAACGCGTATTTCGTCTGCAACCGATCTGCCTGTTTGGCAATCAACTTAAAATTTTACGCGGCCAGAGTGCCCCAAGTGAACAACTTGGAGAACTCTTATGGCGCTAGATAAATCAATGGACGATGTCGTACTGCCGGGCTCCGTTTCGGGTACTGGTCTCGTCAAGCGATGTGCAAGCCTGCTGCGCAGAACAGCAGACTGGCTTGGCTCGTATCAAGCCACGGCCAGACATAACGAGGAGTTGCGCGCTCTCGATGACCGTCTCCTCCGGGACATCGGAATCAACCGGCAGGACCTGGAATTTATGATTGTGTTTCCGTCGCGGTCGCATCGGGATTTGTGATGGAGAGATGCTTCATCATGTCTCTTGAGCGCCCGGCAAAGCCGATCAGCAACGTCGTTGCTTTCAATAGTTCTCACCAGAGAGAACAAGGGCTCGACAAAGACCGACGCGGACATTTGGCAAATGCAGCGGCAGGCGCGCAGCGGCAGGAGGCGAAGCCCTCTTTCTGGTTGCGCCTGTTCTTATCGTTCGGCGCGGCCTGTTGCCTCGTCTCCGTCATGCCGATCTATGGCGGTGAGCGCGGGCAAGGCAATCACCTGGATGAAGGTCAGGATGGCGACGTCTGACCAGTTCCCTATGTCCGGCCTCTCGATTCATCCACCGGACAGTGAAACCCCAGTACATGAGGATCCCGTGCATTCAAGAACTTTAAAGGCGCCGCGCGTTCTGCTGGCAAGCGTTACGCTTCTCGCATCTCTATGTCTTGGTCCCCTTTGCGCCAAGGCAGAGCCAGACGCTGATCTCATTGCCCGCGGCGCGTATTTGTCTCTGCTCGGCAATTGCGAACATTGTCATACTCCGGGGCACTTCCTGGGGAAGCGAGATGACAGCAAGGCCTTATCCGGTTCTGATGTTGGCTTCTGGGACCCTGTTGCCGGGACCGTCATTGGTCCAAACATCACCCCAGATATCGAAACAGGCATAGGCTCATGGTCGAGTGCTGACCTCAAAAAAGCGCTTACAACAGGTGAACGGCCGGATGGGCGAATGCTCTCCCCTGTCATGCCCTGGCAGGATCTCGCTCGATTGCATGACGAGGACATTGCTGCACTTGTAGAATATCTCAAGTCACGCAAACCTGTAAAAAATCAAGTGGTTGGGCCATTAGGGCCGACCGAGCCGGTACCGGTTCAGACGCTGCGTCTGACGCCTCCCGAAACTGGAAGCCAACGCTAGGGGCGCGGCCTGGAGAGTGTGGCCAAGCGAAATATTTCGCCGCCATCAAACGTTATTCGCGACCCCTAAGGATAATCTCAATGCCAGATTGCCCCAATTCACAAAGAGCAGCGCGGCCATCCCATCTCTATCTGGTGAGCAACGAAGAACCGGAGTGTCTGCGAAGAAGCGGGTCTTCCCCCGAGGATCAGTCAATCGGAGGTACGGCCAGAATAGCTTGCGAAAGCTCAAAAGGGATGAGGTCCGTCGACAACTCTCGCGGGTTGGTCAATCGGGCCCCGTCTAAGAAGGAGGATGGAAGACAGGTCCGGGATCGTGACCGTTTGAACGGTGTTGATGAGATATGGCATTCGGGTGTCTTGCCGATCACTCTCTTGATCGCCATAGGGATAATTCACTTCACGATCTTCTCGGTGATATGGCAGTCGGTGCCGACATATGTCGACTGGCACCCGTAGAGCGAACAAATGCAATTGTAACATTGCGACCATTGCCGGAAACAAGCCCGAAACATCGCGACATCATGTTTTATGCTTCTGAGAATTACCAAGTAGCGAAGTATACAGGGGTAAAAATGGGCTTCGGAAGCAGAATTATTCATCGCCACTTTGCGAGGGCAATATGACGAAGCGTTGCGCCTTGTTTGTCATGATCGATCCACTTGTCGTCTCCGGTCAAATGAGAGGTCTGATGCAGCGGCCATTGGCTGGAAATTTGCATTTCAGCCAAATGCTGGATCCTGATAACGCCAATGCGGATGCCACCGTCACTGGCGAAATCCACATGGCGAGAATGATCATCACTCTCAATATTTATCATGCGCTGGAAGGATATGACTGGAGGAACATCATCCGTGTTGTCGATGGTGCGCCTTGCGGTGCCGACGTGGAATTTGGCTCGTATGAAGAGGCGAGGAGGTTTCAGATGGCGAATCCCTCTTCCGTTGATGCCGTTCAGCGGTGCCATGCGTAGCCTCCAAGGCTTTGCCGGTTTCAAGAAGTTTCTTGTGAAACGGGAACCACTGGTCAGCGCGAGAATCTCGGTCGATGCGAACCCTTCAGGGGCTGGCTACTGATGCCGCATGATGTTGATTCAACCGTTAAAATTGCCATGGAGCAAGGATCGCTGTCGCTCGTCTATCAGCCAATACGCTGTCTCGAGTCCGGTGAAATCAGTGCTGTTGAGGCGCTGATGAGATTGCGAATGCTTGACGGTGCCGAGGTCCCGCCCCAACAGTTCATACCGGTTGCGGAGAAAACCGGAGGAATTATCCAACTGGGTTACTGGGCCATCCGCGAGGCCTGTTGCAAGCTCCTGACCAATGCAGATTTGCCTCTCGTCAGCGTCAACGTTTCTCCCGTTCAATTGAGGGAGCCGAGCTTTGCGGACGAAGTCGGGGCCATCCTTTCTGAAGCGGGGATACGTGGCGACCGGCTGGCCTTCGAGATTACCGAAGGACAGAGAGTTGAAGCCAGATCCGTGGAATTGCATTGCATCTGCAGGCTGCAGGCGCTTGGTATCGCGATATGGCTTGATGACTTTGGAACTGGTTTTGCGGGCTTGGCCCTGCTTCGCCTTGTTGATTTCGACCTTGTGAAAATCGACCGGTCGTTTCTTTACGCAAGCAGCAGCAGGCGAGGTCACGTGATGTTGCGTAACATCGTTCGGCTCATAAAAGACCATGGACCCGAGACTTTGGTCGAAGGAATAGAAAGCGCCTCACATCTGGAGTTGGCCAGGGCGCTCCAAGTGCGCCATGTTCAGGGTTTTCACATCGGTAGGCCAGCCTGAATTTGGCCGATTACTCTCCCACTCTGCACCGCGTTAAGATGGCGCGATAGGAAAGGGGCTTGGCGATTTATATGCAGCACCTTTGCATCCACAGGACATCAAAGCATGGAAAATCAGTCGTCTAGAACCAGGATGCAAACGGTTTGTCTCCCGTTATTCGGCGCAATGAGCTGCTTTGTGAGCATGTGGTTTTTCGATCGCGCCACACTCTTCGCTGTACGCGAAATGCCGGAAGCAACGAAACACGTTTTCATGCACCTGTCTTACTGGACAGAGCCATCAAAAGCGCTGACAGCGATGGCAATGGCTGTGGTGCTGACCGCCTTGTCGTCATCGGTGTTCGGATTTCCCCGACCGACACTTTTGAAGTTTCTAGGATTAAGCTTGGTCAGTTGTGTGCTTGTTCTTTGTTTTGTTTTGCTTGCAAAGACCTCGATAGGTCGGGCACGGCCGTCGCTGTCTTCAGCTTTTGATCCTTTTGTATTTGCTCCCTTTTCCGGGTCCGAGGCATTTGAGTCTTTCCCGTCTGCTCAAGCAGCAATTGCGGCGGCGATCTGTTACTGTTTCATGTTTCGATACCCATCCTACCGCCCTTTGGCGTTTGCACTGATGGTCTCGGTTGGGCTCTCACGCGTTGTGATCGAGCGACACTGGATAAGTGATGTCGTGGCAGGTTGGTTGATTGGATGGCTAGGCGCTGCGGTAATCTGCGCCGTGGTGCAAAATCGATATGCAAAGCCAAAATCGCATCGTTGATCGAAGACATCGCAAAAATCAACTTTCGCAGCTAATGATAGATTTGATGTTTGTGGAAATTCTGAAAGCTGATACATAGTTTGCTCACGCCCAATGTTGACGTGCATTTCCTGATGGCCGCCTCCACGCTGGACAATATCCATGTACGCAAAGCGCCACTATTCGAAGTTGATCGTGATAAGCGCGCTGACGAGTTTCCTGGGCGCCATGTTTTCGAGTGCGCAACCCCTGTCGGACGATCTTCTTTACTATTCGGGTGAGGAAAACGCGCTGGCGCCTTTGCCGGCTCCGCCCGTTCTGGATCCCGGCAAGGTTTTGATCGGTCGGCGCCTCTTTCATGACCCGGTGCTTTCGAAACAGAAGGCCCTGTCCTGCAGCACCTGCCACAATCTTGAGACAGGCGGTACGGTCCGGATACCGAGAACTGTCGGCTATCAAGGCAAGACCCATGCTTTCAATGCGCCGACAATTTTCAATGTTGGAAACAACTACCGGCTGGGATGGCGCGGGAAGTTCACGTCGCTGCTGGTTCAGAACGAGGCTATCTTGCATGATCCGAACCTCATGGCCGTGGACTGGCCCACCTTGCTGTCGAGGTTGAACGACGACAGCAGCTACGACGCGGTTTTCAGGGCCCAGTATGGAAGAGCCGCGGACCGGGAAAGTGTCCTCGACGCGCTGGTGACCTATCAGCAGTCTTTATTCACGCCGGACTCGGCATTTGATCTGTATATGCGAGGTGACCAGAATGCCCTTTCGCAAGCTCAAAAATCAGGCCTCAGGCTGTTCATGGAGTATGGTTGCGTGTCGTGTCACCAAGGGTCAAACATAGGTGGCAACATGTTCCAGATATTCGGCGTCTTTGGGGAGCCCGGGACAACAACGCTTCCGACGCCTGATGATCTGGACGAGCGCCTTCGATTGCATGATCGGGAGGAAAATGTCTTTCGGGTGCCGAGCCTCCGCAACGTAGAGATAACAGCGCCTTATTTTCATGATGGTCGGACCGAGACCCTGGCAGAAGCGATCGCGATCATGGGAATGAGCCAGTTGGGACGTCAATTAAGTGACGAGGATATCGCTGCTCTCGAAGCATTTCTGAAGAGTTTGACTGGAGTATATGATGGCAAACATCTATCGACGGCTGTCGCTGACGAGCCTCGCTGATTTTTTGCCCATCGGGCTCTTGACCATATCAGCGATTGTTATCGGGTTTGCGCTGGCGGGCAGAGATCCAAGCCGGGCGGTCCATGAAGCCGTCATGACCAATCTGAGAGCAATCGATTTTCATTACGCCTCGCTACAACGAGATGTCTTGAGAGCACGTGCGGGAATGCTCCCATCCTACGATCCGCTCGTTCGTTCTGTTGGCAACCTTCAGCGTACAAGCGGCGAATTGGCTGAACTCTTCAAAACCAAGCCCTTCGATGATGACTTGACGCTGCATCAGCTGCTCAAAGACCTCCGGGAGGGCATAGAGAGCGATGATGCGCTCGTAGAAGAATTCAAAACCCGTAATGCTCTTTTGCAGAACTCGATCAACGTCTTTGGGCAGACGATGACGGCTTTGCATGAGTCGGACGATGATGTCGTCAAACGGGTTGTTTCGCGCGTAAGTGACCTCGGTACTCTCATGCTGCGCTTTTCGACCAGACCGGATGAAGAGCTGCACGAATTGATTGGACGCAGGCTGACCGAGATACCTGAGTTTGATACCGCAGCACCAGCCCTCGTAAGCCTTGGCGCTGTGATCGTCCATGCCAAAATGATCCTCGCCGTTCTTCCCCGCGTGGATTCCAAGATTGCTGCAATCCAGGCCTCCACGACGCCGGTGCGGGCGGAAAAACTTCAATCGGAATATGTGAGTATTGCTGCAGACGCAGCGTCTCGGGCATCGACCAGCCGCATCATGCTTGGCGTCGTGGCATCATTTCTTTCCATCTATATCTGTGTGCTCATCTACCGTCTCCGCGCGCAGACAAAGCGCCTCAGGCGTCGTCTCCACTACGAAACGATCATCGCAGATATCAAGGCCCAGCTCGTTGATTGCGAGGCGGGGCAGATCCAATCCTTTATGGACGAAGCGCTGAAGCGGATGTCAGGCTTTTTTGGCGCTCGGAGTGTCGGTTTCGCGGTATATGGGCCTAGCCAGAACAGCTTCAGACACGCGTACCAGTTCGAGGATCACACCAGGAATCAGCAAATATTGGAGAGTTTTGCGCAACACACTGAGTGGCGGCAGGAAACATCGACACGTCTGTTTCAAGATGATGCGCCGCACGGCAGCCCACTGCCGCTGGGCTGCCTGTTGAAATTGCAAGAGTGCAGGCTGGTTGTCGGGACGCAGTCACATGAGCAGGACATTGCGGCTCTGATATTTGTCTTCGACAAGGCCCACCGTCATTTTACATCCGACGAAGCCCACCTGATGACGGCGACGCTGCAGACCTTTATGGAATTTCTAGACGCGTATAATGGTTGCCAGGAGCGCCAGGCGCTCGAGCATCGCTTGCAACATTCTCAGCGTCTGGAGGCAATCGGCACCCTTGCGGGCGGCATCGCCCATGAATTCAACAATGTGTTGAGTGCGATTCTTGGTTATGGAGAGATGACGGTTCAGCTACTGAAAAAGCCATCTGCAGCGCTCAATTATGTTGAGGAGATTTTGAAAAGCGGCGCGCGTGCCAAATACATCGTTGATCAGATCCTGACGTTTAGCAGAAAGCGGGAACGTACGGTCAAACCCTTCGATGTTTCAGACGCCATTGCCGATATTCTTCCCCTTCTGCACGTCACGATTTCCAATCACGTGGAACTGGATTGTCATCTTTCCACGACGCCAGCGGTGATCGAGGGCAATCCGGTCGAGATACACCAGCTTGCAATGAACTTGTGCAAGAATGCAAGCCAGGCGTCGGCGAGAGGTCAGAAAGTCACGATAGAGATCCGGACTATCGACGTGCCAAGCATGCGTCCCTTGACGCACGGCGAGATTTCCCGCGGTGCCTATGTATGCCTGTCCGTCAAGGATGAAGCAGCGGGAATTCCCGCTCACGCCCTACCGCATATATTTGAGCCCTTCTTCACAACCAATTCCAGTTCCGGCGGCTCCGGTCTCGGCCTGTCCGCTGTCCACGGTATCGTGTCCGCACTCGGTGGCGCTATCAATGTTGAAAGCAGGCCTGGAAAGGGATCGACGTTTTCCCTGTATTTCCCTGCCTCTACCCTTCCACCACTGCCGATAGACAGTTTTTACAACGAGCGTGCCGTGCCAATCGGAAACGGAGAGCAGGTGATTATCGTCGAAGACGACAACGCTCTACTCGAACTCTACGAGGAGAAGGTCGCAGCACTGGGTTATGAGCCAATAGGCATTTTGGGCATGGCGACTTTGAGACAAAAGCTGGATGCCGGCCTTCGCGCTGATCTGGTGATATTTAATCATAAGGCCATTAAGACGGCGGCCGAGCTTGCACGTGTCGAGAGCAGCATCGGTAACGGAAAATCACTGTTACTCTGCGAGCGAACCTCTGAGCTTCTTCAGGAATTTCAAAGCCTCGGTCCACGGATTTTAAAAACGCCCTTCAGTTCGGCCGTTCTGGCCAGTGCTATCTTTGACAGGCTGAAGCGATCATAATTTTGGGTAGCCCGGGTCAGGTTCGCTGAGATATCTGATGCCTTTGTCTGACAGTGCAGCATAGGCGTCCACTGCAAAAGGGGCTCCGTCGAGGACTGCATCACTCGAGGCTTGTTTTCAGAAACAATTCCGTTGTGCGCTTGGTCTTCCTCGGGGTCGGCCCGCGAACGCACGCGCTTTCCAAGTCTCATCGTCAACACTCTCTCGAGCATGATGATCGCGCATCAGGCCTGGCACGTCGTGCCCATTGCATCTGCAATCTTCGCCCACACTCTCGAAACCGCTTTGAAACCTCGAAGCGCGAGCACAACGCCAGCAGCATCTGCACATTATTTGCTACGCAGGCGCGAAGAAATCACCTTATTACGCTTTACAAATTGATGGAAATGATACAAATGATATAAATATAAGTTTATCAAACATATGTACGCGATATTTGCGACTTGTTGAATTGGAAGGAAGCGAACGTGAATGACTTGCTAGCGCACCGGCCGGGCGGAGATCGTAGCCGGCCCATCCAACCGAATCCTGGCTCCGAACACACTGCAAACTCCGTGCACCGAAAGCGCGGGGTTGCGGAATCGAGACCGCGAATGCCCATCGGCACACCAAAAGCCCGTCTTGGGCGCAGTTGCCTCAAACGAGCTGGAGCGGGCCTGTGAAACACGTATTGGTGATAGATGACGACTCGGCCATTCGCAGTCTGTTGAGAGACTATCTCTCGCAGCACGCTTTCAGGGTAACCGTTGTCAGCGGAAGCCAGGACCTTCCGCGCATTATGGCAACAGATCCTGTCGACCTGATTATCGTCGATCTCAATCTTGGAAACGAGGACGGTCTGGATATCGTCCGGAAGCTTTCGAGTTCATCGGATTATCCCATCATAATCATAAGCGGTGATCGGCTTGAAGAAGCGGACAAAGTCGTCGGCCTGGAACTTGGTGCCGTCGACTATATCACGAAGCCCTTTGGTACGCGGGAACTTCTGGCACGCGTTCGTTCATCCCTACGGGAACGACCGGTCATCGAGACCAAAAAAGACAAGAAAATATATACGTTTAATGAGTGGGAGCTGAATATCAAGCTTCGCCGGCTGACATGTAGAGGCGAACAGGAGGTCAAGTTGACGGCAGGGGAATTTAACCTTCTCACCGCTTTTCTAAGATCACCTCGCCAGGTGCTGTCCAGAGAGCAACTACTCTCGGCAAGTCGGGTCTATAATGAAGAGGTTTTCGATCGCAGTATAGACGTGCTGATCCTGCGGTTGCGCCGAAAGTTGGAAAAAGACCCATCGCAGCCTGCCCTGATCAAGACCGAAAGAGGCGCAGGTTACTTGTTTGATGCAGAAGTCGCAGTCACGCACAGGGGAAACGGCAAAATGATCGGAAACGCCTAGAGGTATCACCCAGCGCTAGGGACGATTGCGACAACGGCATTTTGTCCCAAGGCAAGGCTATCGGCACTAACAGCTGTGCTTGGTTGAATATTACAGAAGCAACGAAAAATCTTGGTTTGAAACGGCGGTGCAACGCTGGAGCACTAGTTGAGCCTCGTTAGGTCAGGGCGTCGCGGTGGTACCGCAGCTCAGCATGCATGCACGCGCGGCAGTTGGGAACGCAGCGCCCTCGACCTGAAGACGTTTTGCCTTCGTTTCGGGGAACGTCGTTCCTAGACGCCAACTTACTGAGGGAGCCGACCTGTGGCCCAGCTCGTTGCTACACTAGCATCCACACATCACCCATTTTATTACAAGGCGACCACGGCATCACCTGAAGATCAAATGCCGCAAGCGGCGGAATGGAAGCGCAAGATTGAAGCATACCGCGCGACATTGGCGCGCGCCGAACCCGACATTCTGGTGATGATAGGGTCGGATCATTTTCATCAGATTTTCCTGGATAATTGCCCGCAGTTTCTGATCGGCAAAGCTCCCCAATATGATGCAACATTTTATAATGAGGAGCGGGAATTCGGGTTGCCGAGATATCTCTTGCAGGGTGACGAGGATATGTCCCGCTTCATGCATCAGTCATTGATGGATCAGGATTTTGATCTGGCGTTTTCAAACGAGTTGAAGGTCGATCATTCGATTGTTTGCCCCATCATAACCCTGCGACCGCAAAATGATCTCCCGATCATTCCTCTCTACACCAATATCTTTGCTCCGCCTCTCGCTTCCCCCCGTAGATTTTATGATCTTGGGCGGGCGATCAGGCAGGCGATCAAAGACTATCCATCGTCGCAAAGGGTAGCGGCGATTGGAACTGGGCATCTCTCGCTGGAGCTGGGTGGACCGCGACAGTTCATGGAAACTGGCCCCGATCCTGTGTTTGATCGGCAGGCCATCGAGTGGCTAAGGGCAGGCGATGTCGATGCCATTCTCGAACACGTCACACACGAAAGCATGGAAAAAAGCGGAAATGCTACTCACGGCTTCCTCAACTTCCTGTTGATGCTGGGAGTGGCTGGTGCTCAGGGCGCCGACTATGTCGATAATCTCGATCTTTTTCACACGATGGAAGCCTATTTCACGTGGTATCCGCAGGAGGGAAAACATGAGTAAATACTACGTCAACAAGTTCCTCTACACGGTTGATCGTGATCCTGACCTCCTCAGACGCTATATCGAGGAGCCGTCCAGCCTGGTTGCAAGCTGGGAGCAATCGATAGGCCCGGTGCTATGTGGGAATGCGACCGAGCTATCCACAGTCCATGCGCTGACCGAAGACGAGCGGGATGCGCTTGCCGGGCACGACTTCGTTGCGCTGTTCGAAATGGGAGCCCATTTCTTCCTGAATCTGACGATCTTTATCGGGGTCTATGACGAACCCTACATGGCGCGGTCAGGCCCGCTTTCCTTTCAACGGGAGTTCGCCAGCAAACTGGCTTACTGGAAGGGTAGGGAGTATCCGTCTGTCGCGACATGACCCGAGCGACAGACGGCTCTAGATGCCCGATGTAAGCTTATTGCGCTCTTCGCGTTGCTGCATGCGGACACGGATGAGATTCGACGTCGCTTCTGCGATCGTCGATAGCGCCTCTAGTTCGCTGCTATTAAGCTTTCGGGGAACGACATCGATGACGCATATTGAGCCGAGCGCGAAATCCTGAGGATCACGGACCGGCGCGCCGGCGTAAAAACGAAATCCGAATGGCTCCGCGAGAGCAGGGTTCTGGACGAAGTTCTCGACCTTGGACAGATCTTCGATCACCGTGAACTGGTTCGCCAAAAGTGTCTGATTGCAGAAAGACCAGTCGCGCGGCGTTGTCTCTCCGTCAAACCCGATGCGTGATTTGAACCATTGTGTATCGCGCGTAATCAGCGTGAACATTGCGACGGGCGTACGGGCGGCGTGAGCTGCGAGGCGAACAAGACGATCAAAACTCGGGTCCGGCGCCGAGCCCAGAAGATCGGATTGTTGGACGGCCTCCAGGCGCGCGCTTTCATTCCAGGGCGGCAGGAAGCCTGCGGATCTCGGCGTGGCAGGTATCGTCGATCGCAAATAGTCCATAATCGCTGAACTCAGTTCCGCGACACTGCCCGACATTTTCAACTGTACGCGGTGATGCGCCCGAGCCACCGGGCGCTCAGGACCTTTGTCGACAAGGCTAAAAAGCCCGGTCTGTCTAAACCGAAAATTGCTCCCCACCGATGCAATGAATTTTCTGCGATCATCATCGTCTGCATTCTCAACAATGATCAGCATGGGAGGGGTCACTGCGAGTAGCCTGAACGCGGCCTCGACATCCTCAACCACATCCAGAAGAAGACCTGAGCCAGGGAGGCCCACAAGTCGCCATTCCTCTGCACGCCCCTTCGCTGCGACAACGACCGCTCTGGCCGCCATCGAGACCTGCTCCGTATTGCTTTCTTCTACAAGATCCAGCACAGCCTGACGGGGTATTCTTCGGTGCCCACCCGGCGTTTTCCACGAGGGCAACTGGCCGCTTTCCACCCATAGCTGCGCCGTTCGCACCGATACGCCCAGTATTTCTGCTGCACTCGCAGTCGTCAGAATATCTTTCATCTCAATACCCACCCATGTGACAACATATATGGGAAAAAATGAAAGATATGCAAGAAGTGTTAGAATCGGCAGGCTGTTAGAGCAGTGACTCTCGGTGTCGTTCTGCCTATATTACATTTGCCACCGCTCTGTTCGGATTAAATGCGATGCCGAAACACGAGCCGTCCATGCTGTGACCAAACCCAGATTGGTAAAGCTGAAAGGACGGTCATGGCGCATCATGTTTCACCAAAACGGAATCTCCCGCGCAAGCGGTTGCGCTCTTTTTTTCTATCCGCCTGCTCACGAACAAGCAATCTGTTCAAGAATCTCGTCGAAGGTGGATCAGCGGCGTACTATCTTTCCCCGTATTATCCTCTTCCTGACGATGAACCGCTGACGGCTTTTGAAGAGAAAAAGGAACATCCCAACCCATCTGAGTGATGGGCCTAAGGTGCTCTGACCGTCAGCAGATGCATGGGCCATGCTTCGCAATCTTTCGTGGTAATTGACGGTGCCTTCGCGC
>JAAIGF010262946.1_pt1 | contig 22502 bp, 19 predicted proteins | sample 6487441 | NCBI WGS metagenome assembly JAAIGF01 (sample SAMN13974129, study PRJNA590717) | phyllosphere metagenome | biome: pepper field; feature: multiple bacterial spot infested pepper fields; material: pepper leaves; isolation source: leaves from pepper fields | host: Capsicum annuum ... | reverse complement strand
GGCGGCTGGTTTGAGTTTTTCCGCCCAGGCCGAGGAGGGCGGCTTCATCGAGGGTTCTCATGCCGACCTGCAACTGCGTAATTATTTCTTCAGCCGCGACTACTCCGGCATCGTGGGCAGCAACCCGCAGTCCCGCACCCAAGAGTGGGCGCAAGGCTTCATCTTCGATTTTCGTTCCGGCTACACCCAGGGGCCGCTGGGTTTCGGGGTCGATGTGCTGGGCCTTTACGGCATCAAGCTCGACAGCGGCCGCGGCCATACCAGCAGCGGGTTGTTGCCGGTGCACGATGGCCGCGCGGCCGACGAATACGGGCGCCTGGGCGCGGCGCTCAAGGTGAAGCTGTCGAACACCGAGCTGAAGGTCGGCGAGTTGCGGCCGAACCTGCCGGTGCTGGTGCACAGCGATTTGCGTCTGCTGCCGCCGACCTATCAGGGCGCCGCCCTGGTTTCCAATGAAATTCCGGGCCTGACCCTGCAGGCCGGGCAGATGCGCTCCACCAGCCTGCGCGACTCCACCGACCGCCAGGACCTCTACGGGCTGATCAACGACCCCATCAACCCGGCGCGTATCGCCCGTTTCACCAGCGACCGTTTCAACTACCTGGGCGCCGATTACGCCTTCAATGCCAAACGCACCAGCGTCGGCATCTGGCAGGCCCAACTGGAGGATATCTACGCCCAGCGCTTCTACAGCCTCAAGCATGCCGAGCCGCTGGGTGACTGGACCCTGGGCGCGAATGTCGGCTACTTCGACACCCGCGACGAGGGCCGCAGCATCGCCGGCAAGCTGGACAACCAGTCGACCTATGCGCTGCTGTCGGCCAAACGCGGTGGGCATACCTTCTACATCGGTCATCAGCGCATCGACGGCGACGACGGCTTCATCCAGGTAGGTGCCAACACCAACCCCATGGGCAATACCTTGCCCACCTACGAGTTCTCCGCGCCCGGCGAGCGTTCCTGGCAGGTTCGCCACGACTACGACTTCGCTGCGTTCGGCATCCCCGGCCTGACCAGCACCCTGCGCTATGTCACGGGCGACAGCGTGGACACCGGCCGCGGCTTCGAAGGCAAGGACTGGGAGCGTGACCTGGATCTGGCCTATGTGGTGCAAAGTGGAATGCTCAAGGGCGTCGGCCTGCGTTGGCGCAACGTCACCGCACGCTCCAACTACCGTACCGATATCGACGAAAACCGGCTGATCGTCAGCTACACGCTGAGCCTGTTCTAGTCCAGGTGCCCCTGCCGGACCACGCCGGCAGCTTGCTCCACCGGCTGGTTCGGCGGCACGAAACGCGCCACGTCGATGGCGTCGATCTGGTCCGGGTGCAGATGGCGTTCGGCGTAGCGCATCGGCATTTCGCTGTGCAGGAACAGGGCGAACAGGTCGGCATCGATATGTCCGTTATCGCGCAGCCGGGCGAGGATCTCGATGGATTCGGAGAGCGTCTTGGCCTGCTTGTAGGGGCGGTCGGAAGCGGTCAGCGCCTCGAAGATATCGGCGATGGCCATGATGCGCGCGGGGATCGACAGCTGGCTCTTGTCCAGCTTGCGCGGGTAGCCGGTGCCGAGCAGGGTTTCGTGGTGGGTGCCGGCGTACTCGGGCACGCGCTTGAGGTTCGAGGGCAGCGGCAGGTTTTCCAGCATGACGATGGTCTGGATGATGTGCTCGTTGATCTTGAAGCGCTCTTCGGCGGTCAGCGTGCCCTTGCTGATGCTCAGGTTGTAGAGCTCGCCGTGGTTGTACAGGTGCTCCGGCACGCTGATCTGGAAGCCGTACCTGGGGTCGAATTCCTTGGTGTCGGGGCGCGGGAAGATGTGCTGTGGCTTGTCGGCCAGCAGCCGCTCGCGCGCCGGCAGCGACTCGGCGGGCAGTTCGGCCACGCGCAGCAGCTCGGCCTGGGACAGCCCCAGGCGATCATCGAAATGCCTGAGCCAGGTACGTTCGGCGGCCTTTTGCAGGGTGCCGACGTGCTCGGGGTTCATCAGTTCGCTGCCGATGTTGCAGCCGGCGATAAAGGCGAACTCCTCCTGCAGCGCCTGGGCGGTAGCCTGGTAGCTGGCGTCGGCCTGGGCGCGGTCCTGGCCGTCGAGCAGCTGTTGCAGGCGTTCGACCTGGGCGTCGCGCAGCAGCACCTCGAAGCGCATGCGCACCTCGTGGATGCGGTTGTAGATGGTCTCCAGCTTGGTGGCCTTGTCGACCACGTGCTCGGGCGTGGTGATCTTGCCGCAGTCGTGCAGCCAGGCGCCGATACGGAATTCGCGCCATTCGTCTGCCGTGGTGAAGCGAAAATCCGCCAGCGGCCCGTCGTTCACCTCGCTGGCCGCCTCGGCAAGCATCATCGCCAGCTCGGGCACCCGTTCGCAGTGGGCACCGGTGTACGGGCTCTTGGCGTCGATGGCACCGGCGAGAATCTCGATCATGCCGTCGATCAGCGCGCGCTGCGAATCGATCAGGTTATGGTTTTCCAGCGCCACGGCGGCCTGGGAGGCGAGGGCGCCGATAAAGGCCACCACCGGCGGGGAGAAGGCGATGACCTCGCCGGTTTCGACGTCCAGAGCATTCATGAACTGCAGCACGCCGATCACTTCACCGCCGCGTGGCGCCAGCGGCACGGTGAGCATGGACACGGTGTGAAAGCCTGACTCACTGTCGAAATTGCGGGTGCCGCTGAGGTCGAAGCGGCTTTCGCCGTACACGTCGTCGATCACCACGGTTTCGTTGTGTAGCGCGGCGTAGGTGGACACGTGCCGTTCGTTGGGCAGGCCGGTGTGCGGGTCGTGCAGGGGGATCTCGACCGTCGGCAGTTCGTCGTCCATGGAGCGCAGGGCGAAGCGTAGCGTGCCGTGCTCGGTCTTCAGGTACATGGTCGCCGCCTGGGCGTTACAGGTGCGCTTGCCCTGCATCAGGATATGGCGCAGCAGCGCGTCACGGTCGCGTTCGGAAGACAGCAACAGGCCGTTTTCCACCAGGCTGGCCAGCTTGAGCTGGGAGGCCTGCAGCGCCTGGGTCTGGCTTTGCAGGGCGGCCTTCATGTCGATGTGGTTGCGGTTGAGGGTTTCGATCTCGGCGAACAGCGAGGCCGGCGGCAGCTCGCCGGAGAAATCCATCTGGCGGATTCTTTGCGTGTCCTGCACCAGCAGGTCGATGGTGCGATCTATGCTCTGCATACCGCCCAGCACCAGCGGCATGGTGCACAGCAGGATGCCGACGGACAGGCCAAGCACCAGCAGGGGCGGGGCGCCCAGTGTCAGGGCCAGCAGCGGCGCCAGCTGCAGCAGCAGGAACAGGCCGACCACCAGGCTCCTGCTTCTGAAGCGTAGTCGGAATCGCTGCTTGATTTGCCCTGATGACATACTGCAACCTGCGCTACTGTCCCATCGTGTATTTCACGTACTATCCGCCCAGGCAACGGTGCTGCGGCTGGATGTGCAACGCTCAGTTCGACTCAGGGAATTGAGATTAGAAAAGGAGAGTACTGTGTTTGCACCTTTCAGGATATGGTCGCTTGCTGGCGTATTGCTAGCCGGTCCGGTTTTCGCCGCTGAACCCAGCTCGTCGATCGGCTATGTGATGAAGGTACAGGGTGAGGCTAGCGTCACTCAGGATGGCGCGACCCAGGCCGCGACGATCGGCACGCCGCTGTACGTCGGCAGCACGGTGAAGACCGGCCCGGCGGGCTCAATGGGCGTGACGCTCAAGGACAATACGGTGATGTCCTTTGGCCCCAACAGCGAGCTGACCCTCGACGAGTTCATCTTCGACCCGGCCCAGGACGAGCTGAAGCTGAGCGCCAAGATCACCCACGGTACGCTCGACTACATTTCCGGCACCATCGCCAAGCTCAAGCCCGAAGCCGTCGAGATCAACACCCCGACTGGCACCATTGGTGTGCGTGGCACGCACTTTCTCGTCAAGGTGGATTGAGGTCGATTGGGCATGTTTCGCACCTACCTCCACGCAGCGGCGCTGCTGCTCTGCGCAATCCTTGCCAGTGGCTGCGCCTCCAAATCCTACGTGGTGCTGGTGGAAAGCCCGGACGGCAGCACCGGGGCCATCGAGGTCAAGACCGACAAAGGGCTGAGCCGCGTCGACCAGAAGGGCTACGCGGTCAGCCTCGACGGCAGCAGCGCCAAGCCGTTTCAGGTGGACCAACCCAGGCTCGACAAGGACTTCTCCGCCGCACGGGCTGCGCAGCCGGCGTTGCCGAAAAGCTATCTGTTGTACTTTCGCACCGGTACCTCGCGGCTGACCGAGAAGTCCCAGGCGGAAATTCCCGAAGTGCTGCGCACCGTTCGTGACCGCGGACCCTCGGCGGTATCGGTGATCGGCCATACCGACACCGTCGGCGGCAAGATCGATAACGAAGATCTCGGGCTGCTGCGCGCCCGGGCCATCGCCCGCCAGTTGCAGGAAAACGGCCTGCAGGCGCTGGAGCTGGTGGTGACCTCCCACGGCGAAGGCAACCTGCTGGTGAAAACCCCGGACAACACGCCGGAGCCCGCCAACCGCCGGGTGGAAATCACCGTTCGCTGAGGCCTGCCTTACTTGCTGGCCATCACCAGCCGGTTGCCACGCTCGCCGTTGCGCAGGCGCTGCAGGTGATAGGCCACCAGGCCATCCCAGGGGCGCTGCTGGCTGAGCGTTTCGAATGCGCCCAGCGCCTCGGCAGCATCGCTCGCCAACAGCTGGTAGGCCATTTCGTAGGCCTCGTCGCGGTCAGTCGCCGGCACGGCCATCGCCTCCAGTGGCTCGAACACCGCGACCGCCTCGGCCTTGCCCTTGAGCTGCACCTCGCCGACCGGGCGCATCGGCACCTGCGGGCAGTGTTCGCGGATGGCGGCTGACACGCAGACCAGGGTGCCGATCTGGCCGTTCAGGCTTTCCAGGCGCGATGTGGTGTTCACCGGATCACCCAGTGCGCGGTAATCGAAGATCACCGAGCCGCCGAAATTGCCGACCACCACGTCACCGCTGTGCACGGCGATGCGCGTCTGCCCGAAGGCGATGTCGCGCTCGCCCAGGGCGGCGACGTAACCCTGGGCGAAGCGGTTGATCTCCAGGGCGCAGGCCATGGCGCGGCGTTGATGATCGGCCTGGGGAATCGGCGCCGAAAACATGATCGCCACCGCATCGCCGACGATACGATCGAGCGTGCCCTCGTGGCGGAAGGCGATACCGATCACCTGTTCCAGGTAATCGTTGAGCAGGCTGACCGCGGCCTCCGGTTCCTGGCGCTCCATCATCGTGGTGAAGCCGGTGATATCGGTGAACACGAAACTGCAGGTTTGCCGTTGCCCGCCGAGCGCCAGCTGCTCGGGGTGGGCGACCAGGTGATTGACCAGGTTGGGCGACACGTAGCGCGAGAAGGCCTCCTGGATCCAGCGCTGCTCACGCTCGGCGGCCATATGGCGCACGATGCTGGCGGCGCCGTAGACCAGCAGCAGACCGAGTGACGGGGTGAACAGGTCGAGCAGCACACGGTGCGTCACGAAGCCATACCAGGCCGCCGCATTCAGCGCCGCCACCAGCAGCAGCATCAGCAGCGCCGACCACAATGCCGGTGCGTACAGCCCCAGCAGACCCAGCGCCAGGCCGCCCAGCAACAGCGCCAGGCCTTCCACGGCCGTGGCCCAGCCGGGGCGCAGCAGCAGGCTGTCGGTCAGTACCTGTTCCAGGGCCTGGGCGTGAACCTCGACGCCGGGAATGATCCCGCCCAGCGGGCTGAAGCGCAGGTCCTGCAGGCCCTGTGCCGAAGTGCCGACGAGGATGATGCTGCCGGCAAGCGGCGGCGCCGAACCATCCAGCACCTGCCAGGCGGGAATGCTGCGGCTGGCCTGTGGCCGGGTGAAATACACCCACAGCTCGCCGCTGGCCGCGGTAGGGATCTGCAGGCGACCGATATCCACACGCTGCATACCCGAGTCGCTGCTGATCAGCCGATAGCGACCGCTGCGCTGCGCCACCCGTAGCGCCTCGGCCACCAGCGAGGGGCGCAACTCACCGTTGAGCGACACGAACAGCGGCACCCGCCGCACTACGCCATCGGCGTCGGGCCTGAAGGTCATGGCACCGAGGCCGCGGGCGGCCTGCTCCAGCTGCGCCAGTGGTCGCGCGGCGCCCTGGAAGGCGGGCACGAAGGCCAGCGGCGAGGGGCCTTGCTGCACCAGGCCGAAGCGACTCAACGGTGGCCCGCCGGCGCGGGGGCTCTGCTCGGCGGCGAAACCCAGCACCACATTGCTGCGCTTCAGTGCCTCGGCGAATTGCCCGTCGTGGTCCGGCAGGGCGGCCAATTGGGTGGCCAGCGCTGGCGGCAGCAGGTTGCCGCGCAAGAGCTGTTCGGGTGAGGTGCGATCAGGCTCGGCGAACAGCACGTCGAACACCACCGCCGCGGCGCCAGCCTGCTCGAGCCGCTGTACCAGCTCTGCCACCTGGGTGCGCGGCCAGGGCCACTGGCCGATGCGCGCGAGGCTCTGTTCATCCAGGTCGACGACGCGCACCGGCGCCTCCTGATAGGCGCGCGGTTGCCAGCGCTGGTACTGGTCGAACACCGCGTGGCGAGCCTTCTGCACCGGCATCGGGTCGAGCAGAAACACCACGCAGAGGCCCAGCAGGATGGCCATGCACAAGCCTCCGCCCGAGGACAGCAGGCGAGACTTAACCAATTACCAGGGCTCTGGGCTGGGTGAAGAACTGCAGCTGGGGCATGGAAAGACACCTGAGAGGCCGGGCGGACTGGGCGACTGGCCCAGGCAAGAGCTGCCGCGCCGCAACTGGCCCCATGTGCCAGGGCAAGGCGATCAGCGCTGCGATTTGTTCGGTAGCGACTTTGCCACATAAACCCCGGCCATGGATGCTCAGCAGGGCGCCGTCTTGACGAAATCGATGAAGGCCCTGAGCGGCGAAGGCAGGTAGCGGCGGCCGGGGTAGTACAGGAACGGGCCCGAGAAACTCTGCCACCAGGGTTCCAATACCGGCTCCAGTGCGCCGCTGCGCAGGTGCGGGCGCAGCCAGTCCTCGAACAGGTAGACCATGCCCAGGCCGTCGATCGCTGCCTGTACGGCCAGGTCGACGGCGCCGCCGATGCGCACGATCAGCGGCCCGGTGGGGTCGACGCTGATGATCTCGCCGTCGCGTTCATACTCCCACAGCGGCATGGCGCCGCTGGGAAACTTGCCGCGCAGGCAGGCGTGCTGCAGCAGATCGCGCGGGTGCTCGGGACGGCCGTGGGCGTCCAGGTAGGCGGGCGAGGCGGCGGTGGCGCAGCGCTGCAAGCGCGGGCCGATGGGCACGGCGATCATGTCCTGTTCCAGGCGATCGTCGTAGCGAATGCCGGCGTCGCAGCCCGCCGCGAGCACGTCGACGAAGCTTTCCTCGGCGACCACTTCCACGCGGATGTCGGGGTAGGCTTTCAGAAAAGGGGTGATCAGCGTGGGCAGCACCAGCCGCGCGGCGCTCAGCGGTACGTTGAGTTTCAGGGTGCCGGTAGGACGGTCACGAAAGTCGTTGACCACGTCCAGCGCCGCGGTCACTTCGCCCAGCGCCGGCACGATGCGGTCCATCAGCAAGCGGCCCGCTTCGGTCGGCAGGATGCTGCGCGTGGTGCGGTTGAGCAGGCGCACGCCAAGGCCGGTTTCCATGCGTCGCACGGCGTCGCTGAGGCTGGACGCGGATTTGCCACTGAGCCGCGCGCCCTCGCGGAAACCGCCGGCGTTCACCACGGCCACGAAGGCCAGCAGATCCTGGATGTCAGTGTTCACTGTTCGCTCTCCCGTACGGCCCGTGCTGATTGCACTCGATTATCGGCGCAGCGGTCAACGCCTATAGTGGCCCCGACATCCACTGATCGAGGCAGATGACATGAGCAACGCCAGCCAGGCCGGGACCTTTTCTCTCGGTGAACGCACCGTCAATCGCATGGGCTACGGTGCCATGCAGCTCGCCGGGCCCCAGGTGTTCGGCCCGCCCCGTGATCGCACTGCGGCGCTGGCGGTATTGCGCGCCGCACGCGATGCCGGGGTCAACCATATCGACACCGCGGACTTCTACGGCCCGCACGTCACCAATCAGCTGATCCGCGAAGCGCTGCACCCCTATGGCGATGAGCTGGTGCTGGTCACCAAGGTCGGCGCCCGGCGTGAAGCGGATGCATCCTGGCACCCGGCCGCGACACCCGCCGAGTTGACCCAGGCCGTGCACGACAACCTGCGCAACCTGGGTGTCGAGGCGCTGGACGTCGTCAATTTCCGCGCCTGGGGCACGCTGCATGCCCCCGACGAAGCCTCCATCGAAGAGGCGTTCGGCACCCTGGCCGACCTGCAGCGCCAGGGGCTGATTCGTCAGCTGGGCCTGAGCAACGTATCGGCGCTGCAGATCAGCCAGGCCCAGCGCATCGCGCCAGTGGTCTGCGTGCAGAATCATTACAACCTGTCGCACCGCGACGACGAGTCGCTGATCGCCGAACTGGCCCGCCAGGGCATCGCCTATGTGCCGTTCTTTCCGCTGGGTGGCTTCTCGCCGTTGCAGTCCGAGGCGTTGTCCGGCGTGGCGGTTCGCCTGCAAACGTCGCCGCTGCGGGTGGCGCTGGCCTGGCTGCTGCAGCGCTCGCCGAACATCCTGCTGATTCCGGGCACTTCCTCTGTGGCGCACCTGCAGGAGAATCTCAGTGCCAGCGAGCTGGTGATCCCCCCAGCGTTGCTGGCCGAACTGGACGCCCTGGCCTGACAGAAACCCTTAGCGCTACAGGGACTTCTTGTAGCCGATATGCGAGGCCTCGAAGCCCAGCTCTTCATAGAAGCGCTGGGCTTGCTTGCGCGTGTGGTCGCAGCTCAGCTGGATCAACTGGCAGCCGCGTGCGCGGGCTTGCTCGAAGGCCCACAGGAACATCTCTCGGCCAATGCCGGCGCCGCGGCAGTTCGGGTCGATGCGCACGGCTTCGATCTGCGCGCGCCAGGCGCCCAGGCGCGAAATGTTCGGCAGGAAGGTCAGCTGCAGGGTGCCGATCAGCTTGTCCCCGGTGATGACCACGACAAGCAGCTGGTTGGGATCGGCGTCGATGGCCTCGAAGGCGCTGACGTAGGCCGCGTGCAAGGGTGTGGAAGCATCTTCGCGGGACTGGCCAAGTGGATCGCTGGCCAGCAGGGCGACGATGGCTTCCAGATCGGCGCGCTGGGCTTTACGGAAGGTAAGGGGCGACATGCGGTGCTCTCCGGGGCGGCAATGGATGTTCATTGCCGGAAAACTACATTAGCGCTAATGTATTTTGCAAAGGTGCTGATGGAGCCATCGATGACCCCGAAGATCGAACCCGGCCTGGGTGAATTGCTGCGTTACGTTTCCGAGCTGGTGGAGCGGGGCGCCGAGCAGCATTATCAGGAAATGGGGCTCACCTACCGTGCGCGCTACACGCCGGTGCTGCGCGCCATCGAGGCCGGTGCGCAGACCATCACCGAGATCACCGCGCGCACCCATTTGACTCAAGGGGCAATCAGCCAGACGGTAAGCCAGATGGAGGCGGGCGGCCTGATCAACCGCCAGCGCGGCGCCGATGCGCGCAAGAGCGAGATCCACCTGGCGCCGGCTGGCCAACGGCTGATGCCCGAGCTGATCGGCCATTGGGCGGCGACCTTCCGCGCCATCGAACGGCTCGAGCAGGAGATCGGCCATCCACTGCGCCTGGTGCTGCAGAAAGCCGCCCAGGCGCTCCAGCACCAGGACTTCTCACAGCGCCTGAGCGCCGCCAAACAACCACCCGCAGCAGGAGTAACCGGCAATGCATGAGCCCTTCTCGACAGGCATCCGCGCGGAAGGTGGCGTGGTCAACTTCCCGGTGCACTTGATGCGCGGCGGCACCTCCACCGGCCTGGTGATCGACGAGCGCTGCGCCCCCCAGGACCTCGCCCTGCGCGAGGAACTGCTGCGCCACCTGATGGGCGTGCCGCTGCACGGCGAGGCGCCCGGCAACCGCCAGCTCACCGGCCTGGGCCGCGGCCCGGCGACCAGCAACAAGGTGTTCTTCGTCGAGCTGGAAAACGCCGAGGGCAAGCTGCGCCTGGTCAGCACCCTGGCGCAACTGGCCGCCAGCCACTCGGCCATCGACTGGAGCGTGAACTGCGGCAACATGTCGTCGGCGCTGCCGCTGTGGGCGCTGGACGTGGGGCTGGCCGACGGTGCGAGCGGTGATGTCGAGATCGACATCCGCAACACCAACACCGGGGTGATCACCACCGGCCGGGTGCTGCGCGATGCCGACAACGCCCTGCGCAAGGTGGCGATTCCCGGCGTGCCGGGGCACTTCCCAGGCGTGGACCTGTTCCTGCATCACCCGGTCGGCGCCAAGACCGGTGCCTTGCTGCCGACCGGCAATGCGCTCGACGAGATCCTCGGTCACCCGGTGTCCTGCGTGGATGTGGCGGTGCCCATGGTAATCATCGAGGCGGCGTCCTTCGGCAAGACGGCGCGCGAGCCGCTCGCCGAACTGGAGGCCGATAGCGCTTTCATGCAGGCGCTGCGCGAGGTGTGGATCGCGGCGGGGCTGCGCATGGGCCTGAAGAAACGCAGTGGCGAGCCGATGAGCCGCGAGGACATCAGCCGCAGCGAAACCATCCCCAAGGTATGCATCATCGGCCCGGCCGCGGCCGGCGGAACGCTCTCGGTACGCTACTTCACCCCGCAGACGCTGCACGCCTCGATGGCGGTGTCCGGTGGCTGCTGCCTGGCCGCCGCCACGCTGATTCCGGGCACCGTCGCCGCCCGCCTGGCTGCCGCCAAACCGCAAGTCGGCGAGCAGTTCGCCGAGTTCGCCGTGGGCATGGAAAACCCTGCCGGCACCCTGGATGCCACGGTGGTGGCCCGCGATGCCGGCGCCGGGCTGGAGGTCAGAACCGTGGCCTACCGGCGCAGCGCCCAGGTGCTGCAGCGCGGCCATGTGCCGCTGTACAACGCGTCGCAGCAACTGGCGGCAGCGCTGGTGGCGTTGATGTAGAGCGTCATGGCAAGGGCCGCAACCTCTACGCGGCCCCTTTTGCTTTCAGGTAATCAGTTATCCGGTTGGACGGCTGCGTGACGGTTGCCTTTCCGGTGAACCGGGGCGGCCTGGCTTGTGCGCCCGGCCGGGGCTCCGAGGATATATGGCGAGGTAGGCTGTGTTGGCGGATAATGCGCCGCTGCCCCGAAGGTAGGGGCCAATGGGTAACTGATGAGGAATCTCTGATGGTGAAAGCGCGGCCGCGTCCGGCGGTAAACGGAGTGGCTTCGGCCGACCGGGTTCTGACCGTTCTGTCTGCCTTTCAGGTCGGCGATACGTCGTTGAGCCTGGTGGAGCTGACGGAGCGTACCGGGCTGATCAAGAGCACGATCATGCGGCTCATGGTGTCGCTGGAAGATCACGGTTTCATCAATCGCATGGCCGATGGGCGTTACCAGCTGGCCAGCGAAGTGATGCGTCTCAATGCGGTGTATCAGGAGGCGCTGGACCTCGAGCGCCACGTAATGCCGAGGCTGCAGGAGCTCGCCGAGTACTCGGGTGAGACGGCGTCGTTCTACGTTCGCCATGGTGCCTACCGGATGTGCCAATTCCGGGTGAATTCCCGGCACCGGCTGCGGCTGAACATGCAGCCAGGCGACATGCGGCCGATGGACGAGGCCGCTGGCGCGCAGGCGCTGCGTGCCGCCTATGAAGTCGGCAGCAAGCTGGACAAGCCTTACTACTCCCGGGGCGCGACCGATCCCCATGCCGCCTCCATCGCGCTGCCCATCTACGGTGCTCAGCAGGAGCTGATGGGCGCGCTGGTGATCTCAGGGCCGGTCAGCCGCTTGACCGAAGAGGCGGCGGCGAGTCTGCGCCAGGTATTCTTCGACACCGCTCGCGATCTCATGCGCAGCCTCGGTTTCAAGCCGGTCGACGGCAAGGCAAAGGCCTCAGAAGCCGTAAAGTGAAACCGGGTTGTCGCGCAGGATCAGCCTGAGCGCCTTCTCGTCAGGCGCCCAGTCGGCCAGCAGGTCGAGCACCCTGGCGTCGTCGGGTTTCTGGTCTGCGGCGAGGGTCGGGTGCGGCCAGTCACTGCCCCACAGCATGCGTTCTGGGTTCTGGCGGATCAGCGCCGTGGCGACCTTGCCGGCGTCCTCATAGCCGGGGCCACCGACCTTCGAGCGCAGGTACGGCGCCGATAGCTTGACCCAGACCTTGCCGTTGTCCACCAGGCGGCTGAGGGCCGCGAAGGCATCGGAGTGAATGCCTTCGGGCTGCGGCACGTGGCCGAGATGGTCGATGACCACATTCGCCGGCAATTTGGCCAGCCGGCTTTCCAGTTCGGTGAGCATGTTGCCGGCCGCGAACTGCACATTCCAGCCCAGTTCATTGACCCGCGTTGCCAGGGTTTCCAGATCGTCGAGCCCTGCGCCGCCGACACTCAGGTTGAAGCGAATGCCCCGCACGCCGGCCTCGTGCAGGCTGGCCAGCTCGTCGTCACCAAGCGAATTCTCGATCACCGCGACGCCGCGTGCATCGCCACGGCTGCGCAGCAGGCCGTCGAGCATCAGGCGGTTGTCGGTGCCGTAGGTCGAGGGGGTAACGATGACCATGCGGCGGACGCCCAGGCGCTTCTGCACGGCGCGGTAGTCCTCGAGAAAGGCGTCGGGCGGAAACAGCGTGGCCGTGGCGGAGGCGGGGTAGCGGCTGTCATAGAGGTGCATGTGACAGTCCACGCTGCCGGCCGGTGGCGTGAAGCGCGGGCGTAGTTCGCTGGCGCTCGAGGGTTGGCCGGCCAGGGCGTTGAGTGCCAGGGAGGCGCCCAGCGCGCCCCCGGCCTGCAGGAAGCGACGTCGGGAAAACTGCATGGGTGGGGCTCTTTTATTGTTGTGTGGGGTGAGGCCAATCCCGCGCAGGGCGGGATTGGCGTGGTGCTGCGGGTGGCGTCAGCCTGCGTTGGCCGTGGTGGCGGCCCGTTCCTGCTCGCGTTGGCGCTTGCGGCCAATCACCAGAACCATGATGCCCGCCAAGGTGCAGAGCGCGGCCAGTGGCATCAGGGCCAGCGAGTAGCTGCCGGTGGCCTCGTGGATCGCGCCGTAGGCGTTGACCATGATGCCGCCGCCGACCAGGTTGGCCACGGCGCCTACGGCTGCCAGGCCAGCGGCTGCCGTCGACGATGACAGCCAGCCGGACACCAGCGCCCAGAACGGGCCCTTCATCGAGTAGGCCCCCACCAGCACCATGGTCAGCATCACCACCGTGGCGGTCAGCGAGTCGGTGAACAGCGTCATCAGCAGGCCGGCGGCGATCAGCAACAGGGTCATTGCCGTGTGCCAGCGACGCTCGCCGGTGCGGTCGGAGCTGCGCCCCCAGAGGATCATCAGCAGTGACGCGATGCCATACGGAATGGCGTTGACCAGGCCGATCTGCTGGGCGCTCAGGTCGAAGGTCTTGAGCAGTTGCGGTGCCCAGACGCTCATGGTGCTACCGGCCGCCGAGGCGCCCGAATAGATCAGTGCCAGTACCCAGATGTCCGTGTGGCGCAGCAGTTTCCACAGCGAGATATGGCCGATGGCGGTCTTCCTCGCGGCCTCTTCGGCCAGGCGCCCGGTCAGCCAGTTCCGCTGCTCGTCGCTCAGCCATTTGGCGTGCTCGGGGCGGTCGGTGAGCACGAACAGGCAGGCGATGCCGAGCAGCACTGCCGGGATGCCTTCCAGGATGAACAGCCAGTGCCAGCCGCGCATACCCAGCCAGCCATCCAGGCCCAGCAGCAAGCCCGACAGCGGTGAACCGATGAAGTTGGCGGCCGGAATGGCGACCATGAAGATGGCCACCATGCGTGCGCGGTAGGCGGAGGGCAGCCAGTAGGTGAGGTACAGCAGCACGCCGGGGAAGAAGCCGGCCTCGGCGGCGCCGAGCAGAAAGCGCATCACGTACAGCGAGTAGGGGCCGACCACGAACGCCGTGCCGGCGGAGACCAGGCCCCAGGTGACCATGATCCGGGCGATCCAGATTCGCGCACCGAATTTTTGCATGGCCAGGTTGCTGGGCACTTCGACCAGGAAGTAGGCGAAGAAGAACAGGCTGCTGGCAAAGCCGAAGACCCGTGCCGAGAGCCCCAGGTCATCGTTCATTTGCAGCGAAGCCATGCCAATGTTGCCGCGATCGATGATCGCGATCAGGTAGCAGACGATCAAAAACGGCAGGATGCGCCAGGCGACCCGGCGCATGGTGGCGCGCTCGAGCTCGCTCACCGCAGCAGTGTTAGCAGTCATGGTGCTCTCCAATAGGGCTGGAGGTTGACGGACTCGCATGAAACGCTGCCTGACGCCCAGGCAGCGCTTGATCGGTCAATTATCGAGCAGATGCCGATTGACGACGCAGCGCGGATCGAGCGCGATGCTATTACAGACGTCGAGGATCTGCCGCAGCGCGACCTGGCCGACCCGATCACGGGCTTGCGAGGTATTGGCGCCGATGTGTGGCGTGGCGACCAGGTTGGTCAGCCCCCATAGCGGGCTGTCGGCGGGCGGTGGTTCGGGGCTGAAGGTGTCCAGGCCGGCGCCGGCGATCTTGCCTTCGCGCAGGGCCTCAACCAGGGCGGTGGTGTCGATCAGCTCGCCCCGGGCGGTGTTGATGATAATGCTGTTCGGGCGCATACGCGCCAGCTGCGGCGCACCGATCAGGTGGTGGTTGCTGTCGGTCAGCGGGCAGTGAAGGCTGATCACGTCGCAATCGGCGAGCAGCCGGTCGAGGTTTTCCTCGCGCTCGACGTGCGCGCGCTGTGGCAGCTCCTTGAGGTAGGGGTCGTAGACCTTGACCGTCATGCGCAGCGGCGCGACCAGGTCCATCAGGATGCTGCCGATCGAGCCCAGGCCAATCAGGCCGAGAGTCTTGCCGGACAGTTCGATGCCGTTGGCGGTGGCCTTGTCCCAGTGGCCCGCGCGCATGCGCGCATCGAGCAGCGCGGTCTGGCGGGCGACGCTGAACATCAGGGCGAAGGCGTGCTCGGCCACCGACTGGGCATTGGCGCCCGTGGCGATGGTGACCGGCACACCGCGCTCGGCGGCGGCCTGGATGTCGATGGTGTTGTAGCCCACGCCGTGCTTGGCGATCACCTTGAGCTTCGCCGAGGCGCCGATCATTGCGCGGGTCAGCTGGCCCTGGCGAACGATGATCGCGTCGGGCTGCTCCGCCTGGATGATGGCCTGCAGCTCGTCGGCGGGCAGGTAGGGCGTGGTGGGAATGATCCTGACGCCCTCGGCGGCGGCGAGGTTCATGGCGTCGGTGGCCAGTTCGGGACCTGTTATCAGAACGGTGCGGGACATCGTGAATACCTTGTTCTTATCTGAGTGACGATGCTGGCGCTGGGAGCGGCAGTAGCCACTAAACCCTAACATATCGAAACGGCGTTGCAATATTATCTTTCAATCCTGATTCGCCTGTCTTTATGCGGCGTGATAAAGCTGTTGATTGCATTCAAATGAAATGCAATTCTAAAAAACAACAAAGACAACAGCTGAGGATCCGTCACATGAGCATTGGTTTCCAGGTACTGGAGCGCGCACGCAAGGTCAGCGCCGAATGGGTTGCCCGTTATCGGGAGTTGCCGGTCGCCAACGTCAGCGACTCGATGAATCGCATGACCGCAGGCGGGGCGCGTCTGCGGCCCATGCACAAGGAAGGCGTGCTGGCCGGCCCGGCGCTGACCGTCAAGGCGCGCCCCGGTGACAACCTGATGCTGCATTACGCCCTGGATATCGCCGAGCCCGGTGACGTGATCGTGGTCGATGCCGGGGGCGATCTGAGCAACGCGCTGATCGGCGAAATGATGGTGGCCTATGCCGTGAAGCGCGGCGTGGCCGGTATCGTCATCAATGGCGCGATCCGCGATGCGGCGAATATCGGTGCCGGTGACTTCCCGCTGTTCGCGGCCGGCGTGTCGCACCGCGGTCCGTACAAGGATGGGCCCGGTGAGATCAACGTTCCCATCGCCATCGACGGCATGGTGATCGAGCCGGGCGACCTGGTGATCGGCGACGAGGACGGCCTGCTCTGCGTGCCCTTCGCCCATGTGGAAAGTGTCTTCGCCCGCGCGACGGCGAAGTACACCGCCGAGCAGAAGCAGATGGAACACATCGCTCAGGGCACCAATGATCGCAGCTGGGTCATCCAGTCGTTGAAAGCCAAGGGCTGCGCGCTGCCGGGCGAAGCCTGATGTATTGAGGCGCGCCTTCCGCCTGGGGCGGCGCGCTTATCAGCGTTCTTGCTCGGCGAGTTTGTGGCCCCCGATCGCCGCAGTGGCGAGTCCGCCGTGATCGCGCCAATGCCTTTCTTCTCGGTCATCGACTCTAGGCGCCATGCCGAGCTCTCAATGCACCAGCCATCAGCCAGGCTGGCCATTCGTGAGCGCTGCCGCCGCATTGGCAACTGGTGTTCGCACGGGCATTAAGTGGTTATCTGGAAACGATATTTTATTTTTTTAGAATTCTGTTTCGCGACTCTTTTCGCCGTTGCTTCTCGAAAGCAGCCATTTGCTCGGCTTTTTTCGCCGCCTCGAACGGTTAGGCAAAGTACTCAAAAATTCTATTTTAAAATGACATTCCATTCTGATAGATTTTGCTGACTGGCCCGAAACACCAATAAAAAACACAGGTCATTCCCATGGCGCCTATTTACAGCCCGCATCACCCACCGCCCGGAAGCTCCCGGCGACGCACGCCACAGCGCAGCTGGCGCTGATCTCCCGCGTTCCGCACCAATAAAAACAAAGAGGAATCCTCCATGAACACGTTCAAGTCCTGCGCGCGTGCCGCGCTCGTCACGCTCGCCCTGTGCGCCGCGAATGCCCATGCCGCCTGGCCGGAGGACCGGCCAATCGAGTTTCTGGTCGCCTATGCGCCGGGTGGCAGTACCGATGTGATGGCGCGCGCCATGCAGCCGTTTCTGGAAAAACGCCTCGATGCCAAGATCGTCATCGTCAACCGTCCGGGCGCGGCGGGCGAGATCGCCTACACCGCGCTGAGCAAGGCCAAGCCGGACGGCTACACCTTCGCGTTCATCAACACTCCGGGGTTCGTCAGCACCCGTGTGCAGCGCAGGGTCGGCTACGAGGAGGCGTCCATTCGCCCGGTGGCGCGGATCGTCGACGATCCCACCGTGCTGGCCGTATCGAACGACGCGACCTACAAGAGCCTCGATGACTTCGTCCAGGCCGCCAAGGCCGCGCCCGGAAAACTCTCGGTAGGCACCTCCGGCGTGGGCACCGATGATCATTTGATGATGGTGCAGCTCGAACAACTGACCGGTATCACGCTCACCCACGTGCCCTTCGCCGGGGCCTCCGAATCGGCCACCGCGCTGATGGGCGGGCACATCAGTTCTGCCGGGCAGAACATCAGCGAGCTGAGTGATGACAGCAAATACCGGGTGCTGGCGCAGTTTTCCAATGAGCGCATGCCTCAGGAACCGGAACTGCCGACCGCCAAGGAGCAGGGTGTCGACCTGGTGATGACATCCGAGCGAGGCATCGCCGCGCCAGCCAAGGTGCCGGACGATATCGAAAAACGCATGGCCGACGCCGTGAAGGCCGTGCTGGAAGACCCAGCGTTCCTCGAGAAGGCCAAGGATCTGTCGCTGCCCATCGCCTACCTCTCCGGCGACGACTGGCAGAAGGGCCTCGATGAGCAGAAGACCCGCTATCAGGCGCTGTGGGACAAGTCGCCATGGGTGAAATAACCATTCGCGGCAGCCGGCCAGATCTTTTGGCCAGCGCCACCTTCATCGGCCTGGGCGCTCTCGTCTTGTGGTCGACTCGCGACCTTACCGTTGGCAGCGCCGCGATGATGGGACCGGGCTACATGCCCAGGGTGATCGGCTCGCTGACCGTCATCCTCGGCCTGGTCGTCGGCCTGATCGGGCTGTTCAAGGGCGGCGAGCCGATCGGCACCGTGCAACTGCGGCCCTTGTCGATTCTGCTGGCGTCCGTCGCAGGCTTCGCGCTGGCCGCCGAGTCGGCGGGCTTCATCATCGCCGCCGCCGGCCTGATCATCTTCGGCAGCATGGCCGACCGCGAGTGGCGGGTGCGTGAGGTGCTGATCTCCAGCACTCTGCTGACGCTCTTCGGCCTGGTCGTCTTCATCTATGGACTGGACGTCCAAATGCCAGTGGGGCCCTTCTGATGGAGTTTCTCGATCTCCTGTACCTGGGCTTCTCGGAAGCCCTGAGCCCGACCAACCTGGCGTTCTGCCTGATCGGTGCCCTGCTGGGCACCCTGATCGGCGTGCTGCCGGGTATCGGCCCGACTGCCACGGTGGCGATTCTGCTGCCGATCACCTACTTCCTGCCGCCGCTGGCGGCGCTGATCATGCTTGCCGGCATTTTCTACGGCGCCCAGTACGGCGGCTCGACCACCGCGATTCTGGTCAACCTGCCGGGGGAGGCCTCGGCGGTGGTGACCGCGCTCGATGGCCATGCCATGGCCAAGCAGGGGCGGGCAGGGGCGGCCCTGGCAACGGCGGCGCTGGCGTCGTTCTTCGCCGGGACGGTCGCCACGGTGGCGCTGGCCTTTGCCGGGCCGGTGCTGTCGAAGTTCGCGCTGTCGTTCGGGCCGGCCGAATACGTCGCGCTGACGGTCTTCGGGTTGCTGGCGGCGACCATCCTGGCCAGCGGTTCGGTGATCAAGGCGATTGGCATGGTGTGCCTGGGCCTGCTGCTGGGCATGGTGGGCATGGACGTCAGCAGCGGCACCACGCGCCTGACCTTCGGCTCGACCGATCTGTATGACGGCATCGACTTCGTGGTCATCGCCGTCGGCCTGTTCGGCATCGCCGAGATTGCCGTCAACCTGGAACAGCGCGAGGCGCGCGGCTCGCTGGCCGGCAAGATTACCCGTCTGTGGCCGACCCGCGAAGACTTTCGCAAGGCCTGGCCGGCGACCCTGCGCGGCACCGCGCTGGGCACCTTCCTGGGCGTGTTGCCCGGCGGTGGCGCGACCCTGAGTGCGTTCAGTGCCTATTCGCTGGAGAAAAAGGTTTCCAAGACCCCCGAGAAGTTCGGCACCGGCCTGGTGGAAGGTGTCGCCGCGCCAGAGGCGGCCAACAACGCCGGGGCACAGTCGTCGTTCATTCCACTGTTGACGCTGGGCATCCCGTCCAACTCGATCATGGCGATGATGCTCGGTGCCATGATGATCCATGGCATCACCCCGGGCCCTTCGGTGATCACCCACCAGCCGGCGCTGTTCTGGGGGCTGATCGCCAGCATGTGGATCGGCAACGTGATGCTGCTGGTGATCAACCTGCCACTGATCGGCCTGTGGGTGCGCCTGCTCAAGGTGCCTTACCGCCTGCTGTTCCCGGCGATCCTGCTGTTCTGCTGCGTGGGTGTGTACAGCGTCAACAACCGCGGTTTCGACGTGGCACTGGTGATCATCTTCGGCCTGCTCGGCTATCTGTTTCGCAAGGCCAGGTGCGAGCCCGGCCCGCTGCTGCTCGGCTTCGTGCTGGGGCCGCTGCTGGAAACCAACCTGCGCCGCGCGTTGCTGATTTCCCAGGGCGATCCCGCAGTGCTGGTGGACCGGCCGATCAGCGCGGTGCTGTTCGCGGCATCGGCGATCCTGCTGGTCATGATGGTCTTGCCAGCCTTTCGCAAGAAACGAGAAGAGGCCTTCCAGGAGGAAGAGGCCTGAGGTCGATTGCAATCGGCCACGGCGGATCCCTCAGCCTCAGCGGATCACCAGGTGTTCCGCTGGGGCCCAACCGCCACCCAGCGCCCTGAAGGCAGCAATGGCGGCGCGGGCCGATTCGGTCTGGGCTTGCGCCCGGGCGTCTGCGGTGCGCAGCAGGGTCTGGTCGGCGTTGAGCACCTCGATCAGGCTGGCGGTGCCGCTCCGATAGGCGGTGAAGGACGACTGCCGGGCGCTTGCCAGGGAAGTTTCGCCGGCCGTCAAGGTAGCCGCCTGGGTCTCGCGGTTGATCAGTGCCGAGAAGGCATTCTCCACATCCTCACTGGCGCGCAGTACCGACTCACGATAGGCCGCGAGGGCCTCGGCTTCCTGGCCTTTGGCGAGGTCGATCTGGGCGTTGATGCGCCCGAAGTCGAACAGTCGCCAGCGCAGGCCCAGCACACCCGCCGATTGCGCGGCGCCAGCGCTGAACAGGTTGCCGCTTTGCGTGCTGGCACTGCCGAGCAGGGCGCTGAGTGAGAATTTTGGGTAGTACTCGCTGATCGCCTCGCCGATGCGCGCATTGCTGGCCACCAGGCGACGCTCGGCGGCGATCAGGTCCGGCCGGCGGCGCAGCAGGTCAGGGGGCGTGCCCGTCGCCGCGAGCTGCGGCGCGCGTGGAATGGCGCTTGCCGCAGCGAGTTCGGCGCGGTGGGTACCCGGCGCGCTGCCGAGCATTACATCCATCGCGTTCATGGCCGCATCGAGGCCCGCCTGCAACACCGGCAGGCTGGCCCTCACGTGGGCGAGCTCGCCTTCGGTCTGCTGCACCTGATACTCGGCGGCCAGGCCCCGGCTGTGCAGCAGGCGCACCTTGTCCAGCAACGCCTGCTGGGTATCGACCTGCCGCCTGGCAATCGCCAGGCGTGCCTGCAGGCCGCGGATGCTGGTGTAGACGTCGGCGGTCTGCGCGGCGACCGCCAGCCGCGTGGCGACAGCGCCGGCTTCGGACGCCTGGTAGTCGGCCAGGGCGGCTTCCTTGCCACGGCGCAGGCCGCCAAATACATCGAGCTCCCAGCCGGCTTCGAGGTTGGCCTCGTAGCTATTACCATAGCGGTCGTAGCCAGGCGCGGCGTCCAGCACCCGGCCCAGTGGCGTTTCCAGCGATTGATAGGCACGTGCGGCCTGACCGTTGAGCGTGGCCGAGGGCAGCAGTGCCGCATTGGCGGCGCCCAGGCCGGCACGGGCTTGCAGCACGCGGGCCCGGGCCTGGGCGATGTCGAGGTTCTGTGCCAGGGCCTTGTCGACCAGGGCGCTCAGCTGGGCGTCGCCAAAGCCCGCCCACCAGCGGGCGAAACTGGCCGGTGCCACCGCGGCGCGCCGTTCCACGGCGGCCTGACCCTGGTAATGGTCGGCCAGCGGGGCGTCCGGGCGATGGTAATCCGGGCCGACCGCGCACCCCGCCGCGAGGCTGGTGCTGATCACGAGGGCAAGGGTGCGCATGGCAGACATGGGAATTCTCATTGGCGAAAATACACAGTGACCATATTATAGATTGGTCACTTGCTGTCAATCAGCTCACCGTGGAGTTAAGCTCTAGGCATGAACGACGACAAGAACACCTCGACCACACGTGGGCCGCAGGATCACGAGATCCGCGACCAGATCATCAACGCCGCGACCCAGCATTTCGGCCACTACGGCTACGAGAAAACCACGGTTTCGGATCTTGCCAAGGCGATCGGTTTTTCCAAGGCCTACATCTACAAGTTCTTCGATTCCAAGCAGGCGATCGGTGGGGTGATCTGCACCAATCGCCTGGCCATGATCATGGGCATCGTCGAGGCGGCACTGGCCGGTGCACCGAGTGCTTCGGAGAAGCTGAGGCGCCTGTTCCGCTCGATTTCAGAGGCTGGCAGTGATCTTTTCTTCCACGACCGCAAGCTCTACGACATCGCTGCGGTGGCGTCGCGCGACCAATGGCCATCGGTCAAGGCGCACGAGCTGCGCATTCGCGAGCTGATTCAGCAGATTCTCCTCGAGGGCCGCGAAACCGGCGAATTCGAGCGCAAGACGCCGCTGGACGAAACCACCAATGCGATCTTTCTGATCCTGCGGCCCTACGTCAATTCCGCCCAGCTGCAATACAACCTGGACAACACTGCCGAGGCCGCCGTGCACCTGCCGGCACTGATATTGCGCAGCCTAGCTCCGTAGTCATGCGATTGTGACCATTGACAATATTGGTCACTAGTTCAAGAATGAGGTTCCTGAATTGCTCTTGAGTGATGGAACCCATGCGCCTCGTGCCCGCCGTCTTTGCCGTTTGCCTGCTGCCTCTCGTCCTGGTGGCATGCGGCGACTCGTCTGCCCAGAAAGATCCACGTAACAAGCCGCCGCTGGTTCGCGGCGCAGCGGTCGAGCAGGCATCCGAGTCCGCTCGCTCGTTCACCGGAGTGGTGGTCGCGCGCACCCAGAGCGACCTCGGCTTTCGCGTGTCGGGCAAGGTGCTGGAGCGCCTGGTCGATACCGGCGAAACGGTCAGGCGCGGCCAGCCGCTGATGCGCCTCGACCCCGTCGACCTGCAGCTGCAGGCACGGGCGCAGCAGGAGGCCGTCGCCTCTGCCCGGGCGCGCGCCAAACAGACGGCTGACGACGAAGCCCGTTACCGCGGGTTGGTCGCCGCCGGGGCGGTGTCGGCCTCGACCTACGACCAGATCAGGGCTGCTGCCGATTCCGCCAGGGCGCAGCTCAGCGCTGCCCAGGCCCAGGCCGATGTGGCGCGCAATGCCACGGGTTACGCCGCCTTGCTGGCCGATGCCGACGGCGTGGTGATGGAAACCCTGGCCGAGCCCGGCCAGGTAGTC
>JAAIGF010119443.1_pt1 | contig 22539 bp, 20 predicted proteins | sample 6487441 | NCBI WGS metagenome assembly JAAIGF01 (sample SAMN13974129, study PRJNA590717) | phyllosphere metagenome | biome: pepper field; feature: multiple bacterial spot infested pepper fields; material: pepper leaves; isolation source: leaves from pepper fields | host: Capsicum annuum ... | reverse complement strand
GCGCGAAACAGCGATCCATCCAGATGGTTGATCCGCAGGCCGTGCAGCGGTGCAATACGCACCCCCTACGCATGTCCTTACCGTCTTGAGCCAGCTGTTCTCGCCGATGTCCCTCGGCCCCCTGACCCTGCCCAACCGCATCGTGATCGCGCCGATGTGCCAGTACTCCGCCGACCAGGGCCGCGCCAGCGACTGGCACGCCCTGCACCTGGGCAACCTGGCGCAGTCCGGCGCCGGCCTGCTGATCCTGGAAGCCACCGCAGTCGAGCCGCGCGGGCGCATCAGCTGGGCCGACCTGGGCTTGTGGGACGACGAGACCGAGGCCGCGCTGGCGCAGGTGCTGGCCAGCGTCCGCCGCTGGTCGTCGATGCCGCTGGGCATCCAGCTGGCCCACGCCGGCCGCAAGGCCTCCACGGCCCGCCCGTGGGACGGCGGCCGCCAGCTGCCGGCCGACGATGCCAACGGCTGGGCCACCGTCGCCCCGTCGCCGGTGCCGTTCCATGCCGCCGACCCGGCACCGGAGGCGCTGGATGAAGCCGGCATCGCCGAGGTCATCGCCGCCTTCGCCGCCAGCGCGGTGCGCGCCGAGCGCCTGGGCTTCGAACTGATCGAGATCCACGCCGCGCACGGCTACCTGCTTCACCAGTTCCTGTCGCCGCTCAGCAACCGCCGCACCGACGGCTACGGTGGCTCGCTGCCGAACCGCCTGCGCCTGCTGGTGGAAGTGTTCGATGCCGTGCGCGCCGCGGTGTCGGACAAGGTGTCGGTGGGCGTGCGCATTTCCGCCACCGACTGGGTCGATGGCGGCTGGGACCTGGTGCAGAGCGAAGCGCTGGCACAGATTCTCGACGCACGCGGCTGCAACTTCCTGCACGTGTCCAGCGGCGGCCTCGACGAGCGCCAGAAGATCAGCGTCGGCCCGGGTTACCAGGTACCGTTCGCGGCGGCCATCAAGGCCAAGAAGCTGCGCATGCCGGTCATCGCGGTCGGCCTGATCACCGAGCCGGAACAGGCCGAATCGATCCTGCGCCACAACCAGGCCGATGCCATCGCCCTGGCCCGCGGCATCCTGTACGACCCGCGCTGGCCGTGGCACGCCGCGGCCGCGCTGGGCGACAGCGTGGTGCCGTCGCCGCAGTACCTGCGCTGCGAGCCGCGCGAAGCGCGCAACGTGTTCCGCGCGCGCTGAGCCTCAGACCTGCCAGGCCGGCGCGATGCCGGCCTGCAGGTGCTCGAACAGCGCGCGGATCTTCGCGGTGAAATCGCGGCGGTCGCTCACGCAGAAGAACACCTCCATCGGCTCCGGCTGCCAGTCGCTGGCCGGGCCGAACACCGCCTGCAGGCGGCCATCGCGCAGATACGGCTCGGCCACGAACGCGGCCAGCCGGGTGATGCCCGCGCCCGCAGCGGCCAGTTCGGCCAGCGCGTCGATGTCATCGCAGACCATGCTCGCCGGCAGCGCCGCATCCACCCGCTGGCCGTCCTTCAGCAGGCCCCAGCGCAGCGGCCGGCCATCGGTGGGGAAGCGGTGCAGCAGCCCGCGATGGCCGCTCAGCGCGGCCGGATCGGCCGGCGTGCCGTGCGCCTCCAGGTAGGCCGGCGAGGCACAGAACACGAACGGGATGCGCGCCAGCGGCCGCGCCACCAGCCCGTCTTCCAGCTGCGCGCCGATGCGGATGCTGGCATCCACCGCCTCCGGCCCGTGCTGCACGGCGCGATCGCTCAGGCGAAGTTCCAGCTGCAGCTGCGGGTAGCGCTGCTGCAGGCGGGGCAGCAGCGGTGCCAGCACGTGGCGGCCGAACGCGCTGCTGCTGGCGATGCGCAGCGGCCCGGACGGTTCGATATCGCCTGCGGTGACCATCGCCTGCGCGCGCGCCAGGTCGGCCTCGATGTGCCGCACCTGCGCCAGGTACACCGCACCGGCCTCGCTGAGCGCCAGCTGCCGGGTGCTGCGGTTGAGCAGGCGCACGCCGAGGTGGGCTTCCAGCCGGTGGATGTTCTGGCCCACGGCGGTGGCGCTGATGCCAAGGTGGCGGGCCGCGGCGGCAATGCTGCCGGTCTCTGCGGTGCGGGTGAAGCTGCGGATGAGCTGCAACAGGTTCATGACCGGCCAGCTTGCCATGCGGAAGGACAAGTGTCGCTTGGGTCTGTGCCAAGCGTGGCGGGGCTGTGCGCGGGCCGCCGCACCGCTAGCCTGCCGGCCCCTTCACTCGATGCGATGTGCCATGGCTCACCCCCGATCGCTCCGCTGGAAGCTGCACGCCCGCAGCACGCCGTTTGTCTTCGCCTTTTTCATGGCCGGCCTGATGGCGCTGCTGATGTGCCTGGTCATCACCGCCGCCAACGCCGGGCTGGGCAGCGGCTATCTGGCGCGGGTGCTGGCCGCCTACCAGATGGCCATGCCGGTCGCGTTCTGTGGCGTTCTGCTGGTGCGTCCGCTGGTGGCGCGGCTGGTGGCCTTGACCGTGCATCCGCATTGAAGATCGGTTGCATCTGACAGCATTGTGCATCGCGGCAGGATGCTGCCCTACACTCGGGCGATGCGCCCCGATTCCATTCTTACCCTGTCCTGCCCCGACCGCACCGGCATCGTCTACCGCGTGTCCGGGCTGTTGTTCGACCACGGCTGCAACATCCTCGACGCCCAGCAGTTCGGCGATGAGGAGAGCGGCCGCTTCTTCCTGCGCGTGCATTTCGACCGCGACGCCAGCCTGCCGCTGGACACCGTGCATGCGGCGATGGCCGCGCTGGCGGCCGACTACGGCATGGACTGGCAGCTGCATGACGGCCGCCGCCGCGCGCGCCTGCTGGTGCTGGTCAGCAAGCAGGGCCATTGCCTGAACGACCTGTTGTTCCGCGCCCATAGCGGCCAGCTGAAAGTGGACATCGCCGCGGTGGCATCCAACCACGCTGATTTTGCGCCGCTGGCCGCGTCCTACCAGGTGCCGTTCCACCACCTGCCGGTGAACGCGGACACGCGCGCCGTGCAGGAACAGCAGATCATCGACCTGGTCGAGCGCGAGCGCATCGACCTGGTGGTGCTGGCGCGTTACATGCAGATCCTCTCACCCACGCTGTGCCGTGCCGTGGCCGGCCGCGCGATCAACATCCACCACAGCTTCCTGCCCAGCTTCAAGGGCGCGCAGCCGTACCACCAGGCGCACGCGCGCGGGGTCAAGATCATCGGCGCCACCGCGCACTACGTGACCGAAGACCTGGACGAAGGCCCGATCATCGAACAGGACGTGGCCCGCGTGGACCACGCCATGGCACCGCGCGAACTGGTGCGGCTGGGCAGCGACACCGAATCCCAGGTGCTGGCGCGCGCCGTGCGCCGGCACGTCGAGCACCGCATCCTGCTCAACGGGCATCGCACGGTGGTGTTTCGCTGAGGTGCCACGCCTCCACGCAGTTCTCACCGGACGTTGCGGCTCCACGCGCTACGGTATCGGTTCTGCAGCAGAGGGAGCACCGGCATGGGCCAGCTCGTTGACGGCGTCTGGCAGGTCGGCACCGCAGGTGCCGCCGGCGAGGATGGGCAGTTCCACCGCGAGGAATCCACATTCCGCCACTGGCTGACAGCCGATGGCGGGCCTGGGCCGCAGGGCCAGCCAGGGCATGCGGCCGCATCCGGGCGCTACCGCCTGTATGTCAGCCTGGCCTGCCCCTGGGCCCACCGTGCCCTGATCATGCGCGCGCTCAAGGGTCTGGAATCAGTGCTGCCCGTATCGGTAGTGCACTGGTACATGGGTGACCAGGGCTGGACGTTCCAGCCAGGGCGCGGCGTCATACCCGACCCGGAACTGCAGGCGGAATATCTGCATCACCTGTACATTGCCGCGAAGCCGGGCATGACCGGCAAGGTGACCGTGCCGGTGCTGTGGGACCGCGAGCAGCGCAGCATCGTCAGCAATGAATCGGCCGACATCCTGCGCATGTTCAACGAGGCGTTTGACGGTCACGGTGCGCTGCCCGGCGATTATTACCCTGCGGCCCTGCGTGCGGACATCGATGCGATCAACGCGCGCGTCTACGAAGCGGTCAACAACGGCGTGTACAAGGCAGGCTTCGCCAGCACCCAGCAGGCCTACGACGAGGCCGTTGAGCCGCTGTTCGAAACGTTGGGCATGCTGGATGCGCAGCTTCAGCAGTCGCCGTGGCTGGTGGGTGGTCGAATGACTGAAGCCGATATCCGCCTGTTCACCACGCTGCTGAGGTTCGATGCGGTCTACCACGGCCATTTCAAATGCAATGTGCGGCAGATCGCCAGCTACCCCGGTCTGAACGGCCTGCTGCAGCGGATGCTGGCGATGCCTGCGGTCGCCCGCACGGTGGATGCCCACCACATCACCCACCACTACTACCAGAGCCATCGCCAGTTGAACCCGTCCGGCATCGTCGCGAAGGGGCCGGCATGGTTGAGGGACCTGCCGCCCGCGCAGCTGTGAAGGCGGCAATGGATCAAAGGATCGCAATGCCCGCCTTGCCCAGCGCCTCACGCACCATCGCGTCATTGGCTTCGGTCACCGGCCGGGTCAGGTCCCACAGGAACTTCACCCGGAAACCGGATTTCACCGCGTCCTGCGCGCTCCACAGCACGCAGTAATCGCGCGCCAGGCCGCACACATGCACCTCGCGGATGCGGCGCTCATGCAGCCAGCCGGCCAGGCCGGTCGGCGGCCGTTCGCCCTCCGGGCCATGGTTCTCGCGGAACGCGCTGTACGAATCCACCTGCTGGCGGGTGCCCTTGCGCAGGATCAGGTCGGCCACGGTCCAGTCCACGCCGGGGTGCAGCGCGGCGCCGTCGCTGCCCTGCACGCAGTGGTCCGGCCACAGGGTCTGCGGCTGCGCGTGCAGCAGGATGCTCTCGAACGGGCGCTTGCCCGGGTGCTGGCTGGCGAACGAGGCGTGGTCGGCCGGGTGCCAGTCCTGGGTGGCCACCACCGTGCGGTAGCGGCGCTGCGCCAGCAGTTCGGCAATCGGCGCCACCAGCGCATCGCCCTGGTCACAGGCCAGCGCGCCACCGGGCATGAAGTCCGGCTGCAGGTCGATCACCAGCAGGGCGACATCGGCGGGCAGGGCGGTCATGGCAGGGTCCAGCACAGCAGAGGGGGCGACCAGCGTGGCCGCCCCCCGCGCGCACGTCAATCGCCCTGCGGCGTTTCAGCCTCCTGGCCGTAGTACAGCAGGCCGATCTTGATGCGCTCGCGGCCGGTTTCGCGGCGGTGGCGGTTGGCATCGCGCAGCGAATACACGCAGCCGCAGTATTCCTGCTGGTAGAACTGCTCGCGCTTGCTGATCTCCACCATGCGGCTGGCACCGCCGCCCTTGCGCCAGTTGTATTCCCAGTACTGCAGGCCTTCGTAGCGCGAGGCCGCGCGCACGCCGCAGTCGTTGATCTGCGTCATGTTCTTCCAGCGCGAAATGCCCAGCGACGAACTGATGGTGTCGTAGCCGTGCTCATGCGCGTACAGCGCGGTGCGCTCGAAACGCATGTCGAAGCACATCGTGCAGCGGATGCCGCGCTCGGGCTCGTTTTCCATGCCGCGCGCACGGCTGAACCAGTTGTCGGTGTCGTAGTCGCAATCGATGAAGGGGATGCCGTGCTGCTCGGCGAAGCGGATGTTCTCCTGCTTGCGCAGCTCGTATTCCTTCACCGGGTGGATGTTGGGGTTGTAGAAGAAGATCGCGTAGTCGATCCCGGAGGCGGTGATCGCCTCCATCACTTCGCCCGAGCAGGGCGCGCAGCACGAATGCAGCAGCAGGCGCTTGCCGTCGGCGGGCAGGGACAGGGCGGGGCGTTGGAACTCGGTCATCGTCGGGTGCATCTGGGCGTGGGCAACGGGTCTGGCCGGAAACCGTGAACAGGACGCGCGCGGCCACGCCGCCTGCACGCGCAGGACGACATTGGCCCCGGCAACCTCCCCGCGGAGATTCCAGGTCGAGTCAGGGGACGGTCGTGTCCCCCGGCCGGGGCCGGTATTCGGGCTGATGGACACGGGCCGCAGCCCACCTACTACCTGCCGCTTCCCAGGCGCGAGCCCAGTGCTGTTGGCAGGATTCGTTTCCATTCACCGCTGCGGGGCAGCTCCGGAATGGGCGCGTAGGGCGCTTTCACCGGATTCCCATTCAAATCCCTGCCGTTGTCGCAACGACGGCAGGGATACCTTCGGCGTGCCCACGGTGGACGCGTCGGCGGCGCTGGTCAAGGGGCAACGGGGTCGGAGCCCGTTGCGCTGCAACGGGATCCGACCCTGCGGAAGGAAGGGGTCGGATCCCGCTGCCACGCAGCGGGCTCTGACCCCGGAGACGCCGTCAACGCCCCGCCGCAGCCCGCGCGCGGATGTCCTCCAGCCGCTGGTCGTACAGCAACCGGCCGTTCTCCCACACGGTCACCATCGCATCCTCGAAGCCGGCCGGCAGGGTGTCGTCACCGCTGGCCGGCAGCGCCACCGTATGCAGGCTGCCATCGACCTGGCGGCGCAGCAGGCGCATGCGGCCGCGCTTGCTGGTCTTGCCCGCATCGGTGATCGGGTCCTTGTAGACGTCGATCCACGCACCGTCCACCCGCGCGGCCGAGCACTTCAGCGCGAATTTCTGCGTATCGCGGTCCAGCCGCTGCAGCAGGGCACCGCCCATGCCGAAGGCCACGTTGTCGGCGGCGTAGCCGTCCCCGGTGATGCGCTGCAGGATGGCGCGGATCGTGTCCGGGTTGATGCCATCGCCCTGGATCACCCGCACGTGGTTGAGCACGCGGTAGCCCTTGCCGTTGATCGTGTGGCCAAAGGCCTCGTCCAGCCGGCGCAGGCTCTCGGCCACCACCTCCACCGGGTCGCCCGAATCGGGGCGGATGACCAGGGTCGCGCCGGAGGCGATCACTTCATCGCGCAGGGTGGTGCCCCAGTGTTCGCTGATGGCGCGGTAGATGTCATAGCTGTCCGACACCACCGCGACGATCGCACCAGGCCTGCCGAACTGGCGCAGCATGTTGCGGTACGCATCCACTTCGCGCTCGCGGCCCCAGCTGGTGATGGTGCTGTGCTCGGCGGCGGGAATCGAATAACCGGCCATCGGCGCGTGGTAGTGCGCGCGGGCCAGGCACAGCGCCGAGACGGTGTCGGTGCCGAGGAAGTTGACCAGGTGCGCGGCACCGCCCAGCGCGGCCGACTGCAGGCTGGACACACCGCGTGCGCCGAAGTCGTGCAGCTTGAACGGCAGCTGCCCCTGCGGGTCGTCGCTGGTCTGTTGCAGGAAGCCGGCGATGGTCTGCCGCGCATGCCAGCTGATGGTGGCCACGGTGACCGGGTACCACACGCGTAGCAGCAGGGTTTCCAGGTACGAGGGCACCCAGAACGCGGCCGGGTCGGTCGATTCGATGGTCATCAGCGCCTGGTGCGTGGGCACCACGCTGCCCTCGGGCACGGCGCGGATGCGTACCGGCAGGTGGCCGCCGAGGCGGTCGACGATATCGCGCCAGCCGGCTTCATTGAACGGCTCGCCATGCGCGGCGAATACCGCAGCGGCGTCGTCGATGTCGGCGTGGGTGATCGGCCGTGCCAGGGCGTCCTTGAGGATCGCCTGCAGGCCGAAGAACACCGTGCGGTCATGCAGGCCGCCGCGCGATTCCACGTAGAAGAACGTGGCATCGGTACCCGGCGGGTACTGCAGCCAGTGGCTGGCCTTGTAGCTGTCGGTGTCGAGGAGAAGATTATCGAGGTAATGCATGACGGAAGCTCCTTCGCGTCGAGTGACACCGGCGGTCTATCCGCCGGTGGGGAAAGCCGGTCGGGTCAGCCCCGGCCGAGGAAATACTCCAGGATGTGCAGGTGGTCTTCGAACAGCTGCGGGCCCATCTCCAGCGCTTCGCTCACCGGAATCCAGCGCGCCTTGTCGGCGTCGTCGCCGCCGCGCACCGTCGGCAGTTCACCGGCCGGGAATTCGAAGTGGAAACCGTGGGTGATGGTGCGGCCGCGCTGGCTGCGGTCGGGGTGGTCGAACACCTGCTGGCTCTTCAGCGAACCCTTCAGCACCGGCAGCGGAATCTTCAGCCGGGTCTCTTCGCGCAGTTCGCGCAGGCAGCTGTCGAGCAGGCTCTGTTCCTGGCCGACAAAACCACCAGGCAGTGCCCACAGGCCCTTGCCGGGTTCCGAACGGCGGCGCACCAGCAGTACGTGGCCCGAATGCACCACCACCGCATCGGTGGTGACGAAGGTGGGCGCGTAGGGCGCGTCCTTCCAGGCGGCCTTGTACTGTTCAATGAAGCGGTACTCGGCCACCAGCTGGCCATAGGCCGGTGCGCTTCTGCGGAAGGCTTCGAGCATGTCGTACACCGGCGCCGGCACGTTGCCACGCAGCATCAGCAGCGCACCGTGGAAGTCGACATCGCCGGCTTCGAACAGGTAGCGGCGCAGCTCGGTGGCCGACAGGGTGGCGGTGTGCTGCACGTCCACCAGGGGCCACTGCGGGAATTCACGCAGGTAATAGCTGGAGGCGTCCTTGTCCATGCCGATCAGGCCGACCTTGGCATCGGCGGCGGCGCCGTCGTTGCGCAGGGCTTCGGCCACCTGGCGCTGTACGTTGGCGATCCACTGGGCTTCGTTGTACAGGTGGTCGCGCAGCGGGCGGATCAGCAGGCGTTCGGTGTGGCCATCGAGGGCGGCCTGGATCATCACGGCGCGTTCGGCCACGGTCCAGGGATTGCGCAGGCTGCGGGGGGTATCGGCAGAGCCGACCAGGAAGATCAGCTTGCGGGCCCGGCTCAGGGCCAGGCGGGCAACGGCGGCGTGGCCGTTGTGGAAGGGCTCGAAACGCCCGATGAAGACGAGATAGTCGAATTCCATGAGAATCCCTCATGTCGTTGTGGTAGCCGCGGGTCTGTCCCTTGGCTTGGTGCTGATGCTACGCCGATGGTTGTCACGGTCAAGTGCACCGGCCAGTAGATCCACGCCATGCGTGGATGCCTTCCGCGCGCGGCCGGATCGTGCCGACTAACGGTCGGCACCCACCAGATGGTCCTCCGCCGCATTGGTGCCGGGTCCTTTCGTGGGCAGGTTCTCAGGCGGTGAGAAGCCTTCGCGTCATACTGCATCCGTAGCGTCGGGTGGCATCTCAGGCACAGTCAGCGGGGGCAGGGTAGTGGCAGACAAGTACTGCGATCTGGTCATGAAGGGCGGCATCACCAGCGGCATCGTGTACCCCAATGCGGTACTGGCGCTGGCCCGCGATTATCGGTTCAAGAGCATCGGTGGCACCTCGGCCGGCGCCATTGCCGCGGCGGTCGCGGCAGCGGCGGCCTTTGGCGATCGCCGCCAGCAGGCCGGCGAGCACTTGGCCGACGACGCCGGCTATGGCGGCCTGTCGGCGGTGTCGGCGCAGCTGTCGCGGCGCGGCTTCATCTACAGCCTGTTCCAGCCAGCGCGCGGTGCGCGGGCGGCCTACCGGCTGCTGGTTGCGCTGACCGGTGGCTACGGCTGGCCGCGCAAGCTGCTGTGCCTGGCGGTGGCCGTGTTCGAGATCGCCCCGCTGGAAGTGCTGGTGTCGCTGGCGCTGCTGCTCGGCCTGGGCTGGTGGGGCGGCGGCTGGAGCGGTGTGGCGGCCACCCTGCTGCCGTCGCTGCTGTGCGCCTATGGTGCCGGTGTGGCCGGTGCCGCGCTGCGGGTGGCACGGGTGGCGCGGCGCAACCTGCTGGGCCTCTGCAGCGGCCTGGGCCGCGATGCACGCAAACCGGCGCTGACCGAATGGCTGCACCACAGCCTGCAGCAGCTGTCCGGCAAGCCGCTGGACGCACCGCTCACCTTCGCTGACCTGCACGACGCGCCCCGTTATGCCGGCGAGCCGGAGAGCCCGCATGCGATCAGCCTGCAGATGATCACCACCTGCGTGTCGCACAACGAACCGCGCACGCTGCCGCTGGGTGGCGCGCAGTTCTGGTTCCTGCGCGAGGAGTTCGAGCAGCTGTTCCCGCCCAGCGTGGTGCAGTGGCTGGTCGACCATGCCGGTGCGCCGGTGGATGTGGAGGGCCGGCAGTACTACCACCTGCCGCAGGGCCCGCAGTTGCCGGTGCTGGTAGCCACCCGCATGAGCCTGAGTTTCCCGCTGCTGATCAGCGCGGTGCCGCTGCATGAACCTGCGCGCCGCGAGCGCCGCTGCGAGCCGTCGCCGGCCGCGGCCGATGCCGAACACAACGTGGCCGACAGCATGGAAGGACTGACCAGTGCCGGCCAGTCCTGCGGGCCGGTCATCACCGCGTTCCGCATCTGCTGGTTCTCCGATGGCGGCATCAGCAGCAACTTCCCCATCCACCTGTTCGACGCGGCGATGCCACGCTGGCCGACCTTCGCGATCAACCTGGTCTACCCGCAGCACGCCGAGGATGTCAGCCACGGCACCACCGGCCAGCAGGCGCTGGAGCGTGCGGTGGTGCTGCCCACCGAGAACCGCCACGGCTGGCAGCGGCATTACCAGTCCATCGCCACGCCGCTGGCCGCGGCCGAGCTGGGTCGCTTCCTGTTCGCGGTGGTGGCCACCATGCAGAACTGGCGCGACCTGCTGCAGGCGCGTGCACCGGGCTACCGCGACCGCATCGTGCATGTGAGTCTGCAGGGCGACGAAGGCGGCATGAACCTGGACATGCCGCAGGAGGTGCTGAGCCGCATCGCCGACAAGGGCAGCCTGGCCGGCGCACGCTTCTGCGCGTTCTCGTTCGAGAACCACTACTGGATCCGCTGGCGCAACCTCGCTTCGGCCTACCAGCGCTACACGCTGGAAGTGGCGCGCACCGACGACCCCGCGCAGCAGGTGCTGGCTTACCGCGCGGCATATTCCATCGTCGCCAGCGGCGAACCCGTGCCGCCGTCGTACAAGCTGGGCTCGGAAGACAAGCGTCGTGGTTCGCAGCAGCTGTGGGCGCAGATGGTGGAGCAGGGCCGCGCCTGGGAAGACCTGGGCCCGGACCTGACCGACGGCGCACCACGCCCGCTGCCGCAGATGAAGGTCACGCCGATCTACTGACCGCGATGGATACAATCGCGGCCCCCCATTGCAAGGAACGCCCCATGTCCGCCCGTCAGCAACTGCTGGACCTGCTTGAACGCCTCGACGCCCGCGATCCGGAGCACCTGCCGGTGGTGCCGCTGTCCGCGTATTTCGAAGGCAACGATTTCGAAGAGTGCATCGCACCGAACCAGTGGGGCTACGGCCGCCCGCCGATTGCCGAGCTGTACGCACGCCTGGCCGCAATTGCCGAAAAGCCTGAAGTGGAGGGTGTCTACGTGGGCCTGCACCAGGACTGGGGCAGTGCGCTGGAAGACGACAGCGAGTGGCCTGCCGCGGAGAACGTGCACGTGCTGACCCGCGCCGACGCCGCAACCGTGGAAGGCTGGCTGCAGGGCCTGGAATGCGACGGCGTAGGCGAAGGCTGGCCGTACGGCCAACACATCGACGCCCCCGTGCCCTCGGAAGGCCACCGCGTACTGACCGTGTTCTGGGACTAAATCGTGCCAACCAAGGTTGGCACCTACCAGTAGATCCACGCCACGCGTGGATGCATTTCAAGATAAGAATTCATCCGGATGGGGTCAGAGCCCGTCGCTTCGCAACGGGATCCGACCCCGTGCCGACCAACGGTCGGCACCCACCAGAGCAGTAGAGCCACGCCACGCGTGGATGCATTCCAGTTTGAGAATTCACCCGGATGGGGTCAGAGCCCGTTGCGTCGCAACGGGATCCGACCCCGTGCCGTCCCGACAGATCGCGGGAAACTGTCGAAGGCGGGGTGGGTCCGGTTGCAGGGGCGTGAGCCGCATGGACGCGGCGACCGAGCTTACATGGACGTACTCGCAGCGTCCCCTGCAACCGGACCCGCCCCGCCATCCCACGGAAAGCCAGCTTTTGCTTTTGAGGTTGCCGGCCAGCGGCCGGCACTACCGCAGGTGCAGGGCGCAGCCCTGCAAACCCCCTACCTCCCCGGCAACTGCGCAAACGCGCGCTGCATGCAGTCCTCCCGCGGGCACACACGACACCCCGGGCCAATCGACACCGAATTCCCCGGACTCTGCACATCCAGCCCCAGCGAATACACCAACCGCTCCGCATGCTGCAGATCGCAGCCCAACGCCACCGCAAACGTCTTGCGCGGCTGCCCATGACCCACCGGCCCGCTGCTCACCTGCCGCGCCAGCCAGAAGTGGCGTCGCCCATCGGGCATGCGCGCGGTCTGCGTCAGGATCCGCCCCGGCTGGTTGAACGCCTCGTAGACGATCCACAGCGGGCACGACCCACCCACCTGCGAGAAATGGAAATCGGTGGCCGAATGGCGCTTGGACACATTGCCCGCACGGTCCACGCGGATGAAGAAGAACGGCAGCCCCGGCGCACTGCGCCGCGCCAGCGTGCTCAGCCGGTGGCACACCGCCTCGAAGCCCACGCCGAACTGATGCGCCAGCAGCTCGATGTCGTAGCTGCTGGCCTCGGCCGCACGCAGGAAGCGCATGTACGGCATCACCAGCGCACCGGCGAAGTAGTTCGACAGGCCGATCCGCGCCTGCGCGATGCGCGCATCGTCGTGGAAGCCCGCGCGGGCGATCACCGCATCGATCTGCGGCAGGTAACCGTGCAGGGCCAGTTCGGCCGCCATCTGGAACGCCTGCTGGCCCGGTTCCAGGTAATCGGGCAGCCACAGCCGCCGCGCGCCGGCATCGAACTGGCGCTTCTCGCGCCCGGCCTGCAGCGCAGCCACTTCCACCAGCACGCCGTGGCGGTCGGCCAGCAGCTGGCGCAGGCGCGGTGCCACATGCCCCGGTGACAGCCCCCACTCGGCGAACAGGCGCTCGGCCAGCTCGTCCAGCTCGGGGATGTGGTTGTGCATGCGGTTGAAAAACTCGCGCACCTGGTCGCCGGCGGGCAGGGTGCTGCCGGCCGCGGGCTCGCCCAGCTGGAATTCCAGCGCGGCGGCATGCTCGCGCAGGGCCAGGTGGCGACGGTGCAGGTCCAGCAGGGCGCGGCTGACCTGCGGCAGGTTGCCGGCCAGCGATCGCAGCTCGGTGGCACTCACCTCCGCCAGGCCCAGGTCGCGCAGGGTCTCGCCCAGCGCCTCCTGCAGCGCGGCGGGCTCATCGGCGTCGAACAAGGCGGAAACATCGCCCAACACCTCGCCCAGCTTCTTCTGCACGGCCGGCGTCAGCGGGCGCTTGTTGCGCTCGATCTGGTTCAGGTAGCTGGCCGACAGGCCGAGGGCGCGGGCCAGGTCCACCTGGCTGTAGCCGCGCTGCTCGCGCAGGCGCAGCAGGCGCAGGCCCAGCTGGCGTTGTGAAGGCTGGAAATTCACAGAATTAACATGAATCGTCTGGCGTGTTGGCCAGATTAAGCGGATTCAGGCCGGAAATCGAGGTGGGTGCTGTGAATAATGCCAAGCATCTTTCGAGCCAGTGGGATTGTCGTCATGACTGTTGCAGCGCCCCGTATCCGCATGCTGATCGATGGCCAGTTCATTGAATCGGCCACCTCCCACTGGCAGGACGTGATCAATCCGGCCACCCAGGACGTGCTTGCCCAGGTGCCGTTCGCCACCACCGGTGAAGTGGATGCCGCCGTCGCCGCCGCCAAGGAAGCCTTCAAGACCTGGCGCAAGACCCCGATCGGCACCCGTGCGCGCATCTTCCTGAAGTACCAGCAGCTGATCCGCGAGAACATGAGCGAGCTGGCCCACATCCTCACCGCCGAACAGGGCAAGACCCTGCCCGACGCCGAAGGCGATGTGTTCCGCGGCCTGGAAGTGGTCGAGCACGCTGCCGCCATCGGCAACCTGCAGCTGGGCGAGCTGGCCAACAACGTGGCCAACGGCGTGGACACCTACAGCATCATGCAGCCGCTGGGCGTGTGCGCCGGCATCACCCCGTTCAACTTCCCGGCGATGATCCCGCTGTGGATGTTCCCGATGGCCATCGCCACGGGCAACACCTTCATCCTCAAGCCGTCCGAGCAGGACCCGATGGTGACCATGCGCCTGGTCGAACTGGCGCTGGAAGCCGGCATTCCGAAGGGCGTGCTGAACGTCGTCCACGGTGGCGAGGAAGTGGTCAACGCGATCTGCGACCACCCGGACATCAAGGCCGTGTCGTTCGTCGGTTCCACCCGCGTCGGCACCCACGTCTACAACCGCGCCTCGCTGGCCGGCAAGCGCGTGCAGTGCATGATGGGCGCCAAGAACCACGCCGTGGTGCTGCCGGACGCCAACAAGGAACAGACCCTCAACGCGATGGTCGGCGCCGCCTTCGGTGCGGCCGGCCAGCGCTGCATGGCGGCCTCCACCCTGGTGCTGGTGGGTGAAGCGCGCAACTGGGTGCAGGACCTGGTGGCCAAGGCCAAGACCCTCAAGGTCAGCGGCGGCACCGTGTCCGGCACCGACGTCGGCCCGGTCATTTCCTGCAGCGCCCGCGAGCGCGTGGAAGGCCTGATCGCCTCGGGCGTGGAGCAGGGCGCCAAGCTGGTGCTCGACGGCCGCAACCCGCAGGTCGATGGCTTCGAGAAGGGCAACTTCGTCGGCCCGACCATCTTTGCCGGTGTCACCACCGACATGCGCATCTACCAGGAAGAAGTGTTCGGCCCGGTGCTGGTCATCCTCGAAGCGGAAACGCTGGACGAGGCCATCGCCATGGTCAACCGCAACCCGAACGGCAACGGCACCGCACTGTTTACCCAGTCCGGCGCCGCCGCGCGCAAATTCCAGGAAGACATCGACGTCGGCCAGGTCGGCATCAACGTGCCGATTCCGGTGCCGGTGCCGCTGTTCTCGTTCACCGGTTCGCGCGCGTCCAAGCTGGGCGACCTGGGCCCGTACGGCAAGCAGGTCGTGCTGTTCTACACCCAGACCAAGACCGTCACCGCACGTTGGTTCGATGACGAGACGCTGAGCCACGGCGTCAACACCACCATCAGCCTGAAGTAAGGGCAGGAGCAGCCATGAGCCACTCGATGACGACGGACCAGGAAGAAGCGCAGCAGGCGTATCGTGAAGCCGCGCGTGACTTCGCACAGGCCGAACTGGCGCCGCACGCCGCGCGATGGGATGCGGAGGGCATCTTTCCGCGCGAGGCGATCGCCAAGGCCGGTGAACTGGGCTTCTGTGGTCTGTACATGGACCCGGAAGTCGGCGGCAGCGGCCTCAGCCGCCTGGACGCCGCCGTCGTCATCGAGGAGCTCGCCAACGTCGATCCGTCGACCGCGGCGTATGTCAGCATCCACAACATGGCTTCGTGGATGGTGTCCAAGTGGGGCCAGGCCGAACTGCGCGATGCGTGGGGCACCGATCTGTCCTCGGGCAGCAAGCTGGCCTCGTACTGCCTGACCGAGCCGGGTGCCGGTTCCGATGCGGCCTCGCTGAAGACCACCGCCGTGCGCGACGGTGACTTCTACGTGCTGAACGGCTCCAAGGCCTTCATCTCCGGCGCCGGTGCCACCGAGCTGCTGGTGGTGATGGCGCGTACCGGCGGTGCCGGTGCGGGCGGTGTCAGTGCCATCGCGGTGCCGGCCGACCTGCCGGGCATCAGCTATGGCCGCAAGGAAGAGAAGATGGGCTGGAACAGCCAGCCCACCCGTGGCATCACCTTCGAAAACGTCCGCGTGCCGGTCAGCCACCTTCTGGGAGAGGAAGGCGGCGGCTTCAAGCTGGCGATGAAGGGGCTGGACGGTGGCCGCATCAACATCGCCGCCTGCTCGCTGGGTGCCGCGCAGGGCGCGCTGGATGCCGCACGCCGCTACATGGGCGAGCGCCGCCAGTTCGGCAAGGCGCTGGCCGATTTCCAGGCGCTGCAGTTCAAGCTGGCCGACATGGCCATCGAACTGGTCGCCGCGCGGCAGATGGTGCACTCGGCCGCACGCAAGCTCGACGCCGGTGCCAGCGATGCCAACGTGTGGTGCGCGATGGCCAAGCGCTTCGCTACCGATGCCGGCTTCAAGATCTGCAATGAAGCGCTGCAGATCCACGGCGGCTACGGCTACATCCGCGAATACCCGATCGAGCGCCTGCTGCGCGACAGCCGCGTGCACCAGATCCTGGAAGGCACCAACGAGATCATGCGGGTGATCGTTGCCCGCCACCTGCTCAACACCGAAGAGGAACTGCGATGAAGGATTGGCGTACCCAGGAGCACGTGGGCCTGAAGGTCGAGGCCGATGGCCACACCGCCGTGGTCACCCTGCACAACCCGCCGGCGCACACCTGGACCGTGCACAGCCTGTCCGCGCTGCGCGACCTGGTGGGCGCGCTCAACGCAGACCGCGACATCTACGCGCTGGTGATCACCGGTGACGGCGAGAAGTTCTTCTCTGCCGGCGCCGACCTCAACCAGTTCGCCTCGGGCGACAAGGCCGCCGCACGCGAAGCCGCACGCCGTTTCGGCGAAGCCTTCGAAGCGCTGTCCGCCTTCCGTGGCGTGTCCATCGCCGCCATCAACGGCTACGCCATGGGCGGTGGCCTGGAATGCGCGCTGGCCTGCGACCTGCGCATCATCGAAGACCACGCCCAGGTGGCGCTGCCGGAGGCCACCGTCGGCCTGCTGCCGTGCGCCGGTGGCACCCAGAACCTACCGCGCCTGGTCGGCGAGGGCTGGGCCAAGCGCATGATCCTGCTGGGCGAGCGCATCAACGCTGAAACCGCCGTGCGCATTGGCCTGGCCGAAGAAAAGGTCGGCAAGGGCGAAGCCAAGGCGCTGGCGCTGGAGTGGGCGAAGAAGGCCGGCAAGCAGAGCCCGACCAGCATCGCCGCGTGCAAGACCCTGGTGCAGTCCACCCGCACCGGCACCCACGCCTCGGCGCTGGTGGCCGAGCGCGAAGCCTTCGTCGATCTGTTCGACACCGCCGACCAGGTCGAGGGCGTGAGCGCCTTCCTGGAAAAGCGCGCCGCGCAGTGGAAGAACGCATGACCACCGACACCGTTGCCGACGACGCACCGGTGCTGTTCGAAGAGCGCGTGGCCGGCAACGGCACGCGCATCGGCTTCGCCACGCTCAACGCACCGCGCACGCTCAATGGCTTCTCGCTGCCGATGGCGCACCTGCTGCTGAAGCAGTTGAACGCCTGGGCCGACGATGACGGCATCGCGATGGTGGTGCTGCAGGGCGCCGGTGAGAAGGCGTTCTGCGCCGGTGGCGACCTGCACAGCCTGTACAAGGCGATGGTCGCCTTCCGCGACGCCGGCCACGCCGACATCCGCGAAAACGACTCCGCCGCCGAGTTCTTCGACGTCGAATACCGCGTCGATTACCTCATCCATAGCTATGCCAAGCCGATCCTGTGCTGGGGCCACGGCATCGTGATGGGCGGCGGCATCGGCCTGATGTCCGGCGCCAGCCACCGCGTGGTCAGCGAGCGCTCCAAGCTGGCCTTCCCGGAAATCACCGTCGGCCTGTTCCCCGATGTGGGTGGCAGCTGGCTGCTGCCGCGCGTGCCGGGCAAGGGCGGCCTGTTCCTGGCCCTGACCGGCGCGCTGCTGAATCCGGGCGATGCCATCTACGCCGGCCTGGCCGACGTGCACGTCGCGGAAGAACGCCGCAGCGCGGTGTTCGATGCGCTGCTGCAGGTGGCCTGGTCGGGCGATGCCGCGCACAACCACGAACGCCTGGATCATCTGCTGCAGTCGCATGCCAGCGACGCGGCCACCGGCCCGCTGCTGGCCAACGCCGCACAGGTCGACGCGCTGTGCGCAGGGGAGGATCTGCCCGCGATCATCGCGCGCATCCGCGACCTGCAGACCGACGATGCCTGGCTGCAGGCCGCACAGACGACCCTCGCTGCCGGTGCGCCCGGTTCGGCGCGGCTGGCCTTCGAACTGCAGCGCCGCAGCGCCGGCCAGGACCTGGCCAGCGTCTACCGCCTGGAGTACGTCACTGCGCTGCACTGCGCCGCCCGTGGCGATTTCGCCGAAGGCATCCGCGCGCTGCTGATCGACAAGGACCGCAACCCGCAGTGGAACCCGGCCACCCTGGCCGAGGCCACCGCCGCGTGGGCGGACACCTTCTTTGTTTCCCCCTGGGCCGAGGCCGCGCACCCGCTGGCCGACCTGGGCACTCCGCTTGCTGAAAGGAGCCTTGCATGAGCCGCATTGCATTCATCGGGTTGGGCAACATGGGTGGCCCGATGGCCGCCAACCTCGTCAAGAACGGCCACACCGTGCGTGTGTTCGACCTGGTGCCGGCCGCGGTCCAGGCCGCCGTCGATGCCGGCGCCAGCGCCGCGCCGTCGGCGCGGGACACCCTGGCCGACGCCGAAGTGGTGATCTCGATGCTGCCGGCCAGCCGCCACGTCGAAGGCGTGTACCTCGGCGATGACGGCATCCTCGCCGACATCCCGGCCGGTGCCCTGGTCATCGACTGCAGCACGATCGCCCCGGCCAGCGCCCGCAAGGTCTCTGAAGCCGCCGCCGCGCGCGGCCTGCAGATGCTCGACGCACCGGTGTCCGGCGGCACCGCCGGCGCACAGGCGGGCACGCTCACCTTCATCGTCGGTGGCGAAGAGGACGCGCTGGAACGTGCGCGCCCGGTGCTGCAGGCGATGGGCAAGAACATCTTCCACGTCGGTGCCAGTGGTGCCGGCCAGGTCGCCAAGCTGTGCAACAACATGGCGCTGGGCGTGATCATGGCCGTCACCGGCGAAGCCATCGCCCTGGGCGTGGCGCACGGTCTGGACCCGAAGGTGCTGTCGCAGATGATGGCAGTCAGTACCGGCCGCAGCTGGGCCACCGAAGTGTGCAACCCGTGGCCGGGCGTGCTGGAAAACGCCCCGGCTTCTCGCGGCTACAGCGGCGGTTTCGGCAGCGACCTGATGCTGAAGGACATGGGTCTGGCAGTGGAAGCGGCGATGAATGTCGGCGCCTCGATCCCGCTGGGCGAAGTGGCCCGCAACCTGTACTCGATGAACCACCAGGCCGGTCGCGGCAAGCTGGATTTCTCCAGCGTCGTGCAGCTCATCACGAGCGAGAAATAAGGCTTGAACGTGTAGAGCCGAGCCTATGCTCGGCTGCATGGATCAGCCGAGCATGGGCTCGGCTCTACACAAGCAAATGCGTCCCCGGCCACGTGCCGGGGCCCACCCGAGGTGGGATGGGCGGATGCCCGGTTTCGACCGGCATCCGCCCATTTTTTTGGGGTCGGATCCCTTTCGCAGCGCGAAAGGGCTCTGACCCCAAAGATGCCGCGATGGGCCGCGATGGGGTCAGAGCCCTTTGCCGTTGGCAAAGGGATCCGACCCCGAGCACATCAGGCAACGATCAGCGTCACGTCGATGTTGCCACGGGTGGCGTTGGAGTACGGGCAGACGATGTGCGCCTTCTGCACCAGCTCTTCCAGCTGCTCGCGCGGCACGCCCGGAGCGTTGATGGTCAGCTCGGCTTCGATGCCGAAACCGGTCGGGATCTGGCCGATGCCGACCTTGCCGGTGACGGTGGTCTCGGCCGGCAGCGCGACCTTGGCCTGGCCGGCGACGAACTTCAGCGCGCCGAGGAAGCAGGCCGAATAGCCGGCAGCGAACAGCTGTTCCGGGTTGGTGCCCGGGCCACCGGCGCCGCCCAGCTCGCGCGGGGTCGACAGCTGGATGTCCAGCACGTTGTCGGAGGAGACCGAACGGCCTTCACGGCCGCCGGTGGAGGTGGCCTGGGCGGTGTACAGAACCTTTTCGATGGACATGGGATGCTCCTGGTCAGTGGGTGGGTGTTTCGATGGGTCTACTTTGCCCGATCCAACAGGACGATAGGTGATGATTCGTCCTGAATATTTGATGCATCGTCCTGTCGGCTTAGATGGTCCACTCGCGGTCGGTGGTGAACATGATCGTCAGCCAGCGGTCCGGCGAGGCCTCGCCCAGCGCATCGCCGATCTCGTCGCGCAGCTGGTCCCACTCCACCAGCGGCCGCGGCGGGTCGTCCTCGCGGACCACGAAGAACAGCTCGATCTGCTCGCCACGGCCGACCTGGGCCACGTAGCTGCGGTGCTCGACAAAGCCATGCCGGGCCACGATGTCGCGCGCCACGGCATCCACGTGCGCCTGCAGCTCCGGCGGGGTCACCAGCAGGATGCCGGCCAGCGCCCGGCGCACCGTGCCCAGCGGCGCCACCATTACGAACAGGCAGACCACCGCCAGGATGGCCGGATCGATATAGGGCCCGACCCAGGCCAGCGATGTGCCCTGCACCAGCACGCCGCCCACGAACGCGACCACGTAGCAGGCCGACATGCTGGCGGCGATCACCCAGTTCTTCGCATCCAGGGCGATGAAATCCGAGCCGATGCGGCGGTTGGCGCGCCACACGAACGCACCGAACGCACTTTCCGCCAGCAGCGAGACCACGCCGAACACGATGGCCGGCCCCAGCGCGATGTGGCGCCCGCCCGACATCAGCGCATCCACCGCATTGACCAGCGCGTACAGCGCCGCGCCGATCATCAGCAGGCCGCTCACCCCCAGCACGATCGGTTCCAGGTGCCAGAAGCCCATGGTGAAGCGCTGGTTGAGCCGCGACTGCAGCGCATCGGTCTGCGTGGACTGCGCGATCAGGCGCGCCACCAGCAGCGACAGCCAGGTCATCACCACGTCGATCAGGCCGTAGATGCCATCGAAGATGATCAGCGAGGAATTGGCCAGCAGGCCGAACACCACCCCGGCCAGCGCAACGGCCAGCGAGAAGGCGATGGACAGGCGCAGCACGCCCTGTTCGGTGGTGGGGTCGAAGAAGCGGGGAGAGGGCAGGGCCATGGCCCGATTGTAGGGCCGCGCCATGTCACCCAGCGTTCAACCGCCGCCCGCGCTACCCCTGCCGGGTCGCTTCCCGTAGACTGCGCGCCTCCCACGTACCGGCTCCCGCCGGTAGAGTCGACTGTTAGTCGACTGCTCGTGACTGACCGCTCCCGATCGACAGCGCCACGTGGCCCCATGCCCGTGCGCGCGGAGTTTTCCCATGCAAACGTCCTACCCCCTGCGCCAGCAATGGCTCGGCAACATCCGTGGTGATCTGCTGTCCGGCATGGTCGTCGCCCTGGCCCTGATTCCCGAGGCCATCGCCTTCTCGCTCATCGCCGGCGTCGACCCCAAGGTCGGCCTGTACGCCGCGTTCTCGATCGCCGTGGTCACCGCCATCGCCGGTGGCCGCCCGGGCATGATCTCCGCCGCCACCGGCGCGATGGCGCTGGTGATGGTCGACCTGGTCAAGGACCACGGCCTGCAGTACCTGTTCGCCGCCAGCATCCTGGCCGGCCTGCTGCAGGTGCTGGCCGGCGTGCTCAAGCTCGGCTCGCTGATGCGCTTCGTCTCGCGCTCGGTCATCACCGGCTTCGTCAACGCGCTGGCCATCCTCATCTTCCTGGCGCAGATGCCGGAACTGATCGGCCGCGGCCCCACCGTCTACGTGCTGTGTGCCGCCGCGCTGGCCATCATCTACCTGCTGCCGCGCATCACCCGCGCGGTGCCGTCGCCGCTGGTCGCCATCGTCGTGCTCACCGCCGTGGTCATCGGCTTCGGCGTGGACGTGCGCAGCGTCGGCGACATGGGCCAGCTGCCCGACAGCCTGCCGCACTTCCTCATCCCCGACGTGCCCCTCACCTGGGAAACGCTGCGCATCCTGCTGCCGGTGTCGGCCACGCTGGCCGTGGTCGGCCTGCTCGAATCGATGATGACCCTGCAGATCGTCGAGGACATCACCGAGACCCCCAGCGAGCGCAACCGCGAGTGCGTCGGCCAGGGCGTGGCCAACACGGTCACCGGCTTCCTCGGCGGCATGGCCGGCTGCGCGATGATCGGCCAGTCGGTCATCAACGTGACCTCCGGTGGCCGCGGCCGCCTGTCCTGCCTGGTGGCCGGCGCGCTGCTGCTGGTGCTGGTGGTGTACGGCAGCGACCTGGTGCGGCAGATCCCGATGGCGGCGCTGGTGGCGGTGATGATCATGGTCAGCATCGGCACCTTCAGCTGGCGCTCGCTGCGTGATCTGCGCACCCATCCGCGAAGCTCGTCCGCCGTGATGCTGCTGACCGTGGTGGTCACCGTGGCCACCCACGACCTGGCCAAGGGCGTGCTCAGCGGCGTGCTGCTGTCGGCGCTGTTCTTCGCCCGCAAGGTCGGCCGCATGCTGGATGTGCAGCGCGAAGATGCCGCCGATACCCAAGTCTACCGCGTGCGTGGCCAGGTGTTCTTCGCCTCGGCCGGGCAGCTCGGTGCGGCGTTTGATTACCAGCACGTGGCGCCGAAGGTGCAGATCGACCTGCGTGATGCCCATCTGTGGGACCTGACCGCAGTGGCGGCGCTGGAGCGCGCGCAGGAAAAGCTGGCCGCGCATGGTGCGCAGGTGACGGTGGTGGGCCTCAATGCCGCCAGCCAGACCCTGATCGAGCAGGTGGGTGGCGCGCGCGGCGGACACTAGTCCTGCCGCGCGGTGCACTGTGACCCAGGTCAGCCAGCTGCCACGGCGGCTGGCGTAGCATGGCCTGCGTCATCACGCACGGACCGCGTCCGGAGCGATGCTGCGTTCCCGACCAGGAGATGGAACATGTTGAACAGGAT
>JAAIGF010288068.1_pt1 | contig 22627 bp, 17 predicted proteins | sample 6487441 | NCBI WGS metagenome assembly JAAIGF01 (sample SAMN13974129, study PRJNA590717) | phyllosphere metagenome | biome: pepper field; feature: multiple bacterial spot infested pepper fields; material: pepper leaves; isolation source: leaves from pepper fields | host: Capsicum annuum ... | reverse complement strand
TGTAGCCAGTAATCGCCAACTGATGTAGTTGCTGTGTTCGCTGGTTTTCAAAACCAACAACCCGCGATCAAGGTATTCCAGGAGACGCTGTGCTTGCCCATCCAACGAACCGAATAATACCAGTAATAACAGCAGTAAACGCATGGCAACTAGCTTTCTGTGCTGTGACCACACAGCTATAGCGCTACTTCCTTTCATTATTTTTTTATTACGGGTTTACCATTGACCAGCACATCGGTTAATTTGAAATTGTCAACATAGGCTTGCGCAATGTAAGATTTCTTGGTGGCTTGGATATTCATCTGTTCGAAGTTGAAATCAGCCAGCTTGTATTGGTCCGAATTGTTTACATCAAACACAATTTCGCAATCGATCTCGATATTACGTAAGGTAATGTTACGCGCATACGAAAGTTTGATAGCTTTCTCGCCCTGTAGATCGAAAAATTGCGTCCAGGGTTTGATAAACACGAGGCTGACCACGTTGCCCTTGATATTTTCTATACGGATGTTTTCATAGGTCTGTGGCGTATCAGGACGCATTTTGAGCTGAAGCAACTTTCTTGCTTTATTTAACGTATTGTTGCGGAAGATGACGTTGTAACTGTGTATCGATTCGCTCCCACAGGTTAACGCACTGTGGCAAAACCCAAATGCACAATCTTCAATGATAATATTGGCGTTGGCGCCATTATTAGGGTCTTTGTCTGCCTGCGGCCCCTTGCCGCCTTTTAATGCGATCGCGTCATCATTGACAGAAAGATAACAGTCTTTGATCAACACATTTTTGCAAACATCGAGATCGATGGCGTCGGAGCTTGGTGCTTTTATAGGCTTTTCTGGCGCTGTGATACGAAGACCAATAAGCTTTAAATTTTCCACTTTGTAGTAGTGTGAAGTCCAAAAGGGCGAATTTTTCATATGTATGCCAGAAACCTGCACGTTTTTACTATTGGACACATACAAAATGCGTGGTCGCATTTCATCCATATTGGTGCAATTAGGGTTAAATGCCCTGCGCAGCCAAAAAGATTTCCAGTAACGCAGTCCATTGCCATCCAACGTGCCTTTCCCGGAAACGGTAAACCCATCAACCCTATCTGCATTGATTAAAGCTGCAAAATAATCGACCGTTTGTCCTTCCATACGCGTTTTTATAAAAGCAAAATCGCCCACGAAATCGCTTCCTTTGAGCACTGCCCCTTCTTCCAGGTGCAGATGTGTATTGGCCTTAAAAAATAATGATCCACTTAGAAAAGTACCCTTAGGCACGACCAATACACCTCCGCCGGATTTCGACGCTTTATCAATGACCGCCTGTATCTTTGCCGTTTGCACAAGCGTACTATCGGCCACGATATCAAAATCTGTTATGCGGTAAAGCTTTCCTAAGGTTTCGATTTTTGTAGGGTTCACCTCTTTAAACCACGCTGAGATTGGCGTACCGTCTGGAAAAGATGCTTGTGCCTGCAATGATAAGCAGGCACTGCATGTAACAATACTCAAAATTATGCGGTGTAGTATTCTTTTCATTTTCGTTTACTCCTATTGCTGTATAAAAATCAATGTTGCTTTAATAAGCCTTCGGGTTAGCACAAAGGATAGCTTGATTTCTTCTAAGCTATTAAGTAGCTCCAGCACAGGCAACCTGTAGTGTCCTGTATGCCGCGATTGCCGGAATGAAAATGTGCTTTTAGGTATGCTAATGGGTATATCGTTGTGGCGTACCGTTTTGTAAAAACTTTGTTATTGCGACTATTGAACATTTTTTTTGCCGGGTTTTATGCCAGCCAAGCGGGCCGCTGTATTATCGCGTGCAACGCCATTGAGTTTCTACGCTCTGCGAACGAGTTTCTTTATCATACTTCTCAGGAGGTACATGAAGGTAATGATGGCTGCTGGCAGGAAAGCAAAACCAAGGTAAAAAAGTTTAATTCAATACAACGCTATGAAGGCCGGTATACGCTAGGTGGATCTCCAAACTTATGTTTGAAACTTTTTCTAAAATATTCCGGATCGGTAAAGCCAACCATATAGGCCACTTCGCTCACGTTAAATTTTCCCTCTCTGAGTAATTTTTGCGCGTGTTTGAGCCGCACCTCACGTATAAGATCGGCCATACTATATCCGGTTAATGCTTTCATCTTGCGGTACAATTGCGCTCGACTTACGCCAATAGACTGACAAATGACATCAATTTTCAATTCCGGATCTGCAATATGCTCTTCCACATAGGCCATCACCTTGGCCAGTAAATTTTCATCGGGCGAACGTAGATCAGTCGTGGCAGGCTCGGCTTCAATAAGTTGCTTAAATCGATCTTGCATACGAAACAAGCCCAACAACAGGTTACGTACTTTCAGCGCTAAGATGGGCAAGTGAAATGGCTTCACCAAGTAGTCATCAGCGCCCGTTTCTAAGCCTTCTACTTCAAATTCCAATAGTGTACGCGCGGTGAGTAGGATAACTGGGATATGACGAAGTAGCAAATCTGTTTTCACTTGCCTGGTAAATGCGATGCCGTCTACTTTGGGCATCATCACATCACTCAGGATAAGGTCTGGAATATGCTTTCGCGCCATATGAAGCCCATCGTGGCCATTGGCCGCCTGCAAAACAACGTAATCTTTCCTAAAGAAATCGGCCAAATATGCCCGCATCTCCTCGTTATCTTCCACCAACAATAACGTACATGTTCTTGGCAATAGCATGGCTGTCGTATCAGGTGCGGTGGTTTGCGTGACCGAAATTTCATCTTGCTGCTGCTCCGTAACTTGATCTTCATGTACAGAAACTCGTTCGGCCGGAGAACTGTAGGCTTCTTTAGGTAGTAAAACACGAAACACCGTCAATCGAAACCTTTCGGTGTTTGTACGGCTTTCTGCCATTAGCGTACCGCCATGCATTTCAATGAGCGACTTGCTATACGTTAGTCCCAGCCCTGTGCCGCCAGGCACGGTCGTCTTGCCTTGCAAAAACGGCTTGAATATTCTTTCCAAGTCTTCAGCAGATATACCGGTGCCATTATCAATCACATCGATAAAAACAGCATTTGGTAAGCTCCCTACCTTCACTTTGATCATACCGCCGGCGTTGGTAAACTTCCACGCGTTCGACAGTAAATTGTACAGTATTTTCTCTAGTTTATCCGTATCGCCCCAAACCAGATCGGGCACAGCTAAGAATGTTGCCTTTAGTCGAATCCGCTTTTGTCGGGCAGCACTTACAAACGAATCTAACACTTTATGAACGAGCACCTTAATATCCAACTGTTCTAAATGCAGTCGCTCATGGCCCGTTTCAAAACGGCGGATATCCAACAATTGGTTCACCGTTTTCAATAAACGGTTTCCATTTTTATCCATCGTGCGCAATTGTTCTTCCATCTTGCTATTCCCTTTGCTCCAGCTTTTCAGCTGCTGTATGGGCGAGAGAATCAAGGATAGCGGTGTTTTGATTTCGTGAGAAATATGCGTAAAAAACTGCACTTTACGCTCGTGCAATTCCTTTTCTTTTTTATATAAAATGGCCTCATAGGCCATTTTTGATTTTAGCCTTGCATAACGAACGCTGTAGTAATAAAAGAGATAAAGTAAGGCCAGAAAAAGCAGTGTGTAGACCACATAAGCCGCTGTACTCGCCCAGATGGCCGGTGCGACGACAACCTGTAGCTCGGTAGGCGTTTCGTTCCACACGCCATCACTGTTGGCCGCTTTCACCCGAAAGAGATAGTTGCCGGCGTTTAGGTTAGCGTAGGTTGCAACACGTTTATCCGCGTCGGTATATATCCAGTCTTTATCAAAGCCAACCAACATGTACGCATATTTGTTTCCCGCTGGATTGGCGTAATGCAGCGCCGAAAACTCGATGCTGATGCTTTTATCCTCGTGTTCCAGTGCAAGTGTCGAAGTTAAGTACAAGGGTTTTTCCAACACTACTCGATCATGTACCACTTGGTTTACCTCCACTTTTTGGTTGAGTATGCGAAGCGTTGTTAGACGCACGCTGGGCGCCTGTTTATTTGTATGAATACTATCTGGCGAAAAGAAACTTACGCCTTTATTTCCGCCAAAGTAAAGGCGGTTTGATCGCTTACTATTAAAAATTGCGCCTTCGGCAAACTCATTATTCTGTAAGCCGTCCTGTTTGGAAAAGGTGCGTATAGCTAAGCTAGTCTTGTTTATCCTGGAAATCCCTTTTTTGTGGCTCACCCATATATAGCCATTGGCGTCTTCGGTAATTCCTGCAATAGTGCCCTTTGGCCAACGGTCGTCTTGTTGTGAAAGGTGTCTAATCGTTCCGTTTGCAGGATCATACAGATCTAACCCGTTTCCTGTGCCGATCCAAAACTGTTGACGACTATCTTCATAAATACTGTAAATACGACTATCGCTTAATGCCGTCGAGTCGGCCTCCTGATGTTGCAGCTGCATGACCTGATGTAAGCCGCCCACACCATTTTCTTTTAGCACCGCAATACCGCCACCTTCGGTGCCCGCCCAGATTTGGCCACGACTATCGTAAAAAATATACCATACGTGCTCATGAGGCAGCAATCCTTTTGACGCAAAATGGACGAACGTGTCGTGCTTGCGATCGTATTTATACAGTCCATTCCATGTAGCCATCCAAACATTTCCCTGTTTATCTTCGGTAAAGGAAAATACCGCAATATCTACTAACGTGGGGATGGAAATTGCGGTGACACGGTCGGTTTCAGGATCATAACGGTCTAGCCCTTTTTGCGTACCAATCCAGACGAATCCTTTTGAATCACAAAATATACGCTTCACATAATTGCTGCGTATCGTATTTTTTGTGCCAACAGCATCTGTCAGATGGCGGTAGATGCCTGTTGGCGAAACCACCGTGATACCTTTACTCCGTGTGCCAACCCATAAATTTCCTTGTTGATCTTCCGCTATGGATCGAATCGTATTTTCAATGAGCGAGTTTTTGCGCTCAGGATGGTGATAAAGGTAGTGGAAGGGCGTCGCATCCAGATAGCTTCTGTTGATACCGTTGCTGTAGGTTCCTACCCATAAAACGTGGTCGTCATCTAGAAATATATCGCTCACATAGGCATCGTTTAGCGACCAGGGATCTGCAGAGTCTACCGTAAAATCTTTTTGCTGACCCGTGGGAAGATAAGTTTCTACCAACGCTGTCTTATCGTTATCCAGCGACCAACGTGTATTCTGGTAGCGATAGTTTACCTGCAAGCGATGATCTCTTCTGTTGATTTTTGCGGCAATATCCATTGGTATATCGGCATTGGCAACGCGATCAAAATTATCATGCGCATAGTTATAGCGACACACATGATGCTCATCAAACGTAGAAATCCACAGATCACCTTTCTTATCCCGAACGATATTGTGAATACGGTTGTTCAATAAGCTTTTCGGTTGATGCGGATCATAGCGGTAGACACGCAGCTCATAACCATCGTAGCGACATAGGCCAGACCAGGTGCCAAACCACATAAAACCATATTTATCTTTTACGATACCATGGATAGTGCTATGCGGGAGTCCATTTTCGGAGGTGATATGATCAAATTTTAACGGCAAAAACTGCGCTTTACAGAAAAAGCACAGCAGCTGCAGTGTAAGATAAAGGCCGACGATACGGAGGCAGTTATTTTTTGTTTTTCCCGCGGTTAGCATAAACTCGGTCATTGATCGTGCTAAATGTAGAAAAAAACAGCAGTATCCGCAAACCGCCAGGGGAAGGCAGATGCTTTGGTAAAAAAGCCATAGAATCAATTTTACGGGCAAGATGAACCAATTTTACGGGGTGGCGAAGCCACAAAGCGCATAGCTTTGACCTATGCTACTGTGGTAAACCGCGGCGCATCTTCGGTCACTTCCGAAAAAAGGAGCTAGTCAAAACACCTTCGATAAACCTATTTTGTATTGTATGGAAACATTATTCTTTACACCTAACACACGTACTGCCAACACGGCAGATCTCATTAAATCGATAAAGATCAACGATCTTTCCTCGACCCCGAAATATATTCAGCTTGCCGATGCGATCGTGGAAGCGATCAAAAATAAAATTGTAGCCGTGGGTGACGCTTTGCCCTCCATCAATGATTTAAGTTATTATCTACAAATCGCGCGAGATACTGTTGAAAAAGGCTACCGAAAATTGCGTAAAGAAGAGGTTATCGCCTCTTCACCAGGCAAAGGGTATTTCGTAGCCAAAGAGCAGGCTTTCCGCCTGCGCATTGCCGTGTTTTTAAACAAATTGAGCGCACATAAAAAAATTGTCTATGATGCGCTGGCTAAAGAGCTGGGTGATCAAGCCTCGCTTGACCTGTTTGTATACAATAGCGACATAACGCACCTACGTAACTTGTTGCAAGGACTCACACAGTCTTACGATCACTACGTCGTTTTTCCTTATTTCAAAGAAGGTCGGGATAAAGCGCCTGAAGTGCTGTCAATCATTCCAACGGATAAACTTTTACTGCTAGGCCGCGATGTAGAAGGATTGACAGGAGACTTCCCAGTGGTATGCGAAAATTACGAAAAAGATATTTTTGAAGCGTTAGAAAGCATACGGGAGTCTTTATCGAAATACCAGGTATTGAAACTTGTTTTTCCAGACAACAGCGATTACCCGAAAGCCATTATCAAAGGTTTTTATAAATTTTGCCAGGAATATGCCTTCGAGCATATTCTGGTCGATAACGCACGCCGGGAAAGCATAAAAAAAGGAAGTTGCTACATCAATCTGGCCGAGGACGACTTGGTGTTTTTGCTCGACAAAATTAGCGCAAAGGGTATTCAGATCGGGCAAGATGTGGGCATTATCTCTTACAATGAAACACCTTTGAAAAAATTTATCTTGAACGGTATCACGACCTTATCTACGGATTTTAAGTTGATGGGCGAGTATGCGGCAGCTTGCATAACCAACAAATTGAAAAGTCGCCTCGAGGTGCCTTTCTATACCGTAGTTCGGGCTTCTATATAACGGTTTAATATCTTAAAAACAACTATACAGGATACATCAGGATACCCCATGTATAGTTTATGGTTAGTTTAGCTAACGAATATGAATACGATCAAAAACCTATGAACAGCATACGCACCTGCTTACTAATGCTCGGCTTGTTATGGAACGCCTTGCATGGACAAACACAAACGGTAAAAGAAAAATATTACCTATCCGGCACAGACAATGAGCACACGGTGGACTGGGATTTTTGGGTAACCGGCGGGCGGAAAGCGGGTCGTTGGGAAAAAATTGCCGTGCCCAGCCATTGGGAGCAGCAGGGTTTTGGTGCCTACAACTACGGAAGAGATTACGTAACGTATGGAAAGAATTTTCGATTTCATGACGAAAAAGGTCTTTATAAACATCGCTTTCAGGTGCCAAAAGCATGGAAAGGAAAAAAGATAACTATCGTATTTGAAGGGTCAATGACTGATACAGAAGTTAAAATAAACAACCAAACGGTAGGTGCAGTGCACCAGGGTGCTTTCTACCGCTTTCAATATGATATTAGCGAGCACCTGCTATTTGATCGGGAAAACCTTTTAGAAGTTACTGTTTCAAAAATGTCAGCAAATCCAAGTGTGAATAACGCAGAACGACTGGCCGACTACTGGATATTGGGCGGCATTTATCGCCCCGTATACCTCGAAGCGACGCCAGCAACACACATCAGCTGGACAGCGATAGATGCGAAAGCCGACGGGACGTTTGCCAGCAACGTTTATCTTGCTGGTATAGTCGAGGAAGCGATGTTGCAAGTGGACATAAAAGATAACTCGGGCAAGATCGTAGCCACGACATCCGTGCCTGTACAAGCCAACGATTCCTTAAAAAACGTCGCGCTAAAGATGGATAATCCGCAATGCTGGACCGCAGAAACGCCCCATTTATACCATGCGGTCTTTTCGCTAACGCGTAAGCGCCGCACAGTCTACCAGACGAAGGAGCGCTTTGGTTTTCGCACGGTTGAAGTAAGGGAGGGCGATGGTATTTATGTCAACGGTGCCAAAATTAAAATGAAAGGCGTAAACAGGCATGTTTGGTGGCCCGAAACGGGACGATCCGTCAATAGTAAGTTAGACCTGCAGGATGTCAAGCTGATCAAGGAGATGAATATGAATGCTGTCCGGTGTTCGCATTATCCACCAGACAAATCATTTTTGGAAATATGTGATTCTTTGGGCTTATACGTACTCGACGAGCTGGCCGGTTGGCAAAAAGCTTACGCCACACCTGTCGGCAAAAAATTAGTCAAAGAGATGGTCATCCGCGATGTCAACCATCCATCGATTATTTTGTGGAGCAACGGTAATGAAGGCGGACACAACAAAGAGTTGATCGCAGAATATAGCCGATACGATCTTTCTGCTCGCACCGTTATCCATGCACATCATCGCCCGGGAAATGCGATCAATGGTATAGATTGCAACCATTATGAAGATTACTATTCGACTGAAAAAATATTGGAAGGCCCGCTGATCTATATGCCTACCGAGTTTCTACACGCGCAAGATGATGGTGGAGCTGCGGCTGGACTGGCCGATATTTGGGAATTGCACTGGAATGCAAAACTGGGAGCGGGCGGATTTATTTGGGATTTTGCGGATGAAGGGATTGTGCGTACAGATTTTAATGGTGTAATCGATGTGAATAAAGTGAATGCACCCGATGGTATATTGGGCCCGCACCGGGAGAAAGAAGGTAGCTTTTACGCCATTCGCGAAATATTCTCGCCCGTGCATATTGCGATGAAAAAGCTGCCGGAAGAATTTGATGGAAAAATTGCGGTTGAAAACCGGTATCATCACAGCGATCTCAAAAATTGCCGTTTTTATTACAAACTGGTTAACTACAAACGTCCTTACGATCAGCAAACAGGTTTGGACAGTGCATTTACAGCCGATGTAAAAAGTCCAAATCTGGCTCCTACAGCAAAAGGCTTTTTAGATTTGCAGCTTCCGGCAACCTGGAAGAGCTATGATGCGCTGCTGCTAACGGCCGTTGACCAACACGGACTGGAAATTTACACCTGGTCTTGGCGAATAAAAAACAATGCAGCCATTTTGCAAGCTATTTTACCGGTCAAAACGGCGAGCAAAGTCCTCTTCGACGAAGACACGGCAAACTATAACCTATCGGCCAATGGCATCAAGGCTTCTTTCGCGAAGCAAACCGGGCTTCTTGCAGATTTGAGCAATGATTACAGCATGAAACTGGCTTTTAACAATGGGCCGGTACTGGTCAATGGCCAATCGCAACTGCTATCTGCGGAACCTTTCAGCGACGGCGATAAGCGGGGTGTTACCTTTGTTTATGCCGGAAATTTACACGAAATCCGTTGGACAATGCATCCTGACGGTTGGTTGCAATTAGATTACAGCTATGCGCATCCCGATACGGTTGCTTTTGCTGGGGTAAGTTTCGATTTTCCAGAAAATTATGCCATCACAGCAAAATGGCTAGGCAATGGTCCTTATCGCGTTTGGAAGAACAGGCTGCAAGGTGTTACGCTCAATACCTGGGAAAATATGTATAACGACTCCAAAGCGGGTATCGGACCTTGGACATTCCCGGAGTTTAAAGGCTATTTTGCCGATGTGAGCTGGATGCAGTTTAACACCACGCAAGGCAAATTTCTGGTCGCAACAGCGCAAGATGATCTATATATACGGTTATTTGATTTTTACGGCATATCCGGACCAAAAGGATATCCGGCATTGCCGACGGGTAATATTTCATTTCTGGACGCTATTCCGCCTATTGGAACCAAGCTGGCCATGGGCATCAATAGCAAGGCTGCTGTCAATGGTCCTGCTGGCGAACTAAACCTCCCACAGCAAGCGGTCAACAGAACCTTATTTTTCTATTTCGGATTACCAAAGGAAGAGCAGGAGAATACACAATTTATCATGCCCAAAGAAAATATCCTGACGGATTAGCCCGAAAAAGATTCTTTAGTGTAGTGAGTTTATATTAAAAAAGCTGTTGAGCGCCATGTGCTCAACAGCTTTTTATTTACAGCATGTATCAGCAGGCTATTTCAAAACTTCCGCCAAAAACAGCCGTGTATGATTCCACGCCCGTGTTGCCATCAGCGCATTGTATTCCGGCGACTTCGGATTCGTAAACGTGTGCCCCGTATGCGCATACGTGATCAGTTGCCAATCTGCTTTTGCATCGTTAAGCTCTTTAGTAATCGCTTTTAAACTCGCTTCTGTTACGGATTTATCTTCGGCTGGATTTTCGATCAGCACTTTCGTGGTTATCGCAGCATTTGGACGGGAAGCATCTTTGTCTAACCCACCGTGAATGGATACCACACCCTGAACGGGTAAATTAGCCCTTGCGGCTTCCAACGCACCTGTTCCGCCAAAGCAGTAGCCAATTATCGCTATTTTACCTGCCCTTGCTCCTGCTTTTTTCAGCGCATCAAGCGCCAACGTGATACGGTGTTGGTAAGCTTTATAATCGGCTTTATAACGGCCTGCGATTTTTCCAGCAGCAGCATGATCTGTTGGTACATTACCTTCGCCATAGATATCAGCAATAAAAACCAAATATCCTTCTTTTTCCAAGGCCAGTGCTGCATCTTTTGCCTCTTGATCAATACCTTGCCAAGCCGGAAGGATAAGTACACCGGGCTTTTCTGTACCGGCATTGCTCGTCACCAATCCATTTAGTCGCTGCGCACCATCCATGTAGGTTACGTTTTTCAGTTCTTGCGCATACAAGCTTGTACCTGCAAAAAAAGTCGTCATTAGTATCAAAAATTTGCTCATATTAAAAATTTAACTGTTTCAATGCTTGTATACTTTGCGGATATCGGTAGGCTGTAATGCCTTGACTAAATCGCTTCTCCACGATTGTTTTGCATGCCTGCTCATCCTGATGGCTGACAGCAATTTTGGGATAGCGAAAACCTCCCCTCCTTGCCTGTCAAGTAACCACCCGTCATTTATCAAACGATTTCAGCCTGGCATGATCTACAAATACAAGATAAATGTACTGTTAAAATTGAACGGAGCTATCATTAATTACAAATTTGTTGTTTTGCAACAGCGCATACACTTCTGCCGCAGCGAGTAAAACTGGTCCGTAGCCATGTGCCGCATATTTGTTTACCGGGCGGTAATAATAAAACGCCGGGTCAAAGCCCATTCCCGTGCCCACACAAGTGCCTTCTACCTGACCGTCAACGTTAATTTTGGTATGCACAGCATTCCAAGCTTGCAAAACCATCGGCCCGTAGGCTGTTGCATCCAGCCAGCCCGCATTGATGCCGTGCGCGATGCAATAAGCATAAATAGCCGTCGCAGAAGTTTCCAGATACGAATCATTCCGATCTAACAATTGATGCCAAAAGCCAGTTCCGTGTTGCAACGGTGCTAAACCAGCCACATGTTTTTTAAATTGCTGTAATAGGGCTTCTCGTGCCGGATGGTCTTCAGGCATGACGTGCAAAAGCTCTACCTTAGTAAGCAATGCCCATCCATTTGCCCGGGCCCAGTGAAAAGCAGGATGTGGATCCATTCCTTCTACCCAACCGTGGCGATACAATCCTTTTTCGGGCACGAACATCTTATCGGAAAAAAGCCAAAACTGCTTGATCGCTTCTGCTAAGTAATCGGCATTGCCCGTTAGTTTGCTCATTTGTGCCAAAGCCGGAAGACTCATATACAAATCATCCAGCCACAAGGTATTGGGTTGTGGCCTATTTCGGGCAAGTGTGCCGTCGCGCAGCCTAAACTCTTTGTGCTGTATATAATTGATATAATTTGCTGCCATGCTATGCATATCGGTTTGCAATCCGCCATACTGTTGCGTTTTAATCATAGCTGCGCACATCGCGCCCGCATCATCCAATGCCCCGGGACGAATAACCGAATGCACTGGCGACCGGTATCCCGGATGTTCGGCTTCTAAACTGTTGAAAGCAGGTAAAACGCGCGCAATAAAATCCAAACGCTTTTGGGTGTAAGCGGCATACTTTTCATCTTGTGTTACTTCTGATACCCGAAGCATGGCTCCGTAAGTCACGCCCCACTCGTAACTCACCAGCCGAAAATCTCCCTTTTTGAAAACGGTGGACGTATCTATTTTTTCCAGGTCAATTATAACATCTTGCTTATTCTTTTGTACCAGCTCTGCCGGTGTAACGCGGTCCAGATAATTCAAGATACGATCCATATCGGCTTTCAGACTATCGGTCGTGGTCTCCCCGTAACGCACCGGATACGCGGGTTGCAATAAATGTAGCGGCGTGTTGGCATCAGTCGTTTCGACTGTTTTCTGCTGCCTACCAGACTGACAGCCCAATAGTGCGAGCAATGCCCAAGACAAAATAAAGTTTCTTTTCATATTTTAATTCGTTTACTTCCTGCTTTACTGCTGGACAGTGGTTAGCAAAAAACAAGATACCATCTCTATCCACATGGACCGTTATGTGCCATCATGCCTTTATACTCAATTGCCGTCGGGTTTGCGCTCGCTCTGCTTGATGCTCGGCGGCCAATAGTATGAGGCAAATGCATCTGGATAACTAGGATCGTAAGCGGTAAAATCAACCATATGATCCTGAAGCTTTAGGGATGCATCTTGAATGCCCTGCAGCACCATTTTGGCAATTTGATAAGCGCCATACGTATTAAAGTGCGTATTGTCCTGCAACGGCTCGGGTTGACGGGGAAAGGTATTTGCCGGATAATGTACAAATGCTTTCTTCGAGTTTTCTACGCCCAAAGCAGTATAGAACGTGCGCGTTATCTTATTTAAATCAATCAACGGGACGTGAAGTTCTTTTGCGACTTGGCGGACGGCAGCTGGATAGTCGCCTAACGTATAGTTTAACACGCCCTTTTCATCAAAAAATCGCCTTTCTGTGGAGGTAACGAGTACCGGAATGCCTCCTTTTGAGCGAAACGCTTCGACAAATAGACGTAAGCGATCACTATATCCCTGGTAAGCGCCCGATTTTTCACCGGTCTCTTTCTGATCGTTGTGTCCAAACTCAATAAAAAGATAATCACCAGGCTGCGCTACCGAAAGAATTTTTTGAAGTCTGTTGGACGTCAAAAAAGAGGAAAGTGCCAATCCGGATTCCGCGTGGTTGGCTACAACAACCGCCTGATCAAAAAAACGAGGAATCATTTGTCCCCACGATGCCCAAGGTTCGTCCTCTTGGTTGACCACTGTCGAGTTACCGGCTAAAAAAACACAGGTTACATTGGGTATTGTTTCGATCTGGATAGCAGCGATAGCGTTCGTTTGCTGAAATTCAAGGGTAAGCTTATCGTCCCAATCCAACTTCTCCACTTCGCGTGGTTTTTTAAGCGCTACACGTGTTCCATCGTTGATTATCGGACTTTTTATGTGCACGTTAAAACTTTGCTTCGTTTGCGGTTTATCTGGAATGCGTACCTGCTCCAGTTGCAGCCTACGCGATTCGGCTCGCACCGTACTCTGGTAGGTTTGCCCAGGCAAACCCCGATAATGGATCGTTACTTTATAATTGCCTTCTGGCACTTTAACCGAAAAATAAAACGGTTTAACGGCAGAAAGCCATCTGTCTTCGCCTTCTTGTCTTATCGTAACTTGTTTTTCTGATCCAAATTCAAAACCGTAACCCACATCATCTGTAAACGGCGCAAGTTGTGCTTGCTTATCACGCCAATGTATAGTGAAGTCGATTTGCTCGACGGCAGATTGCGCAAGCAGCAGCTTTGCGTTGACAAGCAGCAAAGCGACAACAGCAATATGGTATTTAAAACGCTTAAATTTTTCTTTACGATACACGACAGGTTTATTCATAGGATGCTAACTGGAAGAAAGTTAAAACTTTCGAGCGCGCTTGGCAACCCGTACTTTCCTGTGCGACGCACGAGACAAATCGCTGCTATTTTCCTTTTCATTTGTAACGTAAACCACGATGAAATTGTTAACTTTGTGAAAAATTATCAATATAATGGCAACAAACAGAACATTTACTATGATTAAGCCTGATGCAGTAGCAAACGGCCATATCGGAGGAATTTTGAACGATATTATTGCGGGCGGTTTTAAACTAGTCGCTATGAAATATATCCACTTAACAGCGGAAACTGCTGGTAATTTTTATGCGGTACACAAAGAGCGTCCATTTTATGGAGATTTGGTGAGCTTCATGACTTCTGGACCTATCGTTGCTGCGATCTTAGAGAAAGAAAATGCGGTTGAAGATTTCCGTACGTTAATTGGTGCGACCGATCCGAAAAAAGCAGATGAAGGAACGATCCGTAACAAATATGCAGAATCTATCGAGGCGAATGCCGTTCACGGATCCGATTCTGATGAGAATGCAGCAATCGAAGGAAATTTCTTCTTCTCCCAATTCGAAAGATTTTAATCAAATACCATAAAAAAGAGGCTAACGCCTCTTTTTTATAACTTGAGTTGATGATGAAATGATAGTAGCACATGGTTAGTTCCCGGAAGCGCACCAACATGCTGACGCATATAACCAAGCTGCACACCTAAATTATCCCGTACTTTTAGTCCCAACCCGCCATATAATCGATTCCGATCAAAAAGGCTTGTTTGTGGCGCCAATACATTAACAAATAACTCATCGTAAGCTGCGAAATATAGACCGCCCTGCTGCATTTGCCTGGCAGTAAGCGGAACATCGACAAACAAACAGTATCGCGCGCGACCTCTAAAACCATTTCCCGTAAAGCGTTCTTCCGTCCGAAAACGATGTCTAATACGCAGGATGTTCCAACTGTGGCGAATTAGCGCTTCCTGATAAATTCTATTTTCTGAAAAAGGGTTATTGGGCGTATCCTCCCATTCGTTATAGATATATCCGTAACCGAGGGTGAAGCTTACCGAAGACGTCGCTTGATATTGTAAGCCTAAGCGCAATAAGGTTTGTTGATGATCGCCAACGAGCTTATAGTCTCTTAATTGAAGTTCATGCTGCAAAGAAAACCGACGATCTTTCAACGTCGTGCTACCGAAATAAATTCCCCAACCTTGCAGATGCTGCGCTCGGCTCTTCAGCGCAAATAAAACGATTATCAGTGTAACAATAAGGCGAACACGATAAAACATAGGCACATCAGCTTTTTAGAATGTTCGCTTGGAAAGGTACTCGTTTTCTTTGGCGGTCATCTGTTGTTTGTCGTCTTTATTTTTATCGTGAAAACCGCATAGATGCAACACACCGTGGATGATGACCCGGTGTAGTTCATCGCGCTCTGAAACGTTGAATTTTTTAGCGTTTTCGTCCGTACGCTCCACCGATATAAAGATATCGCCCGCAATCATATCTGGATCTTCCGAAGAATCAAAGGTCACGATATCCGTATATGTATCGTGATCGAGGTACTGCTTATTGATTTCTAAAAGGTACGCATCTGAACAGAAAACAAGGTTCAGTTCGCCGATACGCTTAAAGCCTTCCGATTTAACGGTATCAGCAATCCATTGCCTAATCTTCTGCTTTTCCTTTACGGTGTATGTAATATCTTCGTTGAAGAATAAAATATCTTTTAATGCCATAATTAATGCTTGGAATCCATATAAGTTTGTAAAATAATCGTGGCCGATACGGTATCTATCAGTCCTTTATCCTGACGCTTGCTTTTATTTTTGCCACTTTGTGCAATTACTGCAGACGCCATTTTAGAAGTAAAGCGTTCGTCAATCTCTGCAACAGCAATTGACGGATAGGTTTTTTTTAGCTTTCTGACGAAGCCAACAACATACTGTGCCGACGCCGACGCTGTACCATCCAGTTGCATGGGTTTGCCGACCACGAAGGTGGCGACTTGCTCTTCCGATAAATATTTTGCTAGAAAGCTCCAAATATCTTCAGGATGCACGGTCGTTAACGACGTTGCGATAATCTGCATCGGATCTGTAACCGCAATACCGATGCGTTTCGTCCCGTAATCAAATGCCATAATACGCATAACTCTTTCTTTTGTTACAAAAATACGATTCCCGATCCAGCATATATAATAGCCGCACGAAATTAAAAGCCTCAGCCCGGTGAAAAGGTCATTTGCAGTTTGTTTTCATAGACAGGCTAACGTCATATATGCCGTCTGCCCATTGCTTATCAAGCCAAATTTGGCTAAGTTTGAAAAATCAACGGACAAACAATGAAACAGTTCTTTATAATCTTCTTTGTCATCATCGGCTTACAAACCGGCTTTGCACAAAACTATAACCAGGAAATCGAAAACTTTAGGCAGCAGCAGTTTCAGTCGCTAAGCCAGGAAGCAAATGGGCCTATTGCTGTGCAAAACCTGACTTTTTTACAATATTTCGAAGCGGATGAAACATTCAAGGTGATGGCCGATGTGGAGTACCTGCTTAACGAGCCTACTTTTCGCATGCCGACGTCGGATGGTACCAGCAAAGAATTCAAACGATATGGATTACTTACCTTTACGCTAAAAGGACAGAAATTTACGCTTCCATTATATGAGAATGTAAGTCGCTTTCAAAGCAGCGTGCAATCGTCCTACCTTTTTTTGCCTATATTAGATCGCACAACGGGAGAATCTACGTATGAAAGCGGCCGATATATCGATGTAAAAAAGCAAGATATAAAGGATGGAAAATTAATTGTCGATTTTAACAAAGCTTATAATCCTTATTGTGCATACAGCTCGGGCTACAGATGCCCGCAGCCGCCAAAAGCAAATTATTTGGATATCGACATAGCGGCTGGCGAAAAAAAGTATACAGGACCAAAAAATCAACGAGAACAAGATAGCAATATGGCTAAAAATTTCACAGAAAAGGAAAAGAAACTCATCACAGCAGGCAGCCCAACAGAAAAGATGTATGTATTGCAGACGCCTATTGAAAAAGATTCCCTGATTTTGCGAACACAATCTGACGACATAAAGTATGATGATGCCTTGCTAACTGCCCTTTCGACCAGAATGTTGGCAACGGTGCAAGATCCCGCGCATCCTGGTGTAGGTATTGCAGCGCCGCAGGTAGGTATCAACAAAAATTTGATCTGGGTGCAGCGCTTCGATAAGCCCAACCAGCCTTTTGAGTTTTATGTAAACCCTAAAATTATTTGGCGCTCACAACTATTACGCCAGGGAGCGGAAGGCTGCTTGTCTATTCCCGACAGAAAAGAGGATGTAATCCGAAATTACAGCATTAAGCTACAGTACATCGACAGAAAAACGGGCAAGCATACCGAAGAACTGATAGAAGGCTTTACCGCCGTTATATTCCAGCATGAAGTAGACCATCTTTACGGTATTCTATATCCTGACCGTTTGGAAGAGCAGGCTGCAAAAGAGATGGTTCCGCTCCATGAAAACATGCAATTCTTCATTGGCAAAGGAACCATCGTACCTTAAAATTATCGCGGCAGAACCTTTATTTCATAGAGTTTGTCCCATTGTTTTCCAGTGACAAAAAGATGTTTGGTTGCTTTGTTGTAAGCAATTCCGTTGAGCTCTTTATCAGTCTGTGAAGCATGGGTATGCAGCCCCATCAGATTAATTTGTCCTTCAATAGCGCCTGTATTCGGGTCGATAATCACGATAATATCTTTGCCATACACATTAGCATAGACTTTCCCGTCGACATACTCTAGCTCGTTAAGCGCATCTTGTGGTCCTTCACTACCATATACTGCCAGCATGCCGGTTTCCTGATAAGTGGTTGGGTCTATAAAATATAGTTTATTGGATCCGTCAGATTTTATCAAACGCGTGCCGTCATAGCAAAGTCCCCAGCCTTCTTTGCTATTTTGATAACTGAAAGACGACACTTGCTCAAAAGTCTTCTTATCAAGTACGAAACCTTCATTATTTAACCAAGTAAGCATAATGATATGGTCGCCGATGAGTGTCATTCCTTCGCCAAAATAATCTTGCCCATTGGCGCTCTTGCCTGTAAACTCTTTCTTTTGCAGTACTTTTCCTGTCGCGAGTTCTACACGTCTTATCGAAGAAATCAGTTGGTTACCAGCACCCGTAGATTCATACAACACGCCGTTATCAAATTCTAGTCCCTGCGTAAACGCCTGTGTATCGTGTGGATATTCGTTAACCTTTTCAAAAGTTAATTGTGCTGCCGATTCCGGCACTATCGTGACGTTACTGTAAGCAACGTCTTCCTTTCCGGCTTTATAAACCTTGGCAATCAGGTTTCGCGCACCCAAGCCAATTTCTTTGGTATCTAGTGTAACAGCGGAGGTATCCTGCTTTCTGTCCAAAATCTCGCCGTCAACGGTGTAAACGACAGAGTCGATGGTCGTATCCGGAAATTGCATCCGGATATTCACTTTTTGTCCCAATACAATGGTTTCGCCCGATTTAGGCGACAAAAATTCAAACTTACCTTGTTGCGACTTACACCCTGCGATAAACAAGGTTCCTAAAAACAATATCCCTACAATGTGATTTATCTTCATTTTTAATTTAATTACTCCAAAAAGCATCTTTAATTAGTTCAATATGATCATTTTTATGCAAATAAACAGCAACTATATCAAATCTTATTTCGCCCTCATAACCTGATATGTCCAGATATGCATCGGCTGCGCGTATCAGCAGCGCTTGCTTACGGCTGTCTACGAAAGAATCAGGCTCACCAAAACTGGAAGACGAACGTGCCTTGACCTCGATAAAGACAAGAGTATCTTTATCTCGTGCAATGATATCAATCTCACCATATTTATGGCGCCAGTTTAACGTAATGATATCGTAACCCCGCTGTGCTAAAAACTTAACAGCTAGCTGTTCGCCGCGTTTGCCGCTATCTAGGTGCTTTGCCATATGCTGTAGGCTTATTTCACGATGATGTTGCCCAGAAAAGATCCCAAAAGCTTCTCCGCTTCTTTAAGTTTTTGGTATTTGGACAACAGAATTTCCATATCCACATCAGGCGCACCTGATTTTAGCTCTTCCCGGATCTTAAACATTTCGCGCTCAATTTTACGCTTTTTAATACGATACACCGCTTGAATGGTCAATGTTTTTAAGTGCGCACGTTCCTCCTTCACAAAAATTTTTCGCTTATCATCATTCCAGTTCGGACTGAGTTCGTAGGGGCTCGACACACAGGTAATAGCTAAGTCTTGCACTTCTTTATCCTCATGTGAAAAGAAAAATTTAGCTTCCGGAATTTCAAAATCCTCGGCTTTCTTTCGGAAAACATCAATGATAAAAGCGCTAGGCCGATCTTCAAAAACGATATCATCCATCGCATGGAGCAGCAGAGGCGCCACCGGGATATCACCGTCGCCTTCCCAAGTCGCTAAATCGGCACCGTAATTTAGTAGAATGCGAACAATTTCACGTTCTTGCAAAATCTCCGACGTAATGACTAAAGGCGCTTCCGCTGGCGGAAGGCCAATGTCCGAACGCTCTGCATCGGTCAAAAAGAAATCGGCGGGTGGCATATCTGGCGATGGCATATCCATGCTCATCGGTCGACTAGCAGCCGCATCTTTTTTATCCTGCGCTTTTGCTCTTTGCAAACGCATCTTGTTTAGTTCCGTAAGCAGTACGCGCTCTTCAATATCAAGAAGCCGCGAACATTGCTGGAGAAAAACAGATACTTTGATCTCATCAGGTATCAAGGCAATACTTTGAACCACTTCACGAATAACGTCAGCACGCTTTATCGGATCGCCGCCCGTATCTTTTAATAAGATGTTGGTTTTATAAAAAATAAAATCTTCTTGATGTGCATCGATATACTCCTTAAAGGCGCTAGAGCCATAACGCTGTACATACGAATCCGGATCGTTACCATCTGGAAAGAGCAAGACTTTGACGTTCAGCCCTTCTTCGAGCAACATATCCGTACCACGGAGGGAAGCTTTGATTCCGGCCGCATCGCCATCGTACAGGATGACCACATTTTTGGTAAACCGCGCAATCAAACGTATTTGTCCGCTCGTTAACGAAGTACCTGATGAGGAAACTACATTTTCAACACCGGCTTGGTGCATGGAGATTACATCGGCATAACCTTCCACCAAATAGCAGGTGTCTTTGTCCATTATCGCTTTTTTCGCGAAATTTAAACCATACAACACGTCTGATTTATGGTAAATTTCACTCTCGGGCGAGTTCACATACTTTGGCACCGACTTTTCAGTCTTCAGTGTACGGCCGCCAAAACCGATGATTCTTCCGGTTAAATTATGAATAGGAAAGATAACCCGCCCGCGGAACCGGTCATATATACTCGCATCATCACGCTCTATCGATAAGCCGACTTCCTTAAGGTAATCTTTATGAAAACCCGACGCGATAGCGGCATCAGACAATGCCGTCCACTGATCTGGGGAATAGCCCAAATCAAATTTTTTGATGATATCTTCCCGATAGCCTCGCTCTTTAAAATAAGACAAGCCGATAGCTTGTCCACCCGGCGTATCCAAAAGCTGTTCCTTGAAAAACTTACCTGCCCATGCGCTCAACACATACAGACTTTCTCGTTTATCTTGCGCCGCTAATTGAGCAGGAGAACGTTGTACTTCTTCAATACCAATGCTATATTTATCAGCCAGGTAACGAATGGCCTCTGGATAAGAGTATTTTTCCAGTTCCATTACAAACTTCAGCGAATCACCGCCGGCGCCGCATCCAAAACATTTATAGATACCCTTCGCAACAGACACATGGAAGGATGGTGTTTTCTCGTTATGAAAAGGACAGTTGCCAATAAGCGAAGTTCCGCGTTTTTTCAAGTCCACAAAATCACCAACAACCTCCTCTATCCGAGCAGCATCTAGTACCTTCTCTATCGTTTCCTTTGTAATCATGGATGACTCTTTTTATTAACCGGGTTTTTCCTGAAGGAAAAGCCGCTGACAAATTATTAAGCAAGTTACATAGATGACCAGTAAAATGCAACAATGATCGCTTAGTCCGTAATGTGCGTATGGGGTGGAATAATGCAAAACGCTGGGATAGTAACTTCATTATCAATCACGCTGTTCGCTCCAATTTCTACACCCTCGCCTACCAATACGTTGGATCCAATGCTTACGTTAGCACCGATATTAACAAAATCTTCAATAATGCTATTACTATGAATAACAGCACCAGCATCAATTAACACCTGTTGCCCTATTTGAACATCAGGCATGACCACCGCCTTTGCAAAAATTACCGTTCCAGCTTCTATCTCAGCATGTGCTGAAATATAGGCCGTGGGATGCGTTAAGGTCACGTAATTATCTACGGCGAGGTCTTCAAAGGTACGCTTCCTTAGACCAGCATTGCGTATTGCCAGAAAATAGTGATTTGTTTGCGCTATCTGATGATTTAAAGCCACTGGGTAACCTAGCACCGTATCCAACAAAAGGGATTTATCAATACAACCTGCAATAGACAATCCCAATTGTTCCATCAAATCTATTGTCATTTTTGCTTGTGCCGTAGCACCATAAACATAAATAGCCATAGCCACAAAGTTACTAAAAGGAAAGAAGTCAAACAGGGATAACTTTCATCTCGTCGTGAGATCGGTTTAAATTATTGTATACGGCTATATAAACCTCATTGGAAACGTTTATGACAACAAAAATATAGCAAAGCGCTGCAATCAGCTTTGTAAAGATTTTCCTACAAACTATAAAATACTTCATGTTTTTTCAAAAGAGTGATACATAAAAAATCGAAATATCCATACAATTTAATAGTTTAAACTACAAATTAACATAATCATGTATGCTCTATAAATTTTACAGTTTAAACACATATAATTAGTTTGTTCAATCTGTGCTTAGGACATTTCTATGTGTAATCTTTATGCTTATTCAGAACCTGTTTTAAAATTTAACGCGCCTACTTATTATGAATATCTTAATCGCAGATCAAAGTGAGGTAACAAGATTTGGGGTAAAGCTTGTTATTAAACAGGTGAAAAAAATATTTCAGATATTCGAGGCCTCAACGTACACCGAGGTTGTCGACACGATACGGCGAGAAGATATATCCTCGCTGTTCGTCAATTATTCAATACTCGATACACAGCTCAATCAGGCCGTCCACACCTTAATGGTTATCTCACCAAATCTAAAAGTATTGTTATTATATCCTTACAGGGAAGATCATCTCGTGCCTCATGTTTTAAATTCGGGCGTTCACGGGTATCTAAGTTTTAACGCATCACTGTCAGATTCTGTCAGTGCTATCAGTTCCTTCTTACGAATGGGTAAACATTTCTCTGCAGATATTTTGCAAAACAAGAAAATTATGAGTGATACGCCGCTGAGTAGGGAGGTGCTCTTATCGCTACTTTCACCCAAAGAAAAAGAGATATTATCCCATTTTTTGGATGGTAAGGAAACACATACCATAGCCGAGGCGCTCAATATCAAATCCTCAACGGTATATACTTACAAATTTAGGATATTTTCCAAGCTAGGCGTGAGAAATTTGGTGCAGTTAAGCGAGGTTATTCAGATTATGTGAGTGTTGAGTAGTGGGTAGTGGGTAGTGAGTATTGCGTATTGAGCACGGCTTTGTAGTTTGACGTTGGCTTGTAGCCGATAGCATTGCTTACTTATATACATACCTATGTGCCTATAAACAACAAAAGCTCGTCATCTTTCGATAACGAGCTTCGTTTTAAATTAG
>JAAIGF010030548.1_pt1 | contig 22641 bp, 23 predicted proteins | sample 6487441 | NCBI WGS metagenome assembly JAAIGF01 (sample SAMN13974129, study PRJNA590717) | phyllosphere metagenome | biome: pepper field; feature: multiple bacterial spot infested pepper fields; material: pepper leaves; isolation source: leaves from pepper fields | host: Capsicum annuum ... | reverse complement strand
CGCTCAAGCCCACCACGCACGCCCTCAAGATACGCGTCATTGCGTAACTAGTCACGTGATTCACAGAAAGTGCCTGCGTGCATCGCTGCTGATCGTCATTCCGACGCGTACCTCCGCTGACGCTAGGACTCCGCCGTCGCGTACGTTCGGATGAGGGGACATCCGCGGGCATCCTGCCGGGCGGCTCATCTGACATGCGCGGTTCGAGCTGGCTTGATGCGCGGCGCCATCGCCAACCGCCGTGCGATCACGGACCGGCATACGAACGACAGAAACCTGGTCATCACCCAGCGAGCCGCGCCCTCCGTCGGTGCTGATAGCGTTCGGCAATGCCGTCGCCAACACCGACCCCTATACCGATTCTGATCGACATAGTCGGAGAGGGAATTTCCGCTCCTTGGTGGGGCGTACCGGTGATTGCAGGGCTCTTCCTCATAACCGGTGGTTTTCTCACATTCCTGTTCACGCGCAGCAATGACGATCGAAACGCTTCCCGCGAACAAGCCGCGGCCTGGAACGAGGACCTGTTGGATAGGGGCGCGCAACTGCTTGACGCAGCGGACGCCGTGAGGGGCCTCGGACTGTTGTCGTTGAATCGAACGTCGAGCCAATTTGCGCAGCTCGTCAACACTAGAGGTATGGCTGCTGCCGAGGAGATCGTCCTCAAGAGCCGGCGCGTCGCGCTCGTCATGCCACCTGATTGGCAGAGCGACCTGAAGGACCTCGTGGGCTGGACGACGATGGTGATCACGCCACCGTTCCAGAACGAAGGACAACTCTTCGCTCTCCAGAAGCAACTTGAGGCTACGCGCGCATTCGAGAACCGTCTGCGTCTGTTGCGTCGCCTCAAGCCCCTCGAACAGAAGGACACCGATCACAGCTGGCTCCCGGACATGGCAGAGAAGTCGATGGCGAGCCTCGAAGAAGAGATCGCGCGTGAGTCTGCGAGCCCTGCTGAGGATGGGCAGTCCCAGGGCCTCTCATCGGATCGCGCGGGCTAACACGCCGGATCCCGTTGCCTAGAGGTCTCCGCCGTGCACGGTCCTGGAGCGCAACCTATGGGCGGGACACGAGGTAGCGTCAGCCCAACGGTGCGATCATCGACCGTTGCGCGGCGGTGTCCGCGTACGGATCCGCCTGGTCGCGGAGTCGACAGCCTTCGTTGTGGTGTGGTTGGGTACGAAGCATGACGAGAAGGTCCGACTCGATCGACTACGCCGTGCAGTGCACCATCTGCATCAGCTACGAGGAGTCGGGGATCGCCAATAGGATCGTCTATGAGCGTCCGCAGATGCAGATCCCAGATCGCCCGCTGACCGCGTTCGAGCGAATGAGGCTCTTGCAGCATCCGGATGATGAGACGCTGACGATAGAGGCAAAGGCCATCTTCGGCGACATGCGAAGAAGCGGTCGTATCAGTGAGTCCGCGACGCTGGGGTCGATCTTCATCGCGCGCACCTCCGCGGCGGCGTTGGAGATGGACCTGTAACGGGCTTTTTTCGCCGGGGAGCACCTAGCCCGTCGCCAGCGGAGCTCGGTTGACGACCGGCTGCCGAGCGGGTATTGAGCCGTTAGCCGGTCAAACAGGGCTACCCAGAGCCAGCAGCCAGCAGCCAGCAGCCACGGCGCGTGCGCTTTGACGAGAGCAACACCAAAATGAAGTGGTGACCGAATCCGCTCTAAACGAGTCCCACGACTGGACCGGCGAATGGTGGCTTCCTGACGATCCCGAGAAGAAGGTGCCGGGCGTTTTGTCCTACTCGCCCGAGAACGGCCTTCGACTGCGCCTGATCGGCGGTTGGGACTATCACGTTACGCGTCCCGGCAAGAACGGCTCGACAATAGTCACGGACAGTTTGCAACGGTGGCCGATGGTCCTCGGAACAGGTGATGGCAAAGCGATCACTCTCCTTAGCGCCAGTGTTGTCACCGCAAGGTCGTTCGGCTTCGGTAGCGTGTTTGGCGCGCCCGAGAAGCTCGAGCTGAGAGCCGACACTGCTCTCGTCGGCGTCTACATGGAGGCGCCGAATGAGGTGGCGTTCACCGCGGCCTCGGCCAACGTTGAGGGTTTGACCGTCTGGTCTCGGCGTACGGGCATCAAGGAGACACACCACTGGGGATCGGGACCCGACACAGTCAGCGGCGAGATCCAGCTCACACGACTTTCGCCGCTCACAGTCGATGTGGGACCGCTGACCGTCAAGCTCAGTCATTTCTCCTGGCAGCCGTACTCAGATCGGTCGCGCGCGGAAACGCTCACGCGTGTGCGGGAAAGCGAAGTGATTCGGTTCGAGCACGCGGAGTCGCAGTCGCTCGAATACTGGACCGACCTGCTCGACGGCGTCGCCGACCTGATGTCGCTGTCGACTCTGCGCGCTTGCGGCATCATCAGCATGCGCGTCTATTTTCCTTCCAAGCCGGATGACTGGCCAGAGGAACACCCGATGCAGGGCCACCCTCACGAGGTCACTGTTTTTAAGGTCGGGGTGGTGAAGCCGAAGCCTGACGCAAAGGCGATCGAGCTGCGCGACTACGTCCTGACACTCGACGACATACCATTCGAAGAGCTCATTCCGCGGTGGCTCGACGTGCGCGACACCTTCGCCGCCGCTCGCAGCATGATTCTTGGCCTAAGGTACGTACGCACCGGCTACATCGAGACGCGAGTCGTCACCGCGGTCGCTGCGGCGGAGTCGATGCACCGTGCGCTGGATCCGGCGCCACCGATCCCGCCTGAAGAGTTCAAGCAGATCCGAAAGACGCTCCTCCAGGCAGTGCCGCCCGAGCGCAAGAGTTGGCTCGCGGACCGACTCAACGAGCACTCGAACGTGCCGACCCTCAAACAGCGCCTCCTCGAACTGGTCGAACGAGTGGGAGACGCCGGCCAACGCCTGGTGCACGAAGCCGATGTGTGGGCAAAAGCGGCCAGGGACGCCCGTAACAATCTGGCGCACGTAGGTACCACTGAGAACGATCTGGAGCACATGCATGCCGTGGCGGAGGTTACGGCAGGTGCCGTAGTCCTGAACCTCTTGCACGAGCTCGGTGCGCCACAGGATCGCCTTCAAAAGGCCGTCGACGAGAACCCAGTTCTCTCTCACGCCGCCAGGCTGGCGCGGGAAGTGATCTGCGACGACCATTCAATCGTGATGCAGATTGCAGCGCTCAACGTCACCGTCGTTGACGACAAAGAAGCACCCCCCGCCGCAGACGTACGGGGCATCGATGCGGCCGACGAGCCGCGCCGAACGACTTCTTCCGATTCAAAGTGATTCGAGCGGTCTATGGCTCCCGAGGTGTCAACAGCCGATGCTGGGAGCGCCCGGGTCGCGACCCGACTATGTGCGAATGTCAACCAACTCGGGGTTGGCGAGCCCCCCTCCTTTCGCGCCGGGCCGCTCGCGCGCTTCAAGCGATGAATGCGTCCCAATCCGTGGTCGTCTGAATGCCGTTCGCGCCGCGACGATTGATGCTGAGCCAACCCGTTGAGTCGCCGTCCTCGCTTCCCCAACCGAACGCACGTTCAACCTCCTTGCGCGACGGCTGGTTTCCGAACGTGACGATTAGCACTCTTGGCTTATCGCTACGCTCCGCGAACTCCGCCCGCAGCTTGGCGTTGACGGGCTCATCTTTGAACGAGTACCCCACGACCAGCCAGTGGTCTGCCGCGGCAAGGCCCACTTCGAACATCTCGTAGGCGAGGCTGAACGGGAACTCCTTGACGTGAGCAGTCTTGTCTCGTTGATTTGCCAGCACCACGACAGGCCGGATATTGGTCCCCTGCGATCGGACCGAGTCCCACTGGTCGTGTGCTTCAAGGAACCCCCGGTCGAGCTTCGCGAAGATCGTGCGCGCACGGTTCGACCAGAAAGTCACCGAACCATGCAGATGAAGCAATCGCACACGGCGCCCCACGGGAAAGTCCGACGCCGACGCCCTCAAAGCCGGAACCCGCACTTTGCGGCCGGAGTCTGCGGTCACCCGCACCTTTCGGTATCCGTGGCCCATGTCTGCGACGTCGCTCTGGCAGACGTTGAGCAACCCCGAGAGGAGAAGGGTGTCGTAGTTGAGGTTGGCAAAGGTCACCTGCCCGTCGAATGCGTCGACTACCGCCTGCACGAACGCCCACAGGTCGCGCGAATCGGCTTCGTAAGCGTGGGAGCGTTCGAAAATCACTTCAAGCACATGCGATAGCCCGTTGTCGCGCACGAGTTCCGCGAACTTCGCAACCCTCTTGATCGCCTTTCGTAGTCGCTTGTTCTGCGGCTGCGTCAACTCGGCTAACCGCTCCAGATCGGTCATCGTCCGAGACTCAGCGCCGAACGCCCCGACCAAGACCTCGAAATCGCCCTCGCTGGTTACTCCATGCGGCAGCGCTCGCTCTGCAATCTCGCGCATTGCGAGAACGACGTCGCCACCGTCATCGGACGCGTTCCGGATGCGCTCCATCATCTCGGCGGTGATAGCCCGGAGATTGAGGTCCGGATTGAAGGCAATCGACAACCCGTTTCCGACCAGCACGGCCACGTTGCGTGTACTCGGCAAATCCCCCCCCCAGTGCCGTCGGTTGCGCGTCCGGCAATTGAAGCACATCACGCGACGCTCGCATCGGCAGCGGGTTTTGGGAAGCGACCCCGTGAGCGCTCTGGCGAAATCCTTACTTCGAATCCTCGATATCTACACGGTGGTGACGGCCGAAGGATGTCGCACGGTCTCGTGAGGATCGCGGTGACTGGCTTGCCTTGCGCTCGCGTGTGTCCGAGTCCCCTGTACGGTCGCAACGAGGAGGCAACCAGCGCCGACCATTAGTTCGCGTGGGTGCGTGAGGAGATCGGAACACATGGCTAACCCTTCGGAGCCGAGCGGCATCAATTCGGTTGAACCACCACCGGCTGGGTCGAGCCCTGCTCAGACAGTCGAACACTATCTGGCCGGGTATGAGGCACAGTTTAAGAGGGCCCGGCGCACCGTCAAGCGTCGCGCCTCTCGAGTCACGATATGGGCGTCCATCCTCACCGGACTTATTGCGGTACTTGGTTCGATCAGCGCAAGGCTGTCGACTGATTGGATCAGCGCAGCAGTCGCCATCGCGACCACCTTGGTCTCATCGGTGGTCGCTGCGCTACTCGCATGGAACGATCACTTTCATCATCGCGAGCTTTGGATTCAGCGGTCGGAAGTCCTCGCCGAGATCAATGTTCTGCGTCGCCGCTTTGCCATGCGCTCCTCCCTTCCGAGGCACATGCGCCGGGCGGAGGACAGGGATGCGGTCGCCACGCTGGAGGCGCTCAACGAAGTGCTACAGAATGATCTGGAGAGCTGGAAACGTATCCAGAACCGCTGAGTATGCGTGGCCTCTTCGCTGTGGACGCTGATGGACCGGCTCGCGCATGATCCCGGCGCACCGATGCTTTTCGTCGCTAGCCTCGACTTCAAAGACGGCGGTTCGGTAGACGATCGCATGCTTGTCGTAGCGTGTGGCAAGCTCTCGCCATTGCTTGGTGCGGCAGAACCGTCGCTCGGGCACGCTGCGGTTCTGTGGTCGTCGGCGTCGAGCCCGAGCGGTCTGCCGCCCGTGTGATCCGCGCCTCCGGCGGTGTCCTTGCTGGTCGCGGGGTTCTGGGATCACGGCTTGATCCCAGAACCACGGAGGTGCGCCTGGATCGCGCGGGACGAGTAGGTTCCTGTCACCTCCGACGGCTTCGGGGCGGGTGCGGGGCCGCTATGTAATGAGGGGCGAACGGTGGGGCACCCTCTCGATCTCTGGAGGCGCCAGTACGGTGAGGAGCGTACCCGGCGACAACTTGAGGCGCGCCGGGCCGGGGGAGAGCAGTGATCGGCGATTTGAAGAGAGCCGCAGCGGCTGGCACGCTCGAGGTGCTGAGCGCGTTCACGAGTGGTTGGCGGGGCCTTGAGGGCGCCGACTCCCAGGAACCTGAAGAGGCTGCTCGACAAGCGGCCGCCAACGCGGCTCTCCGCGAGGAGCTCTCGTCGATCACGAACGCGGAGAACCTAATCGTTCTTGCCGGCTCGGGAACGTCGCTCAACATCACGAATCAGCTGGATGCGACGAAGCGGCCGCCAAAGATGTCGGACTTGTGGACCGCCGTCGAAGAGCTCCCCGAGTACTCGGCGGTGGCTCCCGCTCTCACTCCCGGACTCATTGCCGCCAAGAACCTAGAGCACGTGCTCTCGGACGCGCAGGCGAGGCTCGCGCTCGATCCGACGAACGATGATCTTGCAGCATTCTTGCGGCAGGCCGAGGATGTTGTTTGGAACCGGTGCAGCTTCGTAGATGACGGCTCCGATGTCGATACGCACGAGCTTTTCCTGCGGAAGGCCGCTCGCCGTTCTACTCGGCTTCAGCGGACCCAGATCTTCACCACGAACTACGACCAGGCGTTCGAACTCGCGGCACGGAGGGCGCGGTTCAACATCATTGATGGCTTCGGGTACGGCGGCCAGGACTTCGATGGCGCCTCTTTCGACTTGGACTACGTCCGGCGTCGCCCGAACGAGCCGTTGGCGCTCGATCCCAACGTATTCCACCTGCTCAAGTTGCATGGGTCGGTCGACTGGAACGCGACAGAGGACGGCGTGCGAAAGGTTCTGACGGGCTCGAAGCCCACCAATCCTGTTCTCATCTATCCCTCCGCGGCGAAGTACCAGCTGTCGTTCCAGCAGCCGTACCTCGAGTTCATGTCGCGATTCCAGATCGCGCTTCGCCAGCCGGACGTCGGCCTCGTGGTGGTCGGGTTCGGGTTCAACGACGACCATCTCGTAGCCCCTATCGAGGCCGCGCTTCGAAGCAACATCGGGCTTCGCGCGCTCATCATCACACCCGGCGTTCGCGACGGCAACCGCTCAGAGTTTCTCGCCTGGACTGAGCAACTGATTGAGAAGGGTGACCGGCGGCTTACGCTCCTGAGTGGGACGTTCGGTGATCTCGTGAAGCTGCTGCCGGATATGCCTGCCCGTGAGGAACGAGACGCACATGCCGATCGGCTCTATAACGGGAATCGGTAGTGCGCATGGAAGTCCATCCCTTCAGCCCTGAGCGGCAACTTGGGCACGTTTACCAGGTCGAGGGCTCCTTCGCAGATGTTTCGTTCGCCGCCGCGAATAAGTTGCCGCGCGCTCATTTTGGCGAGTATCTGGGTCGGGGCGAGGTTGGTGAGTTCGTCGCGATCGATGTAGGAGGGATGGCGATCTTCGGACGCCTGCTCCGCGTCGGAGCGCCGGCTGGTCGTGCAGACGACCTTGTACGGGAGGGGGACAAGAAGGTCTCCGTTGAGGGACGCATCCAATTGCTCTCAACTCTCGCGCTGAGCGGCGCCTCCACCCGCGGTATCGCCAAATACCCGAAGGTCGGCGACCCGGTCTATGCCGCGAGTTCCGAGGCGATCCTCTCGGTGATCGGCACGAGTGTCGACCTCTCCACCGGTTCGATGCAACTCGGGAGACTTTCGGTCGATGAGTCAGTTCCAGTCATCGTTCCACTATCGCGCCTGTTCGGCCGCCACCTCGCGGTAGTTGGAGCAACAGGATCGGGAAAGAGCTGGACGCTCGGCCACCTCGCCGAAAGCGTCGCAAACCTGCGTGGAAAGATGATCCTCATCGACGCCACGGGGGAGTTTCGGACGCTCGGCGCGAAGGCAAGACATCTCGCTTTCGGGTCCGTCGCGGAGGAGCCACAGGGCACAGTCGCGGTCGGCATCCCTCACTACATGATGCGCGAGTCCGACCGGAACGCCTTCTTCAATCCATCTTCAGGTTCGCAACTACCAAAGCTTCGCGAGGCAGTCAGATCCCTTCGCCTCGCCTACGCGATCTCGACGGACGGCAACGCCGATCCCGCGCACAAGCCCGTAGTACAGAGGTCGGGCGAGATCCGGAAACGCGGCTGCACAATAAGTGTCTACCAATCGGCCGCGACCAAGTATGTCGCGAGCATGGAGAACGCAAACTCTCGTTTCAACATCAGGCTGCTGGCAGCTCAAGTGCAGAACGAATGCATCTGGCCGAATGACAGAAGCGACCAGAGCAAGTTCGGCGACACCGACCAAACGGCCCTCGGCTACGTGGCTTCCCTCGTGAGCCGGATCAACGATCTCAGGCAGACGCCGGAGGTGATGGACGTCATCGATCCGCCAGCCGGGGTAGAGAACGCGATAGATGAGATGGCCGCATGGCTGGACGATCCCGACGGCCACGTCTTGCGAATCTCGCTTCGCAACCTCACCTTCGCGAACCACCTTCGCGAGATCGTCGTCAACATCTTGGGGCAGACCCTTCTGGCATGGGCGCGGCAGGACAGGTTCCGCGGAGCCCCCCTGGTCGTCGCGGTCGACGAGGCGCACCAGTTCTTCGACGTGACAGTCGGCGACGAGTTTTCGAGTACTCACTTAAATGCTTTCGACGCCATTGCGAAGGAAGGGCGAAAGTACGGCCTAACCGTTTGCGTCGCGACGCAGCGACCCGGCGACTTGCCCGCAGGCGTCCTGAGCCAGGTTGGCATGACGATCGTTCATCGCCTAGCCGACGGCCGCGACCGGCAGAGGGTAGAGCAGGCAGCTGCGGAACTTGACCATTCAGCCACGAAGCTGCTCCCGGGCCTGGTGCCAGGGGAAGCAATCCTCATGGGTGTGGACTTTCCCGTCCCCGTGAGCGTACGGATGCAACATCCTGTGACGCCGCCGGCATCGGAAGGGCCCCGCTACGACGGCTGGAAGCCGACAGTGGCAGAGGATGCCTTGTGAGTTGGCCGGAGGCCCGCTGACCCGTACGTCCTTCGCGCAGCGTGCATACATGGGCAGCCACCGAGAGAACTGCGGTTTGAGCAGGTGACATGCGATCTACTGGGACGCTGCCGCCCGCTCATCGGGCGATGCCCGTAAGGGGATCCTTCCCACTTGGCGATGCCTCCTACCGAGTGGGTCCTCGCCCGCCCATATGCTCTGAACATGTCCCTGGATGATCCGGCCTTTTGGCTCGGCGTGGTTTTCACGACGTTGGCGACCGCTCTCGGGGTGTTCCTTGCATTCGCGCTTGAAAGAGTCGTCGAGCGCAGACGGCAGGACGCAGCCGCGTTCTGGATCGCTCGGCATTGGGGCCAGGCAATGGCGCGAAACGACGAGAATGGACTGGGCATTACCATCGTTCGTGGCCTCGTCTATGGGCGCGTCGCTCCCCGTCGTCCCGCTGTGCAGATGGCACTTGCGGAAGTTGATCCTCGGGTTGCTACCTGGTGGTCCAAAGCGACCGAATGCCTAATGACGGCGGAGGACTCGTTTCTGCCCGGTTCGGCCACGAGTCGGCGCGCCCGCGAGTGGGTGGAACTCGTAAATCGGGAAATGGAACGCGCGGTTGGCCGATGGCCGCTGCGAACGCGTCGACTGAATACGCTCATCGACTCTCTCCCCAACCCGCCGACGCTGACCCACGCGGTGACGCGAGGCAGACGCTGATCGGTCACCGCTACTCGATCTGTCGCGACGAATTGTTGGAAGACGATGTCGCTTCGGGGTCGGGAGTGCTTTTGCGGGTCTCAGCGTTGAGCGCGTGGCTGAGGATGACTCCGGCTACCGCAGGTTGCGTCGTACTGCTCTCACGAGCTCGGCAAACAGATCCTTGCGCGCACCGGCGAGCTCAATGTCCGTATCCTCGGTCTCGATCCAAGCATTTGCAATGACCGTCTGTCGGCCCGGCTCCGCAATGACTCTGAGCGCGCGAATCCGAGACCAGGGCACGAACTTCGCGTCCGGATAGCCATCGAATGAGAAGTCATAATCGAGGGCGATCACGCCGCTGGCAACAATCACGCGGATGTGGACGCCGTCCGACTCGTCACCATCGGACATCATGTCGTCGTGCCAGGACGCGTGTCCTTCAATTTTGTCCTCCCCGATGAGCGCGCTAACGCTGCCGAGGGCGGCGAGAAGCATGCGACCGTTGCTGTTGTCGTCCGCTGGGAGTGTGCGAAGGCCGAGGTGCTGGCGCAGTTCATTCGGTGTCATCATGTCGGAACCTTATCGGCCTGGCGAGGCAGGGCTTCATACCGCCAGTTGTGATCCGAAACCGTAGGAGCAGGAAGCGCTGCTCGCGAGGGGTCAATGGCGGCAAACTGACATGACGTCGATTATCGGTGAAGACACTCTCGAGGTTGGTGGTGATGCAATCGCGAGCTCGCCGTGCTGCGACGCGACGAGCTCCGACGGAATGCCGTAACCGCGTTCATCTAGGGTCCACGGTCAGCACGAAGCGGGCATATCCGGTAAGAGCGGGCACGCCCCTGTCGATCGCTTCGACAACGATCTGAATCTTCGAACCGGGGGGAGCGTCGGCGGGAACATCGACGAAGCACACCGACGGGAACACCGTGAGCTGACACGCGGGGCCGCCATCCTGTATCGCGTTCACGACGACGTCGTCGGCGTCCGGGTCGACCACCGTGTACTCGAGCTCGATTCGCTGGCCCGCCGACACCAACCGATCGAGTGTCTCAGCGGACACTCTTGGCGCATGGTTGACTGCGGCGGGGTCCGGGGTGACCGTCCACTGCAGGCGCGCAGCAAGGTCCCGCTGGAACGCAGCGAAGTAGCGGCTCGCATCGCCCGCGTCGACGATCGGTGCCCCGGGAGTCCACGGGACCTGACCCGTGCTATCCCAACGAAAAGGATCCGAGTCGGCCGGCGCTTGCCGCCCGCCCCATCCTCCAAACGTTGGGTCTTCAGCGTTGCGGAGGCCGTTGTCTATATGCATGGCGAAGTTTGACGAGTCGCCTTCCGAGATCCAGGCGCCCTGCGGTCGCAGCGGAGCCCAGATCTTATAACCACGCTCAGCGAGCTCTTCTACCGAAGCGTTGACTGTGCCGAAATAGTCCTCATCGTCGAACCCGGCCGCCATATGCTTGCCGTCACCCCAGACGCGGTACGCCGCACCAATCGGCCCCACCGACGAGACGTGCTCGCGCATCCACTCGGCTGAGAGGTAGTGCTGCGCGTTCTCCGGCACTGTCATCCATGCGAAGTACCCCCACGCCGACGTCGCGACGTCGCGGAACTCCAACTCCGGCCACGTCGGGCGGATGTACGTCGCGAAGGTGTCGTCTTGCTCACCGAAACTGGTGATGACGGTTCTGCCGACGATCAGGGAGTAGATCTCGTCCCAGCGCTCCGTCTGGCGATACTGCTCCTCTATCGACATGAGTGCCCGCGCGATAGTGTTCGTGCCACCCCAGGCCTGCGCGAAGATCTTGCCAGGAGCCGCACTCAGCAGGACATCTCGCACGAGATCGGAGCCGGCGGTGGGCTCCCGGGTATCGCCAACCTCTGAAATGTTGCCTACCGCGATCAGCGCGCGCAGTCGCTCGGGCGCGGGATATCGGGAATCGTGACGCACCAGGTTGTCGTACACCTCGGCGTACGCGTCCACTGCTTCATCGATATGCAGTCGCGCGCCGGGTTCCGGCCAGCGGTGTGCTGCCACTCCGCGGTCGGGGTCGCCCGCGTAGTGGAACTGGCTCGCGGAGTACACCAGGGCTGCGATGTCGATCTCGTTGCTGTAGAGCAAGAGCCGAAGCATCGAATTCAGGTCATCGAGCTCCGGGTCGGTCGTCACGATGATGCGCGCGGGAGGGAGCGCCATGAGTGGTTCCTTCGGATTGAGTGCAGTCAGAGTGAGGGTACGGCCGCTTCAGTTTCGGCCGAGGGTCAAGCCTGCGGCCACCGGGAAGAGCGGATCCGTGGTGTCCGATCCTGCGTCCGGCGCACTGGCGCGGACCGCGTCCATGCTGCGTGGCAGTTCGAAAGGCAGCCGGCCCTCGGCCGGGATCGCGAGCGTCAGGGCATCGAAGAGCGCCCGATCGGAAGCGCCGAAGTCGGCGACCATCGCGGTGACGTGCGGCGTGAACGGGGCGAGGATCGCCGGCCGGCTCAGAGTGACGCAGAGAATGACCGGGGTAACAGCCGCGAGGTCCGCCACCTCGGCGATCACCTCGGGGGCGAAGTCGAGCGAGCCCTGCTCCATCGATGCTTCCAGGAAGAATTGGTCACGGAACTCGAACGGCGCCGAGAGCCGGACGATCGCGAGGTCGGCGTCCTCCGGGCTCGATTCCGTCCACCCCTCCGGGAGGGCCTCCGCGCTCACATTGCGCAAGTGGACCTTGACCGCTGCGGCGAGCGGAAGCACCGGTTCCCCGTTCACGTTGTCATTGGTCAGCACGGTGACCGCGCGCGCCTGGGCGAAGTGCCCGAGTGCGACATGCTTGCGGTCCGGCAGTCCCGCCAGCGGCGGCGCGGAGGGGATCTGCGCATCGGGGAACAGATCAAGGGAGAGTGCCACGACGCGGGCAACGGCGTCGCGGAAGCGGTCGACGTCGACCTCTCCAGTGTCCAACAGGAGTCGGAGCTGATCGGTGTCGTGCTCGCCACCAAGCTGATCGACGCCTGCGTTGAAAAGGCGTGCCATGCGCTGGCCGGAAGAAAGGTGCTCGACGCCCCACGCCCGCGCGGGGAACGGCTTGCCGAACGGGTAGGCGTCGTTGATGAGCCCGAAGTCGCTGAGCACAACGCCTTGGAAACCCATCTCCTCGCGGAGCAGGCCTGTGATGAGCCTCTTGTTGAAGGCGAATCCCACCTCTTCTACGCGCTCACCGGCGAGATCGAGACCGAGGGGCATGCCGTAGTACGGCATGATCGCGGCCGCGCCGGCCTCGATCGCGACGCGGAACGGCTGCAGGTGGTCGGCGAACCGTCCCGCGGGGTACACCTGCTCGCGCCCATACGGGAAGTGCGGGTCTTCACCGTCGAGCTGCGCGCCGCCGCCAGGGAAATGCTTCACCGTCGCCGCCACGCTGGATTCATTCAGCTCGTCGCCCTGAAGCCCGGCGAGGAACGCACGAAGCAGCCGCGAAGTCTTCTCCGGATCGACCCCGAAACTCTGCGCTTGACGCGCCCAGCGCGGCTCCGTCGTGAGATCCACCTGCGGGTGCAAAGCCATCCGGATGCCGATGGCGCGGTAGTCGTCTCTGACGATGCGCGCGAACGCGGCCACGAGGTCGGGATCGTCGATCGCGCCGAGGCCGATGGGTTCCGGCCATTGCGAGACGCCGTCCGCGCGATGTGTCGCACCAAGGTTCTGCAGGAACGAATGTCGCGGGTCCGTGGAGAACGTGATCGGCAGCTTGGTGCCGTGGGATGTCGCGATCTCCTGCAGCCTGGCGATGGTGGCGGCGGTCTCAGCAGGGGACGGCATCGCGCCGAGACAGAGATGACGGATGCCGCGGTCCACGATCAGTTCGCGCGTGGACGGCCCCAGCGGGCTGGGAGCGTCGGGATCGTGGTCTGGCCCGATGAAGACCATCGGGTGGAAGAGAAGACCGACGAGTTCCTCGTCAGCGAAGTCGCGGATGAAGTCGAGGGCCAGATCCTCGCGGGAGGTGGTGCGGGCAGACAGATTCGTCATTCGGTGTCCATGTCGGGGGTGAGGAATGCGTCGCTTTCACGCAGGAGCGCGTACTCGCGGCGTCGCTGCGCTTGCTGGTGAGGATCGGCGACCGGAGCAGCTAGAAGCAGTCGTTGCGTGTACGGGTGTGTGGGTGTGGACGTGACGTGATCACCGTCACCCCACTCCACGATTTCGCCACCGCGCATGACAGCCACCCGATGGCAAAGCACACGCACGACGCTGAGGTCGTGTGAGACAAAGAGGTACGCGACCCCGGTACGTCGCTGCACTTCCAGGAGCAGTTCGAGGATCCGTTCCTGGGTGGTGAGGTCGAGTGCGGAAACCGGCTCATCGCAGACGATGAGGCGTGGTTCCAGGGCCAGTGCGCGAGCGATCGCGACTCGCTGCCGCTGTCCACCGCTGAACTCGCGTGGCAGCCTGCGCGCCGCGTCGGAAGGGAGGTGAACCAGATCGAGCAGTTCGCTCACCCGCCGCATCGCGTCGCCGCGCGACATCCCGCGGGCTCGCAACGGTTCGCTGAGCGTGTCACCGATGGTGAGGGATGGACTCAGGGAGGAGTACGGATCCTGGAAGATGACCTGAAGGTCAGCTGCCAGGGCTCGCCTGCGCGCACGGGATGCGTGCGAGATATCCTCACCGTCGAACACGATGCTCCCACCGGTCACCGGTGCGAGGCCCAGGACCGCTCGGCCGAGCGTCGACTTCCCGGAGCCCGACTCGCCGACCAGTCCGACGGTCTCCCCCGCGCGTACGTCGATGTTGATGCCGTGCAGCACCTCCACCGGAGGGCGGAAGGCACGGCCCTTGTACGCCACACGGAGGTCTCGGACGTCCAGCAAGCTTTCGCGCACGGCCGTTACGTCGTTCATGGCAGCTGCCTTTCGGTTGCGGTGTCCAGGGCCGCGCGAGCAGGAGCCCCATCGAGGACGGCATCGAAAAGAGACCGCGTGTAGGGGTGGCGAGGAGCAGCGAACACGTCTTCCACCCGGCCCGTCTCGACGACGCTGCCTGCGCGCATGACCGACACCCGGTCGGCCAGGTCTGCGACTACGCCGAAGTTGTGGGTGACCAGCAGCATCGCAAGGTTGCTCTCCTGCTGGAGCCGTCGGAGCAGCTCGAGAATCTCTGCTTGGACCGTGACATCGAGCGCGGTGGTTGGCTCGTCCGCGATGATCAGCTCAGGTTCGCAGGAGACGGCCGATGCGATCAGCACACGCTGTGCCATGCCCCCCGAAATCTCGTGCGGGTAGGAGGCGAACACCCGGGCGGGGTTGTTGATGCCCACGTGCTCGAGCAGTTCCAGCGCCCGTTGTTTGGCGTTCTTCCTGGGCAGCCCCAGCGTGATGCGCATCGGTTCGACGAGCTGGTCACCGATGGTGAACGAGGGGTCCAGGTTTGACAGCGGCTCCTGGGGGATGTAGCCGATTCGTCGCCCACGCATCCGGTCGAGTTCTGGTTCCGGGAGTGTGAGCAGGTCGACGCCGGCGTATCGGATGGAGCCGGCAACGGCGCGCCCGCCTGCGGGCAGCAAGCCGAGAACCGTCCACGAGGTCTGCGTCTTCCCGGATCCGGATTCGCCGATCAATGCGTGGATCTCACCGCGGCTCACGGTCAGCGAGATGTCGTCGACAACTGTCTTCCAGCCGCCCGGGATGCCGTATGCCACCGACAGCTGATCCACAACAAGCAGCGGGTCCACGGCCGGTGTTCCGCCATGGTCGACAGGCGGGTCGGGTCGGGTCGTCGGGGCGGTCCACGCCACCCGCGGACGGCTGCTGTCCCCCGTCAACTCGAGTTCGTCGCGGAGCGCGTTGCCCAGGAGGGACAGCGCAACACAGGTAAGGCCGATGACGAGGGTGGGCCAGAGCATGAGCGTTGGCTGGCGACTGATGTTGTAGAAGCCGTCGCTGAGCATCCCTCCCCAGGTGGGAACGGAGGGGTCCCCGACACCAAGGAAGTCAAGGCTCGCCTGGATCGCGATACCGACAGCGAACAGGCCCGAGATCAGCAGGATGACCGGCGCCCGCACGGCCGTGAGGACATGCCGCCCGATGATCCGCATGTCGCTGAGCCCGGCGACTCGGGCTGCGTCGATGTACAGCTCTTCCCGCACACCGCGCACAGAGTTGTAGACGATGCGGTGAAACGACGGGGCCAGGATGACGCCGAAGATGGCCATGATCCACCAGATGGACGGCCCAACGACCGACCGGGCGGCGAGGAGCACCACGATGCCCGGCAGCGACATGATCGTCCCCGCGAGCCAGCTGGATGTGGTGTCGAACCATCCGCCGCGGTAGCCCGCGATAAGACCGGTCGTGATGCCGACAACTGCCGCGACAAGAAGCGCGACCGCCGCGGCAGCGAGGCTCGTCGACGTCGCGACGACCAGCCGCGACAGGACATCTCGCCCTGCACTGTCGGCGCCCAGCCAGTGCTCCGCGCTCGGCGGCGCGAGCACGTCGCTGATTGTGGTCTCATCCGCCGGATACGGGGTGATGAAGGGGCCGACGACGGCTACGAGCAGAAGCAGCACGAGGTACGCCAGGGAGATTGCCCCGAGCGGGTTACGGAGCAGCCGACGCACCAGAGAGGTGCGCGGCGGCGGGACAGGAATCGAGGTCGTCATGACACGCGCACTTTCGGGTTCAGCCAACCCTGAAGAAGGTCGACGACGAGGTTCACCACGAGCACGAGGACCGCGGTAGTGACGAGGATTCCCATGACCAACGGGATGTCACCAACGACGGTGGCGGTTACCGCCGTCTGCCCGAGTCCGGGCAGGGAGAAGACCTGCTCCACAACCACCGCACCACCAAAGAGCACCACGAACTGGAGCCCGAGGACGCTCAGGGCAGGCCCAGCGGCGTTACGGAGAGCATGGCGGTAGAAGACACGCTTGCGTGGCAGTCCATGCGCACGGAGGGTGCGGACATAGTCCATGCGCAACGCGTCCACCATGGAACCGCGGATCTGCTGGGCGATGGAGGCAATGGCGCCGATCGACAGGGCGATCACGGGGAGGGTGATGGTGGCGAGCCAACCGTCGATGGAGTCTTCGATCCGGACATAGCCGGTCGCCGGCAGCCAGCGGAGCCAGATGCCGAAGATCAGCGCGAGGATGAGGGCGACCAAGAATCCGGGAATCGCGGATCCGATGATCGAGGTCGTCTGGATAGCGCGGTCGGTGGCCCCTCGGCGAGAGGCGGCGAGGACGCCCAGCAGGACACCGACGACCCCGGTGATGAGGACAGCGCCGATGGTGAGGGACAGCGTCACGGGGAGCCGTGTTCCGATCGCGGCGATCACGGGCTGTCCGGAGAACCAGGAGCGGCCGAGGTCGCCGGTGAGGGCGCCGCCGACCCAGTCGACGAACTGAGTTGTCACGGGGCGGTCGAGCCCGAGCTCCTCGGCCTTTCGCGCGACAATCTCAGGGCTGGCCAGGTCGCCAACGATCTGTCGCGCGATGTCGGTGCTGTTGGCGTACAGCATGAAGAACCCGACGACACAGATGGTCACGACGGTGAGAACACCCGCAGCGAGGCGGCGGAAGATGAATGACAGCACGGTGTGCGCGCCGGTCCGCGCGAGCGCGGACCGGCGCGTTCCTTCCTTAGTTGGCGGGCCGGACGTTCCAGAGGTACGGAACGGCGTTACCCACCTGGACCGTCACCTCGGTGTCCGCATTTGAGAGGTACACCGAGGAAGGCCGGTGCGTCGGCGCGAACCACGCCTGCTCGACGATGTATTCGTTCAGCTCGCGTGCCGCTTCGTCCGCCTCGGCGCCTTCGCCCGTGCGGATGATCGCTGCCAGTTCCTCGACGGTGGGGTCCTCCGTGTGAAGCGGGTTCCACGTTGAGTCGGGAAGGAGCAGGAACTGCACGGTCTGCCACACGGTCGGGTCGGTCTGGAGCAGGAACGGCGCTGCAGCCCAGGAGCCCGACAGCATGCGGCCGAACAGGTCATCGCCGGTCTCCTCCCATTCCACGTTGAATCCGCCGGCGGCCAGGAGCTCCTTGTTGATGGCGAAGTTCGACTCCGGCACGAAGTTGTTACTTGGCATCACGACGGTGACGCCATCCGGGTACCCGGCCTCTGCCAGCAGCTCTTTCGAGCGCTCCGGGTCGTACGGGTAGCGGTCATCGAGAGCTTCGTCGTACGCGGGCGTGTCCGGCGAGAAGACCTGAGTCGTCGGCGTGCCCATGCCCCCGTCGAACGCGTCGATCGCCCCCTGACGGTCGAGCGTGTAGTTGAACGCTTGGCGGACACGCACGTCAGCGAAAGCCGGGTTCACGGCGCCCGTGCGGTCGAAGAGCAGGAACCCGGCCCAGTTCAACTCGAACTCGTGCACGGTGTATCCGGCCGCCTCGGCCTCCGCACCCTGGGTGGGGTTGGTGGTGTTGGTGACATCGACCTGACCGCCCTTGACCGCGTTCATCAGCGCGGTGGGGTCACCGTAGTACGTCATCTCGATGGAGTCATAGTGACGAGTCTCAGGGTCCCAGTAGTCCGGGTTCGCGTCGAACACGTAACTTGAGCCGACGACAGACGCGTCCTCGTCCAGGGTGTACGGGCCGCTGCCAATGGGGGTGGTCTGGGCATCAGCCGAGTCCAGCATCGCCGGAGAACCGACCAGACCGGCGTTCTGCGTGAGATACACCGGAAGCGCCGGGTCAGGTGCTGCGAGCGTGACCACGAGCGTGGTGTCGTCCGGCGCCTCAGCCGAAGTCATCTCAGCCAGGAACGACGCGTTCTCGCTTGTGCCGTCACGGAAACGTTCGAGGTAGTCGGCGGCGACCTGTGCGGTGAGTTTCTCATCGTCGCTGAAGGTCACGTCGTCACGGAGGGTCAGCGTGAGGACCGTGCGGGTCGCATCCCACTCCCAGTCGGTCGCCAGGCCGTCCGTGACGGTGCCGTCGGGTTCCGCGCGGAGGATCGTGTCATAGACCGCCTGCAGGTAGGGCGACTGGTTTGCCCACGACGCCTCCCACGGCGCGAACGAGGTGACGGGCGCGAGCACACCCATCCGGAGCACCGACGACGTGTCGTCCTCGCCGACTGCCCCCCCCGGAACAGGCCGTCAGCGCGAGTACTGCGGCGGTGGATATGGCGAGGGCGCCAAGTCGAATGGACTGCTGTGTGCGGTGCGGCATTGCACGCCTTCCCAGAAGGTACGATCCCGCCTGCGGTGGCGGCTCACTCACGCTAACAACAAATTTCTTAGAAGGCAAAGAATTTCATTCTCAGGGCTCCGCTGATAGGTTCGGCGAATGGCTGGGCGCACCGGACCTCGTGGCGAATATGCGAAGACGCAACGCCGGCGGGAGGAGATCCTGGCGGCGGCGTTCAGCGTGTTCGGCTCCGGCGGATTCCTGAACAGCACAATGAGTGAGATTGCCAAACAGGCTGGCATCACCATGCCGGGACTCACTTATTACTTCCCCACGAAAGCGGGCTTGCTCGCGGCCGTGCTTGATGAGCGCGACCTCGACGCCGTCAGCCATCTCGAGGGCCGCCGCGGGGTGGAGTTGATGCGCGGACTTGTCGAAGTGGCGGCGAGAGATGAGTCGGACGACAGGCTCACCCAGCTGTTCACCGTGCTGTCCGCGGAGGCAACGACGCAAGACCATCCCGCGCATGAGTACTTCACGGTCCGCTATCGGTTGATATTGGACTCAGTCCGCCGCGCCCTCGAAGACGCTAAGGAGGACGGCGCCCTGGACGAGGGTGTCAACCCAGTGATCGCAGCATCCATGTACGCAGCGGTGTCCGACGGGTTTCCACTGCAGCGCCTGTACGATGTCGCACCGGTCTCGCAGGCAACGATGATCACGTCGTTCTTCAGCCAGCTGCTGACCCCCCTAGGTCGCCTACAGCTCGTTGGCGGGCCCGCGGACGCGTAGACCGCCCCCACTTATCCGGTCTATTTGTCGGCGACAGAAATCCGCCTGGCAATCCGGTGCGGAATAGAACCAGAGGTCCAGATCGCCAGATCGAACAGGCGATTCTCGAAGGCCGGGATGGAAAATCCTTGGATCAGAACGCCGTCGATCTTGTGCGCATGTAGCGGCCCGTCTAGGACGGATCCGACAGTGGCAACACGAGCCACGTCAGAAAGACTTGCAGTCCGATCAATCGGACAGATTCGAATGAGCGGCATGCGCGACGGCAACTAACACGGTCGCGCTCGTGCCGTGAGCGATCGCTCCTGGCGCAAGTGCGCCCCCAATAGTGAACGAAGGGGGAGGTCTCTAGAGCTGGGCGGCGAGGATGCGTTGCGTGACTACTACGTTCGTTCCCAGGCGGTTCATCTCAAGGGCGAGGTCATCGGTTGCAGTCGACAGGGCGTCGTCGCTGACGGGACCGAGGGCGTCGAGGATGAAGAGGGCGGAGGTGGTTCCGTCTGTGAGACGAGTGCGTCGCCCTTGCCGCCAGTTCCAGCGCCGACACGTCACTCCGTGATCATCGCCCCACACGACTTCGCCGGGTTCAGGGTTTTCTTCGACGGCCTCACCGCCAGCAGTGGTGTCGAACGTTTCGGTTCCGGCCGCTCGGAACAGCTTCGGGCTCCTTCGTACGCGTCGAGGTTTTCGCCGCCGAGGGGGATCTGGTGGAGGACCGAGATGGCGTTATAGACGTCGGTGAGGCGATTCACTCGCGGCAGTCCGGTCTCTGCTCTCCGGGTGAGCGCTTCGAGGCTGTTGCGTGTGCGCTGTGGCTTCGCGCCGAAGGCCCGGTATGCCTCACGCCACGCAGCAATATGAGGAAGCTCTTCCACCGGAGACCCTGCGATCGCCGCTCTCGCAGAACATTCGGCCTTCACGAGCAGGGCTTCGCTGACCGCATCAGATTCGCCAGGTTGAAGACCTGACACGGCGAGCAAAACGGCTCGGTAGTCAGGGCGCAGGTCGAACACGGCCGGGTCGACGCTCGCGTTATCGAGAAGAGCTTCGAGGGCGGCTGCTGCGTCAGACATTGCGGCCTCGCCGGTCGTCGTTGGCTCCGACACCGGGCTCATACACGGTCAGCGTAAACACGGCGCTGTGAGCTCCCTCGTTGTTATACGAATGGGCGATGTCCCCGGGGAACGTGATCGCATCACCCGCGGTCAGGTGGAACTCGTCCTCGTGGACTGTGAGGCTCATTGCCCCATGATGGACGTGGAGCAACTCACGAGTACCTGCTTGGTGCGCGGCGCTGCTGTGCCGCTCTCCTGGTCGCAGTTCCCACTCCCACAACTCGACCACATCCGGCGGCTGAGTGCCGACGAGCAGCACACCGCGACCGCCTCGCTCACCTGACCAGAGCTGAGCCGCTTCGCCCGCTTTGGTGATTTTCACCAACCGGGACGTGGGCGGATCCACAAGTGCGGGAAGGCCGATCCCAAGAGCGTCGCTGAGGGCCAGGAGCGTCCCGATGCTGGGGTTCGCCTCGCCCTTTTCCACGTTGATCACCTGACGCCGGCTGACACCAGCCTCGTCGGCTAGCCGGTCCAGGGTCCACCCCCGCGCCTGGCGCCCACTGCGGACTCGTAGCCCGATGGTCACGGCGAGAGGCACCGTCTCCATGCTCATTAGTGCATCGTACTGCACTTGTAGTGCACCATAGTGAGATGAATGTTTCCCCTGAGCAGCAGGGGCTCGTGCCGAACAAATCACTGCCACTACCGATCCAGGGGCTCGACGACGCGCAGCGTGCCCAGGTTGCGGCGGTTCTTGATGGACTCGCCCTTGACCGCTGAGCACTTCCCCTCACCTGGACCTCCGTCCAACGGTGGAAGGTGGGCGCTCACACGCTACGTGATCGCAGCGACTCTGGTGCGCTCTGCGGATGGCGGCGCAGTCGTCGCGATCGTCCTCCTTGCGACCGCATCTGGGCTCCCAGGGTGGGTGTCCGGGCTGCCCGGTGCCGCGATCACAGCTCCGCACCTGCTCGGCCCCTTCATCGCCCGACGCCTCGACACCGCAGCCGATGGCCGGAAGGTGATCGCCTTCGCCGCCCTCATGCACGGCATTCTCCTCGCCGCCGCCGCGCTGCTGCTACCCATCAGCTGGGCCGCCCGCACTCTTGCTGATCTTCTCCGGACTGTTCGGCCCCATGCTCACCGGAGGCGTCAGTAGCCGCCTCCCGTCCATCGCCGGACCATCCCAGACAGCGCAACGGCGCGCGCAAAGCTGGGACGTTGCCAGCTACGGACTCAGCGGTACCCTTGGGCCCGCTGCCGTCGCCACCGTTGCCGCGACCCTCAGCCCTCTTGTCGCGACCCTCCTCCTCGCAGCAGCAGCCGTGCTCGGCGCAGGCGGCGTCCTGCTCCTTCCCTCCCAGACACCACCGACGAACACCGATGACGTGCCCTCCCCCGCGAGGACGCTGGTACTGATCGGCCGGATCGGTGCGCTTCGCCGCACGCTGCTGCTCACCGTCATCGTCGCATTCTCCGTCGCTGTCCTCCCCATTCACGCGGTCGCCGTTGCCCCCGCGCTGGGGGACCCCGCTCTCGCGGGCGCTCTAGTCGCGGGGTAAGGCGTCGGCAACCTCGCTGGATCTGCACTGCTCATGATCCGCCCCCTACGAGGTGGCGCGGACAAACTCACCGCTGCCCTCGCCGTCGTGGTCGCAGCAACCCTCGGGCTCGTACTGGTGACACCGAACCTGCCGGTGGCGATCGTCACCTTCACAATCGCGGGTATCGCTAACGCGACGTTCTTCGCCGCAACCCTCGCCGCTCGAAGCGAGTACGCCCCCCAACCGCCCGCGGCCAAGTATTCATCTGGGTCGGAGCTCTAAAAATCGCCGCAGGCTCCGCCGGCACAGCAACCGCCGGAGCACTCATCGCCGGCGCCCCCTGGCTCCCCGTCACGGCCGCGGCCACCACAACTCTCATCGCCGCGCTCACCTGCGCGATCGCCCGAACCAAGAAGGAGCGCACCTGAGGTAGGGACACCCGCCAACCCCTGCAGCTTCCTATAGACCCCTCGGCGGCAGCCACGATCCACCGAAAACGCCCACCGAAACCCGGTTAGGATCCACGTTTTCGGCGCGCACTAACGAGCCTTCATCGCGAAGAGCCCGAAAACGATCGTTTCCGGCAGGCGCTTGGTCAAGATCCTGCCCCGCAGGGGCCGAGGATGTGCGCTCCGCGATCGCACGCAACCATGCCCCAAACGGGCGATG
>JAAIGF010242130.1_pt1 | contig 22654 bp, 39 predicted proteins | sample 6487441 | NCBI WGS metagenome assembly JAAIGF01 (sample SAMN13974129, study PRJNA590717) | phyllosphere metagenome | biome: pepper field; feature: multiple bacterial spot infested pepper fields; material: pepper leaves; isolation source: leaves from pepper fields | host: Capsicum annuum ... | reverse complement strand
GCGCGAGTTCGCTGAACACGTCGCAGGCTCGCTCACCAAGGGCATGCGGGTCGTCGCGACCGGCCGCCTGAAGCAGCGCTCCTACCAGGACCGCGAAGGCAACAACCGCACGGCGATCGAGCTGGAGGTCGACGAGATCGGGCCGAGCCTGCGTTACGCGACGGCTCAGGTCACCCGGGCGGCATCGAACAACGCCGGCGGGAACTACAGCCAGCAGCAGACCGCTCAGCCCGTGCAGGACGACCAGTGGGCAGGGGGTGGCAACTATGGAGACGACACGATGCCGTTTTAGTCCCAGATCAGAACCGATTTCCGGTACAATGAAAGCAGCCCCGAAGAGCGCGCCAACGCTCATCCGGGGCCTAACCCGCCAGATCGATCTCACCGATTGGAGGGCTGCGATGGATACTACCCGTCAGCAGTCCGGGGGCTTTAGATCCCCCGACCGTTGGAACTCCGTCCCCGTACCCGAGCGTGTCGCGCAGAGGGCGTACGAGCGCGTCGATGTTGACGAGAACGGCTGCTGGATCAGCCGCTACTCGGTCGCATCGCACGGCTACGCCCAGATCGGGTGGCAGGACACGAAGGTGCACATGAACTCCGCGCGGGTCGAGCGCATGGTCGTGAGCAAGAGCGGTAAGCCGCGCGTCGGCTCGATCTGCGGGCTGTGCCGCCCGATCTACCTGGCCCGGAACAACTGGCGAACCCGACACCCCGGTGAGCCGATGCCCGAGCACTTGCTGCTCGCAACCGAGAAGGAGGTTCAGCGATGACCGGGCAGGAAGCACGGGAGCGGCCGTGGCACACCGTCCACGGTGACGAGATCGTCCGCATGCTCCACGAAGTCGCGGAGGGGGCCGACCCGGACGTCGTCTACGTCGAGTTCTACGCCAATACCGAGACACGAGAGGACTACTCATGACCACGCAGAGAGTGATCACGGACGACATGGTCGGCAGGGCTGTGCACGTGATGCTTCACGAAGGCCTCGACGGACGTTCTTGGCCGGAGTATGCGCGAGCCGTCCTCGAAGCCGCTATCGCTGCACCCGAAACGCTCCCTGCCAGGGAAGAGCAGACGGTCCTTGCAATCACCCAGGAGATGGTCACCCGCGGGGCGGACGCTTTGTTTGACCTTCTGCGGGCTGAGGTGCCGGGGTTCACTCCCACATTGGGGCAGAGGTTGGGTGCCATCGCGGACGCGGACAGGGTACTTCGAGCCGCTCTCCGTGTACCTGTAGGAGAGGGGAACAACGTGGCTGAGGAAACACGAGACGACGGGCAAATCTACGTGCGCCGAGGCGGCGTCTACCTGCTTGACCAGCACGCGTGCGTGATGATCGACAGCGCCGGGAACTTCGTAGCTAAGACACGCCGTGAACCGCGCGCCATGGCCGCGATGCTTCGACTGATCGCCGCGGACATCGAGGAGGGCACCCCGAGGCTCGCTCGGGAGTGGGAAGGCGAGTGGCCCGCGGCTCGAAACCCCGAAGCGCGGCATAACAACGCGGGTCACCCGCTCGGCACCGTTCTCCCTCCCGAGTGGGCGCCCATCGGTGACGAGCAACCCCGCGCTGGCATTTCACTCGAAGCGCTCGAAGACGCTGCAGAGAAGTGGGCGACCGGCGACCCCGAAGGGAAGAAGCTCTCATGACGCACGACACAGCACGTAGGCAATTGGAGGACTCAGTCTGGGCGATCGAGATTCCCCATAGCCCGTACGCCGACCGCACGCGCGAACTGATCGTCGAAGCACTTCATGCCGCTGGCTACCGGAAGCACCCGGAACCCGAGATCACCGAAGAGATGGTCGAGAGGGCCGCGCAGGCGCTATTCGAGCGAGCAGGCGCATCCGCTTGGCGAGCCGGGTGGGATCTGGTGCCCGAGGCTACGCGCGCGATGTACCGCGACGACGCGCGCGACGCCCTCGTTGCCGCTCTCCGGGTGCCTGCCGGAGAGGGGGAGCAGTGAGCGCCGAACGTATCTGCATCCGCAACTGCACGCAGAGAGACGTGCACTACGCGACCTGCACCACCAGCGGACCCGAATGGGCGGACCGTGACGACCGGTGCCGTGGGTGCGCCCCCAGGGTGTGCCGTGACGGGTCTCTCATCTGTGACCGCTGCTTTGGGATCATGTCCCGGCTCCTCGCGGACACCCCGGATCTCCTCGGCCGGCTCCGATCCCTCGCAGACCCCCTCAAAGCGAACCCGACCGACAACGTCCGGACGGGGTCGCGGGGCATCCTCGAAGCGCAACCCCCGGTCCCGGTGGACTTGTTGGACGCGATCGACGCGGTTACGACGGTGTACGGGTTCTACCGGTCCTGGGGGTCCGACCTCACCGCCCTCGCGAACAACGTGGAGGACATCACGTACCTCGCGAGCATGGTCCTCGACCGTCACCCCGCGGTGGATGGGGTCCGGTGGGTGTGGTCGGTTCAGGATGCGGTGGACCAGTGGGGTGTCGAACGCCGCACCACCGGAGACACCCCGTGGACCGATGACGAGGACTCAGAGGAGGTCGTCGGGTACACCCACGAATGGCAGGGCCGGGACCGGGTGCTGTCCCGAATCGACACCGCGAAAGCGTTGCAGATCTCGGAGTCGACGATGTGGCGGATGGAACGCGCCGGGTTCATCGAACCGCGCCGGGCATTCCAGGAAGGTCGCCCGCGCGTGCGGTTCGTCCTCTCCGAAGCCGCCGCCGGCCTCAAGGCGTACCGGGCGGCGGAGGTCGCACCGTGACCGACCCGCGCATCCTCGAACAGTCCATCCACCGCCTCCGCATCTGGACCGAGGAGGACTACCACCGGGAAGGCCGCGACTGGTTACACCTCCGCGACCTCAACACCGTCCTCGAAGCAGCAGAACAACACCTCAAGGAGAAGACGCCATGACACACCCAGACCGTCGCCGGCGCGGGCGGGAGATCCGCAAGGAGCGACGCCGCAACCGTGATCTCGTCGCAAGTTGGGCAGCGCTTGGTGCAGCCGCTGAACGAGCGACCCGCGCCTTCCGACGCTTCGGTGAAGTGGTCAAGGGGGTTCAGCGATGACCGGACAGGAAGAACGAGACGAGCGACCGCTGACGCCGTGCGGCAACATCGTCTGCACCGGATGCCGCGTGTGTGGGTGCCCAGCACTCGGCATCGCCCCGCAGGGAGCACGAGACGACGAACGCAAGGCGCTGGCGCGGGCTCTGCGTGGCGAGACCGGAACCGGCGGTATGCCGTGGTCGATGGTATCGGCGGTGTACCTCGCGAGCGCTGATCGCGCCCTCGCGTGGATGCACGCCGCTGGCTACCGGAAACACCCGGAACCCGAGATCACCGACGCCGCGGTTGAGCAACGAGCGAAGGACATGGCCTCCGCGAGCGGTTGGTGGTGGCCGACCCTTGGCGAGACTGGCCGGCTCGGGCGTGATGGCTGGCGCGAGAGGGCACGCGCGGAGCTGGTGCGAGGTGGTCAGGCATGAGCGATATCCCGCTGACCTACTCGGACGTCCAATGCGGGCAGTGCTTCGAGTACTTCCGGTTCGATGGTGACCTCATCGACCACAGGGAGCAGATCCACGGCACGACTGCACCGTTCGCTAGCCGTGTGCTTGTCGGAGAGGGGGAGCAGCCCGAGTGACACGCGTGTGATTCGTTGCTCGCCTGTGACACCCCAACCTGGTACGCTTTGCGTAGCGAAGAACTATGACAGGCCCCAGACCATACGGTTTGGGGCCTTCGTCATGGATACCGCTTGGTGAGTTGGTGTGCTCCACTTGCCACCCCGCCGCCGCCACGATTCCACCAACCCCATGCGGATGATCGTCTGCGCAGAGCGGCGGGGCCACGGGATGCTGCAGCGGGTCTGCGGCGCGCGCTGTAAACGCGTAGCCTCCGGGTTCGAATCCTGGGTGTCCCACAATGCGAGCCTGCGGGAATCCCGCGGGGAAGTCGGCCGACCTCGCAGAAGTCCTGAGGTGAGCGGGGCGATTCCCCGTGAGTGGCTAAGCGATGAGTACGACAGCCTCAGGCAAGAATCGCGCTTATCAACCCTCGGGCATAAGCGGAACGGTTGTACGACGGCAGGGCGTCCGGGCGAACCATCCCCCGGACGCCCGCCCCCACCACGAGCAACGGAGCCGTGATGCTAGGGATGACCTGGTCCGCAACCCTCAACGGCGCACTCGACCACATCAGCACCCAATCCACGTGCATGGCCAACGCCCTCGACGACATCACCACGTTCCTCCTCGAACACCCCGAGTACGAAACCGACCCGCACCTCACCACCGCACGGATCGCACTCCTGTGAGATACACGTTCGGGATCCTCACCGGCCTCACCACCGCCGGCATCCTCCACGCGTTCACCCACACACGCACGTACGGCCGCATCGTCCGGTGGATCTGGACCGCCGACGTACGCCACACGGACCCACACCTGTATAGGAAGGCACGCTGACCATGCCCACCTGCGAACACTGTGATCGCGAGTGGAACAACCAAGCCAGCGCCACCACCTGCTGCACCGAGGAGGACGAACGATGACGTCACCCACCCCGCGCTACCAGGTGTACCGAGACGGCAAACCCGTCGACGGGTTCCCCTCCAACCCCGACCGCACCCATGCGGAACGCGACCGCGACAGCATGAAGGACGCCGACCGCGACCTCAACCGCGGCAAGCACCGGTACTCGATCCGCAAGGTAACCACCTGATGGCCGACCCGAACCGGGCTGGGGGCTTCCCCCACGCGACGTACAAGGTCAGCACGAGCACCGGCACCCGCGAGCTCACCGGATGGATTCGAGTCGACGAGTTCGGCTACTGGATCCTCAACGACACAGACCTGGTCCTGCATGTGGCGCACGGTTCCCTGCTCAGCATCGAACCCACCACACCCGCAGTCAGCTCGACTGCCGAGGCCGCACGCGACAAGCTCCGCACACAAGCAGGACGCTAAGGGGAACACGGCATGGTCGCATCACGCACCGGCCTCACCCCACACCTCAACTTCCGTCGAAGAGTACTAACAAGAGACCGCAAAGCCGGGGTCACCCACTGCCCCGAATGCAACGTCCAACTCGACTACGACAACAGCCGGCAACCCCACAGCGCCGAACCCGACCACATCACCCCCATCGCATACGGCGGAACCAACGACCCCAGCAACGGCCGCACCATCTGCCGACGGTGCAACCAGTCACTCGGAGCCAAACGCGACCCGCAGACACGGACCCGCGAACCACTCCGACCCTCAAACGGATGGTGACCGGGCACCCCACCCCCCACCCCCACACCCAGCTCGCTCCCAGTGCATTGCGACTTTCACACACAGAGAGTGGTGGCACGCGATGACCTCTGCTGAGCGGTTCCGAGAGCACATGGCGGGGGCTTCTGAGGCGGATCCTGCTGTGGCTGCTCTGGTTGAAGAAGCGGCTCGGATCATGGATCGGCTTGACCAGATCGACGGAATCGTGACGGGCAAGTCGGAGTGGATCGAGCTCATGCATTTCCGGGTGAGCCCGCAGAGCGAGACCGTGACCGTGACGATCGACGGTGTTCTCGCGGAGGCGCGTCAGCAGGCGGCGGCGTTGAAGTCTCTGCTGCAGCAACTGGGGCTGGGCAAGGCCGACTTGGCAGCGAAGGAGAAGGTCGTTGACCCGCTCGACCAAATCGCGGCCCGTCGCGCTGCTCGGGGAGGCTCCACCGCGCGTCCTCGTCGAACCGGCGCGGGCTCGAGCTAACTCGTGGGAGGACGTCGCTGACCTGTCGGCTCGCGCCGGCGTGGTGCTCGATGGGTGGCAGGAGACGATCCTCGAGGCGTCGCTTGGTGAGCGCGGTGATGGCCTGTGGGCTGCGAAGCGTGTCGGGGTCAGTGTTCCGCGCCAGAACGGCAAGTCGCAGCTCATGGTGGCGAGGATCCTCGCCGGTGTGCTGCTGTTCGAGGAGCGCAAGATCGTGGTCTCCGCCCACCAAGCGGACACCGCCCGGGAGTCGTTCAACAAGCTGATCGAGATCCTCGAGGCTGACGGCAACGGCTGGCTCATGGACCGGGTGCGCCCGAACGGGATCATGAACGCGATCAACCGTGAGGCTGTCCGGTTCCGGAATGGTGCGACGGTGCAGTTCAAGGCGCGTACGGGTGCCGGCGGTCGCGGGTTCTCCTCCGATTGCCTGATGCTCGATGAGGCGCAGCGGCTGAAGCGGTCCGCGTGGGTGTCGATCAACTCGACGATGTCGGCCATGCCGAACCCGCAGGTCTGGCTTCTGGGTACTCCTCCCACCCCGGAGGACGAAGGTGAAGTCTTCGGGTCTGTCCGCGACGCTGCGGTCAAGGGCGCGTCGGATGGGTCTGCGTGGGCCGAGTGGGGTGCTGATCCGGGCTCTGACGAGTACCGCGAGGCGTACGAAGATCTGACTGCTCGGACGTGGTCTCCGGCTGTCGAGTACGTCTGCTGGTCAGCGAACCCGGCCTGGAATCAGCGCATCAACCAGGAGGTCGTGCAGGGCGAGCTCGAGACGTACTCGCCTGACGAGTTCGGTCTCGACCGGCTGGGCATCTGGGCGTCTGACAACGGGGCGCGCCGTGACATTAGCCCGAAGGCGTGGGAAGACACGGCCGTCGATGCGAAGCCGGATGGTGGCGCGCCCGGGTATGCGGTTGCGTTCTCGTCGGATGGTATGCGCTTGTCGCTTGCTGGCGGCGTTCCTATCGAGGACGGCGCGCACGTCGAACTGCTGGACCGGAGCGATGACGGTGAGCGCGGCCTCGGTCCTCTCGCGGACTGGTTCGCGGAGAAGGATTCGTCTGGGCGTTCCCGGTGGCGGAAGGCTTCACAGATTGTGCTTTCTGGGCAGGCTGGGGCCCTCACGTTGAAGCAGCTCTTGCTGGACCGGAAGGTGTCGGAGCGGCGCATCACTGTCGTCAGTACGGGCCAGTACCTGCAGGCGTGCGGCATGTTTGACGACGCGGCGAAGGCGCGGACGGTGACCCACCTTCGGGAGGGTCAGGCGGCTCTTGATGAGTCGATCGCGGTGGCGGTGAAGGACCGTCGCGGCGGCTGGACGGCATCCACGCCCACTGGTGATGAAGTTCCTACTGAGGCCGTGAGCCTCGCCTATTGGGCCGCTCGGACGGCCAAGAAACCCCGCGAGGGCGAACGGAAGTCGGTGATCATGTGATTCTCGAGACCTCCGTTAGCTCCGTGCTCTCTCAGGACGACGCAAACCTGTTCGTCCGGCTCGTGAACGTATGGAATGGTCGGCTGCAGTCGAACCTGACCCGGTCCGTCTACTACGACGGCGAGGCAGCGCTGAAGGATTTCGGCATCTCGCTGCCACCCCAAATGCGGAACGTGTCCGCGGCGCTGGGTTGGGTCGGCAAGGGCGTGCGCGCTGTCACCGACCGCTCGCGGTTCGAAGGCGTCGTGTCGGCAGACGGCTCGGTCGACCCGTTCGACATGAGCGTGATCATCTCGGAGAACAAGTTCAAGGCGCAGTACGCGCAGGCGAAGGTCTCCTCGGCTGTTCATGGGTGCTCGTTCCTGACGGTGACGCTCGATGCGGCGGGCCGGCCGCTGATCCGCCCGGTCGCGGCTGATGCCGGCGCAGCGCTCTGGGACCGCACGTCGATGTCGTTGAGCGCGTTTCTGCAGGTCGCGGAGACCGACGAGACGAATCAACCCGTGGTGCTGGTCCTGTACACGCCCGAGAAAGCTGTGACGATCCGCAAGTCGGGCGGTCGACCAGTCGTCGAGTCTGTGGTTCGCAACCCGATTGGACGCGTTACCGCTGTTCCACTGCCGTACGCGCCGGAGCTGAGCCGCCCCCTGGGGCACTCTCGCATCTCGCGGGCTGCGATGTATTACTCGGACGCGGCGCTCCGGTCGATCGTCCGCTCGGAAGTGTCGTCGGAGTTCTATTCGGCGCCAGAGTATTGGCTGTTCGGTGCGGAGGTTTCGTCGTTCGTGGGGAATGACCGGTGGACAGCGGTCATGGGCCGCATCAAGGCTTTGGACACAGAGTCAGATGCCCCGGAGGACAAACCGACTTTGCACCGGTTCAATGGGGCGTCCCCGCAGCCACACACGGATCAGCTGCGCATGTGGGCGAATCTCTTCGCCGACGACCAAGACCTTGATGTCAAGTTCGCTGACTCTTCGAATCCATCGAGTGCGGACGCGATCTTTGCGGCCAAGGAGACGTTGATTGCTACCACTCGGGACGCGAACGAGGTGTGGGATGGCGAGGCCGCTGAAGCGCTCCGCATGGCTGTGATGCTGCGGGATGGCATGAGCGAACCTTCGGACGAGCTTCGGCGCATCACTATGCGCTCGACCCCGCCTGAGATCGTCTCCCCGTCTGCGCGCGCCGATTCCTTCTCGAAGCTGGCTGCAGCCATCCCTGGTTTTGGTGAGTCCGAGGTCGGGATGGAGTTCGCTGGGTTGCCCCGCGAGCAGATCGTTCGGTTCCAGGCGGAACGCGAGCGATCCGGTGCTGATAGCCGGCTGCGGGCGCTTGTTGATGCGGCTAAAGGACTTCGGACGGTGAGCAATGGCGACAGCGGCGCAGGTTCGGGAGTACCGGGAGGCGACGCAGTCGCTAGTGCTCCTGGCGCAGCGTGATCTGACGGAGTTCTGGTCGTCGCTGAACACTCAGGGCGACCCGTACCGCGTGAAAGCCGCTCTGCTCGAGTTCTTCCCCGACCTCCTCTCGACGTACGGCGATGTGGCGGCTCTGCTTGGGGCGGATTGGTATGACGCTCTGAGGGATGTCCCGCCGTCGGCAGCGTCGTTTCGTGCGGTGATGGCCCGGCCAGTTGAAGCTCAGCAGGCGGAGGGCGCAGCGCGGTACGCGCTGGGCCCTCTGTTCGCCGATGAGCCAGACCCTGCGGCGGTCTTGGCGCGTCTGACTGGTTCGACCCAGCGCCTCGTGCTGAAACCTGGGCGGGACACGTTCTTCGAGTCGGGAGCAGCTGACCCAGTACCACGCGCCTACGCTCGCGTGCCATCCGGCCCGACGACATGTAGATGGTGCGTGATGCTCGCATCTCGTGGATTCGTCTACTACTCCGCGGAGTCTGCGGGGCAAGGCAATGAGTGGCACGACGACTGCAACTGTGTGCCTGTTTCCGGGCTGAGCCGGGACGACCTCCCCGAGGACTACGACCTCGACTATTTCATCGAGCTTTACCAGGACGGTTCCGGCATGGGCCGGGACCGTCCGAACAATTGACTTCCCACGGCGCACGCTGTGGGCCATGCCCGCCTTCCGGTGGGCGATCAACCGCCCCGCACGGGGCACTGACATCCATCGGAGGGCCGCATGGCTGACGACAACACCCCGCACGGGGAAACCAGCGAAGAGACGCAGCAGGGCATCGAGCATCAGGAGACCGACTGGAAGGCGGAAGCCCGAAAGTGGGAGTCCCGCGCGAAGGAGAACCTGAACGCGGCGAAGGTGAACGAGACAGCTGCACAGCGTCTCGCCGAGATCGAGGAATCGCAGAAGACCGAGGCCCAGAGGGCGCAGGAACGGCTCGATGCTGCTGAGAAGCGTGCTGCCGAACTTGAATTGCGCTCCATCCGAGCGGAGGTCGCTGCGGCGAAGGGTGTGCCCGTGTCGCTGCTCAGCGGCACGACGCAGGCCGAGATCGAAGCATCCGCTGACGCGCTCATCGCTTTCCGGGGAGAGCAGGCACCGCAGCATGGGGTCTACACGGTTACCGCTGCTGGCCAGCGTCCCGAACTTGCACTGAACGGCGACGGCATCGAGTCGGCGCTGAAATCCGCTCTGGGCATCCGATGATGCCCCACCAGTCCTAGGAGGACTTCATGGCTGTCAACGCAGCAACCACGACCAGCGACTTCGCTGGCTTCCTCAAGCCGGAGCAGGCTGAGGCATTCTTCGAGCAGGCCCGCCGCCAGTCTGTGGTCCAGACCCTCACCCGTCAGGTGCCTCTCGGCATCAACGGCCAGGAGATCCCGGTCGTCACGTCGAAGCCGACCGCCGGTTGGGTCGCTGAGGGCGGGAAGAAGCCCGCCACGAAGGGCGCGATCGGGCTCAAGACGATCGCGCCGAAGAAGATCGCGGCCATCGCGGTGGTGTCGGCCGAAGTTGTCCGTGCAAACCCGGGCAACTACGTGAATATCTTCCGCGATGACATCGCAGAGGCGTTCGCGATCGCTTTCGACGCTGCCGCACTCCACGGCACCAACTCCCCGTTCGGCAACGGCAACAACATCGATGCGACCACAAAGGTCGTCGAGATGGGCACTACGTCGCAGGCAAACGGTGGCATTTACGGTGACCTGAACGCTGGCCTCAAACTGCTCGTCGATGCCAAGAAGAAGCTGACCGGCTTCGCGCTTGACACGACGGCTGAGCCGCTGCTGAACGGTGCGGTCGACCTCAACGGGCGCCCCCTGTTCGTCGAGGCCCCGTACGAGGGCACCTCCCTCGACGGTGGCCGGCTCCTGCGTCGACCGGCTTTCTACGGCGAGGGAATCTCGACGCCCATCGTCGCGGGCACGCCGAACACCGGTGGGATCGTCGCATACGGCGGCGACTGGACCCAGGCTGTGTGGGGCACGGTCGGCGGCATCAGCTACGACGTGTCGACCCAGGCGACCGTCACGATCAACGGCGAGCTCACCTCGCTCTGGGAGAACAACCTCGTCGCGATCCGCGCTGAGGCCGAGTACGGGTGGCTCGTCAACGACACCGCCGCTTTCGTCAAGTACACCAACCACACGGCCTGATCGTGGCTCGCCTGACGAACCCGGAGACGGGGACGGTGCTGCACGTGGAGGGTGACCTCGAGCAGCAGTACCGCGACCAGGGGTGGCAGGAAGTGGTCGAGGAGAAAACCAAGCCGAAGCGCTCGGCGAAGAAGTAGCAGAGGGGGAGGGGTGGCAGCAATGCTGCCCCTCCCACCCTGACCAATTCACACGAAGGAGAACACGATGACCTGGACTACTCCGGCTGACGTGACTGGCGCGTGGATCGGTGAGGGTGTGCCCACTGATGAGGCGAAGGTACTGACCTGGATCGGGAAGGCCGAGCGTGAGATACGCCGGCAAGTCCCCGATCTGCAGGCGCGCATCGACGCGGAGGGTGCGCTCATTCCTCCGGTCGCGGACCTGTTGGACGCCGCGAAGGACGTCGTCGTCGCGATGGTGACCCGCGTGTTCCGGAACCCCGAGGGAGTGCGGCAACGCTCGTCGGCCGAGGGTCCGTACAGCGGGTCGATCATGTACGGCGGTAACACCCCGGGGACGCTCGCGATGACCGACGAGGAGCTCGCTTCCTTGCAGGGCGTGAAGGATGGTGGGGCGTTCTCTGTGGACCTGATCCCATCCACGTCCCCGTTCTACGTGGGTCTGTGATGCTGGTGTTGGCTGATGCTTCCTCGGATACAGGCCGGGGCGAGATCGTCGTCCTCTTGCGGACCTCCCCGGCTGGCGAGGACTCTTCGGGTGAGCCGATCCCGGGTTTCGATATCGAGACTCCGATCGCGGACTGCGTCGTCTGGCCTTCCGGATCGCGGGAAGACCTCGAGGTCGGTGTTCAAGGCACGGTCGACGAGTGGGTCGTGTCGTTCCCGCCTGGGACGCAGGTAGATGCGGATGCGCGCGCAAGGATCCGCGGCAGGGTGTTCAACGCGGTCGCTGACGGTTTCGCGTGGCGGAACCCGATCACCGGGCGTCGCCCTGGCGTGACGGTGACGTTCAAGCGGGTGGGTACTGGTGGCTAACCGGGTGAAGCCGAACCGGCAGGGAATCCGTGAGCTGTTGCACGACCCTGGCGTGGTCGCTGATCTGACGTCACGTATGCAGGCGGTTGAGCGTGCGTACGGCGAACCGTTGGTGATCACGACGAAGGTGACACGAGCGGGGCGTGCGGTCGTCACGGGCACGGATACGCGCGTGGATGCGTTGTGGCGTGAATCGTGGGACGGGTCGCTTGCGGCCTCGCTGTCAGCTGCTGGTGGCTCACGTGAGCGTGTGGGTGCGAATTGGGGTCCGCGTCGTCAGTGGGGGCCTGGTTTGCGTTTCCCGCGTCGTGGGCAGGGGGTGTCTGAGTGATTCCGCTCATGTTCACATCGCCGCTCGCGTCTCTGATCACGGCGCTGCCGGCGCAGTTCGATGAGCTCGGCCAGACGGGCGTGATCGTCCGGCGCGTGACGCCTGCGGAGCGTCCGCAGAAGTTCGTCCTGCTGTTGGCGGATGGTGGCCCTCGGACGCGTGAGGTGCACCGGTTGTTCCGGGTGCGCGCGCAGGTGTGGGCGACGTTCGCGAACGGGACGACGGATTGGGACACGGTGCAGACCCTGGCCGCCCAGTTGCAGTTGCTGCTTGAACGGTTCGCGAAGACGTCCCCTCTCATCGCGACCGTCACCGACTCGACCGGGCCGGATGCTGTGCAGGATCCGGGCGGGGTCGAGTACCGGTTCCTGAGCGTCGAGTACCAACTCCGCGGGGTTCCCGCTCCCTGATCTACGTGGCACCGCCGCGTATCCAAGCCCGCCTTGCCTGGGCACTCATTACAAACGGAAGGACACATCCATGGTTGCTGACGCAACGAAGGTCGTGACCGTCGACGGCGGTGTGCTGTACCTGGCCCCGGTCGGAACGGCGGCGCCCACGTCGGCCGAGTCCACGCTCGCAGGAGCTTGGAAGGATCTCGGTTACTGGGCGGAGGACGGCGCGACCGTCACCCCCGTTCCCGGTGACACGACCGAGATCAACGCGCACACGGGCGCACCGGTCATCCGGAAGACGAAGAAGGGGAACGTCACGCTCGAGTTCCCGTTCATCGAGCTGAACAAGGACGTGTTCGAGGCGTACTGGTCGACCACGGTCGGCACGGACGGTTCGTACGCGATCTCGGACGGTTCGGCGAACAAGGAGTACGCGCTGGTCTACGACCGGCTGTTCTCGAACGGTGAGACGGACCGGATCTTCGCGCCGCGCGTGTCGATCTCGGATCGTGGCGCCCAGTCGAACACCGAGGGTGACGCGCTCACCCACTCGATCACGTTCCAGACCCTGACGCCCGCCGATGGCGGCGACCAGATCCAGGGCTGGAACACCGCGCTGGCTACGGCGTAACAGACGGGGTGCCCGCGTCGGCAAGGGGCGCGGGCACCCTCACCTCTCACCCTTGCAACCCTCTGACCTTGCCTAGGAGAAACCATGAAGCACACACTCACGTTCCCCCAGCCGACCGACCCCGAAGTCTTCCCGTACGAGGTCGACGGTGTCCTGTACGAGATCCCGCGTCTCACCGATGTGGTGAACGGGTTCGGGTTCGCGCGCCGGCTGATCGAGAAGGACGTCCCCGATAAGGCGACGGGTGTGATGACGCTGATCGCGTTCGGCCTCGCGCATGAGGACGACGAGAAGAAGATCCGCGTGTTCGACCGGTTGTCGCAGGCGCAGCAGATCGAGATCTTCGACAAGTGGGGTGCGTTCACAGGGGCTGACCTGGGGGAATCTTCCGGGCCCACCGATGCCTGAAACGGCATGAGGGTGCGGCCCGGTACGACTTTCAGACACGGTTCGGAGCGCAACCTGAAGCGTTCACCCCGCATGTTCGCCTGTTGATGACGGTCCGGCTTTTGTCAGACCGGACGTCGCAGTGTTTCGCCGATGAGCGGGGCTGGTCGTTCGCCCCGTCGGAGGCGTCGCATATCGCGTACTGGCAGGCCGACATGCAGAACTACCGCAACGCCGCTGAGGCGAAGCGTGCATCCCAGTGGAAGCCGATTCCGCGGCCCTGGGAAGCGGAGAAGAAGGCACCTGTGATGGGTGCTGATCGTCGTGCCCGGTTGCGGGAGCACGCGAAGCGGATGACTGGCAAGAGCACGTAGCGCGGACGCGGTCCGTGGTCGACTTAGGAGGCCCGGATGGCATCGGTTGCGAGCGCATCGGTAGACCTGCTCCCCACGTTCAAGGGCGGGGCGGGCCAGATCGAACGGGTCATGGGCCCGCACCTGCAACGTGCGGGTGTGGCTGGCGGGCAGCAGTACGGCAACTCGTTCGCGGGTGCTGTCATGTCTTCGCCAGCGTTCCGTCAGCTTGCCGCTGCAGGTGGTGTCGGCGCGATCCTATTCGGCGGTTTCGACCGACTCCGCACGATCGACGACGCTCAGGGGAAACTCCGCGGCCTCGGCAACGATGCGACACAGATCGCCTCGGTCACGGACTCTGCGCTCAAAGCTGTGCAGGGCACTGCGTTTGGCCTGGGAGACGCGGCGACGATCGCGGCATCCGCGATGGCTGCCGGTGTCGGTAGTGGGGAAGAGCTCACCAGGTACCTGAAGCTGGTCGCGAACACGGCTGCGGTCACGGGCGATTCGCTCATGAGTGTCGGCAACACGCTCAACAACGTGCGCACTCTGAACGCGGCGTATAACGACAGCCTGCAGATCCTGTCGCAGAAGGGCCTCCCTGTGTACCAGCTGCTCGCTGAGCAGATCGGTGTCACGACCGCGGAGGTCAAGAAGCTCGCTTCTGAGGGGAAGATCTCGGCCGCTGAGCTCGAGCAGGCGATCGCTGGGAAGGTCGGTTCGGCCGCTAAGGAGATGGGCAAGTCCTTCTCTGGGGTGCTCGAGAATCTGCAGGCGTCGTTCTCCCGTACGGGTGCGAACCTTCTGGGCGGGGATCTTCAGGGCCCTACGGCGGCGCTGACGCAGCTCACTGAAATCATGAAGGACATCGAACCGGTCGCTAAGGTCATCGGTGACGGCCTTGGCAGCGTTATTGGTGTTCTCGGGTCGATCCCGGCTCCGGTTTACGCGACTGTTGCGGCATTCGTCGCGCTGCGTCTTGCGACGCGTTCCACGGCATTTGGGAACATCACGAGCGGCGTGACGGGTGCTGTTGCATCTTTCAAGCTGCTCCGTCTTGAGGCGCAGCTTGCTGGCTCATCGATGCCTGGATTGACTGCTGGTCTTGCTGGGGTTGCCTCGGCGGGACGCTCGGTTGGCCCTGCGCTTCTTGGCGCTTTCGGTGGACCCGTTGGCCTTGCGATCACGGGTGTTTCGTTGGCTGTCGGCGGGCTTATTGCTGCCTGGCAGGCGGGCGAGCAGGCTGCTGCTGCGCAGAAGTCTGCGGTTGACGCTCTGACTGCGTCGTTGGAAGCGAACACGGGCGCTGCAACTGCAAGTACGATCCAGCAGCTGTCTGCGGCCCTTGCGCCTGCGGTTGACGATCTGGAGCTTCTGGGCCTGCGTACTGAAGGCCTGACGGACTTGCTTCTTGCTGGCGGGCCGGCGCTCGACCAGTATCGCGCCAAGCTTCAGTCCGCGTTCGACAGCGCTATGCAGGGCAACCTGTATGACGAGAACGTACGCGCGCAGGCGGACGCTGCGGACCGTGCGCTGAAGATTATTGATTCGCAGATCTCAGTCGTGGAGGCATCCACGAAAGCGTGGGGAGATCAGGCGAAGGTTTCTGGGGTTGAAGCGGCTGATGCTGTTGAGAGCGCGGCCGTAGCATTCGATTCGGTCAAGGCGGCTGTCGATTCGGCTTTCGCTGGCGTGAGCAGCCTTGGCGCTGAGACGGACGCTATCCGCAACCTTGCTCAGTCGGTTATCGACAACGGGAAAGCGATCAACACGTCCACGGCGGGCGGTATCGCGAATCTTGAGGCGTTGCAGTCGACGATCTCCGCTATGGCGACCGCGTCGGGTGGGGACTACACCCGGTTCGCGAACCAGGTCGGCGGGCTGATGGTCACCCTGCAGCAGCAGGGTGTGAACACGCAGGGCGTGATGGGTGCTGTCCGTGCGGCGGTGGAGAACGTTGCCGGCAAACGGTACGGCGTGTTCCTCGACGGGTCGCAGGCGATCGCTGAGGCGAACCGTGTGATTCTGTCGCAGAAGAAGATGCTGGTCGCGTTGCAGGTTGCTCGAGCGGCTGCGATCGGTGGGCCGGCGGCGGCGTTGACGATCTCGTTTGCGGGCGTCGCTATGGCGGCGTTTGATGCGGCGATCCGGGGCGTGTCGACGTCGGCGGGGAATGTGGGTTCCACGTTCCGGGGCGTGTCGCAGGCAGCGTCGGGTGCGGGTAAGGCGGCGGGTAGGGCTGCGTCTGGGACGAGGGCTGCGGGGAAGTCGGCGCGTGAGACCGCGGCGGATCTGGCGGCGTTGCGGTCGGAGTTGTATGCGACTGCGCGCGCGTGGTTGGCCCCGTCTCCGATGTCTTCGGAGGCGTCGTCGCTGATCGATCAGATCAACGGTGCGTACTCGGATAAGGCGATCTCGCGGACGACTCGTGGGCGGCTGGTGAAGGCGGTCACGGACCGGGACCGGCAGTTGCGTGGGATCGCTACGTCGCGGGAGAAGCTCGCGGATCAGATCGATGACGCGAACGGGCGGTTGCAGGATGCGATCGAGGCTCGCACATCGTTCCGCGATTCGATCGTGCAGGGGTTCCGTGAGCTCGGCGATCTGACCAGGTTCGCGGAGCAGACGGAGAAGACCGTCACCGAATCGTTCCGTCAGGGCGACCGGCTGTACAACGTGTCGAAGGTCGTGAAGGGCGTGTCGTCGGCGAAGGACATGGTTGCGGGTCTCCGTGAGCAGGTCGCGCAGGCGAAGAAGTTCAAGGACGCGTTCACGCAGCTCGACAAGCTGGGTTTGAACGACACGTCTCTGCAGAACCTGATGTCTCAGTTCTTGTCGTCGGGCGATGCTGGGGTCGCTTCGAGCCTGCTCGCGGGCGGCAAGTCTGCTGTCAACGAGGTGAACGGGTTGATGCAGTCGCTGACTGGTCTCACTGGTGGTGAGAAGGGTTGGGCTGCGGCGGTCGCGCAGGACATGTTCGGTGCTGGTGTGAATGGTGCTGACGGGTACTTGCGGGGGTTGAAGTCGAAGGACAAGGCCCTCGACGCGCAGTACAAGTCGATCTCATCCCGGCTGCTGTCGACGATCAAAAAGGATCTGGGGATCCGGTCGCCGTCTCGGAAGATGGCGGAGCTCGCTGGGTACACGTCGGATGGCTGGAACCAGAACCTGCACCTTGACCCGGTGACACCGGATGTCGCGGTTCCCGGTTACGGGTCGGCTGGCTCGGCTGCCGCCGCTGGTCCGCGCGAGGTGCGACTCGTCCTCGAGAACGGCCGCGAACTCAAGGCCTACTTCGAGGAGACCCTCGACGCCCGATCGTCCGCACGCGCAGCCGCCCTTCGCGGTGGCCGCCGCTGATAAGAGGCGTAGAACAACCCCCGGCTGATCTCGCGGTCGGGGGTTGTTCTACACGTAAGCGCTATTGATCGCTCTCTTGCAAGTACTGGCCCTGGTCGCCACCGCTTCCGAGGAGCACGTCAGCACTATCCATAACGTTCAGCGGCTCGCCGAACAGGATGTCATCAGCCTCCGCATCGAAACCGTTGCCGTCATCATTCCGTCCCATATTCACCTCCTCCATTCCACTTGGAGAAGCGCGGCCACGAAGGCCACGAAGAAGGTTAGGGCGGTCCCGGCGATGAACCATCCCAGCGCCACAGACGTGCTGTGACCGACGGTCTTCAGCATCGCCTCATTGTCGGTCAGCTCCTTGCCCAGGTTGCGGACGATGACCTTACGGGCAAAGTCGGGGCCCTTTCCGTAGAGCGTCTTCAGTAGCCCGAGCGGAGTCGTCCCGTTACCACTTGTTATGCGCATCGATTTCACCGCGTAGACGGTCGAGAGTAGGTAACCGAAAATGCCGATCACGTACCAACCGTTGTCGCTGAGAGTGGTGACGAGTGTGACAGCAAGCCCAGAGGCTCCAAGCACTCCGGCCGAGCGGGATCGGACACTTGCGATTCGCCCTGACTGCTCCGAACGCCGTCGCTGGAACTCCGCGTGCAGCAGCTCAAGGGTGCCATCGCTCTTTTTCCCCATGCGCTTGAGCGTAGGGCACAAGCCAGACCCCCCTGGTGCCGCGCGATGCCGTCCCGTTATGGTCGTGCCATGACGCCGGGCTTTGATGATCCTGTATTTCTCACGACCGGACCGTCTTATGAAGATGGCGAGACAATCGAACGCGATGATTTACCTGATGACGCGTTCCGGACTGCCTTCACGACGACGGCTGAAGTGGGAGGCAATGAGGCAGATCAGATCGAGGTTTGGGCGATCGAGCGACCTGACGGTATTGATGATCCCGTGAGCTGAGAGGGTCGGCAAGTAGTGCCGAGACTCCCGTGAATCAGCCCCGAGATGCGCTCGTGACTCTGCGGTCGGTGCCTCGGTTAAGCCAACTAGGATACTTCGTCGACCGCGCCGGCCCACACCCAGCAGCGATGATCGCGTCCATCCACCTTGAAGGTGATGCCAACGGCCGCAGACGTCCAGCGCGCGGCCACCGCATCCACCCGAATGGGAGTGTCCCCAAACCGCACCCACGCCTTCACCTTCCGGTGTGGCACGGGATCGACGGTCAAAGCCACCTCGTGCAGACGGAGCTCGTCTGCGGTGAGGGACTGCAGCCGACCCCCGCGGGCGACGCCTTGCAGGATACGTTCGTCCATGCGCGCGTCGACCGCGGCGGCGTAGCGCCTATTCGTTCCCATCGACCGGTGATCCTCCTTCCGGCCTGAGGATGTCAGAGAGCGCCGACAGCGCCCTCGGCATCCGTGACGGTCATTCGACGCGCCAGAACGCCCGCGGATCTCGCGCTGACTTTCCCACCCAGAGAATCAGGCCTTCGTCTTGAAGGGCTTTCAGCCGTGCCATGGCTGTCGGACGACTCATACCCATCAACTCAGCGACTTCCCCGGTCCCAAGTTCCGACGAACTCGCGCGGAGCAGATCCATGACCTCTTGACTCCGGCTGGGTAGCCTGCTCGCAAGGGCGGGGTCGAGGCGAGCCACACTCGCGAGAGTCAGCCGCACCGAACTTTGTGTCTGCCGATAGATTGGATCAGTGAGGCCGACCCTGCGCATCTCGTCGAAGATGCGGTGAATGCCTTCACCGAGCTCCTGCCCGATCCGAAGGTCGGCGCAGACACGCGCGATTCGAGGGTTTCGCGCAAATCTCCCGATCTCAAGCGGCCGCCGTGGATCCGCCAAACCGGGAAAGCGTCCTGGACTCTCGATCTCGATTCGGTCGGGAAATATCTCGCACCGGATGTGATCTCCGCCGAGACTGTACGAGCGGTGGATCACGGCATTTACCAGGCCTTCGAGCCACGCGTCTCGAGGAACGAGAGACTCATCTTCGAATAATCCCGAGCTACGAAGAGCGCGGCGCTTCGGAACCAGACGCTCGATGACCTTCGCGGCTCGCTCAATGAGGAGGGGCACTGGGCCTTCGACTCGGACATCGTGCTCGGCATCAACCGCGAGGCGTGACCCTGTACCGCGCTGTGAGGACAGGTATCGAATCACCCGGACGTGCGCCTGGGGGAACATGTCCTGGGGAGAGCTGCCAAACAGCAAGTAACCGGCATTTGTTACTTTCTCGTCCCGGGTTAGCAGGCTGCGAGCTCGCAAGAGTTGCGTGTACGAACCGCGCGCTCCGGTCGCGTCTCGGAAATGCTTGAGGAGATTTGTGTCCAGATCTTCGATCACGATGTCCGCGGCGGGTTGGCCGTCGTACTGCCCTTGCCCGCGATCGAACGCGAGTTCCTGACGCATTTCGTGACTCAGCTTCCGAGACTCATCGCCGATACGAAGGTAGCTCTCGCCGGTCCGGGTCTCGTGCACGACTTCCCCCGGGTCTATCCGAATCACGAGGAGCGAATCGCTCTCGCCTTCTTCGTTCACACAGCCGACTTGATCGACACGACAACGAACCGGGGGGACCGTGTGGTCGATCGCGATTTGTCTGACGTCGTTGATGCGGTTCGAATTCCCCTTGACGCCCTCGACCTTGCCCCCATGCAAGCCCACGACTATCACGCCGCCGTCCGCGTTAGCGAAGGCGACGAGCGCTGGAGCAAGGCTCTTCGCTTCGGCGCGAATGGACTTCCGGTCAAACCATTGCCCCTCGGACAACGCCAGGAGTCGCCTCGCAACCTCGGCAATTGGCGCAGCAAGCGCCCGATCAACGTCTTTGGAACTCACCCCTTCAGAGTAGCTTTCAAGTAGGTCGGCAGTCGGGTGGAAACTCCCGGTCCGTGGGCACAAATCGTGAGACCCACCCTTTCAAGTAGCTTTCAAGTAACCCGACGCACCACTTACCGTGGATCCCTCCCCAGCGGAGATCGCGCGTTCGCTGGAAGGTGCGGCCCCTCGATCCCAACCATCCCGCATGCGATGCTGGTGAGGTGATCAGCAGGGACGGATTCGACCAAAGTGTCCAGCCGTCGTGTCCGTCGTGCGGAACCGTCATGCGAGAGGTCGACGGCGGATATCTGTGCGCCTGGGATGACACCGTCATCGACGTCCCCTGTGTAGAGCGGCCCACGGCAGGCGACGACATTCGTGGCGCGTGGGGATAGCACGACGGGTGTCGCTTGCTCGAGGTATCTTCGCCACATGCCAGGAGAAATGTCAGCGTGGATGCGCGACGCAGTGACGCTCGTCGCAACCGACGTAAAGATCTCGGGCGTGAACAGGCACTCCCTTTCGGCAGTGACATTAAATGACGACGTCGCCTGCTGCGCTCGATGCAGTCAGTTTGTTGGCGAGCACGGACTGACGTACAGCGTCACCGTCCACCTGCCCCACAATCCCCTCCTCATCCATGCAGTTCTCTGCCAGTCATGCATGGATCTCGAGGACGTCACTGCTGAGTAGTGCTGGTCGAGGTTCACCCTTGATCTAGCAGACCCTGTGACCTGAGGTACCGCGCCACCCTCGCCTGATCCGCCTCGTCTAGTGCCGTGCCATCGACACGCTCCGCGTGATCTAAAGTTCGCAGCGTCTTGCCCGCCTGGAAGAACTCGATCAGATCAATCGAAACGCGAACTCGACCGAGCTCCGGAATGTCATGGATCTCCATGGCCCGGCTGTAGAGGTTCACCGGGCGGTGTTGGCTCGGACGAGCAGGCTCGCACGATCATTTGCGACGTGGAGCCGCATCCTTTTCGAGCGCGTGCAGGTCGTCGATGATCCGCTGTACCGCGCGCTCAGCTTCCACAGCGTCTCGAAGGTACTGCTGGTTCGTCTCATCCTCGACGAAGGCAGTCAGCTCGGCGTCGGTCTTTCCAACGCGGCGCGCCCACATGCGCGGTACCCGCTCAGCGCCCAGCAGACCTATCAGAGCCAACGACTCAGCCCCCATGTCCTTGCTGATGACCGGGTCCGAATGACCGCCTCTGGCCTCGATGATCGACAGGCGCTTCGCGGCCTCCCACTCGAACAGCAGTCGAGCTTGCCGGATGCTGGTCTGACGATCCTCTGCGGCGATTTTCCGTGCGTTCTCGCGATCCTTGCTCGCAATGATCAGGGCCACGATCGAAGCTCCCACTGCGGTCACCACGACCAGGGACTGAATGAGGTTGTTGAGATCCATAGGGGTCATGAACCGCACGATAGCGGTCCCCATCCACACACGAGTTCTTCTATGACGAGCACCCGTAGTCCACGTGCGCACTCCCGAACCGCAATGACGAGTAGTCATCGCGGCACCGGTACAGGCGTGAACCCCGCTTGCGGCGAGCCGATCTGCAACTTCACGAGACTCTCGTTTGCGCGGAACGCGTTCCAGGTCCGAAAAAGGTAGAAGAGCGCCTGGCCGGGCAGGATCCGCCGCGACGCCCCAGCCTGCAGGTCATTACTCACACGCCGGGAGAGTGTCAGGAACGGGTCCCCGGGGCCGTTCTGGATGCCGTCCCGGATGCGGTTGAAAAACTCCGCCGTATCGTCGACATCAATAGACGAGAACTCGAGGAACGCGACACCCAGCGCACTGACGGGCAGCCGAAGATACCTGTACATGAGACGAGCGTGCCGGGCGGCGAAGTCGATGTTTGGGATGGCCAGCACTGCTTCTGCCATCTCGGTCTTGGTTAGCTGAGAGCTCCCGCCGATGTGGGATGCGGCGTGCTTCACGTCGCCGGCCTTCCATGCCACGTGCAGACGAGCGATCGCTCCGACGTCCTTCGCGTCCGCCTTCTCCGCAAGTCCAGTGACAATGAGCATGTCGCCCGTATTGCGGGCGGAGCCTGAGTCCAGCACGACGAGCGCATTCTCGCTGATCCCCCGGACGACGAGCACCCAGGCTCCCCTACCGGCGGAGATGATCGCGTGGCAGCGGTTCTGCCCGTCGACGAGCCGGCCGGCGACGTCGAACTTGATGGCCTCACCCGTGAGCACCCAGTTGTCGTTCTGGATGTCCCGGACGTAACCGTTGATGCGGCTCTTCTTGACGTTGCGGTTCCGGTCAATGTTCGCCGCGAGCCACGCGACGGCCATCTCGGGCGTCACGAAGACGTACTCGGCCGTCTCTCCGTTGGGCCCGATGGCGACCGACTTCTCAGATCCGTCAGATTCCTGTGTTGTTGCGACCTTGGCCGCACCGTTTTCCCTGGTCATAGGGCTTTAGTACTGGGACTGCGGAGCGAATGCACTATTGCACGGCCGTCAGAATCGATATCGCACAGATGTTGCACGCCGACTCGCAGGCAACAAAAAACCCCCAGGGAACCGGGGGTTTGTCTGTGCGCGATACTGGGATCGAACCAGTGACCTCTTCCGTGTCAGGGAAGCGCGCTACCGCT
>JAAIGF010317382.1_pt1 | contig 22671 bp, 19 predicted proteins | sample 6487441 | NCBI WGS metagenome assembly JAAIGF01 (sample SAMN13974129, study PRJNA590717) | phyllosphere metagenome | biome: pepper field; feature: multiple bacterial spot infested pepper fields; material: pepper leaves; isolation source: leaves from pepper fields | host: Capsicum annuum ... | reverse complement strand
GGAAGGCACCAAAGTCGGCACGGATGTCGATTTCTTCTACATGCCGACCTACGCCTCCAAGCCGGAGCTCGGCAAGCCCGTTCTCGGTGCCGGAACGCTGGTTACCATCACCAAGGATTCGCCCGCTGCCAAGGCTTTCGTCGAATTCCTGAAGACGCCGATTGCGCATGAAGTCTGGATGGCGCAGTCCAGCTTCCTCACGCCGTACAAGGGTGTGAATACGGATACCTACGCCAACGAACAGATGAAGCGTCAGGGTGAAATCCTCACCACCGCGACCACCTTCGGCTTCGATGGTTCGGACCTTATGCCGGGCAAGATCGGTGCCGGTGCATTCTGGATGGGCATGGTCGATTTCGTGGGCGGCAAATCTGCCGATCAGGTTGCGAACGATATCCAGAAGGCCTGGGACGGCCTGAAATAACTCTTTGATCTGGCCCGGCAATTTCGGTTGCCGGGCATTTCCTTCGACATGACCGGCGGGGAATAGTGCCGGAAGATAAAGAAAGATCGGGGAGGGAGTGATGATCACTCAGATCGTGTCTGCACTGGGCGTCGTCATCGTCGGCGTCTTTGCCTGCGCCGCATATTACTGGCTGTCGGATAAAGCGCTTCAATTCATTTTTCCCGTCAGGGATGGCGATGTCATTCATGCGTCGCGCAATCTCAACAAGCGCGCCGCCGTGCGCCCGTGGCTGTTCGTCGGCCCGGCACTGCTGCTGCTTGCCGTCTACCTGGTCTATCCGGTCATCGCGACCTTCATCCTCTCCTTCTATGACCGCACCGGCACGAACCCCGTCGGCCTCGCCAATTACCGCTGGGCCTTATATGACGCCGGTTTCCGTCAATCGATCTTCAACAACATCCTCTGGCTCGCCGTCGTGCCCGCCGCATGCACCTTCCTCGGGCTGGTGATTGCAGTGATGACTGACCGTATCTGGTGGGGCAATATCGCCAAATCCATCGTCTTCATGCCGATGGCGATCTCATTCGTCGGCGCGTCGGTCATTTGGAAGTTTATCTATGAATATCGCGGCGAGGGGCAGACGCAGATCGGTCTTCTGAACGCGCTGGTGGAATTTTTCGGCGGCACGCCGCAGGTGTGGATTTCCATGCCTTTCTGGAACAACTTCTTCCTCATGGTCATCCTCATCTGGATCCAGACCGGCTTTGCCATGGTCATACTGTCTGCGGCCCTTCGCGGCATACCGGAAGAGACGGTGGAAGCAGCGGTCATCGATGGCGCCAATGGCTGGCAGATTTTCTGGAAAATACTCGTTCCGCAAATCTGGGGCACCATTGCCGTGGTCTGGACGACGATTACCATTCTGGTTCTGAAGGTCTTCGATATCGTGCTGACCATGACCAACGGCCAGTGGAACACCATGGTTCTGGCGAACCTGATGTTCGACTGGATGTTCCGTGGCGGCGGGGATAGCGGGCGAAGTGCGGTTATCGCGCTCATCATCATGGCTGCCGTCACGCCGATCATGATCTGGAACATTCGCCAGGCAAACCGCGAGATGGAGGGCCGTTGATATGAACTTAGCAACCCGCATCCGCCGCATCGGCCTGCCACGCCTCATCGTCCATATCAGCGTGCTTTTCGTCGTCATCCTCTGGCTTTTGCCGACGCTTGGCATTCTCGTCAGCTCGCTGCGAGACAAGGATCAGATCACGGTTTCAGGCTGGTGGACGGCCTTCTCCAGTTCCAGCCAGACGGAAGCCTTGCGCCTCGGCGACCCTTCCACCCAGACGCAGCAAGGTGACCGCTTCGTCATCGCGGGCAACGTCTTCGGAGAAGGCAAGAGCGGCAATGTCTCCGCCTTCGGTGTGCGCGTGCAGGAGCCAACCGCATTTACCGCTGGCGAAGCCGCTGATATTGGCGATGGCGAAACGCTGCTCGTCAACAAGGACGGCAGCTATCAGTACAGCAAGAATGCAAGCTTCGAAGGCTCGCGCGCCAAGCGCGTCTATGTGGCGGTCGCAACACCGCCGATCTTTACGCTGGACAATTACCGTACCGTTCTGACGTCGGAGGGCATCGGCCAGTCCTTCGTCAACTCGCTGACGGTGGCAATCCCCGCCACGATCATTCCGATCCTGATTGCAGCCTTTGCGGCTTACGCGCTTTCGTGGATGAAATTCAGCGGACGCTCGCTGATGATCGCGCTGATCGTCGGCCTCATCGTCGTGCCGTTGCAGATGTCGCTCATTCCGCTGCTTCAGCTTTATAACTGGATCGGCAATGTCTTCGGCGTGCCTTCCAAAACCTATGCCGGTATCTGGCTTGCGCATACCGCCTTTGGCCTGCCGCTCGCCATCTACCTTTTGCGCAACTATATCTCCGGTCTGCCGAAGGAAATCATCGAGAGCGCACGGGTCGATGGCGCGAGCGATTTCGAAATCTTCGTCAAGATCATCCTGCCGCTGTCTTTCCCGGCGCTCGCTTCCTTTGCCATCTTCCAGTTTCTCTGGACGTGGAACGACCTGCTCGTCGCCATGGTCTTCCTCGGTACGCAGAAGGATGAGCTGGTGCTGACGGGTGCGCTGAACGCTCTGCTCGGTTCGCGCGGCGGCAACTGGGAAATCCTCACCGCATCGGCCTTCGTCACCATCGTCGTGCCGCTTTGCGTCTTCTTTGCGCTCCAACGTTACCTTGTGCGCGGCCTGCTCGCAGGCTCCGTCAAGGGAGGCTGATCGATCATGAATGCTCATACCCAACAGGATACTGCGATGACTGATAGTGTTTCCTCCGCTCTTAAGGCAGATAAGGACTGGTGGCGCGGCGCCGTCATCTATCAAATCTATCCGCGCTCCTATCAGGACTCCAATGGCGATGGTATCGGCGACCTGAAGGGCATCACCTCCCGCCTTGAACACATCGCCAATCTCGGTGCCGATGCCATCTGGATTTCGCCTTTCTTCACCTCACCGATGAAGGATTTCGGCTACGACGTGTCCAACTATGTCGATGTCGATCCGATGTTCGGCACGCTCGCCGATTTCGACGGGCTGATCGCGGAAGCTCATCGCCTCGGCATCCGCGTCATGATCGATCTGGTGCTTTCGCATACGTCGGATCAGCATCCATGGTTCGTGGAAAGCCGCTCCAGCCGCCAGAATCCGAAGTCGGACTGGTATGTGTGGAGCGATGGCAAGCCGGATGGCACGCCGCCCAACAACTGGCTCTCCATCTTCGGCGGTGCCGGCTGGCAGTGGGACCCGACCCGCATGCAGTATTACATGCACAACTTCCTCACCTCGCAGCCGGACCTCAATCTGCATAACCCGGAAGTGCAGGAAGAGCTGCTGAACATCACCCGCTTCTGGCTGAAGCGCGGCGTCGATGGCTTCCGCCTCGATACGATCAACTTCTATTTCCACGACGAGCAACTGCGCGATAACCCGGCCCTTGCGCCGGAGCGCCGCAACGCCTCGACCGCGCCAGCGGTCAACCCCTATAATTTCCAGGAGCATATCTACGACAAGAACCGCCCGGAAAATCTTGAATTCCTCAAGCGCTTCCGCGCCGTGCTGGACGAGTTCCCGGATATTGCAGCGGTGGGTGAAGTGGGCGACAGCCAGCGCGGTCTGGAAATTGTCGGTGAATACACCTCCGGCGATGACAAGATGCAGATGTGCTACGCCTTCGAATTCCTGGCACCGGACGCTCTGACCCCGCAGCGCATCTCGGATGTTCAGGCAGCATTTGCACAGGCCGCGCCCGAGGGCTGGGCCTGCTGGGCGTTTTCCAACCACGATGTCGTGCGCCATGTCAGCCGCTGGGGTGAGATCGTCGATGACAAGGATGCCTTCGCCAAGGTTCTCGCCGCATTGCTGATGACACAGCGCGGTTCGGTCTGCATCTATGAGGGCGAGGAGCTTGGCCTGACGGAAGCGGAGATCGATTTCGAACATCTGCAGGACCCATACGGCATTCAGTTCTGGCCGGAATTCAAGGGCCGCGATGGTTGCCGCACGCCGATGGTGTGGGATGCAGGCCATGCACAGGCCGGTTTCTCCACATCGGACAAAACCTGGCTGCCCATTCCGACAGAACACAAGATGCGCGCCGTCAGCGCCCAGCAGGGCAACGAGGCGTCGGTTCTGGAACATTATCGCCGCTTCCTGGCGTTCAGAAGGCAGCATCCGGCCTTCGCCAAGGGCAAGATCGAGTTCCATGAGGCCGACGCGACGGTTTCGAGCTACAGCCGCATCTTGGGCAACGAGACGATCCTTTGCCTATTCAATCTTTCTGCGGTGCCTGCAAAGGCCGAACTGCCGGAAGGCCAGTGGGAGGTGCTCGAAGGGCACGGCTTCGGTGCAGATTTGAACGGCAACACAGTTGAACTTCCGGCATGGGGCGCATTCTTCGCCCGCCACGCGTAAATCGACAGGGAGGAACACCGCATGACTGGCCTTATTCTAAAGGACATCCGCAAAGCCTACGGTCAGGTGAAGGTCCTGCACGGGATCGACCTCGATATAAAGCAGGGCGAGTTCATCGTTTTCGTTGGCCCATCAGGCTGCGGAAAATCCACCCTCCTGAGAATGATCGCCGGGCTGGAAGAAATTTCCGGCGGTGAGATGTATATCGATGGCCAGCTGGTGAATGAAATCCCGCCATCGCGTCGCGGCATTGCCATGGTGTTCCAGTCCTACGCGCTCTACCCGCATATGACGGTCTACGACAACATGGCCTTCGGCATGAAGATCGCCAAGGAAAGCAAACAGGAGATCGACCGGCGCGTGCGTGCCGCTGCCGAAATCCTGCAGCTGACGCAATATCTGGAGCGTTTGCCGAAGGCGCTATCGGGCGGCCAGCGCCAGCGCGTCGCCATCGGTCGCGCCATCTGCCGCAATCCGAAGGTCTTCCTCTTCGATGAGCCGCTGTCCAACCTCGATGCTGCCCTGCGTGTCGCAACCCGCATCGAGATCGCCAAGCTCAGCGAGAAAATGGCCGATACGACCATGATCTACGTGACGCACGATCAGGTGGAAGCCATGACGCTGGCGGACCGCATCGTCGTGCTGAATGGCGGGCGCGTGGAGCAGGTGGGCGAACCGCTGGAGCTTTACGAGAACCCGGCAAACCTCTTCGTCGCCCGCTTCATCGGCTCGCCTGCGATGAATATCATCGCGGCAACGGTGAAGGCGACTGGCAAAACGACGACGATCGAGCTTGCCGTTGGAAAGACGCTGTCGGTCAACATTCCGACTGCTTCCGTCGAGGTTGGCAAAAGCGCATCCTTCGGTGTCCGCCCGGAGGATCTGGCGATTGCTGAGGGCGACGACTACCTCTTCGAAGGCAAGGTTTCGATTGTCGAGGCCCTTGGCGAAGTCACGCTTCTTTATCTGGAAGCGCCTGAAGGGCAGGAGCCGATCATCGTCAAAATACCGGGAATTGCTCCGGCCAAAAAAGGTCAGGTTCTGCGCTTTTCGGCCCCACCCGAAAAGCTACATCTTTTCGATGCTCAAGGCCAAAATTATCGCCGCTAAAGGCTGTTCGGAACGGTTTTTTAACGATATTATCAAACCGTTCCTATCCCTCATAAAACTGTCATTTCCTTAAAAGTATTTAGTTTCAGTGTCTTGAGTCCTTCTTGAGTCGTTGTGGAATGGACCTCCCCGGTAATCCAAGGTCAGTTGTCGCATGTGTTTCATATCGAAACGGCGACAGAAATTATTAATCTGTTCTGCCGTAATCTTCTCCTCAAAGACGTAGAAAAGGATGCAACCGTGAACGCGCGGGCAAATATTGGCAAACCAAGTTATCTGAGCAAGGAAGAATCTTTCATGTATGACCGCGAAGGGCGGTTCAAGATGGAAGACACGATGAATGCCGGGCGTATCGAATATACCGAGAAGGCCGTCATGAACATGGCGGCCCGCCGCTGTGACGTCGTGAAGATTTCCCAGTCAGAAGCCATTCTTGCCCTGATGACGCAGTATAATCTGCCCGGCCAGTTCTACCTCGATATTCCCGACGCCCGTATCAACAAGATCGGCTGTGTGCTGATGAAGGTGAATGCGAACAACACCATTCAGGTGCGCTTCCTGCGCCTTCTGAACCAGAAGGAAATGGACCGCATTTTCGTGTTCAGCACCCATCCCAACCACCGGGATCGCACGCTCAGCATCAAGTCCTGGTAAGGACATCTGGTCGAATTTGAAAAGCCCGCGTTTCGAAGGAAACGCGGGCTTTTTTGTTGTGATTTGAAGCGGGAAAACTGAACTCAGTGAAAAACGCTGGCGCCCTGATCGGCTGGACCGGCATTGCGGCGGAAGGTGGCGAAGAGTTCGCGGCCCATGCCCCATTCATTGCCGGAAAGATCGGCGCGTGCCGGTTCTCGCTTGGCAAGCTCCGCTGCCGAAACCAGCACTTCCAGCGTACCGGAAACCGCATCGAGCCGAATGATATCGCCGTCGCGGATGAGCGAGATGGGGCCGCAATCGGAGGCTTCCGGCGTGACGTGAATGGCGGCGGGTACTTTGCCCGAAGCACCGGACATGCGGCCATCGGTTACGAGCGCGACCTTGAAGCCGCGGTCCTGAAGCACGCCGAGCGGAGGCGTCAACCGGTGCAGTTCCGGCATGCCGTTGGCCTTCGGGCCCTGGAAGCGAACGACGGCGATGAAGTCGCGGTTCAGCTTGCCATCCTTGAAGGCATCCTGAAGTTCCTGCTGATCGTTGAAGACGATAGCGGGTGCTTCGATGATGTGGCGTTCCGGCTTGACGGCGGAAATCTTGATGACGGACTTGCCGATATTACCGGTCAGCATCTTCAAGCCGCCGGTTGGCTGGAATGGGGTTTCGATGCGGGCCAGAACCTTCGGGTCATGGCTCTCTTCAGGCGATGCCTGGCGCAGAATAGCGCCGTCCTCACCGAGTTTGGCGTCGATCGTATAGGCTTCGAGCCCATGGCCGAAGACCGTGCGAACGTCGTCATGGACGAAGCCATGCTTGAGCAGCTGCTTGATGAGAAAACCCATGCCGCCTGCGGCATGGAAGTGGTTCACATCGGCCAGACCGTTCGGATAAACGCGTGCCAGCAGCGGCACGGTGTCCGAAAGATCGGAAATATCCTGCCATGTAAGAATGATGCCAGCCGCTCGCGCCATGGCGATGAGGTGCATCGTATGGTTCGTGGAGCCGCCCGTTGCGTGCAGACCGACCACGCCGTTGACCACGGAGCGTTCATCAATCATCTCACCGGCAGGCGTAAACTCGTTGCCCTGCGCCGTAATCGCCAGCGCCCGCTTCGTCGCCTCGCGGGTGAGCGCATCGCGCAGCGGCGTGTTCGGGTTGATGAAGGAGGAGCCGGGCATGTGGAAACCCATGATCTCCATCAGCATCTGGTTGGAGTTGGCCGTGCCGTAGAATGTACAGGTGCCGGGGCCGTGATAGGACTTGGATTCCGCCTCCAGCAACTCCGCACGACCAACCTTGCCTTCGGCATAAAGCTGGCGGATGCGCGACTTCTCGTCGTTGGGCAGACCGGATGTCATTGGACCCGCAGGAATGAAGACGGCGGGCAGATGGCCGAAGGAGAGCGCTGCAATGACGAGGCCGGGCACGATCTTGTCGCAGACGCCGAGATAGACCGCAGCATCGAACATGTTGTGGGAGAGGCCGATGCCCGCCGCCATGGCGATGGCATCGCGGGAGAAAAGCGAAAGCTCCATGCCCGGCTGACCCTGCGTTACGCCATCGCACATGGCTGGAACCGCGCCAGCGACCTGCGCAATGCCGCCCGCTTGCTTCGCCGCGTCGCGGATGATGGCGGGGAAGGTTTCGTAAGGCTGGTGCGCCGAGAGCATGTCGTTATAGGCGGTGACGATGCCGAGATTGGGAACCCGGTCGCCGGCAAGGAGATCCTTGTCGGCGGGGGAACAGACCGCAAATCCATGGGCAAGGTTGCCGCAGGAAAGCGTTGACCGGTAAACGCCCTTGGAAACCTGCAATCGAAGCCTTTCGAGATACGTCTCGCGATAGGGTTTCGAACGTTCAACGATACGGGCGGTGATAGCCTGAATACGTGAATCGGCAGCCATGTGCGTTCATCCTGTCTTTCGTTGGAACGTCGGCCTTTAGCACTTGGGAATGCCTGAAGGCCGACGATCTCGTTTCAATTGTGGGCCGAACGCCGCTTCCGCCAAATTGCGGAAGCTTATGGCGCCCAGTAGATATTGACGGTCGAATCCGCCCTGTTCAGCACCGAACGGATCGGCATCTCGTCCTCATCCAGATCGGACTGTGCCTTTTCCAGCGTCTCTTTCTTCGCCGCGCCTTCGATATGCAGCACAAGAAAGCTGGCATCGTGCAGGGCGGAAAGATTGAAGGTCAGACGCTCTTCGCCAGCGCCCTCGGCTTCCATGGGCAGGACCGAGCGCGGCTCATCGAGATCGAGCGCTTCTTCGAGATTATCGCCGCCCGGAAAGAACGAAGCCGTGTGACCATCCGTTCCCATGCCCAGAATGACGATATCGAAAGGATCGCAAATATCGGCTGTCTTCGCCGTTGCCAGCGTGGCGGCATCTTCGGGAGAGGCTGCGGACTGGTAAAGCGGCACGAAATAGGCCGCCTTGGCCTCGTTCTGCAACAGGTTGTCGGCAACCAGCTTGTGGTTGGAGCGGTCGCTATCGGCAGGCACGAAACGTTCATCCACCAGCGTTACGCTGACCTGAGGCCAATCTAGCGAATGCCTGGAGAGCGCCTGAAAAAACAGCTTCGGCGTGGAGCCGCCGGAAACGGCAATGCTTGCCGCCCCACGCTCTTCGATGGCGGCTTTCAGCCGTTCGGCAACATCAGCGGCGAGCTTTTCCGCCAGTTCAGGGCCATTGTTGAAGACGTGCATTTGAGGTTCCATCCGTGTCACCCTCAATCTGCATCATGCCAGGTGCGGCCATCACGCTCGATCAGCGCAATCGCACCGCTCGGCCCCCAGGTGCCGGATGTGTAACCCTGCACGCCCTGACCAACGGCCTCCCAGCTTTTCAGGATCGGATCGACCCACTTCCATGCCGCCTCCACTTCGTCGCGGCGCATGAACAGCGTCTGGTTGGAGCGGATCGTATCCATCAGCAGGCGCTCGTAGGCATCCGGGCTGCGAACGTTGAACGCCTGAGCGAAGCTCATGTCGAGCGAGACCTGACGCAGGCGCATGCCGCCCGGACCGGGGTCCTTGATCAGCAGAGACTGCTTCACGCCTTCATCCGGCTGCAAGCGGATGACCAGCTTGTTGGCCTCGACCTTGCCAGCGGCATCGTCGAAGATCGAATGCGGGATTTGCTTGAAGGTGACGACGATTTCCGAAACGCGGGTTGCCAGACGCTTGCCCGTGCGGATGTAGAAGGGCACACCCGCCCAGCGCCAGTTGGCGATTTCCGCCTTGATCGCGACGAAGGTTTCGGTGTTGGAAACGCCGCCTTCCAGCTCTTCCAGATAACCCTTGACCGGACCGCCTGCGGAAGCACCGGCACGATACTGGCCGCGCACGGTGTTCTTTTCCACGTTGCTGTCATTGATCGGCTTTAACGCGCGCAGAACCTTCAGCTTTTCATCGCGAACGGCTTCCGCTTCCATGGAAGAGGGCGGCTCCATTGCGACGAGGCAAAGCAGCTGAAGAATATGGTTCTGAACCATGTCGCGCAACGCGCCCGCCGTGTCGTAATACCCGGCGCGACCTTCAAGGCCGACGGACTCGGCAACGGTGATCTGTACGTGGTCGATATGGGCAGAGTTCCACAGCGGCTCGTAAAGCGCGTTGGCAAAGCGCAGAACCATCAGGTTCTGAACCGTTTCCTTGCCGAGATAATGGTCGATGCGGAAGATCTGCTCTTCCTTGAAGACATTGCCCAGCGTGTCGTTGAGCTCCAGCGCAGACGCCAGATCGCGACCGATTGGCTTTTCCACCACGATGCGGGTGGATTTGGTGATCAGCTTGTGATCACGAATCTTCGAGGCGATATCTCCGAAGATGGCCGGAGCAACAGCAAGATAAAAGGCGCGGATGCGATCCTTGCCTTCGTCCAGAAGCTTCTTCAGCTTGTCCCAGCCATTGTCGGACTTGGCATCAACCGGAATATAGAAGAGGCGCTGGCAGAATTTCTGGACCTGCTCCTCGTCATATTCACCGGATTTCAGATGTTCCTTCAGCGCGTCCTGAGCGAATTTGCGGTATTCGTCATGGCTCATAACCGAGCGGGATGCGCCGATGATGCGCGTCGGTTCGGACAGCTGGTTCTCCACCTGACGGTGGTAAAGTGCTGGCAAAAGCTTGCGCTCGGCCAGATCGCCAGTGCCGCCGAAGACGACGCAATCAAAGGGCTCGACTGGAATGATTTGACTGCTCATACCGATTCTCTCGATCTCTCAGGGTTGGGGGCATCCATAATCTAATCGATTTAAAAATGCCAGACTTGTTATGCGGAATTATCGTTTTTGCTGGTAAAGTCTTGTTTATGCTCATCAGAAGCGGGGCTTCTATGTCTGCATTCCTATCCTTGAACTTTAAAACCTGTCGCGCAGTGCATACCATGACAGCGCAAGAAAAAGGAGAGGCGCGCGCAAGGATGCACCGCCCGGGAAAGAGGGCACATCCAGCGCGGAAAACTGCTCGAGCGCCCTGTCCCTGTTGACCACCATTTCGGCAAAAAGCTTGCCGCAATAATTGGCGAGCATGACGCCGTGGCCTGAATAGCCGCCGATGGAGAGCACACCCGGCATAACCTCGCGCACGAAAGGCTGGCGGGACATGGTGATACCGACAGACCCGCCCCAGGCATGGGTCATCTGCACGTCGTTTAGCTCTGGATAAATCTCGGCGATCTGCTTGCGGATGTGCTTCGAAATATCGCGGGGTGAATCCGCCGTGTAAGCCTCGCGCCCACCGAAAAGCAGGCGGTTATCCTTCGTCTTGCGGAAATAACGCACCACGAAACGGGAGTCCGCCACCGCTTCCTTTCCAGGAATGACGTTTGGAAATCTGTCGAGCGGCTCTGTCGCGCCGATGAAGGACCGGATCGGCATGATATGGGCAGCCGTTACCGGCTCCAGACCATCAATATGGGCGTTGGTCGCAATCAGCACCCGGTCGGCGGTAATCGTGCCGGCTGCGGTTTCGATTACCGTCTTCCCGCCTGCCTGCCGGATTGCCTTGGCGGGCGTCTTTTCGAAGATATCGGCTCCTGCCGCCTTGGCGGCCTTGGCCAGCCCTATCAGCAGTTTCAGCGGGTGGATGTGGCCGGTGCCCGTGTCACGCACGCCGCAATAATAATGGTTGGAGCCAAGCCGCTCTGCCGTTTCCGCCTTTTCCATAAATGTAACGTGGCTGTAGCCATAGCGACCGGCCATGGCTTCCACGCTTCGGCGATAATCCTTCGCATAGGTCTGCTTGTGCGACACGTTCAGCTGTCCGGGCAGGAAGTCCATTTCAATGCCGTTGTCGCGGACGAAATCCAGCACATAATGCTTGGCACCTTCCGCAATATCGAACAGCGCCTTCGACCGTTCGAAGCCGATCTGGTCCTCGAGCTCATCCGGCCAGGCGCGCTGGCCGGTGCCGAACTGCCCGCCATTGCGACCGGAGGCGCCGTCTCCGAAGCGATGCGCTTCGATAAGGGTGACCGAAACCCCAGCCTTGGCCAGATTGTACGCCGCCTGAAGCCCGGTAAAGCCGCCGCCGATGATGGCGACATTGCTGGCGCGGGATCCGTCCATAGCCGGGTAGTCCGGCCTGTCCGGAACCGTTGCCTCATACCAGGAGATGCCCGGAGATATCGGGCTTTGCCATGCCATTTTGATCTTGCCTTATACGTTCAGCAGCAGGAACTCGCGCTCCCACGGGCTGATGACCTGCATGAAGGTTTCGAATTCGCCGCGTTTCAGGCCAGCATAAAGGCCGACGAATTCATTGCCGAAGACACGCTCGAACTGTTGCTCGCCTTCCAGCAGCGCAACGGCTTCGAGAAGCCCGCGCGGAAGTTCGATAGAGCCTTCGTTCGCCGTCTCATAGGTCGGCTCGGTCGGCTCGATATTGTTCATGATGCCAAGCCAGCCGCAGCCGAGGGACGCGGCAAGCGCCAGATATGGATTGGCATCCGAGCTTGGCAGACGGTTTTCCACGCGCCGCGCCTGCGGGCCGGAAATCGGCACACGGAAGGCGGTGGTGCGGTTGTCGTAGCCCCAGGCATTGTTGACCGGGCAGGCCATATCCGGCGTCAGGCGGCGGTAGGAATTCACGTAAGGCGCCAGCATCACCAGTGCATTCGGCACATAACGCTGCATGCCGCCGACGAAGGAGAAGAATTCCTTGGAAGGGGTGCCATCCTTGTTGGAAAACACGTTCTGGCCGGTTTCGATATCGATCACCGACTGGTGGATATGCATGGCGGACCCCGGCATGCCCTGCATCGGCTTTGCCATGAAGGTGGCATAGATGCCGTGCTTCAGCGCCGCCTCACGAATGGTGCGCTTGAACAGGAACACCTGATCGGCAAGCTCGATGGGATCGCCGTGGCGCAGGTTGATTTCCAGCTGCGCCGGACCCTCTTCATGAATGAGGGTATCGATTTCGAGACCCTGCTTTTCCGAAAAATGGTAGATATCGTCGATCAATTCGTCAAATTCGTTGATGCCGGCAATCGAATAGCTCTGCCCGCCGACGATGGAGCGACCGGAGCGGCCTTTCGGCGGATGCAGCGGATAATCCGGGTCGTCATTCATCGCCACGAGATAGAATTCGATCTCGGGTGCCACGACCGGCTTCCAGCCTTTTTCCCTGTAAAGCTCAAGCACGTTCCGCAGCACGTTGCGTGGGGTGTAGGGAACGAACTTGCCTTCCTGATCCACCACATCGCAAATCACCTGCGCCGTCGGATCGCTTTCCCACGGAACGACGGAGAGCGTGGACAGGTCCGGCACCAGCTTCAAATCGCTATCGCGCGGCTCGTAGCGGAAATTCGCTGTCTCATCGGGATAATCGCCGGAAATCGTGTGGCGATAGAGTGCCGAGGGCAGGGCCAGCGACGTATCGCCAGTGAATTTCGAAGTCGGCATCATCTTGCCGCGCGGCACGCCTGCAAGATCGGGGGTAATGCATTCAATATCTTCAATTCCGCGAGCCTTCAGCCATTGCGCCGCGTCGCGCCAGGTGGACACGCCGCGGGTGGAGGAGAGGTCGGGAGAAACTTTCTTTGCCATGGTTGCCGGTTTTTTCGGGCGGAGCATGGTTTTCTTGGGGGGCATAAATCACCGTGTCTGTTTGGATCGACGCCATAATAGTCAGACTTTGACAATTGGCGAGAGGGGAAAGCGCATTGACAAGAAGACGGACTTCGAAAAGAGGAAGTGGACCAAACTTAAGGAAATTCCATGACGGAAAAATGTGACGTGCTGATACTGGGTGCCGGTGCCGCTGGCATGATGTGCGCCATTCGTGCCGGTCAGCGCGGTCGCTCCGTCATTCTTCTGGATCACGCCAAGGCGCCGGGCGAGAAAATCCGCATTTCCGGCGGTGGCCGCTGCAACTTCACCAACATCCATACGGGCCCGAAGAACTACCTCTCGCAAAACCCGCACTTCGCCAAATCCGCGCTTGCCAGATACACCCCGCGCGATTTCCTCGATCTGGTGGAAAAGCACAGGATTGCCTGGCACGAAAAGATGCTTGGTCAGCTCTTCTGCGATGATAGCGCCAAGGACATTATCCGCATGTTGCTGGCGGAAATGCAGGCCGCTGGCGCAAAACTGCGGCTTCAAACCGAGATATCGGCTGTCGAACCCATCGCAACGGGCGGCTACCGCGTCAGCACCTCTCAGGGCGTTATCGAGGCGGGGAGCCTCGTGCTCGCCACAGGCGGCAAATCCATTCCCAAGATGGGTTCCACCGGCTTTTCCTATCGCATCGCCGAACAATTCGGCTTGCCGCTGGTGGAGCCACGTCCCGGCCTCGTGCCGCTGACGCTGGATCCAGCGCAATTGGAAAAGCTCTCTGCCCTTTCCGGCGTCGCGGTGCCTGCCGATGTCTCGCACGGAAAGACGAGTTTCCGCGAAGCGCTTCTCTTTACTCATAGAGGTCTGAGCGGCCCGTCGATCCTGCAAATCTCGTCCTACTGGCGGGAGGGGGAGGCGATCCGCCTCAAGCTGGAACCGGAACTGGACATTGCCAAAAGGCTGAAGGCGGCAAAGAAGGCCAACGGAAGACAGTCCGCGCAAACGGCGCTAAGCGATATTCTGCCCAAACGCCTCGCCCAATATCTGGTCGAACAATCCGGCATCTCCACGCACCTTGCGGACCTTTCGGACAAGGCGCTGGCATCGCTTGCAGCGAGCGCGCAGGACTGGCAGATCAAACCTTCCGGCTCGGAAGGATACCGAACTGCCGAGGTAACTTTGGGCGGTGTCGATACCACGCATCTCGACTCGAAAACCATGCAGGCGAAATCGGTTCCCGGCCTGTATTTCATCGGCGAATGTGTGGACGTCACGGGCTGGCTCGGCGGCTATAATTTCCAATGGGCATGGGCTTCCGGCTTTGCCGCCGGAGAATCTGTGTAGAACTTCCGGTTCTTAACACCTTGTTAAGAAGCGCGAGTCATGCTGACCTCTATGCCAGCACAACGCGAGTTGGAACATGAAGTCTCGCTGGACGCCGTAACCCGGCATTGAACGGTTATGTTTTTCGTTGGAAGCCGCTCATGAACACGTCCAGAAATCGCGCCCGCGCTATCGCCATTGCCCGCACTCGAGACGACAGCCTCGTCTTCGCTTTCCGCCTGAGCCTGATTACAGTCGGCGCAGTTGCCACATTGCTGGCCGTCGCGCTTTAAGCTTTTCCAAAAGCTCTTGATCTTTTTAAACGCTCTTGAAGCGCGCGAGCAAAATTGCGGCGCGCAGGCATCTGCGTAAAATTTCTCCTCCGCATCTCGCTTTTCCCGCGGTCCTTCCGGTTGCGGAATTTTGATCATACTGAACGCCGCGTAGATTTCATGCATGGTGACCTCTCCTGTTTGAGGCACTAATCTGAACGCATATTTTTTCTTTATCTGCCGCCGATATCGCCTTATGTTTTTCACTGATGAAAAACGTAAGTTGGGATCTCTATCAGCGGTTTCTCGATGTCGTGCGTGGGGGAGGGCTCACGGGCGCTGCGGCTTCGTCCGGTCTCAGTCCGGCGACCATCGGACGAAAAATGCTCGAGCTTGAGCAAAAGATTGGCAAATCTCTCTTTGTGCGAAGCCAGACCGGATATGCCCTGACGGTGGATGGCCGGACGCTGCTGGATAATCTGCAAGCCATGGAAGCCGCTGCTTCCGGAATCGATGGCTGGCGAAAATCCAGTGGTGCAAGCTCGCTTGTCCGCCTCGCTGTCGGCACATGGAACGCCCAACTGATCATGGGCAATTTTTCTGCGATTTGCAGCGAGAGAGATGGCTTCCGTATCGATCTCTTCATTGCCGAACAACGCGCGACATTAGCGCATCGTGAAAACGATATAGGCATCCGGGCATTCGAGCCCGAAGAGCGCAATCTGGCTGCGATCAAAACAGGCAGCGTTGCCTATGCCGCCTATCGGCTGCGTAATGCGCCTCAATCCGTGGCGGATCGCTGGATTGCGGTAGACAAGGAAAATGCGATTTCTGCTTATTTGCGTTGGCCGCACGAAACGAAATCGCAAAACATCGTGGTGACAATCAATCGCCCCTTTGCGCTGCGGGAATTGATCCTATCCGGTGCCGGAACGGCTGTTCTGCCTTGCTTCATCGGCGACGCGGATAGCAGGCTCGTGCGGGAAGGGCCGGAGATCGATGATCTTCGCCACCAGCAGTGGCTGGTAATGAACAATGAGGACCGCCACCGCCGCGATATACGGACGGTGGCGGATCGCATGATCAGGCTTTTCAAGCAGCATTCCGACCTTTACGCAGGTCGCGATCCGGGCAGAGGCTAGCCTTCCGGCCAGGCCTCTCCTTATCGCTTTGGTGGAAGCGCTCTACGCTGCCGCCTTGCCCTGCGCCACAATCACCGGGATCAGCAGGTCGCCCCAGTTTCCGTCGCCGCCGTGGTGGCGGGCGGAGCGGACGAGTTCGACGGAGATGCCAGCTTCCACGGCGTTCATCACGGCCTGATTGAGGCGGTGCAGGTCGTTGGCCAGCATGCGAATAGCGGCCTGCTGGTCCTGCGTCATGGCAGAGGATTGTTCTTCTGCCCGTTCTCTTACTCTCGAAATCGATGCCATTGTCTTTTCCTCCGATTGACTGGTTATTCTGCTGCCGGGCGGAACTGGTCGTGCTCGGTCGATTCCTTCATGGCGGTGGTGGATGAGGTGCCGCCGGAAATTGCGACGGATACCGCGTCGAAATAGCCGGTGCCGACTTCCCGCTGGTGCTTGGTTGCGGTGTAGCCGTTGATTTCGGCTGCGAATTCCGCTTCCTGAAGCTCCGAATAGGCGGCCATCTGACGATCCTTGTAACCACGTGCCAGTTCGAACATGCCGTAATTCAACTGGTGGAAACCGGCAAGGGTGATGAACTGGAACTTGTAGCCCATGGCGCCCAGTTCGCGCTGGAACTTGGCAATCGTCGCGTCGTCCAGATGTTTCTTCCAGTTGAAGGACGGCGAGCAATTATAGGCAAGCTTCTTGCCCGGATGCACCTTGTGCACGCCTTCTGCAAATTTGCGCGCCTGCTCCAGATCCGGCTTCGATGTCTCGCACCAGATGAGATCGCAATAGGGTGCGTAAGCATTGGCGCGGGCGATGCAGGGTTCAAGCCCGTTCTTGACCTGATAGAAACCTTCCACGGTGCGACCGGCATCGTAATCCACGAAGGGCCGATCACGCTCATCGATGTCCGAGGTCAGAAGCTTCGCCGCTTCCGCATCGGTACGGGCAATGACGAGCGTTGGCGTACCCATGACGTCTGCTGCCAGACGCGCAGCCGTCAGGTTGCGGATATGAGCAGCCGTCGGGATCAGAACCTTGCCGCCCAGATGGCCGCACTTCTTCTCCGATGCCAGCTGGTCCTCATAGTGAACGCCTGCCGCACCCGCCTCGATGAATGCCTTCATGATTTCAAAGGCATTCAGTGGGCCGCCGAAACCGGCCTCGGCATCGGCAACGATAGGCGCGAACCATGTATCGACGGACAAACCCTTGCCTTCAGACGTCTCGATCTGGTCTGCGCGCTGAAGCGTCTTGTTGATGCGCTTTGCCAGTTCCGGCGCGGCATTGGCGGGGTATAGAGACTGGTCGGGATACATGGCGGACGCCGTGTTCGCATCTGCCGCAACCTGCCAGCCGGAAAGGTAGATGGCCTTCAATCCCGCACGAACCATCTGCATGGCCTGATTGCCGGAAAGGGCGCCAAGCGCGTTAACGAAGCTTTCCTCGTTGATCAACTGCCAGAGACGATTAGCACCCATTTCCGCCAGCGAATGGCGGATTTCAACGGAGCCGCGAAGCTTCAGCACATCCTCGGCGCTGTAGGTGCGCTCGATGCCATCGAAACGGCCTTTCGGTGCGGCTGGAACCAGTTTGTAAAAATCAGTCACATCTCTCTCCCATGTTCATCAATCAAAATCATTCACCACTATTCAGCTCCTCGGAAGCGGCGATTTGATGTGACTGAATTTACATTTCATGATTGATAGTGGCTAGATAAAAAGGAAAATCAGTGACTTGAAACGGGTTATGCTGTATCGTCTTTGACAGGTCGATCTTGTAAAATTGTCAATTTTGTAAATCGCATTGATTGTACGTGCTTTGTCAAAAGGGAGGTGACATGGCGGAAAACAAGATATTCGCAGGGCCAAGGGTCCGCCGCGTGCGCAACAGCCTTGGTTTGACCCAGACGGCGATGGCCGAGGCGCTTGCCATATCGCCATCCTATCTCAACCTCATCGAGCGCAACCAACGGCCTTTGACGGTGCAGCTGCTGCTAAAGCTTGCTTCTGTCTATAAGGTTGATCTGGACGATCTGCAGGGAGAGAGCGGCGGCACGGCAAGCCAGCTTCGAGAAGTTTTCGCCGATCCGCTTCTGGCAGGTGAAATCCCGTCACCGCAGGAATTGGTGGAGGTGGCGGAAGCCGCACCCAACGCCGCAGGCGGTGTGGTCAAGCTCTATCGCGCTTACCGTGAGCAGGCCAAGCGGCTGAGCGATCTCTCCGATCTTCTGGCGCGGGAAGGCCACCAGACGACATTGTCCGATGCGCGGTTGCCAATCGATGAGGTTCGGCAGGTTTTTGAAGCGCGGCCCGCCCATTTCTCCGGTCTCGATTCCGCAGCGGAAACCTTCCACGCCTCGCTTGCAACGGGCGATGACCTTGCCGCAACGCTGAAATCCTGGCTGCAAAAGAACCACGGCATCGTCGTGCGAAGCCTGCCGGTTCATGCCATGCCGAACTTGCGGCGGCGCTACGATCGCCACTCCATGCGGCTGTTCCTGTCCGAGCGGCTGTCTCCGCATGATCAGTTGCGCGAGCTGGCGATGGAGGTTTCGCTTCTGGCCTTGACGGCTGAAATCTCTGCCGAGTTGGAGGCTCTTGCTCTTTCGGGAGAGGAGGCGAGGCGCATTGCCCGTTTCGAACTGGCGCGATACGCCGCCCACGCTCTCATGATGCCCTATGCAGCCTTTCTCTCTGCGGCCCAGAGAGCGCGTTACGATATCGACGTGCTGCGCGCCCGCTTCAACGTATCCTTCGAGCAGGCGGCAAACCGCCTCGTCACGCTGGCGAAGCCGGGGGCTACGGCGGTGCCTTTCTTCCTTATGGAAACCGACAATGCCGGAAACCGGTTTCGCAAATCCGGTGCGCAGGGCTTTCCGCAAGCTCGCTTTGGCGGGCTCTGTCCACGCTTGAACATCCACGCCGCTTTCGCCCAGCCGGGGCAAGTGCTGGTGGAAAGTGCCGAAATGCCCGATGGCGGGGCCTATTTGACCATATCCCGCACGTTGGAAGGGCCGCAGGCAGGGTTTGGGGAACGGGTGCGTCGCACTGCACTGATGCTGGCTTGCGAGGCCGGTTTTGCCAAGGATCTGGTCTATGGGGATGCTGTGGGAACAAAGACCGGGGTCGTCGCCATCGGCCCTTCTTGCAGGCTGTGCGAGAGGCAGGGGTGCCTCTCGCGCGCCGAGGCGCCGCTTACGCGCCCGCTGGGTCTGGATGAGATGGTGACGGGGCTCAGCGTGTTCGATTTCCAGTGAGCGACGAAACACAATTGTTTGAAACTGCGGCGCTGCACATTTCCCGCTTGCGGCGAGAAGTTTTCCTTTTTAGTCTCCGTACAAAACAAGGGGTTCGCGCAGATTTTCCCACCATGCGCTTTAAGCAGGAGAGATCATGAGACATCGTTCGCTTCGTTTCACTCTGGCAGTTGCCGCGGCGGTTCTCGCCAGTGGCGCGGCCTTCGCTCAGGAAAAGGTCGTCCACGTCTATAACTGGTCGGATTATATCGATCCGTCCCTCCTTGAGGAATTCACCAAGGAAACCGGCATCAAGGTCGTTTACGACGTGTATGACGGCAACGAAGTTCTCGAAACGAAACTTCTGGCTGGCAATTCCGGCTATGACGTCGTGGCTCCGACATCGCCTTTCCTCGCACGCCAGATCAAGGCAGGCGTTTACCAGAAGCTGGACAAGTCCAAGCTTCCGAACCTCAAGAACATGTGGCCGGAAATCACGACGCGTCTGGCGCAGTATGATCCCGGCAACGAATATGCCGTCAATTATATGTGGGGCACCACCGGCATCGGCTACAATGTCGATAAGGTCAAGGCAGCACTTGGCGATGTGAAGATCGATAGCTGGGACGTTCTGTTCAAGCCGGAAAATGCCGAGAAGCTGAAGTCCTGCGGCATCAACATTCTCGATGCTTCCGACGAAACCTTTGCGATTGCGATGAACTACATCGGCAAGAACCCGGACAGCAAGGAAACCGCCGATCTGGAAGCAGGCGGCGAGGTCTATCAGAAGATCCGTCCTTACGTGAAGACGTTCAACTCCTCCGCTTATATCGATGAGCTTGCCAATGGCGATAGCTGCATCACCATCGGCTGGTCGGGCGACGTGCTTCAGGCAAAGACCCGCGCCGAAGAGGCCAAGAACGGCGTGAACGTGAACTACGTCATCCCGAAGGAAGGCACCTATATCTGGATGGATTCTTTCGCCATCCCTGCCGACGCGAAGAATGTCGAAGCGGCCCACGCCTTCATCAACTTTATGATGAAGCCGGAAGTCGCCGCCAAGGCATCGGACTACGTTCAATATGCCAACGGCAATCTTGCTTCGCAGGCAGTGATGGATGAGGCGGTCGTCAAGAATCCTTCGGTGTATCCGGATGCGGAGACGATGAAGAAGCTCTTCACCATCTCACCCTACGGGCCTCGTGAACAGCGCGTTCTGAACCGCGTCTGGACTCAGATAAAAACCGGCAGCTGACCGGGTTTCGAACAAGGGGCAGGCGGTCAACTCCTGCCCCTTTCCCGTTCAGTCTCAGAACCGCAAGTCAACAGGGCAGGTCATGGCGAAATCACTCGGTCCGGTAAAACGTAAATTCTCTCCTTGGACCGATCCCTCTGCGGTTCCCTTCATCCGCTTCGAAAATGTAACCAAGACATTCGGTGATTTCACTGCCGTCGATAATCTGACGCTGGATATTTATGAGCGCGAATTCTTCTCGCTGCTCGGCCCCTCCGGTTGTGGCAAGACGACGCTGATGCGCATGCTGGCCGGTTTTGAGGAACCGACGCAGGGGCGCATTCTCTTGCAGGGCAAGGATATTTCCGGCGTGCCGCCATACAAGCGGCCCACCAATATGATGTTCCAGTCCTATGCGCTTTTCCCGCACATGTCGGTGGAAAAGAACATTGCTTTCGGTCTGGAGCAGGATGGATTGCCGAAAGCCGATATCAATACCCGCGTCGAGGAAATGCTGCGCCTCGTCAAGCTCACGGAATTTGCCCGGCGCAAGCCAAGCCAGCTTTCCGGCGGCCAGCGCCAGCGTGTGGCGCTGGCCCGTTCGCTCGCCAAACGCCCGAAAGTGCTGCTGCTGGATGAGCCGCTGGGCGCGCTGGACAAGAAGCTGCGCGAAGAAACCCAGTTCGAATTGATGGACCTGCAACAGACGCTCGGCCTCACCTTCCTTATCGTCACGCACGATCAGGAAGAGGCAATGACCGTTTCCGACCGCATCGCGGTGATGGACAAGGGCATCGTGGTTCAGGTGGCGACGCCTGCGGAAATCTACGAAGCGCCGAACAGCCGCTACGTGGCGGACTTCATCGGCGACATCAATATTTTCGAGGCGAACATCAACGAAAAGACGCCTGCCGATGGCAGACCGGCAAGCGTGGTGCTCGATTGCGAAGGACTTGCCGTCACCGTGGAGCAGGATTGCGCGGCGAGTGTTGGAAACAACGTCGCCTTCGCCATCCGCCCGGAGAAAGTGCGCATATCGCTCGATCAGCCCTCCGATACGTCGATGAATGTTGCCCACGGAGAAGTCTGGGATATCGGTTATCTGGGTGACTTCTCGGTCTTCATCGTCAAGCTGGATGACGGGCGCATCATGCGGGCCGCGCAGGCCAATGTCTCGCGTCTGGTGGACCGGCCCATCACCTTTGGCGATATGGTCTGGTTGAACTGGAAAGCCGATTCCGGTCTGGTCCTGACCCGATAAGGAGAGTGACACATGGCGATCTCGTCTCCTGAAAACCGGCAGAGCCCGACCCGGTGGCTGGTCGTGGCAGTCCCCTATCTGTGGCTCTTGCTCTTTTTTGCTGCGCCCTTCTTCATCATCGTCAAGATTTCGCTCTCCGATACAGCGATTGCGATGCCGCCTTACGTGCCGGTCTTCGAAGGTTTCAGCCGCATCGGTGATTTCCTGTCGCAGCTGGATTTCGAGAATTATTTCTTTCTCACGGAAGACCCGCTCTACATCGAAGCGTACCTCTCGTCGCTGCGCATCGCCTTCATTTCGACAGTGCTTCTGCTGCTGATCGGTTATCCCATGGCGCTTGCCATGGCGCGCGCGCCGAGCCACATCCGCCCGACGCTGGTGATGCTGGTCATTCTGCCGTTCTGGACCTCTTTCCTGATCCGCGTCTATGCCTGGATCGGTATTCTGAAGCCGGAAGGTCTGCTGACGGTGCTGTTCCAGACCTTCGGTCTGCTGGGGCCGGATCAACAGGTCAACATCTTCCGCACGGAGATTTCGGTCTTCATCGGCATTGTTTATTCCTACCTGCCATTCATGGTGCTGCCGCTTTATTCGGCCCTGGAGAAGCTGGACAATACGCTGCTCGAGGCCGCTGCCGATCTCGGTTGCCCGCCATGGAAAGCTTTCTGGAAAATCACTTTCCCGCTGTCGCTTCCAGGCGTCATTGCCGGTTCGATGATCTGCTTCATCCCGATCACCGGCGAGTTCGTCATTCCGGATCTACTCGGCGGCGCACAGACGTTGATGATCGGCAAGACGCTCTGGACCGAATTCTTCGGCAACCGAGACTGGCCCTTGGCATCCGCCGTTGCCGTGCTTCTGTTGCTGCTGCTCGTCGTGCCGATTGCGATCTTCCAGAACCAGCAGAAAAAGGTGGGGTGAGCCATGAAGCGCGGTAAACTCGACACGACTATCCTCACGATCTGCTTTGCATTCCTCTACATCCCGATCCT
>JAAIGF010163448.1_pt1 | contig 22700 bp, 17 predicted proteins | sample 6487441 | NCBI WGS metagenome assembly JAAIGF01 (sample SAMN13974129, study PRJNA590717) | phyllosphere metagenome | biome: pepper field; feature: multiple bacterial spot infested pepper fields; material: pepper leaves; isolation source: leaves from pepper fields | host: Capsicum annuum ... | reverse complement strand
TGTTCGGCTTCGAGCTGATCCTCCGCCTCGGCGCCTACGTGGGCGTGGTGGTGCTGGCGCTGGGCCTGCACATGGTGGTGACCTACGGCGCCGCGGTGTGGCTGTCGGGCCGTTCGCCGCTGTCGTTCTTCCGCGATACCCAGGAAGCAACGGTGATGGCCTTCTCCACCGCCTCCAGCAACGCCACCCTGCCGACCGCGCTGCGCGTGGCCGACCAGATGGGGCTGCCGCAGCGCGTCTCGCGTTTCGTGCTGACCGTGGGCGCCACCGCCAACCAGAACGGCACCGCGCTGTTCGAGGGCGTAACGGTGATCTTCCTGGCCCAGTTCTTTGGCGTGGACCTGTCGATCGGCCAGCAGGTGATGGTGATGGCGGTCTGCATCCTGGGCGGCATCGGTACTGCGGGCGTGCCGTCTGGCTCGCTGCCGGTGGTGGCGATGATCTGCGCCATGGTCGGCGTGAACCCGCTGGGCATCGGTCTGATCCTGGGCGTGAACCACTTCCTGGACATGTGCCGCACCGCGCTGAACGTGACCGGCGACCTGGCCCTGACCACCCTGGTGGCCAAGGGCGAAGCGGCCGACACCCCGGCCGAGGCGGCTGCCGCCGCGGCCCGTCTGGACAACTGACCGGCATACCCTGAACGGGGTCGGATCCCTTTCCGCCAGGAAAGGGCTCCGACCCCGTCTCGTTTCCGGGCGCCGTTGACCTGACCCTGCCGGGCGTCTGTGGGACAATGGCGCGCCCGCAGTTTCGCGGCCGCCTCCCGATTCCGACAGAACCATGACGCAGCCTACCCGTCGCCAGTTGGCCAACGCCATCCGCTTCCTCGCCGCTGATGCGGTTGAAACCGCAAATTCCGGCCATCCCGGCATGCCCATGGGCATGGCCGATATCGCCGAAGTGCTCTGGAACGACTATCTCCGGCACAACCCGAACAACCCGCAGTGGTTCAACCGTGACCGCTTCGTGCTGTCCAACGGCCACGGCTCGATGCTGCAGTACGCGCTGCTGCACCTGAGCGGCTACGACCTGCCGATCGAGCAGCTCAAGCAGTTCCGCCAGCTGGGCAGCCACACCGCCGGCCACCCGGAGTACCACGAGACCCCGGGCGTGGAAACCACCACCGGCCCGCTGGGCCAGGGTTTCGCCAACGCCGTGGGCTTCGCCCTGGCCGAGAAGCTGCTGGCACAGCGCTTCAACCGCCCGGAGCTGGAAATCGTCGACCACCGCACCTGGGTGTTCATGGGCGATGGCTGCCTGATGGAAGGCGTGTCGCATGAAGCCGCTTCGCTGGCCGGCACCTGGGGCCTGCACAAGCTGGTCTGCTTCTGGGACAACAACCACATCTCCATCGACGGCAACGTCGAGGGCTGGTTCACCGACAACACCCCCGAGCGTTTCGAGGCCTACGGCTGGAACGTGGTGCGCGACGTTGACGGCCATGACCCGGAAAGCATCAAGGCCGGCATCGAGGCCGCGCTGTCGCAGAGCGACAAGCCGACCCTGATCTGCTGCCGCACCACGATCGGCTTTGGCTCGCCGAACAAGGCCGGCAAGGAATCCAGCCACGGCGCCGCGCTGGGCAAGGACGAGCTGGCCGCCACCCGCAAGGCACTGGACTGGAACTACGGCCCGTTCGAGATTCCGGAAGAGATCTACGCCGGCTGGCGTGCCGGCGGTACCGGCACGCTACGCCAGGCCGAGTGGGAACAGCAGTTCGACAAGTACGCCGCGCAGTATCCGGCCGAAGCCGCCGAGCTGACCCGTCGTTCGCATGGCGAACTGCCGGCCGACTTCGTCGCCCAGGCCGATGCCTACATCGCCAAGGTCGCCGCTGAAGGTGCCACCATTGCCTCGCGCAAGGCCTCGCAGCAGGCCATCGAAGCTCTGGCCCCGCTGCTGCCGGAAATCGTCGGCGGTTCGGCTGACCTGGCGCATTCGAACCTGACCCTGTGGAAGGGCAGCAAGTCGGTCGCCAGCGATGACGCCAACGCCAACTACGTGTACTACGGCGTGCGCGAGTTCGGCATGACCGCCATTGCCAACGGCCTGGCCCTGCACGGCGGTTTCATTCCGTTCGACGCCACCTTCCTGGTGTTCAGCGATTACGCCCGCAACGGCGTGCGCATGAGCGCGCTGATCCCGGCCCACGCCATCCACGTCTACACCCACGACTCGATCGGCCTGGGCGAAGACGGCCCGACCCACCAGCCGGTGGAACACCTGGCCTCGCTGCGCTACATCCCGAACAACGACGTGTGGCGCCCGTGCGATGCCGTCGAGTCGGCCGTGAGCTGGAAGGCCGCGATCACCCGCCAGGACGGCCCGAGCTGCCTGGTGTTCAGCCGCCAGAACCTGCCGCACCAGCCGCGCAGCGCCGAGCAGATCGCCCAGATCGAGCGCGGTGGCTACGTGCTGGCCGATGCCGCCGGCACCCCGGACGTGATCCTGATCGCCACCGGTTCGGAAGTCTCGCTGGCCACCGAAGCCAAGGCCCAGCTGGATGCCGCCGGCCTGAAGACCCGCGTGGTCTCCATCCCGTCCACCGACGTGTTCCTGCGCCAGGATGCGGCCTACCGTGAATCGGTGCTGCCCAACGCCGTGCGCAAGCGCGTGGCGATCGAAGCCGGCGTCACCGGTTTCTGGCGCCAGTTCGTCGGCCTGGACGGCGCGGTGATCGGTATCGACACCTTCGGTGCCTCGGCCCCGGCGGACAAGCTGTTCAAGCACTTCGGCATCACCACCGACCACGTGGTGGCCGCTGCCAAGGCGCTGTAAGCAGCCCCGCGAAGCAGGAAAGGGAAAGGCCGGCGCAAGCCGGCCTTTCTCGTTTTCGGGTGGGAGCACTGCCTTTCCCGGAATGATTCATCGGCGAACCGATGATGACGTGTTGGCCTCTTCCGCCTGTACTGCGCTTTCTGCGAAAACAACGACCTTCGTTGAATTAGCCGGGGCGAGCCCAGTAGGGTGATGGAGGGATTGTGCACAGGACGCATATCCAAATTGCGAGATGTAAGGTGATGCCTTACAGTTGGTTGGCGTGATCGTCAGCTTCCGGCACGAGGGGCTGAGAGCACTCTACGACCGGGGTGACGCGTCAGGCGTCCGCGCGGACCATGTCGGACGCTTGCGACGTCTGCTCCATCAGCTGGATCAAGCCAATCTTCCCGGTGATATGGGATTACCAGGCAACCGTCTGCACCCATTGCAAGGGAACTACAAAGGCTATTGGTCCGTGAGCGTTTCGGCGAGCTGGCGCCTGGTCTTCCGCTTCCGGGGGCTCGATGTTGAATTGGTCGATTACCTTGATTACCACTAGGAGCACCTGCAATGCCGATGCATGACCCGCCTCATCCGGGGCAGTCGCTGCGCGAGGACATCCTGCCTGCGATCCACATGTCCATCAGCGCGCTTGCGCAGCACCTGGGGTACTCCCGCGGGCAACTGTCGACGATCATCAACGGGCATGCGGGGATTTCCGCAGAGCTGGCGTACCGGCTGGAGCTGGCTGGCCTGGGAAATGCACGGATGTGGCTGGCAATGCAGGCCGCCTATGATCTGTGGCAGGCAGAACATCGGGAACACCCGCCGATCAAGCGCCTGACGCGCTGCCATCAGTAGCTCCACGCCATGCGTGGATAACCGCTACATCGCCGCGCGAACGTCCATCAGCGCGAACCCCAGCAGGTTCAGCCCACGCCACTGTGCCGGGTTGTGTGCGTCTGCGTGGTCCTTGGCCAGGCCGATGCCCCAGATGAAATCCACCGGGCTGGCTTCGACCAGCACCCAGCCTCCGGTCGAGCGCAGGAAGGCGCCCAGTTCCGGGTTCTGCGCGAACTTGGCCCTGTTGCCCTCGACGACCAGGTCGTAGCGGGCCTGCGTCCAACGTGCTTCGTCGAAGCCTTCGATCTTGCGGCCGAGCGCCTTGGCCTTGTCCGGCGTGGCGCTGGCGATGATTTTCCCGAGCAGGTCGTTGGCACCGAACAGGCGCGCCTTGCCGGCCATCATGTAGTGCTCGGCGGTGCGGTAGTGCACGCCATCGATGTCGAAGCCGGCGTCATACCACTGGCTGAAGCAGGAGGCGGACACGCCGCTGCGCGGCGGCTGGTGGCCCCAGAAGCAGAGGTAACGCAGGTCTTCGCCTGCAGCCTGGCGCTGCTGCAGGTCATGCAGGAAACGGGAATCGTCTTTCATCGCTACAGAATACCGCGTCCAAAAAGGGGACGGAGGGGATTAAGTCGTTTGTGCACAAACGACTTAATCCCCTCCGTCCCCTTTTTGCTTACGCGGTGCGGGCGAGGGCCAGGCGCAGCAGGCGTGCGTTGATGCGCTCGCCGAGATCCTTCGGTGCCTGCAGGCCCATGCGCTGCAGGTACACCGCGTCGCCATCGCCGGCGGGCTGGCGCAGTGCGGCCCACATTGTGCGCAGCTTTTCGCCGCGCGTCTGCGTGTTTGATTTCAGCCAGCCCAGTGCCTTCACCAGCACCTGCTCGATCTCGTTGAAGTCGCTGCCCAGCGGATAGTCGGGCAGGGTGCCATCGGCACGGAACGGTGCCAGCGCCGCCGCCAGCGCCTGCGGTGTGTTGCGCTGTTCGCGCTGCGGGTCGGGATGTCGCCCGGTGCGCAGCTTGCGCGATGCATAGGCCTGCTGCAGCAGGCCGGCCTGGAACGGTGCCTCGGTGATCGCGGTCATCGCCTGCACGCAGTCGTCGTCGGTCAACGCGCGCAGGTCGGCAATGCCGTACTCGTTGAGGTAGATGTCACGCAGGTGGCGCGGAATGGTGGTGTGCCCGTAGTTCCAGCGCACGTTCGAGGCACGCTGGCCCTTGTCGTCGCGCGCGGCGCGGAACATCAGCACGCTGCGCGCCTCCGGCAGCGCATGCGCCATCGCCACGAAGTTGTACTGCCCACCCACGCCGGACACCACGCGGCCATCGTCCAGCGCATCGGACACGGCCGCACCCAGCGCGGTGGCCATCATGCAGGAATTGAAGAAGCGCGCATGGCGGCGCTGCAGGCGCTCCAGCGTCTCGTTGCCGCCGTACAGCTGGTTGATCTCGCTGATGCGGCGCATGCCGATGGCGCTGCGCTCATCGTCGGGCAGGGTGCGCAGCCATTCGTAGAATTCGGGCGAGCCGAGGTAGAACGCGCCGTGCAGGTACTCGCCCTCTGCTTCCAGCGTGGCGTGGTCGATGGACAGCGTGCTGCCGTTCTCGATACGCTGCATCAGCGCCAGGTCGTCATGCACCTTGCGCCGGATCACGCCGGTCTGCACCAGCCGGCGGAAGCCCTCGTTGAGCATTTCACTGCAGCCGTACAGGCCCACCTCGAACGGTTCGAGGCCGCCGATTTCCTGGACCAGCGGGTGGCTGGCCAGCTGCGGATCCAGCGCATTCAGCACGCGGCGGTAGCGCGCGTTGTCGGTATGGCGCAGCACCAGCGCATGGCTGAGCGCATCGGCGAGCGTACCGATGCCGATCTGCAGCGTGCCGCCGTCGCGCACCAGGGTGCTGGCGTACAGGCCGATGGCGTAGTCCGCGTCGGCCACCGGCTGCCGCGGCAGGCCGAACAGCGCCGGGTAGGGCGGTGGCGGGGTGATCACCAGATCGAAGAAGGACACATCCACCGTGGCTGTGCCGCCCAGGTAAGGCAGCAGCGGGTCGATCTCGGCCACCAGCAGCGGGCGCGGCAGGCCTCGCGCGGCCATCGCATCCAGGGTGTCCTGGGTGATGTCGTTGTTGCACGACAACGAGAGCCGGCGGTCGTCCGGGCGCATCGCCACTTTCTGCACGATCACCTGCGGCGCGCGCTGTGCCACGGCGTCGGCGGCGTGGGTGTAATTCAGGCTGGTGTAGCTGGATTGCGCCTGCCGCGAACCGAGCAGTGCACCGGACTGCATGTAAAACTCCTCCACCTCCACGTGCGGCGGCAGCGCATCGCGGGCGATGGCATCGGCGTAGGCCAGGCGCGGGAAATCCTCGCCGAAATGGCGCTGCACGAACGGCGCCATGAAGCGCGCTTCCAGGCCATCGCCGCGCGCCTGCGGCGGGTTCAGCGACAGCGCGGTGTACAGCTGCAGCGGCCGCGACGGGTCCGCTTCCACCCGCGAATACAGCGCATTGAGCAGCCGGTGCGGCTTGCCCAGTGCCAGCGGAGCGCCCACCCGCAGCGGCCCTTCCACGCGCGCGAACAGCCAGTCAACGGCGGCGTCGAGGTCGGTCAGGTGTTCGGTCATGCGTGGCGGTCCTGCGGCGGGGGGAGTGCTGGCATTACAGCATGTCGGGCTTGAACCGCCGTCGACGCTGGAGCTCGTCTGCTAAAACCATGAGCTGGCCATCGCCGCAGTGGTGGGCGATGCGCGGCAGCTCCAACCGCAAGGCGGCAGGGTGATCACCATTGCAGGCGGTCGCCAGCAGGGCGGGATGTACCTGCGGTCGATGGCTTGACATCGGATTCGATTACGCGCGTAATCGGGCAGTCGATTACGGATGTAAACCATGACCCCGATCAGCGAAGCAGAAGCCGTCGTGATGGAGGTGCTGTGGCAACAGGCACCGCGCAGCGCCGATGACGTGGTGGCCGCACTGGCCCACCGCGAATGGGCCGAGCCGACCATCAAGACCCTGCTCAACCGCCTGCTGACCAAGGGCGCGATCGCCGCCGAGCGCGATGGCCGCCGCTACCTGTACCAGCCGCTGCTGCAGCGCCAGGCCTGGGTGGAGACTCAGAGCCAGGACTTCATAGGCCGCGTGTTCGATGGCCGGGTGGCGCCGCTGGTGGCGCATTTCAGCGAGCGCGGGCAACTGACGGCGCAGGACATTGCCGAACTGAGGAAGCTGATCCAGGAGATGGACGATGAATGAGCTGCTCGATGGACTGTGGCAGGCCAGCCTGTGGCTGGCGCTGGGTGTGCTGCTGCTGGCGGCCGCGCGGCCACTGCTGGTGAAGCTGGGCGGCGCGGAGCTGGCCTATCGCAGCTGGTGGCTGCTGCCGCTGCTGTTGGCGGCCCTGCTGCTGCCCCTGCCGGCACTGCGGGCGTTGCCGGTGCTGCAGCATGTGCCGACGCTGCCGCTGAAAGTGGTGCCCGGCGCGGTCGAGGGTGCTGCCGCGCAGCTGCCGATCTGGCCGTGGCTGCTGGCCCTGGCCTGGGGGCTGGGTGCCGGCCTGCACCTGGCGCGTGAACTGCGCGCACAACGCCGCTTCGAGCGCGGCCTGGGCACGCTGCAGGCACGCGGCGATGGCAGCTGGCAGGCCAGCGCCGACCCCGGCCTGCCCGCGCTGGTCGGCCTGTGGCAGCCGCGCATCGTGGTCGGCCCGCACTTCGACCAGCAGTTCGATGCCGAGGAACAGGCGCTGATCCTGCGCCACGAACGCAGCCACCGCCGCAATGGCGACCACTGGGCCAATGGCGCCCTGCTGCTGGCACGCTCGGTGTTCTGGTTCCACCCGTTGTTGCCCTGGGCTGCGCGCCGCTTCCTGCGCGACCAGGAACTGGCCTGCGATGCGCGCACCGTTGCCGCGCAGCCGACGCAGCGCCGTCTTTATGCCAGCACGCTGTTGAAGGCGCAGCTGGTCCACCCGGTTGCACCGATGGCCTGTCATTGGCGCAGCCAACCCGTGTTGAAGGAGCGTATCGCCATGTTGAAGCAGTCGAAGCGGAAGGCATTGCCGAAGGTGTCCGGCCAGGTGTTGCTGGTGGGGTTGTGCATGGGTGTTGCTGCGTTGGCCTGGGCCAGCCAGGGCGCGGTGACGGGCACGTCGTCGGTCAGCGCCGAACCGTTCCAGCACGCTGCAGCGGATGCCGCCAAGGCCGGCCTGGACAGCCCGATCCAGGCCCAGAAGATGTCACCGCCGAGCTATCCGGCCGACGCCATCGAGAAAGGCCTGACCGGTGTGGTGAACCTGATCGTGGCCGTCGACGCCAAGGGCAACGTCACCGACGTGCAGGTGGAAAGTGCGACCAACCCCGGCGTATTCGAAGCCGCCTCGATCGCAGCGGCGCGTAAGTGGACCTACACGCCGGCGATGAAGAATGGCAAGGCGATGGCCGGCAAGCTGCGCATCCCGATCACCTACGCCATGGACAACACCGAATCTGCCGGCGGCCAGGCGCAGTGAAGGCAGCCATGAAGGGCGCACCGCTGTGCATCGCAGCGGCGTTGCTGGCCGGCTGTGCCAGCCATGAGCGGCTGACCACGGTCGACACCCGCAGCGAGAACGTGGGCCACCAGCGCCTGCAGCCCGCTGCCGGCGGTGGTGCTGGGCAGATCCAGCCGTATACGCTGGCCGCCAGCGAGGGTTACCGGATGCCGCAGCTGTACGCGGCGCCGGACCCGGTGGTCGGCGCGAGCGATCCACGCACCTCGCTGCCACCCACCACGGTCTGCCTGCAGGTGGTGGTGGACGCACAGGGGCGGGTTGAACGCAGCCAGCCGTTGACCGACCGCAGTGAATGCAGCGCAGGGACAGTGGCGGAGAACGGACCGCTGCTGCAGGCCGCACGGGACGCGGTCGCGCAGTGGAAGTACTCGTCAGCGGCGGTCTGCCGTTTCGCGCCCGGGAAAGAGCCCAAGGACCGCAGCGACTGCCAGGGCGCCGACAGCATTGAACCGGTGGCGGTCACCCTGCAGTACGCCTTCACCTTCGAGATCGTGAAGGGCCAGCACGTCGTACGCACGCAGGGCAGGTAAGGGGTAGCGCCGGGCCACGCTCGGCGGTTTTCCACGGCTGTGGTCAGGCACCGCCCTGGATATTCGCCTTCACTGCCGGCTGCATCAGCTTCGGCTCGGCCAGGGTCGCATCACGCGCCTCGCGCACGCTGACGAACGCCGCTTCATCCACGCCGTCGTGCACATGGATGTTGTGCGCGCGCTGTTCGCCGATGGTGGTTTCGTTGGCGAACGCGCGTCCGCCCGGGCCGTAGTCGTGGCAGACGAACACGCGGGTGGCATCGGGCAGGGCGAGCAGGCGCTGGATCGAGCGGTACAGCTGCGCGGCATCACCGCCAGGGAAATCGCAGCGGGCGGTGCCGCCGTCAGGCATGAACAGCGAATCGCCGGTGAAGACCGCATCGTCGATCAGGTAGGCGATGCTGTCGCTGGTATGCCCGGGCACGGCGATGATGCGGCCCTGCAGCTGGCCCAGCGCGAAGGTCTCGCCATCGGCGAACAGATGGTCGAAGTGCGCATCCTGCGCCGCCAGCTGCAGGCCGTAGCGCGGCGCGAACGTGGCCTGCACCGCGCGGATGCCTTCGCCGATGGCCAGGGTCGCCTGCGGGAAGCGTTGCTTCAGCCGTCGCCCGGCCGACACATGGTCGGCATGGGCGTGGGTTTCCAGCAGCCAGCGCAGCTGCAGGCCCTGCTGTTCGATGGCCTCCAGCAGCGGGCGCACCGGCGCGTCGCTGCTGGCATCGGTGTCCGGGTCGTAATCCAGGACCGGATCGATCAGCGCCGCCTCCCTGCTGGCCGGGTCGACGACCAGGTAGCTGAAGGTGTTGCTGTCCCGGTGGAAGAAGGATTGAACCTGGACCGCCATCGGAACCTCCTCAGCGCGTGCCGAGCACGCGGTTCAGCAGCTGCGCGAGATTCTCGCCGGCCAGCCGCAGCTGTGCTTCGGCCACCGGGCGATAGCGCTCGGTGTATTCATCGCCGATCTTGTGCGTGGCCGGGTACACGCCCGGCTGCACCGAGATGCGGCAGCTGGCTTCGGCCCAGCGCTGCGGGTCGCGCTGCGGGTTGGACTGACGCGCCAGCTTCGGTGCCGGCAACGCACGCAGCACCGGCAGGTAACCGGCGTCATCCAGCTTGCGGGTGTTGAGCATGCCGCTGTCCCACAGCGAATGCAGGTTGGTACCGCGGTTGCCGAACTGCAGCTGGAAGTCGTTGCCGCCCTTGTCGTGGCCGTAGCCTGCGTGCATCGGCTGGTGCACGTCACCGACCATGTGCACGACGAACTTCAGTGCCTGCAGGCGCTCACCGTCGGTCAGGCTGTGGTCGCCGAGGATGGCGCTCTGCGCCTTCAGTGCTTCGACGATGCAGTTGCCGTTCCTGCAGTGCTTGGCCGGCTCGTACTGGCAGCCGTCCTCGGCGATGTTGACGTAGTGCCAGCCGGCGGAGCGGCGGCCCAGGCCGGGGTCCTTGGCACGCAGCTGGTCGGCCCACGGCGCGATGCTGGCCAGGGTGGCGCCGGGCTCGGCGGCCAGCAGGCGGTCGACCTCGGCACGTGCGGCCGGGTTGAGGCGGGTGTCGGCCACTTCGGCCACCAGGCGATGGCCTTGCGCGCCCCAGGCATGGGCGGGGGCGGACAGGGTCAGCAGGGCCGGTGCGAGGGCGGCAGCGAGGATCAGGGAGTGCAGGGCTTTCATGCGCCCATTCTAGCGGGGTAGGTGGATTGAAGAGCGGCGCGTTCCTGTCTGCTGTGGGCTGGCTGCAGGGGCAGGCGCTGCGGGACACGCTGCAAGTACGTCCCTGTAAGCTCGGCCGCGGCTTGCTCGTGTGCGCTGTCCTGCGCACACGGCAAGGCCGGGGTTGGGCGTCCTGCCCAACCCGCCCGAGGCATGCCTCGGGCCCATGCCGCGGGCGGTCCCGCAGCGCCTGCCCCTTCAGCCCCCATCAAACATGGCTGCGGAGGCGGATGCAAACGTCAAAGGCAACGTCAAAAACAAAGCTCTTGTTCTTGCTTGAGCTGGCACGCGCGCGGTGGTGGGAATGGGCGAGGCGGGGAGCGGAGCCGGGACCGTTGGCGCCATGGATGGCGCCATCGAGCCCCCATGGATGGGTTTACGGCGTGTCCTGGCTCCGCTCCCCGCCTTGCCCCAGCTCCGGAACTGCTTCAGTCCAAGGAACAAAAAAGCCCCGGCAATCACCGGGGCAATGCTGCGAGGGTTTTGCGTGTAGCGGGGGAGCGGGGGCGAAGCCCCCGCACTCAATACACCGCTTTAGAACTTGAAAACGTAGGACACGCCGTAAGCGAGCGGATCGATGTTCACCGTGCCGATCTTCTCGCCGTTGAGCTTCACCTTGCTGTCGATGTCGATCCAGCGCAGGTCCACGCGCAGGGCACCCTTCTCGCCGATGGCGAAGTCCACGCCGGCATGCGCGGCCAGGCCCCAGGAGTCGTCGAGCTTCAGCTTGCTGCCGGCCAGCGCGCCGGTGGTGTCCTCGCTGAAGAAGGTCGTGTAGTTCAGGCCGGCGCCGACGAACGGCGAAACCTTGCCCGTGCTGTTGAAGTGGTACTGCAGGCTGACCACCGGCGGCAGGTGCTTGGTGCTGCCGACCCGGCCCAGCCCGTTGATGCTGATGTCGTGCTTGAACGGCAGGGCCGCCAGCACTTCAATGCCCAGATTGTCCGCAATGAAATATTCGCCGGTGATGGTCGGCTTGATGTCACTGTCGACATCCACCTTCAGGGTGCCACCGGCCAGCGAGCCGTTGTTCGACTTCGGGGCGACCTGGTGGACGCCGGCCGAGATGGTCCAGTCGCCCTTGGACTGGGCCATGGCCGGGGCGGCGGCCAGCGAGACGGCGGCGGCCAGGCCGGCCAGGATCAGGGGGGAGGTCTTGCGCATGGGGGTGTTCTCGTTGCGGGGTGGATGTGGCCAGTCTCGGCCTCACGCCGCGCTAACGCTTTGATCCGGATCAAATCCTGTCTGGCCGCCTGCCAGCCCCCCGGTGCTGGCCCGCGGTGGTCAGGGCGGTGCTGCTAGACTTGTGGGCCCTATCCATCCCGCCGCACCTGTCGCGGCTGCAGGAGCTTCTGAACATGGCAATCAAGGTTGGTATCAACGGTTTCGGTCGCATCGGACGCAACGTCCTGCGCTCGGCGGTGCTGAACTTCGGCGATGACATCGAAATCGTGGCCATCAACGATCTGCTGGAGCCGGACTACCTGGCGTACATGCTGAAGTACGACTCCGTGCATGGCCGCTTCAAGGCCGACGTGGCCGTGCAGGGCAACGACCTGCTGGTCAACGGCAAGAAGATCCGCCTGACCCAGGAACGCGACCCGGCCAACCTGAAGTGGGACGAAGTCGGCGCCGACGTTGTACTGGAAGCCACCGGCCTGTTCCTGACCAAGGAAACCGCGCAGAAGCACATCGACGCGGGCGCCAAGAAGGTCATCCTGTCGGCCCCGTCGAAGGACGACACGCCGATGTTCGTGTTCGGCGTGAACGACAAGACCTATGCCGGCCAGGCGATCATCTCCAACGCTTCGTGCACCACCAACTGCCTGGCCCCGCTGGCCAAGGTCATCAATGACAAGTGGGGCATCAAGCGCGGCCTGATGACCACCGTGCACGCGGCCACCGCCACCCAGAAGACCGTCGATGGCCCGTCCAACAAGGACTGGCGCGGCGGCCGTGGCATCCTGGAAAACATCATTCCGTCGTCCACCGGCGCAGCCAAGGCTGTTGGCGTGGTCATCCCGGAACTGAACAAGAAGCTGACCGGCATGAGCTTCCGCGTCCCGACCTCGGACGTGTCGGTGGTCGACCTGACCGTCGAGCTGGAAAAGGAAGCCACCTACGCCGAGATCTGCGCCGAAGTGAAGGCACAGAGCGAAGGCGCGCTGAAGGGCATCCTGGGCTACACCGAAGACAAGGTGGTGGCCACCGATTTCGTTGGTGAAACCCACACCTCCGTGTTCGATGCCGACGCCGGTATCGCCCTGGACGGCACCTTCGTCAAGCTCGTGTCGTGGTACGACAACGAGTGGGGCTACTCGAACAAGTGCCTGGAAATGGCCAAGGTCGTCGCGGCCAAGTAAGGCCCGCGAAGATCCGCACACGAACCCCGGCCTGGCCGGGGTTCGTCGTATATGGGCCCGGCTGACGTAGCATGGGCCACGGACCGCTGCCGCTGGGGCGCGGCTGCGTTGGGGTAGACGAAGAATGGAAGCACTGATCGTCCTGTTGGTTCTGGCCCTGCTGGCGATACCGCTGCTGCTGGTGGTGGCGCTGGTGATGATTGCCGGCCTGCGCCGGCGCGTGGCCGCGCTGGAAGGCGCGCTGGCCGAGGGCATCACGGCCGTCGCCGCCCCGCTGCGTGAAGCCGAGGCCCCGGTGCCACCGGCTCGGCCGGCCCCCGCCGCCGCCGAGACCAGCGAACCGCCGTTCCTGCGCCCGGCCGCTGCCGCGCCGCCGCCGGTACGGCCCCCCGAACCTTCCGTGGCGCCGCCCGCACCGGCACCGGCACCCGCCGCACCGCCGCCGGTACCGGCATGGCCGCCATTGCCAGCGGAACCGGCGATGCCCAACGTGATCGAACGCGCCGTGGGCGCGGTCAAGCGCTGGTTCACCGAAGGCAACGTGCCGGTGAAGATCGGCATGCTGGTGCTGCTGGCCGGCGTCGCCGCGCTGTTGAAGTACGTCAGCGACCAGGGGTGGCTGGTGGTGCCGATCGAGCTGCGCCTGGCCGGCATTACCGTTGGCGCACTCGGCCTGCTCGGTTTCGGCTGGCACCAGCGCGAACGCCGCCGGTTGTTCGCGCTGGCCCTGCAGGGCGGCGCCATCGGCGTGCTGCTGCTGACCATCTTCGCCGCGTTCAAGCGCTTCGAACTCATCAACCCCGGCTTCGCCTTCGCCAGCTCGATCCTGCTGGTGGCGGGCCTGTGCGTGCTGGCCGTGGTGCAGAACTCGCGCACGCTGGCGGTGCTCGGCATCCTCGCCGGCTTCATGGCGCCGCTGTGGCTGTCCACCGGCAGCGGCAACCACGTGGGCCTGTTCAGCTACTACGCGGTGCTCAACGCGGGCATCTTCGCCATCGCCTGGTTCCGTCCGTGGCGCGCGCTCAACCTGCTGGGTTTTGCCTTCACCTTCGGCATCGGCACGTTCTGGGGCTTGCTGCAGTACCGCGCCGACAAGTTCGCCAGCACCGAGCCGTTCCTGCTGCTGTTCTTCGCCTTCTACCTGCTGATCCCGCTGCTGTACGCACGCCGCCAGCCGGCCGAGCGCCGCGACCTGGTCGATGGCAGCCTGGTGTTCGGTACGCCGCTGATCGCGTTCTCGCTGCAGGCCGGCATGCTGCACGAGCAGCCGATGACGCTGGCGCTGTGCGCGCTGGGCCTGGCCGCGATCTATGCGGTGCTGGCACGCGCATTGATCCATCGCGCCTCGTACAGCGTGCTGGCGCAGTCGCACGCGGTGCTGGCGGTGGGCTTTGCCACCCTGGCGGTGCCGCTGGCGCTGTCGGCACGCGCCACCGGTGCGGTGTTCGCGCTGGAAGGCGCCGGCCTGGCCTGGCTGGGGCTGCGGCAGCAGCGCTGGCTGCCGCAGGTGGCGGCTGCGCTGCTGCAGCTCGGCGCCGCGTTCGCATTCGTGGTGGGCGCCGACTACTGGCACGGCGACACGCGGTTCCTGCTCAACCCCACCGCCATCGGTACGCTGCTGCTGGCCGTGGCCGGTTTCGCCAGTGCGTGGAGCTACCAGCGCCGCGCGCGGCATGACGTGGCCGTGGTGTATTACCTGTGGGGCCTGCTGTGGTGGCTGGGCGGATTCGTCCATGAGATCGGCCGCTTCATCGAGCACGCGGCGCAGGCCGACGCGCTGTTGGTGCTGGCGGCGGTCACCGCCTGGCTGGCGGCCGAGGTGCAGCGTCGGCAGCCGGCCCGCGCGCTGGGCATGACCGCACTGGTGATGCTGGCCGCCGGCTTCCCGCTGGCCCTGCTGCAGAGCGATGCGCACCAGCAGCCGTTTGCCGGTTACGGCGCGCTGGGCTGGGCGGTGTTCGCCGTGCTGGGCGTGCGCACCCTGCTGTGCCTGCGCCAGGGCGGCGACGGTGTGGCCCGTATCGCCCAGTTCCTGTGGTGGCTGCTGTGGCCGTCGCTGCTGTCCCTGCTTGCGCTGTGGGGCGGCGATACCGCGCACCTGGCCCAGGGCTGGAGCGCGCTGCTGGTGACCCTGCCGTGGCTGCTGCTGGCGGCGTTGTCGCTGTGGCGCTGGACGTGGTTGCGCTGGCCGCTGGGTGATGCCTTCGATGCTGCGCGCGTGGCGCTGCAGAGCGTGGTGTTCGGCGTGCTGGCCTGCGCCTGGTGGATCGGCATCACCCTCGCCGGCGATGCCGCACCGCTGCCGTGGCTGCCGGTGCTGAACCCGGCCGAGCTGGCGCAGTGGCTGAGCCTGCTGCTGGCCGCGCGCTGGCTGTTCGGCGGCCAGGCCCCGGCGCTGTTGCAGCGCCTGCGCGTGCCGCTGCTGGCGCTGGCCGGGTTCCTCGCCCTGACCAGCACCGTGCTGCATGGCGTGCACCACTGGGGCGGTGTGCCCTGGGCGCCGTCGATGGCCCGCGAGAGCCTGGCCCAGACCAGCCTGACCGTGCTGTGGAGCGTGCTCGGCGTGATCGCCTGGGTCTGGGGCTCGCGCCGGGGCCAGCGCGTGCTGTGGATGGTGGGCGCCGTGCTGATGGCCGTGGTCCTGGCCAAGCTGGTGCTGATCGACCGCCAGCATCTTGGCAACCTGCTGGGTATCGCATCGTTCATCGCCTACGGCCTGCTGTGCACGGTCGTGGGCTATCTGGCGCCGGCGCCCCCGGGCACCGCGCCGACCGTGGAGAACACGCAATGAAAAAGTGGAGCACGGCACTGCTGCCGATGTTGCTGGCGCTGGCCGGCGTCGCATCCGCGCAGGCCACCGATTACCGCGCGCACTACGCCGAACAGTGGCCGTTGAGCCTGTCCAGTGCGCAGTCCGGCGCCTACCGCGTGGTGCTGGAACCGGCGATCTACCGCCGCGCCGGCAGCGCCGATCTCAGCGATCTGCAGGTGTTCAACGCCGCGGGCCAGGCGTTACCCTCCGCGCTGCTGGCCCCGGACCAGCCGCTGGCGCAGCCGCCGGTGCAGCGCGAGCTGCCGTGGTTCGCGCTGCCGCCGTTGGCCGAAGCGCAGCGCAATGACCTGCAGCTGCTGACCGAGCGCGACACCGATGGCCGCGTGCGCCGGGTCGAAGCGCGCGTGGGCGGCGGTGCCGTGGCGAACGGGCAGGGCGGTTGGCTGATCGATGCCAGCGTGCTGGGCCAGCAGCCATTGGCCGCACTGGTGCTGGACTGGGCCGACAGCGGGCAACCGCTGCAGGCGCAGGTACAGCTGGATGCCAGCGACGACCTGCAGCACTGGCGCGCGGTCGCGCGCGATGTGCCGCTGGTGGATCTGCAGCGCGCCGGCAAGCGCCTGCTGCAGCGCCGCCTGCAGGTGGATGGCAACGCACGCTACCTGCGCGTGCTGCCGCAGGGCGACGCGCGCCTGCCGGCCCTGCGCAGCGTGCTGGCCGAACTGCCGCCGGCGCCGGCGACGTTGCCGTGGGAGTGGCTGTCGCTGGAACCCACTGCTGCCGGCAAGGGTGAATACACCTTCGAACTCGATGGGCGGTTCCCGGTCAGCAAGGCCGACGTGGCCAGCACCGACAACAGCCTGGTGCAGTGGACGCTGTACAGCCGCGACGATGCCGATGCGGAATGGCAGCGTCGCAGCGCACCTTGGATCGCCTACCAGGTGCAGCAGGGTGCAGTGGGCCAGCGCCAGCAGTCGGCCGCGCAGAGCCTGGGCGGCATCTGGCGCGACCGTTACTGGAAGCTGGTGGCCAGCCCGGTGGAAACGGCCACGGCACCGACCCTGCGCCTGGGCTACCAGCCGGAAGTGATGGTGTTCCTGAGCCAGGGCGCGGCGCCGTACGCGCTGGCCGTGGGCAGCGCCACCGCACGCCGCGCCGAAGCACCGATCGCGGTGCTGATCGAGGAACTGCGCCAGCGCAATGACCCGTCGTGGCAGCCGACGCTGGCGCGGCTGGAAGGCGGCCCGGAGACGCTGGCTGGCGATGCCGCGTTGAAGCCGCAGCGCGACTGGAAGGCGTGGTTGTTGTGGGCGCTGCTGGGGTTGGGCGTGCTGGTGGTGGGTGGCCTGGCGGTCAGCCTGCTGCGGCAGAAGCCTGCGCCTTCGGCGTAGGGTCCCGCGAACGGCGCAGCCCCTCGTGGGTGGGCGCAAAACGCGATTCATGCGCTTGGCCGGGCGGGTGGGTTGTCTGCGGGACGCCGTGAATACGTCCCTGTAGGCTCGGTCGCCGCATCCATGCGGCTCACGCCCCCAGCCAACCCACCCGCCGGCCACGGACAGTTTCCGTGTGCGTCCACCCACGGAAAGAAAAAAGAAAGTCAAAAGCTGCTTCGCAGGGCGCTCTTTGTAGAGCCGAGCCCACGCTCGGCTGCTCTTCGCGAAAGATTCAGCCGAGCATGGGCTCGGCTCTACATCCTTTCTCCATCCGACATCAGAAACCGCTCTTGCTCCTGCCTTTGCCATCCGCTCGCCTCATGAACCTGTCGAGGCCGGGGTGGTGTGGGGTGGCAGGGGTGTGAGCCGCATGGATGCGGCGACCAAGCCCCCATGGACGGGTTTACGGCGTCCCCTGCCATCCCACAGCACCCCGGCCCACCCCCAGCACCACGAAGCGCCAGCGCTTTGGCTGTTGCTGTTGCTGTCCGCCTCTGCCTGCCGCAGGCATCGCCACCCGATACAATGCCCGTCTGCCGTACACCGGCATCCTGTCCCCGAGCCAAAGAGTTGCCCATGTCCATCGTCCGCATGACCGACCTCGACCTCTCCGGCAAGCGCGTGCTGATCCGCCAGGATCTGAACGTGCCGATCGAGAATGGCCGCATCACCTCCGAACAGCGCATCACCGCTTCGCTGCCGACGCTCAAGCGCGCGCTGGAGCAGGGTGCCGCCGTCATGGTCACCTCGCACCTGGGCCGCCCGAAGGAAGGCGTGTGGAGCGAAGCCGACTCGCTGGCACCGGTCGCCGCGCGTCTGTCCGAGCTGCTCGGCCGCGAGGTTCCGCTGGTGCGCGACTGGGTCGACGGCGTCGACGTGCAGCCGGGCCAGCTGGTGCTGCTGGAAAACTGCCGCATGAACGTCGGCGAGGGCAAGGATGACGAGGCCCTGTCCAAGCAGTACGCCGCGCTCTGCGACGTGTTCGTGATGGATGCCTTCGGTACCGCGCACCGCGCCCAGGCCTCCACCCACGGCGTCATCCGCTTCGCCCCGGTCGCCGCCGGTGGCCCGCTGCTGATGGCCGAGCTGGACGCGCTGGCCAAGGCGCTGGATGCACCGGCCAAGCCGCTGCTGGCCATCGTCGCCGGCAGCAAGGTCAGCACCAAGCTGGAACTGCTGGCCAACCTGGTCGGCAAGGTCGACCAGCTGATCGTCGGTGGCGGCATCGCCAACACCTTCATCGCCGCCGCCAGCTACAACGTGGGCAAGTCGCTGTACGAACCGGACCTGCTGGATACCGCCAAGAAGATCGTGGCCGATGCGCAGGCACGTGGCGCGGCCATCCCGCTGCCGGTGGACGTGGTCACCGCCAAGCAGTTCCTGCCCGATGCCGCCGCCGAAGTGAAGGCCGTCGACGCCGTGGCCGAGGATGACCTGATCCTGGACATCGGCCCGCAGACCGCCGCGCAGTACGCGCAGCTGATCGAGAAGGCCGGCACCGTGGTCTGGAACGGCCCGGTCGGCGTGTTCGAGTTCGAAGCCTTCAGCAAGGGCACCGAAGCGCTGGCCCGTGCCATTGCCAGCTCCAAGGCGTTCTCCATCGCCGGTGGCGGCGACACCTTGGCGGCCGTCGACAAGTTCGATATCGCCGGTGATGTCAGCTATATCTCCACCGGAGGCGGCGCGTTCCTGGAATTCCTGGAAGGCAAGACCCTGCCGGCCGTGGCTGCGCTGGCCGCACGCGGCGCATGAGCGCCGACCTGCGTGCTGACGGAGAAGAGCGTGCAACGCTCTTCTTCGACATGGATGGCACCCTGATCGATTCGGAAGTGGGCATCACCACCTGCATCGCCTATGCGCTGCAGAAGATGGGCCAGCCGGTGCCGCCGCAGGAAACCCTGCTGGGCTGGATCGGGCCGTCGCTGCGCACCACCTTCGGCCCGCTGTTCGGCGACGACGTGCGGGTGGAGGAGGCCGTGGCCTTCTACCGCGAGCGTTTCGACGCGGAAGGCTGGCGCGAGCACACGATCTACCCGGACATCGAAGCGACCGTGCGCGCGCTGCATGGTCGCGGCCACCGCCTGGCCGTGGTCACCGCCAAGAACGAGCCGCACGCACGCCGCATCGTCGAGCACCTGCCGTTCGGCAGCCTGTTCGATGAGGTGATCGGTTCGACCCCGGATGGCTCGCGCAGCAGCAAGCCGCAGCTGGTCGGCGAGGCGCTGCAGCGCCTGCAGCTGCAACCGGCGCAGTGCTGGATGATCGGCGACCGCCGCATGGACATCGAAGGCGCGCGCCACCACGGCCTGCGCAACGTGGGCGTGCTGTGGGGCTTCGGCGGCGAAGCCGAGCTGACCGAGGCCGGTGCCGGCCACCTGGCCCGCGAACCGGCGCAGTTGCTGGCCCTGCTGGCCTGAACTTTGCAGCTCCTGGTCGCCGGGCATGGCCTGGCGCTACCGGGGCGGATCGACAGGTAGCGCCGGGCCATGCCCGGCGGGCCTCGGCCAGCCTATGTCCGGAACATGTCCGTTCAATGTCCCGCAGAGTCAGGCGCCCCAAGGCTGTAACCGTATACATGGCGCGTGAAGGATGTGCTAATTTCCCACCTTTAACGGGAGAGGCCCATTCACCATGTTCGAGCGTCAGCGTCGCACCAAGATCCTAGCCACCCTCGGTCCGGCGACCGACCCGCCGGGCGTGCTGGAGGATCTGTTCCGCGCAGGCGTGAACGTGGTTCGCCTCAATTTCAGCCACGGTGATCCGTCCGGCCAGGCCAAGCGCGCCGCCGACGTCCGTGCCGCCGCAGCCCGCGTGGGCGTGGAAGTGGGCATCCTGGCCGACCTGCCGGGCCCGAAGATCCGCATCGAGCGCTTTGCCGAAGGCAAGGTGTACCTGAAGGCCGGTGACCGCTTCGACCTGATCGCCAGCGACAACGCCGGCCCGGGCGATGCAACCCAGGTGGGCGTGAGCTACCTCGGCCTGCCGCAGGACGTGGGCCCGGGCGATGTCCTGCTGCTCGACGATGGCCTGATGCAGCTGCAGGTGGTCGAGGTGCAGGGCGACCGCATCATCAACACCGTGCTCAACGATGGCGCGCTGTCCGACCGCAAGGGCCTGAACAAGCAGGGCGGTGGCCTGTCGCTGGGCGCACTGACCGAGCGCGACAAGGAACTGATCGGCATCGTCGCCAAGATCGGCGTCGACTTCATCGCCGTGTCCTTCTGCCGCAACGCGCAGGACATGAACGATGCGCGCGAGATCGCCGAATCGCACGGCTGCTACGCCGCGCTGGTGTCGAAGATCGAGCGCACCGAAGCCATTGAGAACCTGGAAGAGATCGTCGAAGCCAGTGACGTGGTGATGGTGGCCCGTGGCGACCTCGGCGTGGAAATCGGCGATGCCGAACTGCCGGGCCTGCAGAAGAAGATCATCAAGGCCTCGCTGGCGCAGAACAAGGTGGTCATCACCGCCACGCAGATGCTGCAGTCGATGGTGGAAAGCCCGATCCCGACCCGCGCCGAAGTGCTGGACGTGGCCAACTCGGTCATCGACGGTACCGACGCGGTGATGCTGTCGGCCGAAACCGCCGCCGGTGCCTACCCGGTGAAGGCGGTCGAAGCGATGGCCCGCATCTGCCTGGGTGCCGAGCGCCAGTTCCAGACCGAGACCGACTTCAACGCCTCGCCGCGCAACCTGGAACGTGCAGACCAGGCCATCGCCATGGCCACCATGTTCCTGTCGCAGCACGTGGGCGTGCGCGCCATCGTCGCGATGACCGAATCCGGTGGTACCGCCCGTTACCTGTCGCGTTTCCGCGCCAAGGCACCGGTGTTCGCGGTCACCCGCCATGACGGCGCCCGCCGCCAGATGGCGCTGATGCGCGATGTGTACCCGATCAACTTCGACAGCCGTGGCCTGACCCCGCGCGAAGCCGCACGTGGCAGCATCCGCCTGCTGGTGGAATCGGACCTGCTGCAGGCCGGTGACCGCGTCGTGTTCACCAGCGGCGAGCACATGGAGACCCATGGCGCCACCAATACGCTGCGCCTGCTGGAAGTGGGCCAGGACGGGCGTGCCAGCGGCCTGGGCGATCTGTAAGCCTTGACGGCATCGGGTCGGCGCTGCCGATCCGGGGTCAGAGCCCCTGCGGGGATCTGACCCCCACACCGACCTGGGGTCGGATCCCCGCAGGGGCTCCGACCCCATGCCGCAGGACATCCTTTGTCCTGCGCAGACATGGAAGCGTTTCCATCCTGTCCTCCACGGCGAGGCAACGGGAAGCGGGGCTATACTTACGTTTTTCCCGCACCCGCCACAGGAAATACATGAGCATCGAACAGCTGGCTGAAACCGCCCAGGCCATGGTCGCCCCGGGCAAGGGCATCATCGCGATCGACGAATCCACCGCTACCATCGCCAAGCGTTTCGCCGGCGTCGGTATCGAGAACACCGAGGAGAACCGTCGTGCCTACCGCGAGCTGCTGCTGACCACGCCGAAGCTCAACGAGCACATTTCCGGCGCCATCCTGTACGACGAAACCATCCGCCAGTCGACCAAGGACGGCGTGCCGTTCGCCAAGTACATGGCCGACCACGGCATGATTCCGGGCATCAAGGTGGACAAGGGTGCACACCCGCTGGCCGGCTGCCCGGGCGAGCTGGTCACCGAAGGCCTCGACGGCCTGCGTGAGCGCCTGCAGGAGTACTACAAGCTGGGTGCGCGCTTCGCCAAGTGGCGTGCGGTCATCAACATCGGCGACAACACCCCGTCGGGCACCTGCATCGAGTCCAACGCCCACGCGCTGGCCCGCTATGCCGCCCTGTGCCAGGAATGCGGCCTGGTGCCGATGGTCGAGCCGGAAGTGATCATGGACGGCGACCACGACATCGAGACCTGCTACGAAGTCACCGAAGCCACCCTGCGTTCGCTGTTCGACGCGCTGTACCAGCAGAACGTGCTGCTGGAAGGCACCATCCTGAAGGCCTCGATGGTCATCTCCGGCAAGGGCTGCGATGAGCAGGCCGACGCCGAGGAAGTGGCCGAATCGACCGTGATGTGCCTGAAGAGCACCGTGCCGGCAATCCTGCCGGGCGTGGTGTTCCTGTCCGGTGGCCAGACCGACGAGCAGTCGACCGAGCACCTGAACGCGATGAACCAGCTGGGCAACCTGCCGTGGCCGCTGAGCTTCTCCTACGGCCGCGCCATGCAGCAGGCCGCGCTGAAGCTGTGGGCCAAGGACATGAAGGGCAACTACGCCGCTGCCCAGAAGACCGTGTACGAGCGCGCCAAGGACAACGGCCTGGCCGCGCTGGGCAAGTGGAACGGCTGAGCCGTCCCGCTTCCTGCATGAGGTAACACCGCAGACGCCGGCATCATGCCGGCGTCTGCTTTTGTGGGTATCGTTGCTGCTCCCCCGCGCAGGGCCTGTGCACCAAGGCCGGTACCGTGCTGCACGCACTCGGCGGCCGTCTGGATTCACACCCTGCGTGGACGGCCTTCATCCACCTGCGCTGCTGATCCTCAATGCGCGGCGACGTACCCGGCATCACCCAGCGGCGGCAGCGGCAGGATGCGTTCGGCCTCTACCGCCTGGCCGGCCGCACTCAGCGCCTGCTGGTAGGCCTTCGCCGTGGCGGTATTGAACGCCACCAGCACGATGCGCATCGGCTGCGCATGGCTGCGCTGCCACGCCAGCGTCTCGGTCACCGCCACCTGTGCGGCCTGG
>JAAIGF010206348.1_pt1 | contig 22759 bp, 20 predicted proteins | sample 6487441 | NCBI WGS metagenome assembly JAAIGF01 (sample SAMN13974129, study PRJNA590717) | phyllosphere metagenome | biome: pepper field; feature: multiple bacterial spot infested pepper fields; material: pepper leaves; isolation source: leaves from pepper fields | host: Capsicum annuum ... | reverse complement strand
CGGACTGCAGGTCATGGTGGTGGACGCTGGGCCGATCGGCGGCCGTAACACCGGCCTGTCTACCGGCAATCTTTACGCGCCCATCTCGAACATGGCCGATCTGGTCGCACGTTGGGACACCGATACGGCGAGACGCATCACCCAGTGGCGTTCCGAAGCGGTGCGCAGCATTGAAACGCTGGTGCAGCGCCACGACATCCGCTGCAGTTTCCAGCGCGTGCCGATGCAATACGGCGTTCAGGAGCGCAGCCGCGAAGCGACGGCGCAGTTCGAGCGCGAGCTGCATGCCTATCAGCGGGTGGGCCTGGACTACCAACACCAGCAGTCCGGGCTGCCATTCTCCCTGGCCCATGCATTCCAGGTGCCTGACCAGGCGCAATTTGACCCGGCCGCGTTCTGCGAACAGCTGGCTATCGGCTTGAGCGGCCGGGTGCGTATCCATGACTGGACCCAGATTCTCGACCTGGACCCCGCCGGCGGCGTGGCGCGCACGCGCAGCGGCACGATACGTGCACGCCATTTCGTACTGGCAACGCACTCGCCGTTGGGATTCAACGTGGTACAGGCCGAGATGGAGGTCTACAGAGAATACGCGTTAGCCGTTCCTGTCGAGCAGGCCCCCGAAGCGGGGATCCACTGGATTGCCGACCGTCACCGGTCAATGCGCGGGATCGAGCAGGACGACGGGCAGTCCTGGCTGGTGCTGGTCGGTGAGATGCATCGTACCGGCGAAACGCCGCTCGTCGATCCTGCCCGGCGCCTGCAGCAGGATGCCGAACGCAATTTCCAACTTCGCGGCGAACCGATCTGCTGGTCGGCACAGCAGTTCCGACCCGCAGACCGGCTGCCCTATATCGGCCGCAGTGCACACGAAAACGTGTGGATGGCCACCGGCTACGGGCCGGACGGACTGGCGTGGGCGGGGGTGGCTGCCGATGCCATCAGTGAGGGCATCGAAGGTCACGAAACCGAAGCGGCGCATCTGCTGAGCCCGCTGCGCTTCACCCCCTTCCGCTCAGCGGCCGGCTGGGCGCGAACCAATGCGACCGTCGCGCGCCACATGATCGGCGACCGGCTTGCCAGTGCGCCGAGCGACGACCCCGAGCAGCTTGAGGCCGGGCAGGGCGCCTTGATCGAGATAAATGGCGAGCGCACGGCCGCGTACCGTGACGAGCTGGGTAAACTGCATTCCATGTCGCCGCTGTGCCCGCATATGAAATGCGTGGTGCAATGGAATACCCATGAGCGCACCTGGGATTGTCCGTGCCACGGCAGTCGGTTCAAGGCCACCGGCGCACTGCTCGAAGGGCCGGCCAGCGAAGGGCTTGCAGCCAAGGCCGGCTGAGGTTGCCGCGCAGTCACCCAGGTGCACCGTCCTGGCTCACTGCTTCTCCGCCCTTGCGGCCAGCTTCGCGTGCCTCTTCCGAGCTGAATTCGTGCGCGTTGCCCGATTCGTGCGCTGCGCGTCCGCCCTTCGAGGCGATTTCGCGCTGCTTTTCTTCGTCCATCGAGGCGAAACCGCGGTTACTGTCCTGGTTCTGATTCTGGTTGGCCATGACACTCGACTCCTGGAAATGTCGCCCGATTGGCGACGGGACCCATCTTCCGCATCCAGGCGTACGGAGCGGTGCGGCACCCGCCACGGCGGTGTCAGCGTCCGGGCTCGGCTCAATCATCCTTCGCTCACATAGCGGCTGAGGACCGGTGGGCGAGGGGTGGCTTTTCATCCATAGTCCAACGCGCGTTCACCACCCACCCACGCGCGCGGGGGGAGGGTAGCGGCATGAAAAGATCAGCACTTCCCCTGGTCGGCTGCGCTGGCTGGTCGATACCCTCGTTAACTGCCGCTGCGTTCGGCACGGGAGAAAGCGCGCTGCATCGCTATGCAACGCGTTTCTCGGTGGTTGAAATCAATTCATCCTTCTACCGACCTCATCGCCCGGAGACCTATGCGCGCTGGGCGTCGAGCGTGCCTTCATCTTTCCGCTTCTCGGTGAAAGTGCCGCGTTCGATCTCACATGACGCCGGTCTGCAGGCAACCGGCCGACTGCTGGACGAGTTCCTCGACGCCGCCGGGTGTCTGGGCAACCGGCTTGGTGTGTTGCTCCTGCAGCTGCCCCCGGCGCTGGTGTACGACGGACGGAGGGCGGCGGCGTTCTTCAAGGCGCTTCGCCGCCGGACGGCCGTGGACGTGGCCTGTGAACCGCGTCACCCCAGCTGGTTTACCCGCAGCGCCGACGCGCTGTTGCAACGCCACGGCATCGCCCGGGTCGCTGCTGACCCGCCCCGCATTCCCCAGGCGGCCCATCCGGGTGGTGACACGCGCTGGAGTTACTGGCGGTGGCATGGACGACCTCGCATGTACTACAGCGCCTACGGCGATCCGGACCTTACCGCGCTGGCGGCGTCCACCCAGGAGGTTGAACGGCCGGAGGCGAGCTGGATCATCCTGGACAACACCGCGCACGGCTTTGCCGTGCCCAACGCGCTGCGCCTGCAGACGTTACTGAAGGAGACGAAGCATGCCTGAAGGCCCATCCATTGTATTGCTGCGCGAGGCGGCCGCGCGCTTCAAAGGCAAGACCGTACGCACCGTGCAGGGCAACAGCAAGCTGGACCTTTCGGTATTGGAAGGCAGGCGGGTCAGGGCAGTGCGTAGTTGGGGGAAGCACTTCCTGCTTGAGTTCAGCCGACTCAGTGTGCGCATCCATCTGATGATGTTCGGCAGCTGGCGCATCGACGAACGCAAACCCTCACCACCAAGGCTGTCGCTGGGCTTCGACACGGGCGAGCTGAACTTCTATGCATGCTCGGTGAAGCTCATCGAGGTGCCGTTGGAGGAGGTCTACGACTGGCGCGGCGACGTGATGAGCGATGCGTGGGATCCAGCGCTCGCGCGGCGCAAGCTCAAGGCGATCCCTGAGGCTCTGGTCTGTGATGCGCTGTTGGACCAGACGATCTTTGCAGGCGTCGGGAACATCATCAAGAACGAGGTGCTGTTTCGCATCCGCGTCCATCCGTCGAGCCGCGTTGGCGATCTCCCGCCGCGCAAGTTGGGTGACCTGATCAAGCAGGCGCGCCTCTACAGCTTCGAGTTTCTCGAGTGGAAGCGCGCGTTTGAGCTGAAGAAGCACTGGCAGGTGCACACCAAGCGCACCTGTCCAAACTGCGGCGGCCCCCTGACCAAGGCCTATCTCGGCCTGACCGCCAGGCGGTCGTTCTTCTGCAGGAACTGCCAGGTTGATTACAGCGACGGCTGATGCAGGTTCGGGCGCAACCCGATAGCGTGACGCGTCACGATAATAGGCAGTAGAAGTCGGGCGAACAGCGCGCAGCGGTGGCACTCGGCCGGGGCTGGGCCGGCTCACACCGGACCCATTCGCGCATTGCGGGGGCGTATGAGATATCGGCGCGACTGACGCGTCGGGCACCAGCGCGCCCCAGAGCCCACAACTCAAGCCGACATGTTGAAAGGTGACGACATGGGACGATCCAAGCCCCGATCAATAACATAATATACATTATGCGCAATTGCACGGTTGTTGTCATGGTGTAATGCCGGGCCTGTCGTCCGGCTCTTGTCGGCGTCCTTGATGCGTGCTCAATCCTGCAGGCTCGAAGCCCTGGCGGCATTGCACTGACTGAATGCGGCATCGAACCAGCAGCCGCGTTCGCAAGGCAGTGGCCAAGCCGGCCCTGCCGGATTCTGAGCTCTCTCTATTTGCGTGCAACGCAGACTGCCAAGCCTCTGGCGTTCAAGTTCAACTTGTCGGTCGTAATGGCGCCGGTGCATGGGCTCACTTATTCATGCCCTGCCAGGTACGCCGGCACCAATGCGGCGGAACGTCGGTTCTGGGTAGCTCAGTAGTGGAGGGCAAGTGATCCAGATTTCCGCGATGGATCTGGAGCAGAGACCTTCAGAGAGATTTGTCGAACGCGCGCGTCAGGAACTGCGCGACTGCTTCGGGACAGTGCCCGGTCTGCTCCAAGCTGAGGGCGAGCTGGGGGCGGTCGCCGATCTCAGGCTTGCGCAGGTCGGCCAGCGCGATGCGGTGGCTGCGCGGATCCGGGAACGGGATGTAGGTAGCGCCGGAGCGGCAGCTGGCTCAGCTCGATCAGGAAGGACTGGGAGGGAGACAACCCGGAGGCCCTGACGCCCCGCCGCTTGGTGACGAAGGAGTTGGTGGCGTTCTGGATCTCAGCGGCAGCTTGCGTGTTCACTGCGTTTGACATGTAGGCCCCCTGCCCTGCGCATCCTGCGGTCACTACAGGATACGACACCGGGCCCTTGCGCTGGACCCGCACCGCCAGGTTCGCGATGCGGCCAGTGCCTTGGCCTGCCTCAGTGCGAGAGACCGGACAGTACCGTAGCACCTGTCCAACCGTGCAAGCGACACCCCTTTAACCGCTTTAGAATCGGCCGAAGGAAAGGAGGATCCGATGGCTGGGCAAACCAACCGCGAGGCGAGTACGGCGGGATTGAAAGTACCCTTCGGGGAGCGCGACGCGATTCTCTATCCGCCGTCAGCCGTGGAAGGTGGGCTTGCCTGCGGCTGCCACTGCCCAGGGTGCGGCCGACAGCTACTGGCCAAGAAGGGCAAAACCCAGCGATGGCACTTCGCCCACTACCAGGGTGGGGGCGATCAACACTGCTACGAAACGGCCGTGCACAGGATGGCCAAGCAAGTCCTGCTCGCTGCCTGCCAGATCGAGCTACCCACTTGGAAGCGCATCGCCGCGTTGCCGGATCTGGACCACCATCTCCACCAGGAAACCTTGGAGCGCCCGTCACGTCCGTGGAAATACACCCAGGCCAGGGAGGAAGAATGGATGGCTGGTATCCGCCCGGACGTGGTGCTCGAAAGTGATCAACACACGGTGCCGCTGCTGGTGGAGGTAATGGTCTCCAACGCTGTCGGCCACGAGAAAGCCGCCCTGGTACGCAATCGCGGGTGGGCGATGATAGAGATCGACCTGTCCAAGCTGGACGCGGACGCAGTGGTTGACGATGCATTCGAACGCGCGGTGCTTCAGGAAGCTCCCCGATTCTGGATCCATTCCCCGACGGCCGAGCGCATGTTCGAGCGAGTCCAAGCAAAGCTTGAACAGCACGTCGCTGACCGAAACGCACAGATTCTCGCCGAGCGCGCCAAGCGCAACGCGGCCCGGCGTAGCAGCGAAGCCAAGCTAGACGCTGACTGCCGGCGCAAGGAACGCTTCCGCCAGAAGCTTCGTGCGCCGTACCTTGGCGATCTGAAGACCCTCGTCGAGCTGTTCTCGCCCTCGGCCGCAAGGGAGCGGCTGCTGCAGCTCGCCGAACGGGACGCCCCGGCGATTGAATTGGTACGCCGACGTTACCTGGAGAGTAACCCCCTTCCTCCATTCCTGACACAGATTCCGACCGGCTGGCAGCTCGTAGATGCCCACCCCCACTTATGGCAACTGACCCTGTGGGGACAGTTCGTGCGTGGTCAGCCGGTGGGCAAACGGATCCAGACCAAGCAGTGGGTTCCGCATCTAGGGCGGACATCTGGCTTCTACATGCCACTGAAGCGGCTGTTTGACGCCCAGCGAGACGACTGGCAGCAGGCCCGGGCAAAGGGCTTTCGGCGGAGATACCCGTATTCGGCGTCCTTTTTCGAGGACTGGGAAAACGAGCTGGTCCCCTCTCCCTTCGATTTGGTCGCCGAGTTGATGGATCAACTATGGACCGCTTCGCTCGTCGAGTGGCAGGAGATAGGCGTGTACGAGGTAATCGGAACCATCCCGGACCTGACCGCCTTCGAGCCGGTGCCACCTGTCCGATCGGCTGCGCCGAGCCCCCCGCAGGCCACGAGCCCCGGCCTACCTGGTCAACGGCATGCGCGCATGCTTGCCGAGCAGCTTCTCAGGCGTGACGAGCTGGGTGAACCTTATAGTGTCTGCGTGATTTGCGAGGTGCCAATCCCTCCCAGAGACCGGTGCAGCTGCGGCACAAACCTGAAGCCTAGGATCGTGCGACGGCCGCCGCGTACGCCTGATAAGGAGTCATGACCGAAGAACTACAGATTGCGGTGAACTGGGTTACGGCCGGGGCATCCGCGGAACCTGGTCGAAGTCCAGCCACCTTCTTCCCCCCGGCTGGAGTCCGAAAAAGCTGCCTTCCATTGAAAAGTTTGGGTCAACCGCCCTAACCTTCTGAAGCTCGGCAAGAAGGGGAAGTTGTTATTTGAAATCCGCTCGCAGCATTCCTATCCCCTTGGAACCGGCATCGTTGATCCGCCCGATGTGCCCGCTTACCACCGGTGTGACCGATGCGTTTGGGTAGGCCCGATTCAGCTTTTCAAGGTTCTGCCAGAGATCTGTGACGCAGACCCGCGGCGACATCCCGGGGCTGAACCTTCGTCTGGCTTGAGTAACCGTGAGATGTGAACCGTCGTATAGATATGGGTAAAGCCATCTCTTTACAGTTCGTGCTGCAGGCGGGCCCCGCCTGCCAAAAGCCCTCAGTGATGCGACAGCGTGCCTCGGCGCCGGGCCGTTGCTGTCGCTGCGCGGAATACGCAGCAGCCCGACGCGAACCAGGCCAGGGAGAGAGCGGCCGCCACGATCAGGGCCGACACGCTTGGCGGACCGACCTCGATGAGCGCGCGTGCCAGCGATGCCGGGTACACGAACGGCAGCGCGCTCCAGAGTCCGAACGGTTGGCCTGGCAGTGCGACCAGCGCGATCACGCTCATCAGCATGAGGGCATTCAGCGTGTCGGCCTGCTTGAACGCAATGTTGACCGCGCCGACCACGAGGCCAAGCCCCATCAGTGCGGGTGCGCCGATCCATAGCAGCACCAGCAAGGCGCCCGCGTGGGTGAGCAGCGACGCATCGACGACAAAGGCAACCACCAGAAGCATGAACAGTGTGCCCACCGATCCGGCGATGAGATGGACGGCCGCCCGCAGCAGGTAAACGCGTAGCAGCCCGCCGCCAATGGCCAGCTGCTCCAGGCAGCGCGCATGGATGTCGTCAGCAACTTCCACCGCAATGCTGCCGTAGGCTGCGGTGGCGAATCTCCACGTGACAAAGCCAATGGCGAGCTGCTCCGCGCCGGGCACTCCCGGCAGATGCGAGCCCAGCCCGGCACCTAACAGCATCAGCAGGAACACACCGATCAGCAGGCCAGAGGCGAGGATGGATTCCAATGCGCTGCGACGCATCTTGTGCAGCGACAAGCGCGCTTCGCCGAGCATGGATTCAAACAGGAGCGCCGCTGCTTTCATGGGCAGACCTGCCGCGTCAGCACTACCTTCTCCGCATCGGCCAGCGCCGTACCGGGTTGGGAGAAAAGGAACGCGACCTCTTCCGCACTGCGCACCGTGCAGACCGGTGTGGCCGACTCATGGGAAAACACTTCCACCGACCAGCGGCCCTTCTTGTCTGGCCATGCCTGCTGGGGTTCGAGCTGGCCGTCTGCCAGTCGCAGCGCACGCTGCGCCACCGAACGCATGAAGGCTGGGTTGTGCGAAGCAACCACGATGATAGTGCCTTGCTGCTCGGCCAGCGCACGAAGCGTGTCGCCCAGGCGCTCGGTACCCTCCGCATCCAGCCCGAGTGTCGGCTCATCGAGAATCAGCAGCTCTGGACGGTGACAGAGGCTTGCGATGATCGAACAGCGCTGCTTGTTCCCGGTGGAGAGCTTGCGTACGGGTCGATTCACGTCTTCAACTCGCAGCAGATCGCACAGGCTGCAGAAGTAGACTTCGTCGAGGCGGCTGCCACGCGCGGACGAGAAGTATGCGCAGTTCTCCCGCAGACTGAGTCGCTCATAAAGGCTGGTGCGACCCTCGAGCAGAGCGCCGCGGCGAACGGTCTCCGTCGCTACGAAGCCGCCCCCCGCATCACGAAAGCCGACCACACCCGAATCCGCCGCCACGAGACCGAGAATGATCCTGAGCAGCGTGGACTTGCCGGAACCGTTTGCCCCCAACAGCGCAACGCACTCACCCCGCTCCACCTCCAGCATGAGGTGATCCAGCACGACGCCCCGTCCCGGATAGGACTTGCACACTCCCGAAAGTGACAAGCCCGTCCATGCGTCACCGGAGCTGCGTGCGCTCATCAGGACTCCAGCTCCGCCGCGGCCTGGGTAACGATACGCCGCACGTGTGGACACCCCGTCATCTCCACCAATGACTTCAGCCTCTGCGCGGCATCGTCGACACCGAAACTGGCTGCCGCGCGCGCGGCGCAGACGGCAGGAACGAATACCAGGTTCTCCTTGATCGTGGCCTCCTGCGAACCAGCATTCACATCCAGATCGAATGAGAACTGCCGCTGCATCGAATCCGGGACGACGATATTGAAGGAAATCGATAGCTCTTCCGAAGGGTACTGCACGTGGATGTCGCGGCTCGGTCGGTAGAACAGCACGCGCCCAGCGGACAGGCGGGTATCGTCAAGGAAGGTGACGGGAACCTTTTCCCCCACCTGCCCCAGCACCCGGTCATGCTCGTATTCGAACAGCACCGTGCGGTAGCCACTGCCCAGGTAGCCCAGTGTGAGGAGCGAGAAGTTGTGGTCGTGCGCGTCTTCGTAGAAGAATATTTCCTCGCCGAGCCGGCCTTCCGGCGGCGCCCATACGGCTGCGCGCAGGAAGTAATGTTCGCCCCGATGCAGCATGAAGACCTGCGGGGTGTATCGATTGAGGGCCTCGAAGGTGGTCTGGTCGGCAAACTGCTGCAGCAACAGGTCGCCGAGAAACGAACGATTGTTGTACAGACGCCGCAGCATGCGCGCCGACCCGTCCAGGTCATCCTGCAGCACCCGCTCGCCCAGCGCATCGAGATGAGCTATGAGCTCGTCCATCGTTCCCACAGTCTCGTCGTCGAGATCCCAAATGATAGCCATAATAGACAGGATTCCTGAGTCAAGCGGACAATGCGTCAAGGGAACGCCGCGCCGCGTTGCGGACATGCGGGTGCGGATCATTGGACTGTGCGTAGTCCAGCTCCTTTAGCCCGCGGCTGAGATCGATATCGATCAGAGTCTGTATCGCCTTCCACCTGACGAAGTGGAAATCGCTTTCGCGACAGATTCCTGCGATGGCATCCACGCCGCGATGCGTTGCACAGTGCGACAGTACATCGAGCAGAAACTCGACGCGGGTTGCATGGAAGCTGGCCGAAGAGACACCGCGCGGCTCCAGTGTGCGCCGGTCAAAATGACGGATGAGGTGATCGTACTGACCCAGTACGACCTGCAGCAGCCAGACGTCGCCGCTGGCTTCTTTCGCTTCGAACCCATGCCTGCCACGCTCGACACGCAGATGGCAGCCATGGGTGAGACGGCTGGTTTCGCCTACTGCCAGCGCGGGTCGGCCGCTGGCGTCGGCCACCAGATCGTAACGCTGGAAATCGATATGGCCGCTCCCCAGCATGAAGATGGCGACATCATTGGCGAGAATGTCGATGCGGCGATCAACGGTGATCCCCATCTGGGTCATGGCGTCGCCTTGCACGCTACCACGGAGCTGGGTCAGGAAGATTGTTTTGGAACGATCACGGCACAGGGTGATGGATTCGTTGGGCTGCAGCTTGACGCACCCCTCGCTTCTGGCCAGCTCGATCTCCGCCTGAAGCAGCGACGCGGCAAGCACTTTGAACTCCTCAGCCTCGCAGGCCTGCTCGATGTGGGCGATGTACGCATCCAGCGTCCCCCCGGCGAGGTCTACGGCAGCCAGGAGCTGCTTGAGCCCTTCCTGGCGCGGCAGCGCTCGGCCGTTTACATGAAACGTCCCTGGATTGTTGGTCATGACTCACCCTCCTGGCACGGCCCCCCGCAGCGGTGCTGCGGGGGGCACCGCCTTACTTCAGCAGTTCGGTGATGATCTTCGCGCCGGCACGGATCGCGGCACACGGCACGCCACCGATGTTGCCACCGTTGACACACATGCCGACCGACTCTTCCAGGGCGACAAGCTTGGGGGCAATCTGATTGGTGTTCATAGGTACAACCTCCCTGTGTTCTAGAAATGTACTTCTGTAGTCGACCTTGCCTGGTCTACAAGCGCTCCCTCCATGGAGCGCGAATTCTCACTCCCGGCGTAGCGATATGACTGCATCGACAGATGCCGCACGCATCGCAGGCAGATAGCCGGCTAACACACCCACGGCAGCGGAAAACAGAAAAGCCAGAAGCCATGACCACCACGGCGGAAGGGTCAGCGGCAGCCCCGGAACCAGTGCGGAAACGGCCAGACATAGCAGGCATCCCATCAGCACGCCCAGCAGACCTCCACTGCCGGCCACGACCATGGACTCCGCAAGAAACTGCACGCGGATCTGCTTTCGCGTAGCGCCCAGCGCCTTGTAAATGCCGATTTCACGGGTCCGCTCGGTAACTGACACCAGCATGATGTTCATCACCCCGATGCCGCCAACCAGCAGCGAAACCGCCACGATGCAGCCGGCAACCAGGCCACCGATGCGGGTGATGTTGGTGAAGGTACCTGCCAGCTGACTGGACGTTTCGACCTTGATGTAGTCACGTGGGCGTCCATTGCTGTCACGTGCAAGCAGCGCGTTGACCTGCCGGACCAGCGTTGCGTTCTCAACGCCTTCACGTGGCGTGAAGCTGATGGTCAGGTTTGGCCTGGCCGATGCGGCAAGCAGACTGACGCCGGTTTCAAACGGGATGAGGACGAAGTCATCCTGGCTGAAGCCTAGAATGCGTCCCTTCGGGGCGGCGATGCCGATGACTTTCATCCATTGGTTATTGATCTGGATGAACTCGCCCACCGCGTCACGTGACAGGTTGAGCCGTTCCACCACGCCATCACCGAGTACGACGACGCGGCGACGCGCGTGGCTGTCTTCATCACTGAGGAATCGGCCAGACGCCAGGGTGATCGAACTGGATGCCTGGTAACGCCGGGTCGCTGCGATGACACGTGTCGGCAGTTCGGAGCGCCCATGGCGCACGCTCTGCCGGCCGTCGGTCAGTTCAAAAACCGGCGAGATCGCATTTACCCCGGTCAGTCGTGCAGAGAGACGCTGATAATCATCATAGGTGATGATGTTCCGCTCGCCGCGCATTTCCTCTTCAATGGAGGTTTCTGCCCGCACCTGAAGCACGTTGCCGCCCATCCCGGCGAACTGATCGCCCACCATGCGGTCCAGCCCGGCGAACAGTCCGATCACCGCGACCACCGAAGAAACGCCCACCACGATGCCAAGCGCGGTAAGAAAACTGCGGAGTGGATGATCTCTCAGGCTGCCCAGCGCCGAGCCCAATGTCCTTGCCAGCATCAGGCGTGCCCCGCCATGATCCGGCCATCTGACATCGTCAGCGAGCGACGGCATCGCGCAGCCACCTTGGAATCGTGGGTGACCAGTACGATCGTCTGACCTTCATCGTGCAGCTTCTCGAACAGTGCCAGTATCTCCAGTGCGGTACGGCTGTCCAACGCACCCGTAGGCTCGTCGGCAAGCAACAGCGTGGGCTGGGTGCACAGCGCACGGGCAATCGCTACACGCTGTTTCTGTCTGCCGGATAGCTGTGTAGGCAGATGCGTGGTCCGCCCGGAAAGGCCGACATCATCCAGCGCACGGACGGCGCGCTCGCGTGCTTCTGCGGTGTGCATGCCGGCAAGTGTCAGCGGCAGCATGACATTGCGGACCACGTCCATGCGCGGCAGCAGATTGAAGCTCTGGAAGATGAAGCCGATCTGCGCACCGCGTATCTTCGCCGCTTCAGGCTCGGTCAGCGCCGATACATCCATTCCGCCAAGCTCGTAGCGACCCGCCGTTGGGGTATCGAGCAGGCCGAGGATATTCAGCAGGGTGGATTTTCCCGAACCCGAGGCGCCCATGATCGACACATAATCATTGCGCGGGACATCCAGATCGACATGATCCAACGCGCGCACGGCAACATCTTCGACATCGTAGACTTTGCTGATGCCCTGCAGCCGCAGCGCGCAGGTCGCTGACGAAGCACTCACGGCAGAATCCTTACCGCGTCGCCATCACCGATGGACAGCAGAACATCCAGCGGCGCGAGTGCCACCCGCTCGCCCAGCGCGATGCCTTTGGCGATTCCCGCCAGCGTTTCGTTGGAGGTGCTCACTGCCACCGCACGATGCGTCGCGATGTTCTCGGTGTTCACGACGATGACATACGGACCCCGCGCCGCATCTTCCGAGTCGACCACCGCCGCCAGCGGAATCGCCAGCATCTGTGACGCGTTGGCCGGGCGTATCTCAGCGCGGCAGGTCATGCCCGGCTTGGCAGATGACGCCTCGCCACCCAATGAAACTTCGACGCGGTACTTCCTTCGCTCTGCAGCCTCCGCGCCCGGCGCTGCAGCTACAGGCACTTCGGCGATGCGCATGACCTGCCCGGCAATGGGCTGCGAGCGCAGCGCGCTCGGCATCAGCTCTACGGCGTCACCGGTTGCAACGCTGGCGATGTCGGCCTCATCCACCGTCAGCTCGGCGTAGAGGCCATCCATGTCTGCAATGGTGACCAGTTCAGAGCCCTGGATTCCTGCAGTGCTGGGCACCGCGGTTTCGCCGACTTTGATATCAACGGCGACGACCGTTCCTGAAATAGGGGCGCGGATTTCGGTCTTCGCCAGACGATCCTCGGACTGATCAAGCAGTGCGAGTGACTGCCGTCGTTGCTGGCGCGCCTGTTCAAGCTTCAAGCGAGCGAGCGCAAGCTCGTGCGTGACCTGCTCATGCGCCTCCTGGCCGATCAGTTGCAGTGCGACAAGTTCGGCGCTTCTGCGATGGCGGCTCTGCAGCAGCTCAATGTGGTGTTCCTGTTCCCGGATCGCCAGGCGCGCCCGGGCAACCGCGGCGGTCTGCGCTGCAACTTCTGCTTCCAGCGAGCGCCTGTCCAGGCGCAGCACGACGTCGCCCCGCTGGACCTTCTGGCCTTCAAAAACCAGCACTTCACGCACGACACCAAGAATCTCGGGCGAGAGTTTCGCCTCTCTGGAAAAAACGAACGTCCCATTGGCGACAATGCTGGACGCTACGGCGTCGTAGGCTACGGGCTCAACTTGAACCTGCGCGCTTTCGGTAGTGGACAGCAGCAACGCTGTACCGACAATACCCGTGATTGAAAATGCTGCGGACCACTTCAGCAAAGAAGACCTTCGCATCAAGCTCAACCCATGGTGTGTGGCTCGGACGCGTTGTCCTCACCGTGGCAACTTACCAGCGCTTGCACATCCGACGCCGGGTCGAAGCGCATCGCAGCGATTCCATCCTGGAAATCCGCAAGATCAGTGCGTGCACCAAAGGTATAAGTGCTGTTGCAAAGCCGGTCAACAACATGCTTCCACTTATTGCTTTACGTCACAGTTCTGCTTGCATACGCGTGTAATGCATGCTCGATAGCGTCAACCTTCGGGGCAATGTTTGGACAGTGTTGCTGCTTCACGCTGGTGTGTTGGAGTGAGCATGAGGGTGCCTGTGCGGCACACCGTTTGCTGCGATGGCGACCTGCTGCAGGGCTGCGGAAAGCGCGCGCCAGATGCATCGCGGTCGGACCTCATGGATCGGTACGGCGTGACCGCCAGCACACTGCAATCACCCTGCGGGTCCATTGGATCTCCGGCGTGCCACTGCCAACGCTGCGAAGCGCGCTGCAACATCTGCTTCCGTGGGGCCCGCCCCTACGCCTCACTCATCGCTCGCGGCAACGCTGCCAGCCACCGGACGAGGACGACACCTGCTCCCACCCGTTGGGTAGTTTGCGCATAGCCTGCCCGCCCACGCATGACATGCCGGACCTGCGAGCAGCCTCGGACCCGAGAGCGGGCAGGCTGATGACATCAACCGACGGACCTGGTCTCCCTGCCCGCCTCGCCTCGTTTATCAACGTTCGCGATTCTGCGCGTTCGCAGAACGACTTCATGCCCGGATGAGGATGGTTCGGCCATCTGTACTGGTCGCAGTTAAACGGCGTGGTCCCGTTCGCCATTGAGTTGTGCGCCGGCTCAGGCGGCGCAGGCGTGGCTTTCGGAGCTGGGCCTGTCGCGGCACGAATCTGCTGGCCGAGGCATGGGGTGGCAACCCCGAGCAATAGAACCAGCACCCCAAACCGAATGTTCATACACGCCCCCGTTGTCCTGGGGCGATGATAGAGCATCAGCGCAGACGTGAGCCGCCACTCTTGTGGACGCGAACCATGGCGGTACACCAGCTCGTCCACGAACCCGGCTCCGGTAGCGACGCTGCCGCTCGGCAGAACTCATTGCCTCGGCATCACATCCGTGCGCATGTGTGTTTCCCCTGTCCCTGTAGCGTGAGCATAGCGGGACACAATGACAGTACCAGGCAGTCCCGTTCCGAACGCGAGCTGTTGGTAGCGCCACGCTGAACAATCGGCCGGGTGCGGCAACATGTCGCACGCCTGCCTTGTCGCCGTGCAGAGCTTCAACCTTCCCCTACAATGCCGATGTGCCCTTCCCCGCCTTCCATCGCAGCCTCAGCATGCTGGCACTCCTTGCCGTCCTGCTCATCGTGCTCGCCCCCATGGTGAGCCGATGGATTGCGCACGGTGCCGGGCCTGCGCATGCCGAGGCGCTCAGCACGGTGGAACACCGCCACGCTGCACCGCCGGATCACACCAAGGGCCGTGGGTTGGTCGACACGGCATCCACCGAGGCGGGGCACAGCGCTCACGATCATCATGCTAGGGCCATGCCGGCCAGCGGCGATGATCCCGTGCTGCAGCCGCCGTCCGACCTCCCGGGCAAGGACCCGCATGCAGGCCATGACATGGGCGTGGACTGCGAGTACTGCGTGATCGCTGCGCGCATGCTCACCTTGCTGGTGGCGTTGCTCGTCGCGCTGATCGGCCTGCGTCCAGCTCGCTTCGTGCGTGCCTCGACGCTGCCCTGGCGTGCCAGCATCGCGCCCGGCCATCTGGGTGCCCGCGGGCCGCCGCTGCCCGTCTGACCGGCCGCGCCACCGGCGTGGCAACCCGTCGCTGCGAAACGCGGCCTACGCTCGACTGCGCCGGCACGCCGCTGCCTCCTGTTTTCCCGCACCATCCGGCGCAGGCCGGGTGGCGCCATGTGTTGTGATCATGACAAAGAACCCTACCCGTTCGCTGCTCCCGCTGCATCTGGCCATCGCGCTCGGCTGCCTGTGCGCGTCGCCTGCCAGCGCATCCGCGCAGGAAGGCACCGCCCTTACCCTCGGCACCGTGCAGGTGACCGATGCGGATCACCGGGACCGCAGTGCCCACGCCGTTTTCAGTTCCGTCGATGTGATCGGTGGCGACCTGCTGCAGTCCCAGCGCGTCGAGCACAGTTGGGAGCTTCTGATGAACGCACCCGGTGTGCAGGTGACGCAGTTCAAGATGGGCACCGACGCAGGCCGCTTTTCGTTCCGCGGCTTCAACGGCGAAGGCCGCGTCAATGCCGTGAAGCTGCTGATCGACGGCATACCCAGCAATGACAACGCCGGCGGCATGCCGTATCTGGATGCGGTGTGGCCGCTGGACATCACCGCCATGGAAATCGTGCGCGGCACCAATGACGCGCGCTACGGCCTTCATGCCATCGCTGGCGACGTCAACGTGGTTACCCGCCAAGGCGGCAATGACGGCCAGCTGAGCGTGACCGCCGGCAGCTTCGGCACGCAGGATCTGCAGGTCGCCAAAGGCTTCGAGCGCGGGGCGTGGTCGCAGAACTACTTCATCGGCTGGCGGCAGTCAGCCGGCGAGCGTGATCACGCCGACGCTACCCAGCGCAGTTTCGCGGGCAAATGGTTCTACACCGCTCCGGACGGGGTTTGGCGCGGCGGTGTGACCGCGCGTTACTACCAGAACGCGGCGCTGGAAGCCGGCTACCTGGGTTACGCCGAACTACAGGCCGATCCGAATCAGTCGCCGGCTTACGCCAGCGACGACCGCAGCGAGCGCCAGACCCGCCAGAGTGCACTGCACTTCGACGGGCGCATCGGCGGGAACTGGGTCTGGGCCGCCAAGGCCTACCAGAACGACTACCGCAATCAGCGCTGGGTCACCTTCACCGAGGGCGGCGCGCAGCAGGAGCGCTTCAACGATGAAACGCAGCGCGGCGTGATCCTCACCGCCACCTGGCGGCCGGACACCTCGCTGGCCGAGCTGGCGGTCGATGCCGGCGTGGACGGCCAATGGCAGGACAACATCGCGCAGCGCTACCGCACCGTGCGGCGTCAGCGCCAGGCCACGCTGCGCGATTGGGACTTCGATCTGGAGACGCGCGGCGCCTACGTGCAGGCGGTGATCCGACCCTTGGACAAGCTGAAGCTTGTCCCGGCCTACCGTGTGGATCGCATCTGGGGTGACTTCATCGATGCGTCCACGGGCGTGCAGGCACCGGTGTACGACTATGGGCTGATCAGGCAGCCCAAGTTCAGCGCCTCCTACGCCCTCACCGATGCGGTGGTGGTCTACGCCAACTGGGGGCGCACCTTCCAGATCGGCAGCGGCAACGGTGCGTACCGCACGCAGGCGGGCAACCTGTCGCCTTCCATCAACCAAGGCTGGGAGGCGGGGCTGAAGTGGTCGCCCGTGGCGGGCCTGCAGACGCGCGCTGCGGTGTGGGAGCAGACCGCGTCGGACGAGGTGGCCACGATCCTCGGCGTGAACGGCTCCGTTGGCAGCAATGAGGTCGGCAACGTCGGCAGCACCCGACGCCGGGGCTGGGATCTGCAGGCCAACTGGCAACCCGACACGCCTTGGCGGGCGTGGGCCTCCTATTCGCGGCAGAAAGCCATCATCGAAGTGCCCGATCCCAGCGCGCCGGCGACCGGCGGGCGGCAGATCGAGAACGTGCCGAACTGGCTGGCCAGCGTTGGTGTGGAGGTCAGCCCCACTGATGACTGGACCTTCAGCGCCTGGGGCAACGGCCAGGGTGACTACTACGTGGAGCGCACCAACACCTTGGGCCGCCATGGCGGCTATGCGCTGCTCAACCTGGGTGTCACCTTCCGGCTCGACCTGCACACTCAACTGTCGCTGCAGCTGAAGAACGCAGCCGACCGGGCCTATCTGTACGCCTGGCATGACAGTGGTTCGTCCGGCTACTCACCCGGCGACGGCCGCGCGCTCTACCTGAGCTGGACACGGGAGCTCTGACATGAAGGCCGTCGTCCCACTGTCACCGTTGACCGTCCGCGCTTCTACCGCGCGGTATGGCGGTGGCATTTCTATGCGGGGCTGTTCGTGCTGCCGTTCATCGCTTGGCTGGCACTGACAGGCGCGGTCTACCTTTATCAGAAGCCCATCGACCGCTGGGTCCACAGCGGCCTGAAGGTGGTCGCGCCAGCGGGCGCGACGCGGGCACTGCCCAGCGCCGATATCGCCGCCGTGCAGGCAGTAACCGAGGGCGATGTGTTCCGCTACACCGGGCCGGAGCGCAGCGATGGCAGCGTGGAGGTCGGCGTCGTCGAAAAGGATGGGCGCCGGCAGATCTATTACGTGGACCCCGGCACGTCGCGCGTGCTGGGTCATCTGCCGGAGAAAGGCACGTTCTCGGGCATCGTCCGGCGCCTGCACAGCCTGGACCTGCTGGGCACCTACGCCAGCGCGCTGATCGAGATCGCAGCCGGCTGGGCGATCCTGCTGACCGCCACGGGTGTCTACCTGTGGTGGCCGCGTGGCCAACGCGGTGGCGTGACCACGGTCCGCGGACGGCCAGGCCAACGCGTGTTCTGGCGCGACCTGCATGCCGTGACCGGGGTGTGGGTCGGCCTAGTGTTGGTGTTTCTGGCTGTCACCGGCATGCCGTGGTCGGTGGTGTGGGGGCAGCAGGTCAATGCGTGGGCCAACGGGCACGACTACGGCTACCCGGCCGGCGTGCGCGTGGACATACCCATGTCACACCAGCGTCTGGCCGATACCACGACGCCTGCGTGGTCGATGCAGCAGGCCCGCCTGCCCGTCTCCACTACGTCGCATGCTCACCACGCGGCGAAGCCCGGCAACGACGGGCATGAGGCGCATGAGGGACATAAGGGACATGGAGGAGACGCCTCTGGCGACCTTTCGCCGCAACCGGGCGCCATCGGCATTGATGCCGCTGTTGCAGCATTTGACCGTATGGGTCTGGCCCGAGGCTACAGTGTCAGCCTGCCGCGCGGCGCCACGGGGGTGTACACCGGCTCGGCGTATCCGGAGGCACTGGAGCAGCAGCGGGTTATCCATCTCGACCAGTACAGCGGCATGGTGCTGCTGGACACGCGCTATGCCGACTACGGGCTGTTGGGCCGCGGACTGGAATGGGGCATCAACGTGCACCTCGGCCAGCACTATGGCACGGCCAACCGCCTGTTCCTGCTGGTCGCCTGTCTGGCGATCGTACTGCTGTGCGCCAGCGGCGCGGTGATGTGGTGGAAGCGCCGCCCACTCGGCGGCATCGGGGTTCCGCCACTGCCACGACAAGGCCGCAGTGTTGCTGGCGTGTTCGCGCTGCTGTGCATCGGCGGGTTGGTGTTTCCGCTTGTCGGCCTCTCATTGCTGCTGGTCGGTCTGCTCGATTTTGCGGCCACCCGTGGCTGGCGGAAATAGCCGCGCTCACCTTCGCCGCCCGTGAATTTTCCCTCACCGGTTTTCACGTCGGTGCAATCGGCGCAGACGCAGTATGCACGTTCCCCACTCAACTGCCAGCCAGGGCCTTGTGGTTCTGGCAGCCTTGCCAATGCAGCAACTCGCCAACGATTTCTGGAACCTGCGCGGCACCTTCAAGGTCGCCGGCATCCTCGACCTGGGTACGCAGCTTTCGCTGATCCGCCGCCGCAGCGGGCGTTTTCTGGTGCTGGACAGCTACACCCCCGACGATGATCAACGCGAGACGCTGCTGCGCCTTACCGAGGGTGGCACGCGGGTGGATGCCATCATCAACGTGCATCCGTTCCATACCCTTCACTGCGAGCCACTGCACCACCTGCTGCCCGGTGCGCGCCTGATCGGTACCCGCCGCCACCTGCAGCGGGCACCTCAGCTGCCGTGGGACCCGCAGGTGATTGAAGATGACGGCACACAGGCCGAGTTTGCCGATGACCTCGAGTTTTCCGTTCCGGACGGGCTGGTGCTGGTGCCGGATGATGACAGCGTGCACGCCAGTTCCGTGCTGGTGCGTCACCGCCATAGCGGCATCGTCCACGTCGATGACACGCTCAATGTCCTTGCTGCCCCGGGCGTGCTGGGCAAGCTGCTGCCGCAGTCGAAACTGAAGTTCCACCCGAAGCTGGCGCATGCACTGCAGGCGCGGCCAGGCGCGGCCGATGCATTCGCGCGGTGGGCCCATGCACTGGCCGAACGCTGGGCTGGCACGCCCTTCGTCTGCGCCGCGCATAGTGCCGTGCGTCCGCTGCCAGCTGCCGGCTGGCGCGACGAGCTACTCGGCGCGCTGCACAGCGTTGAGACCGCACTCCAACGCCATCGACGCCGTCACGGCTGAAACGCCGGGACGCGCACGCGCCGTCCCTGCCTCGGCTGATTCCCTCTTCCACAGGAAAAACACAGCATGAGCGACAAGCAGATCAAGACCGTAAACCCCCTTACCGAACAGGTGCTCGACACCTATACATACATGACCGATGCGCAGGCTGCAGACACCGTCAAGGCCTGTCATGAAGCCTTCCTGCAATGGCGTCTGCGCAGTCTGGAAGATCGCGCCAGCGTCATGACTGCCATCGCGCAGAAACTGGAGGAAAAGAAAGAGGCCTTTGCACAGCTGATGACCAACGAGGTCGGCAAGCTGATCGGCGACAGCCGCAGCGAGGTGGATCTGTGCGTGGCCATCTGCCGGTATACCGCCGAGCACGGCCCGAGGGTACTGGCCGATGAGGAGCGCCCCGCCGCGAACGGTACCGGCATCGTCACCCATGCGCCCATCGGCGTGGTGTACGGCATCCAGCCGTGGAATTTCCCCGCCTACCAGGCTGTGCGCTATTCCATTGCCAGCCTGATGGCCGGCAATGGCGTGCTGCTCAAGCACGCCGAAAGCTGCACCGGCAGCGGCCTGTTCCTGCGCGACCTGTACCAGGAGGCAGGCCTGCCCGAGGGACTGTTTGGCGTGCTGCTCATCAGCCATGAGCAATCCGATGCCATCATCGACCATGACCTGGTTCGCGCGGTCACGCTGACCGGCAGTGAAAAAGCCGGCCGTACCGTGGCCGAAAAGGCGGGCAAGGCGCTGAAGAAAACCATGCTGGAGCTGGGCTCCAACGATGCCTATCTGGTGCTCGATGATGCCGACCTGGAGCTGGCGGTAACCACCTGCGTCAAGGGGCGTCTGTTCAACAACGGCCAGACCTGCGTCAACGCCAAGCGCTTCATCGTTACCGCGACGAACTACGATGCGTTTGTCGACGCCTACGCAGCGCAGTTCGCGCAGATCCGCATGGGCGATCCCAATGAGGCCGATACCCAGCTGGGGCCGATGGTCTCCAAGGCGCAGCGTGACACCCTGCACGACCAGGTGACCAGGAGCATCGCGCAGGGCGCACGGCGCGTGGTGGGTGGCGAAGTACCGGCCAGGACCGGGTGCTTCTATCCGGCCACGGTTCTGGCCGACGTTGCCCCCGGCCAGCTCGCCTACGAGGATGAGCTGTTTGGTCCGGTGGCCGCCATCATCCGGGCCGAGGACGATGAGGATGCGATGCGGATTGCCAACGACAGCCGCTACGGACTGGGCGGCGGCATCTTCAGTCGAGACGTGGAGCGTGCGCGCCGACTGGCCACGACGTACTTCGATACCGGCATGGTGTGCATCAACAGCTTCAGCGTGGCCAGCCCCGCCCTGCCCTTCGGCGGGGTGAAGGCATCCGGCTACGGACGCGAGCATGGTCCTGAAGGCTTGAAGGAGTTCGTCAACGTCAAGTCGATCACGCTGCCGGCGGCCCGATGAGCAGGTCCCTGCAGTGCGATGTGGCGGTGATCGGTGCGGGCACCGCCGGCCTGGCGGCCGAGCGTGCCGCTCGCCGCAACGGCGCCTCAACGCTGATCATCGATCCGCAGTTTGACGGCACCACCTGCGCCACCGTGGGGTGCATGCCCTCCAAGCTGCTGATCGCCGCTGCCACGCAGGCCGAGCACGTCCGGCGCTCGGACCTGTTCGGCATCCGGGTGCAGGGTATGCAGATCGACGACAGGGCCGTGATGCAGCGCGTGCGTGACGAGCGTGATCGCTTCGCCGCGCTGACCCGCAAACAGATCGAGAAGCTGGACCCGGCCACCCGCCTCACCGGACGCGCGCGATTTGCCGGCGCGACCGTGCTGGAGCTGGACGATGGCAGACGCATCGAGGCACGCGCCATCGTCATCGCTACCGGCTCCTCACCTTCACTCCCGCCGCCGTTCGCGGCGCTGGGCGAGCGCGCGCTTACCAATGAGAGCCTGTTCGAGCTTGAACAGCTGCCGGCGCGCATTGCGGTGGTCGGCACCGGTTCGCTGGGCCTCGAGTTCGCCCAGGCACTGGCGCGGCTCGGTGTAAAGATCACCCTGCTCGGCAAGGACAGCCAGTTGGCCAAGATCCGTTGCCCGCGCGTGCACGACGCGCTGCGGGCCGTGCTGGAACGCGACATGGACCTCCACCTGGGCGTCGATGTTCACCCGGAGCGCACCGCCGATGGCGTGGAGGTGCGTTGGCAGGGCGAGCAGGGTGCACACGGAAGCGTGCGTGTGGATCATGTGCTGGCCGCGCTCGGCCGCCCGCCCCGTCTGGACGGACTGGCGCTGGACAAAGCCGGGCTTGCGCTCGACCAGCACGGCGTGCCCTGCCACGATCGCGAAACCATGCGCTGTGGCGACAGCGCCGTGTTTCTTGCCGGCGACGCGGCCGCCGACCTGCCCCTGCTGCACGAAGCGTCCAGCGACGGCGCCATTGCCGGTCGCAACGCGGCGGCGTTGCCCGCACGCATCGCGGTCAAACGGCACACTGCGCTGAGCATCACCTTCACCGAACCTCCCATTGCCAGCATCGGGCAGTCGGAGGACGAAGCCGCCATCACCGGAACGTCCGACTTTGACGACCAGGGACGTGCGCGCGTGGAGGGCATCAACGAAGGCAAGCTGACCCTGTACGCAGCAGCGCCGGAGGGCAGGCTGATCGGTGCGGATCTGGTGGCACCGGCAGGCGAGCACCTGGCGCATCTGCTGGCCTGGGCGATCGAGACCGGCTGCACGGCGAGCCAGCTGCTCGAACTGCCGTTCTACCATCCCACCGTGGAGGAAGGGCTCAAGGAGGCGCTGCGACGTATCTGTGCGGCAACGCCCCTGCCGCTGCCGGCCAACCATGATGCAGGAGTGCCGTCGGGAGCCTGATGGCACTCCTACGCTGCCGGTCCAGCTACGATGCCGGGCCGGTAGCTTCTGTCCGCGCCTGCCTCAGTGAGCCTGCGGTGCCTTTGGGTGTGTCTGTTCCAGCAGGCGTGCGGCTTCCACCTGTCCGGCAATGGAACTCTCCAGCAGCGCGACGTAGGTGTCCAGCCGCGTGCGCAGGCTGATCCCCACCCAGCCAATCAGGTAGAGAAGTGCCATCGCGAAGATCAGCACCGCACCGAACACGCTCACATCGAATGCCGCGGCCCAGTCACCCCACTTCCAGTCACGGAACTGCAGGTACAGGGCAATCAGCAGCAGAAATGGACCCAGTCGCTGCAGTCCGCCGAACATGATGCCCATGCCTTCGGTCATGCGGGCACGCAGGGTGGCGACATAGGCAAGACGACGCTCGCGCTCGATGCGTGGAAACTGCCTGAGACTTTCAATCACGTCCT
>JAAIGF010328123.1_pt1 | contig 22795 bp, 26 predicted proteins | sample 6487441 | NCBI WGS metagenome assembly JAAIGF01 (sample SAMN13974129, study PRJNA590717) | phyllosphere metagenome | biome: pepper field; feature: multiple bacterial spot infested pepper fields; material: pepper leaves; isolation source: leaves from pepper fields | host: Capsicum annuum ... | reverse complement strand
GTTCTAGAGATGGAGGGACGGCTTGCTGGTAATGACACCTCTTTCGATCCAGCCTCGGAATCGGAGGATGAAGAAGCTGCTCGTTCCCCTGCAAGCTACCTTGAGGATCACCGTTACGATCCGGCCCAGCAATACGAGGCCGCAGTTACTGATGACCAGCGGACTCACGAGCTCTACTCGGCCCTGGAGAGTCTCGACGAGCGCAGCCGGGATATCGTGACTAAGCGCTGGCTCAGTAACTCGAAGGCGACTTTGCAGGATCTCGCTGCTGAACACGGTGTTTCTGCGGAACGCATTCGCCAGTTGGAGAAGTCTGCACTGCTTGCACTAAGGGCAGCGATGCCGGATGCGGCATAATTGATCGGGGATACGGTTGTAGGTTTAGTGCGCCCTATCCCCTTTCGCAGCTACTCATCCAACTTGCCACCTGACAGCCGCGCGGGTGGTAAAACCGAAGCGAGGTTTCGAACATCCTCGCTTCTGCCACAGCCAACGTCACCTGATGCTGATCTCAGTCCCACTACTGAGAATCCACCATGCAAACGACCACGCATCTGACTGTCGCCGTACTTTCTGTACGCATCTACACCCAAGACAGCCGAGTTGGCATTTACGCCGTAGAGCTGCAGGACGGTAATCGCCGCCAAACTTCAATCGACTGGCCTTTCGGTGTCTCAGATCAATCTACTGTCAAGGTTCATCTTGAGCTGGCCGGAGCAGGGAGAGAGATCTCCACCCAGGTGATATCGGGGGACCTCTGGCGCGACCTCGAATCCCAGGACCTGGAGGATGAGTTCCTTGACCGTGTACTTCGTGGTGCTGATGCGCAAGTGGCAGCTGCCGATCTACTGGGCACGACCATCCAGTTCGCAGATGCAGAAGCAAAGGTTTACCGGGTTAACTCGGAACATGGTTATGACGACTATGACGTGATTGGCCACCCCGTTGTCCACCGAATCACGGTCGGGCACGGCATCAAGAAGGGGGACATCTTCAACGTGTACTGCGCCGACTCCCGAAAGGTAGGGGGGCAATGGACTGGAAGCCTGGACTCTAGCTTCGCGTCTGTTCTCCAAACACTGGCATCCGAATCGGCTGCATAGCTCATGGGCACGAACAGGGATGAATTGACAGAGCTGCTTTGGCTTGCCGTCATCCTTTGAGCCTGTAGCGTTGCTACATCAATTTTCACCGGCCTGGCCGGCTACTGAGTGTCATTCCCATGTCCCGAGATCGATCCGGAAAGAGCCTGTTTCACAGGATCTCTAAGCGCCGCCCGCACCTCCTTGCTGTCATGCTGATTGCCATCATGGTGGCGGCCTTGTGGGGCCTTCGCTTTACTAAAAGCGATGAGATTGCCCAAACCGCTACCACGCCAACGATGGCTGAGCAGGTGCAAACTCAACCCGACATGTGGATGGAGCACGTTAAGCCCTATTCCGATCTGATGGCTGATGTCGAAACTGGCGTCATCGACGAGGTGGTACTCGGCGCAACGCATATCTTCGTAACGCTGAAGGGTGGGGAGAAGTACGCAGTAGCTGATCAGTTCATGTTTGGCGCAAGCAACCTCTTTAAGCTTGCTTTCGCAAAGCCTGACCTGGGGTTTTCATACTCCACTGCCGAAACCATTTCTGAACCGCCGGTAACCCGGGCTGAAATTGCAGATCAAGTGCTTCGCGTACTGATCATCCTCGTAATCAGCATTTCTGTGTGGCCGATAATCAGCCCTTGGCTGCCGCGCCTTGGGCGCCAGCCCAAGCCAGTGAAGGTTGCATTCAACGATGTGGTGGGGTGCCAGGAAGCCAAACAGGCCCTGCTCGATATCGTCAGCTGGCAGCGAGACCCTGCTGTCTACAACCTGATTGGAGCCAAACCTCCCCGTGGCGTTCTGCTCACAGGTGAACCTGGTACTGGTAAAACCCAACTCGCGCGAGCTTTAGCTCATGAGTGCGGAATGGAATTCATCGCCGTAACAGGGAGCAGCTTCTCTAGCATGTTCATGGGTGTGGGAATCATGAAGGTGCAGGCACTATTTAGCAGAGCTCGCAGAAAAGCACCCTGCATCTTGTTCATCGATGAGATCGATGGCGTAGGCCGGCGTCAGACTGAAGCGCGTTTCGGTGAGGCCGAGACAAACAGAATCGTCAACCAGCTCCTCACAGAGATGGACGGTTTTGGCGCAAGTGCTGGGGTCTTGGTCATTGCTGCAACAAACCACCCCGAATCCATAGATCCAGCCCTGTGTCGCGAAGGGCGCTTTGACCGGACGATTTACGTCCAGCTGCCCACAAAGGCTGAGCGCCTGCAATTGCTGGAGCTCTACCTGGGCAAACTGAATGCTGTTGGGGCTATGGATCGCGAACGCCTAGCCGCAGCCTGCATCGGCTTCACCCCAGCGGCTATCGCTTCAGTAGTCAACCAGGCTGCAATCCTCGCAATCAGAAGCCGAGCAAATGAAGTTGTTGAATCCCACCTAAGGGATGCGATTGAGGCACACCGTATTGGTGAACGTCCCCAAGATACGGCGCCGCTCCGATCTGAAGAGAGGGAAATCATTGCCCATCACGAGGCAGGCCACGCGGTTGCAGCAGCTCTCCTTGGAACCGGCAAGCTGGATCTAGTGACCATTCTTCCACGGGGTAACACCTTGGGCACCACCCTGGTTTTGCCTGTTGAAGACAAGCGTATCCGGCTGGCAAGCGAGTTGCGCAACGCTGTCATCGTGCTGTTGGCAGGGCGGGCGGCCGAGATGATCGAGTTCGGTGAAACATCGTCAGGCGCAGCACAGGACCTGCGGGAGGCTACCAAGATTGTTGGCAGCATGGTTGGCCTGTTCGGCATGTCCAGCAAAGGAGGCCTGACCTCCATGGCTGGATTGGCTGATTGCGGGGTGCCCGTTGATGCACAAGCGGTTCAGCAGCTGATCGAAGTGGAACTGCAAGCTCTCAGTGACAAGTGCAAGGAGCTGCTGGACAACCATGTGGTTGCCCTAAACGAGGTTGTGGATCTCCTGTTGCGCGAAGAGACGATTGACGGCCAGGCCGTACTCGATCTCCTTGAGGAGCACTCTGATGTGGTCATTCCACTACGCGCGGTGGTTGCATGCGCCTAGATGAGTTGGGATCAGTGCACACGCCTTCGGACTGGATGTCCAGTTGCCGCATCAAGAAGTGGCTCTCGCCAGACCACAGCGAAGGCATCGTAGCCTGTCTCGCAATGGCCGGCGGCCTCGATTACAGCGAAGCCCGTGATCTGGTGGTTAGGGCCGGGCTGACTGTACGGCGGGGTTCAAGTAAGCCCTTCTGTATAAACCGTACCGAGATGTGCTCCCTGTTTGCTATGGCTGGCATGACCTATGCGCCGAGGACCTGGAGAGGTTGGTCTGCCTTTCACGGGCTTGGTGTCCTCAAGGTTCGGCCGCGCGATATTCAGAACCCTCGGTTCTTCTACTATGCCGTCGCGTTTACCCATCCCACATACGGTGTCGTGATCTTCGATCCCTACAACCCGTACCCCTCATTCCAGAAGGAACCGCTAGATATTCTTTACACCCCGATTGATTCCCTGATTCCGGTCAGGAGCTGGATTCAGGTCGGCTGGCCGGAACCCAGCTAAAACTTGGCTCCCCCGGTTCTGGCACTGGTACTGCTGATCCAAAGTTTGCTCATTCAAGAGCACTTAGGATTTCGCCAATGTCCATCTCCACCGTTGATATTCACACGACTCGTTTCGCGGAGCAGGTTCAGAGCATGCGTGCTTGTGCTGCGATGATCCAAGCCTTGGCTTGCAGCAGCAAAGGATTCACACGAGCTGGTGTAACCTTCGAGAAAAATGGTTTGCTGACCCATGCCATGCACAGCGGCAAGGTCGTTGCTGTCCTGAGCGGAGGTTTCTGCATGCAGAACGTTTTGGACTGCATCCGTTCGAACATTGCTGATCATGCCCAGCAGATGGCGCTTCATATTAAGCCTACGCTCGATGCACTCGCTCTACCAGCAGGGCACCTCCTTCGGCTGGATATGGCGCAGAACTTGGCTGACATACTCAATCGCGGCAGCTGCCGCCTATCTGCTCAGGTTCACGCAGCCGCTCATGACACACCAAACCAGATCCACGCAGACTTCCAGTTCTTTCTGGGCGAGTGTCGCCTGCTTTTACTCCTCAAAGCTGGTGATCGCTTCGACGCGGGTGAAATAATGATCAACGAGGAGCTGGTCGCAGAGACCTACTCCGATCTAGCGGAATCTGCTGTCGCTGCGGTCAACCAAGCAATCGCGCGCCTGCTGGGCTAATTGAGGGCTGAGTTTCAAGACGACATTTCGAAAGGAATAGGTCCGCTTGAACCACCGAAATCACTTTGCAGGTTTTGGACAGTGACTCCCCTGCCTTAGCGCTATTCTTGCCCTATCAGCAGATTGGCCGGTAGCGAGTTCGCAAACGGTTTGCTGATCACCCCCTAACGTGGACCTCTGGCTGAACTGTCGACCGCCACTCGACAGTTCAGTTTTTTTTGCCCGGATACTTTCTCCGCCATCTGGTTCTGACACGCCTGCAGACGATTGATCATTGCTCCATCCTCAATGGAGCACTCGATATGCCAAACAAAACCGTTCTGTATCCCTACCACCCTGTGTCGGGCCTTCCGCTGGTGGCCACAGTCGATTTCATTCCTGGCCAGGTTCGCCGGACTGTTGTGAAAGTGGATGGGGAGATCCAGCTTGAAGAGGCTTCTGAGACTGACGTCGACTGGAACGCAGCGCAAGAGCAGAACCTGAATGGCGACCTGTTCCTTGCCGACGAGGCTGGCAATGTCTGTCTGCAATCTCAAGCCATTTGGAAGATGGAGGAACTGAGCCGGATTAGCCCCCAGCTGGGCGCGACAGCCACCAGCATCGATACGCCGAATCATCTCCGGCAGACGCTCCAGGAACTCTCCAGTGCCGCCCGGGAAGTCTTCCGCGATCTGGACAGTGGTCAAGACCCGATGGCCTCAGCTCTTCAGCTCAAGGCGCTGTTAGAAGCGAATGGTCTTTGGGAAGACTTCACCGACTACCCCAGCTAGGAACTGACAGCGGAGATACACAATGAACAACAAACTCCAGGCGCCCAGCCGATTCATCCTGCGTGAAATAGCCCTGAACGGACAGACAGCTAAGGCTGTGTATGTTTTTGACCGCGGTCCCCATAAGGTGCGGATCACTGTCTGTTCCGACTCGGTGGAAGCTCAATGCTTCGCCCGCGCAGAAGTATTCACGTCAGCGCTCAAGTGGAGCGTTGTGTCTTACTTGCAGCGCTCGCAGATGAGTACGCCTATGTCGTTGGCGTATCGTTCTCCAGCCCCTGGCTTCGCTGCCTTCGAGCGTGACTACCTGGCACTACTTTGCCAGGTCGACCAGATACTGGGGATTAACAAGACGGATCTGCCATCAGAGATTTTTGCGCTCGTCTTTCTGGATGCAGACGTCGACGACTCCATCGATGATGCTCTCGTTGGCCCGACCTTTTTCAAAGATGCCCGCTCCGCACTACTGAAAGTTGGCAGCTACGTAGCACGGGTGGCTGCTGGGGACGAGGCTTTGGGGGAAAGGATCAGGAATGCATTCGATTCAGGGGCCTCCGTGCCCGATGTGCTTGATGAGGCCTGGTTCAATCACTGGTTTCAGGAACTCAACGACGAGCAGCTTGAAAGCGTGCTGGATGCCTTCATAGGTCATCGAGGCCTTGAAGGGCGCATCTGCTTCTACCGTGTCGAAAGAGCGAACTAGTGGCGGACTTTCGCCGGCGGCCATTTTGGGCGCCGCCGATTACTGAGGTATGAGTATGCAAAACAGCCTGACCAATTTCTTAGAGCGTTCTGGCACCATCGCTGGCATTGCCGGAGCCTTGATGCTCTCGCAGAACAGCGACTATTCGGCTTACGGCTATGTACTGTTTTTGGTTAGCAGCCTGTGCCTTGCTATCCACGCAAGACGTATTGGTGCCCGCTGGCTGCTCGTTCTGCAGCTCACATTTCTGGGTGCCAACGTCAACGGCCTGTACCACTGGATACTTGCACCGCTATTGGTAGCAACAAGCTAATCCAGGACATCACTTTTCCATCTTCCTGCCGCTTCTGGCACACCCAGACCGCCTCGAACCTGTACTCCCAACCACAGAGGGAGTTACCACAATGTTCGAGAGTCTCAAAGCAGCAAACCATGCGAAGCTGACCCTGGCCAAGCTGAAGGGGCCATCTGCCCCGAGCAGTCATCGGGCCTGGTCCTGCGACATCATGTTCGAAGGGCAGAAAGTCGGGAGCGCATCCGGCGATGATCTCCGCCAGGACCTGAAACTCGATCTTGACAACGAACTGCAGGGGCGAATCATCGCTGCGCTCAAATCCAACGGATTTGCTCTGGATCTGAGCAAGAAACCACGTGATTCGATTCAGCCTGATACGCCTGCCAATTTCGTGCGCCTGGCGATTGCGCAGATCGCAGATGAGATGGATCTGGTTAAAGAGCTGAAGGTTTCTGCTCGCACTCAAACCCTGGTGCTTATGAGAAGTGACCCGACCAAGGTCGCCGTCTTTAAGGAGACCTATAGCGAAGCGGTGAAAGAGCGCCTGGTTGCACAGTATGGCGATGAGCTGATGGAGGTCGTCAATGAGTCCCTGAAGGGGCTGTGACCCATTCGAGGGGCGCCTTGCGCCCCTTTTTCTTTGAACTCTAAGCCAATCACCCGGTGGTGGCACACCGCACGGGCCCTGATCCTGACTCTATATCAACGGAGGAACAGAACATGGCCGATCTTAAGCAACACATTGCCACCCTGCAGGCGCTACTAGAGACGGTGGGTTATCACTCCAGCCGGCTCGTATTTCGAGATTTTGTCGAGTTGTATGCAATCGCATTGGCGAACGCTTTGGTGGTCTGTCCCGAACGAGAGCAGCGCTACCAGGTGATCATTAAAAAGTATTGCGAGCGCGACCGGGCCATGTTTCCCAAGCTGTTCGAACAGCTGGTGAGGGTCTTGGAATTGCATCCTGGCGAGGATTATCTGGGGCAAACCTGGATGAGCTTGGAAGGTGGTAGTTCCCGGCTGGGTCAGTTCTACACACCAGGTTCCATCACTGAGCTGCTTGCCCGTTTGGGCACTCCAGAACCTTCAGACTTGCGCCGAACGATCGATGAGCTCGGGTTCATCACAGTACATGACCCAGCGGTGGGTAGTGGAGCGATCGTTATCGCTCAGGCTAACCATTTGCACAGTGAGGGGATCAACTACCAGCAGCACTTCCATGTGACCGCTTGGGATATTGATCTTACGGCTATACACATGGCTTACGTCCAGTTCACGCTGCTGCATATTCCCGCTGTCCTTGTGCATGGCAACACCTTGACCTTGGTAGAGCACAGTCGTTGGTCGACGTTGGCGCATCACCTTGGAGCATTTGAGCACAAGCTGCGCCGCGGCTACGCGCTTGGATCTCGCAGAGATGTTGTTTTGACTGAACCAGGTTGTGCATCAGTGTTGGTCTCAGAGCGTAAGATCGTGCTTGTCTGAGGCGCTATAGCAGGTATTCGCGTGGTTCTGACCGTTGAGCTTCCAGTGTTCCGATTCGAAGCCAGAACCTGAACTCCCCTTCTCCAGATTCTTCTTGCAGTACCTCGTGGCTTGAGCTGCCAGCAAAGGTACGAAAGTCCCTCTGTGTTCCCGCATCTGTCGACATCACCAGCAGAACCTGGCCGGTCTCCATCCGTTTGATTTCCAGGCGAGCCTTCAACAATGGTATTGGGCATGCAAGGCCTCTAGCGTCGACAAGGACATCGTGCTGAGGAGGTTGTTGGATTATCTCGATCATCATTTGGATACCTGCTCAGTGTAGTTGTCGATTTTATGCTGAAAGCGAACCTACACCGCTTCTGCCACGTAGCAGCAAGTTCGACTATGAGCACACTTTAAAAGCAGAGGCACTGGCCCCTGTAGCAGATAGCGTTGTAGGAGTGACCGCTGTGATTCAACAAACCCAGTATCAATGGATGTCTCAAGGCCAGGAGATCGTTGAAGGCGATAGTGACCAGCTTGCTGTGTCGCATTCCGACCTCAAGGAAAAGCTGTACCGCTCCGCATATACGGATTGCTACACGCGTGCTGAGCGTATGGATATGCATGTGCAGCTGGAGGCTTTGAGTCATCGCTACAAAGAATTGACGGGGCAGCATCTGAGCTGATGTTCATGGTGCCCACTACACAAATCTTCATAGAGGAGTTAGACGAAGTGCTTCAGCGACAATTGCGAATCACCCACAGCCCGTGTGATGCGAGAGAGGCTTTGAAAACAGCCATCCCAGCCATCCTATCCGGGGTCATCATCAATACTGCTGAGGGTGAGATCTCGCTTCACGGCGAGGATGCGCGGGCTGTCTTTAACCTAGTCACAGTGATCGCGCTTACTCGTTCAGGGCAAGGTGGATTGGAAGGGATCGCTGCTCGAGCGAACGGTGTTGATCTTACCGATGAAGAAACTGCGTTTCTGTGGGGTTTTGACCAGAAGACGTCTGAGCTTTCCGCTTATGGAGCCCGCCTTCTGCTCGATCCGAGTGAATTGCGGATGGCGAAGGGCTTGTCACGTAAAGGCCTGGTCTTCGTGACGCGTGGTTGCGCGCCTGATTCGATGGTGATGATGCTTACACCGTTGGGTGCGGCCGTTTGGTTGCGCAAACGCGGCAGTCTGTCCATGGAAGCCGTAGTCAGCTGATCTAGGGTGACGGACAACAAGGTGGTTCAAGTTGAGCGCATTGGTTGAGTCCAATCAACCACCTTCCCAGGGGCTTTTTGCTTTGAATTTAGGTAGGCTCGGAGATGTTATGCACAGTTTCGCTGCTTGCAGGGTTGCGTTAGCTATAGCTTTTAGATGATTAAAGGGCTAAGAGCGGTTAAGAGCGGTTAGGCACTTCATTTTCTGGCGCAACGCCCCGCTGTTCCTTGCTGAGCAACAGAAATCAGGCGCATCAGACCTACTACATAGAGCGCAACAAACCTAGAAGGTAGAGCGCATTTAACCTACAACCCTTTGTTTTCCGAACGTTTTATCCACTGAACAGCCCACAGCTAGCGAAAGTATCTTGTCATTTTTGCTGTGCGGCGCTCTAAACCTACATCATGATCGTGCTTGCGTTACCCATCTGCTGCCTAGGCACTGAGGTAGAGCGCATAGAACCTACAACCTGTTCCCATATCAGGAGCTGTCCAAGGCTGTAGAGCGCATCAAACCTAGAACCGCTCCCAAGTCGGGCGCATCAAACCTAGAACCCACTTGAAGTCGGGCGCATCAGACCTACAACTTTTTCTATTTTATTCACAGGGTTACGCACAGAACCTCATGTGTAGGAGTGGATCAGTTGCCCGAGAAGTGGCGTTGGCTCGGTTGTTGTAGGTTTGTTGCGCCCAATCTGTAAGTGAAGCCCTGGATCTGGACTGGTCTGACGATGTTGTGGATCCAGAGCTCTGATCCTTTGAGCTGGGCCGATCGAGCGTGATCATGGTTGTAGGATCAATGTGCTGCAATATCTGGAGGGAATCGGAGGGTAGTAGGTTTGCTGCGCTGGAGCTGAGCGATGTACCTGCTGTAGGTACGTTCCGCTCGAGGTGGATGCAGGCCTAGGTCTTTCTTAGGTGGTAGGTTTAATGCGCTCTATCTCTGATGATGTCTGAGATACGCAGAAGATGGCTGGGCATGTTGTAGGTTCAGTGCGCCCTAGATGGGCCCAGCGCTGCCCCGCCAGTAGTTGTAGGTTTGATGCGCCAGACTTGTGCCAGGTATTTCCAGCTTTGGAGGGATGTAGGAATAGTGCGCCGGAAATCAAAGCCAGAAGAGTTATAGGTTCGTTGCGCTCAACATTTGCATCATGCCTATCGGGATGTAGGTTTGAAGCGCCCTAACCGTGGCAGATAACCGAGGATGTAGGTTTGGTGCGCCCTACTTTGCTTGGGTAACCAAGGTTAGTGCTAAGGCTTATGCCTCGTCAAAAATCCTACCTGCATCCTCAGCAGAACCTGGCTCGGTTTCAGAGATGGCACGACCCTGCTTAAGGGCAGCACGGGCATTGAGCAACTCTGCTTGGCCTCGGATATCACTCTGCCGACGGTTTGCCTTCATCATAAATTTTATGAAGCTTTCGGAGGGCAGCAAGCGGAAGCCAACATCATCGACAATTCGCTTATCGGCGGCGTTCTTGATCATGATCTCCTCCCACTCAGGGAGGATCACATCCTCGTCAACGAGGGACTTGAGGGCATTGCGGACAGCCCTTAGATTGTCCTTCATCCGTTCAGAAAGGCCTCTTGGGCTCTGCGAAAGGAAGGTAGTGAGTTTGAACTCATAGGGATGATCCAGAGACGCCTGTACCCAGTAGTGAGACAGACGTTTGTACATGTACCGGCCTAGATCAGACCTCATCGACATTGAGACGCTGTAGTCGTAGATCCGGAATTGCTGTGTGCGAATGCCTTGCGTGACCAATGGATGGAAGGTTGCGTAGCACTTGACGGCGGAATTCTCAAGATATTGCTCGCGACTGGCGATTAGCATCGATCCGAGCATGTTGCCGCGTATGGTTTCTTTGGTCCGGCTGCGGCCTGTCTGACTAACCTCAATCAGCGAAGAGCTCATGATGTCTAGAGCCTCCAGGATTTCTTGAGCGCTGTACGAGTGCCCAGTCCTGGCGAGCTCTTTGCGGAGCTGGTTGACTGAGAAAAAGACGCCAACATCTTTCGAGGTATTGTCCGACTCGAACCCCTGGCCTTGGACGGCAAATTTGCGCAGCGCCTCTTCAATCAACTCTTCTCGAGTGCCTGGGAACATAACCAGTGTCTTGACCTCACCCGTGTCATCCACTCGCTCGATGATCGCCGGCTTGACCTTCATCTGATAGCTGGTGCCGCGGGATTTGAATGGCCTGGTGATGACTTTCGGGAGCTCGCTTACCGCAGATGGCTGTGAGGCGTCGATGTCGGCTTTGTCCCCACGTTTTTTCTTGCCAGACCAAACCCCTTTTGGGAGGGCGTCATACAGCTCAATAGTGTTGCTGTATTCAGTGTCTGAGGAGTCCAGAAGTTCGAATAGAGCCATTTGAGAGCTCTTGCCCCGAGCAGAGGACGTTGCTGTCTTCTTATTTGGTTCAAGGTCTTTGCTCGAAGACATCAGAAGGTCCCATGGTCAAGTGTAAGGTAAGCCCCAGCCTTCAATGCCGCTGGGGTCGATTTGGATTCTACTCTGTTGATTTCCTCAGTCGCACCCCGAATGAGGGATTGCATGTCAAGACTTCGTCCTAGGACATGCATGAGTCAACGGAGTCATGGTAACGGACTGTTCGGTTCAGGGTGGCCAGAATGGATCATCCAATTTCGGCGCATCAAACCTACAACCCTACCCTAATGATCATCAGACGGTTCTGCCACACGCGAACGGACTTTCAAATGGGCACAACGCAGATGCTCAGAGCAAACCAGATGATCGACTTCCCCGTTGCAACCACTCCAGATATTGACCAGCTTCTGACCACGGATGCCGCAGTAGCCTTCGGTGTCAGCGGAGGTAAGGACAGTGTAGCCGGGCTTATTGCGACCCATAACTACTTAGATCGGATTGGCCATAAGGGGCCGCGGTGTGCGATTCATGCCGATCTCGGCCGAATTGAGTGGTCGACCAGTCTGATGAAATGTGAGGAAGCAGCAGAAGCATTAGGCTGGGACTTTGTAGTCGTTCGGCGTGGCGCCGGCGACATGATGGACAGATGGTTGGGGCGCTGGCAGAACAATGTGAAGCGCTATCAGGATCTGTCATGCGTCCAATTGATACTGCCCTGGTCGACGCCAAGTATGCGCTTCTGCACCTCTGAATTGAAAACACAAATCATCCGCAGCGAGCTGAAGAAGCGTTACCCCAAACACCACATCATCAATGCAACAGGAATTCGCGCGGAAGAGAGTGCAAATCGAGCAAAAGCGGCTGTAGCCAAACCAGATGCTCAGCTTACCCGCAAAGGCTACCTCGGATTTACTTGGAACCCTATCCATGAAGCCCGGCTGGATGAGGTCTGGGCGCTGATTGCAAGTCGCGGATTAGAGCGCCACGAAGCCTATAGCAAATACAACATGTCTCGTGTTTCATGCTGCTTTTGCATCATGAGCTCGGGAAGCGACCTCGAAAACTCCAGCAAAGTGCCAGAGCACGCTTCGGTTTACCGTGAAATGGTCGACCTCGAGATCACCTCCACATTCGCATTTCAAAGCAACAAGTGGCTCGCGGACGTGAACCCTGAATTGCTCTGTTCCAACACACTGGAACGCCTGCAGGAAGCAAAGCGAGTCGCCGCAGAGCGAACAGCACTGGAGTCACGAATTCCCGGCCACATGCTGTTCTCCAAGGGTTGGCCCAACAGCGTTCCGACAATCACCGAAGCGACACTGCTTGCGGACATCCGAGTACAGGTGGCAGCTGGCCTGGGTATAGAGATTCAGTGCACAACCGCGCAGAGTGTCATAGAGCGGTATGAAGAGTTGATCGAGATCAAGCGAAGCAAAGGCCTGGTAGACGTAGGCCCTGAGCTGATCCCGGTTCGCCATGTGTATCAAGAGCAACTCGCGCTGCTCTGAGGAGAGAGGCATGTCAGCAGTACAAAAGCGACCAAGGATCACCGACGTGGACTTGGCTCGGGCTGAGGCTTGGTGCATTGCTGCACACAGTGCTGTCGGCCAGACACGCAAGTACACGGGTGAGCCCTACTGGATACATCCATTGAGTGTGGCGGCGCTGATCCAGGATCTTGTTCCCGGGGCGCCGACGGCCGTGATCATCGCAGCGATGCTGCATGACGTTGTCGATGACACGGGTATTTCCCTGGAGCTTGTCCGTGAGGAGTTCGGGGATGAGGTTGCAGATCTGGTCGATGCAGTCTCCGACCATACAACGCCGGCGGATGGCCCCCGGAAGGCGCGCAAGGCTATGAAGCGGGAGCGGTTATCCAGTGCCAGCTCCTGGGCCAAGACGATTGCGCTTGCTGACGTGATCAGCAACGTGGAGACGATTTCTGATCACGATCCCGCATTCGCCGAAGTCTACCTGCCGGAAAAGCGAGAGTTGCTGCTCTGCCTTGGCGATGGTGATCAGAGGCTCTTTGCTATGGCTAAGAAACTGGTCGACGCCTTCTTCGTGAACTGATCGTCGCGCATCAACCGTCAGCTTTCGAACGTGGACGTGTGGTCGATGCGCAAAGTCCAACTGCAGCTAGTGGCACATCGTCATTGACCCGACCATGTGCGCAGACAAAGCAGCAGGTAGATAGCCATGACCGTACAGACACTGATTCCCCAGGGTGACAAGCTGGCCCAGGTGGAGGTCTTTGATGCGCCAGATTCGCAGGCGCATGTTATTGCGAGCGATCGCCCGCTGACCCTTGATGAGAAGGTTCGTGCAGCAATAGAGGCGATCAAGGCCCAGGTTGTAGTGCATGGGCGAGTACTCGTGGTGGCCTGGTCTGGAGGCAAGGATTCATCTACGTTGCTCAACCTGACCTTCCATGCTCTTCGAGAGTTGAAGGCCGAGGGACAGCAAATCCCGGCGCTGTATGTGGTGCATTCGCGCACGCTCATGGATAACCCGGTGCTGGATGCTTTCAACCGCGAACAGATCCGCCAGATGAAGGCGTTTGCCAAGCGCGTTGGTGTCCGCACCCAGGTGCTTGTAGCCAGTCCGAACCTCTCCAACGACTACCTGGTGGGCATCCTGGCCGGCAGGACAATCGCCTCCGTTGGTAACAACTCTAAGTGCCAACAGTTGGCCAAGGCCTATCCACTAGGGCAACTCAAGAAGCAGATCCGCAAGCATGTCGCTCAGCAGCAGGGAGTGAGCCTCAAGGAGGCACGCCTGGTCAGCCTGATCGGCACTCGGAGAGATGAAAGCGCAAGCCGTGCGGCCCGGATGGAGAAGCGTGGTGAGAGCGCTATCGAGGCCGTTGAAGCAATGGCCGGCTCGGGGGAGTTGGTTCTCAGCGCGATCGCTGACTTCGAGACCATGGAGATCTTCGAGTACCTCAGCCAGGTGCGCAATGGCCGGGTCGAGTGCTATGCAGAAGACAAGTTCAAAGGGTTGGTCGACCTGTACAGGGCCATGACAGGAGAGTGCATGGTCACCTCGTACCTGGCCGGTACCGACCAGGCAAAAAATGGCTGCTCAGGTGGGCGCTCAGGCTGCTGGACCTGCCTCAGGGTGAGCAAAGACGCCAGTGTTGAGGCCATGCTTGCCGAAGAGGACGGCCGATACGAGTGGCTCAGGCCGCTGAATGACTTCAGGAACTACCTGCAGAAGCGTCACTTCGACCCGAGTGCCAGGCTTTGGATTGCTCGCACCGTGGCGGAAGATGGGACTATCACAATTCAACCGAACGCTTACAGCCCGTCCTTCACCAAGGAGCTGTTGGGTATTCTGCTGACTATCCAACATGATGAGCAGTTGGCGGCTGACCGCATGGGAATCGCCCCGCGGTTCCAGGTGATCACCGAGCGCCAGTTGGTCGGTCTCGATTTTTTTTGGTCACGATATGGATACCAGCATGGATTGTGCGCCTTGCAGATGTACAAGGACGTCAGCGAAGGAAAGCGCTGGGAGATTCCAGACCTTTCCACGATCCCGGAATTCACCCAGAAGGACGTGGCATTCCGCGCCAGGATGCCATTTGCTGACCATGAGTACTGGAGCCCCTACAGTGGATTCCAGAGCGTGGAGCATGCCGCAGCTGGTGCTGAGAGCCTGACAACTACGCCGAGCGGTATGCTGGTTAGCGACGTCAACATCGAACAGGAGTTCGGGATTGATGAGGAAGGACTGGAACTTTTCATGCAGTTCGAGCTGGACTACGCGCTGAGCCGGTTCGACTATCAGAATTCCAACCCCTACCCGTCTGCTGCGGTGCACTATCTGCTGAGCGTTGGGCTGGTGCACCTGTCGAAGGGAGCGCACAGCGAGCTCGACCGCATTTTGCGAGTGAACAACCAGATGTGGAGGCACGGGCTACTTCCCATCCTGAACGACCCTCACGCGATCATCGCAAAGCTGAAGGCTGCCTTCCCCGACCACCCGCTCTGTGTGGAGAGTGCTGCCCAGTCGTCGACCTCCTTTGGCGAATCTGAAGAGGTGATCGAGCAGATCGATGTCGTCCCGGTGTCCCTGCATATGGTGCAGCAGGCCTTCGAGTTCTAGTCGGGGCTCTTGCCACAGACAGCACTCCCCCATCCTGGAGACTCATGAATTGTGAGCCCCCAGCGATGACCTCTACGCCTACTACTACCGCTTCAATCTCCGACTATCAGCCACCGGCCTGGCTGGAGCCCTATCAGCGTGGAAGCCGTGTTGGCAGATCCGCAGCTCTGCTTGCCTACTCGGACTACTACTGCGTCGATGGCGCTGCTGATGAGGTTCCGGAGATTGAGGAGCGGATACCTGTCGGACGTACCAAGATGATCCCTTACGCCAGCCGCACAGGCACCCGACAGAACCTTGCCGGCATGCGCGCAAATGGCTGGCATTTGCTTGTGTCCGCCTCTGGAGTGCTAAGGACGGAGGGCATGCCGTACGCCCTCGATAACGGAGCCTGGAGCGCCTTCATCCAAGGAAGGCCTTTCGATGAGTTGGCATTCGACAAGGCATTCAGCTTGCTTGGAGAAAACGCAGAGTGGGTAGTTTTGCCCGACATTGTGGCCGGGGGGCTGCGATCGTTGGAATTCTCCCTTCTCTGGCTGGAGCGTCTGCGCTCCTCACCAGCGCCGCTGCTGATTGCGGTGCAAGACGGGATGACCCCAGACGATGTGCGTGAGTATCTCTCCCCGGCCTTAGGCATCTTCGTTGGAGGTACAACCGAGTGGAAGCTGAAAACTTTGCACTCCTGGGGAATTCTGGCTCGGCGCCGGTGCTGTCATCTGCATGTGGGCCGAGTTAACTCTGCCAAGCGTATTCTGCTGTGTGCCGCCGCCGGCGGCGCTCATTCTGTCGATGGCACCAGTGCCTCGATGTACGCCAAGACCATCGGCCCCCTGTCCGAGGCTGTGAGGCATACGGAGATCCAAACGGACTTTCTCAGTCCTAATGGCCAGGACTTCGACGCAACCGATTATGACTGCGCCTGGCCCTCCGATCTGTAGAGACAGAACCGGATATTCCCGGCCGGAAAATGTTTGTTCGGCTGCTGTGGGGCGTTGCAAGAATTTTGTGCGCCGATTTTGGCTCGAAGGAGGCATGGGCTTAGGTCACCATTGACTGATCGCGCTTAGCCAACGCAGCGCCCTATCCTGCTCACTGTTTGATGCCTCTTTCTCCTGCAGACATCGTGAACCTCCGGACTACGGTAACTTCCCTCATTGAGGGCCGGGGCTGGCGTGTATCCACTTGGGGCGGCCCGCCCTCTTCTGGCAAAGCCTTGGGATCACCAGCTCTCTGCGCAAGGCGAGGACGAGTGACTGTTTCGGTCGAAGTGCCGGCCGCCAGCACACCGATTGCAGATGTGCTAGCTCGGCAGCGCCAGTACGACAAAGCCAAGGTTCGTTGCCTATGGCTGTTGTCGAGGCCTAATTTCCCAGTCACCAAAGACCTTCCCGCGGCGTTCATTGATAGACACTCAGCTGGGCACTTCCTTGCCAGGCTGCCAGGCCGGGGCTCGCCCGGAGAGCGGCGAAGCGCCCTTCGTGAAGAGGACTGGCTCCAGACGCTTACGCTCAGCACCTTCCTTGAAGCTACTTTCAGCGGAATGTTCTGGTACGGCACGGTGCGGGAGGGCCGGAAGGCCACGGTGCGCCTTGATGGTGAGTTCACAAAGTGCGCTGATTGCGGGTCGTGGACAAACCTCTGCCGCGCCGTGGAAGTACTGTCGACCTATCCCGAGTCCAGCTTCGCCGTGTACCCGTTGGAGGCTGTACCACCTGGCCTACTATCAGAGCTGATACCGACCGGACTCGAGGCTGCCAAGGTTGGACCGATCCGGATGAGATACATCCCAGGGGAGAAGGGATCACGGATCGCCAATAGCTGCGTTAACTGCCAGGCCGTCCAGCCACCGGTGGAGGCTGGTGGCCAAGCAAGCGCCCTTAACCCCGTCGCCCAGTTTGATATCGACGTCAGTAAACGCCTTGCCGCTGTAACAGCACTCCTGTCTTCAGCTCGATGGCGAGTTTCTATGCCAGCCGATAGTGGCACAGGCGTTCGGCCCTGAAACTGAAACCTCTTTCAACAAGGAGTAATGTAATGAATCAACTGAAACTGGCCGCAGTGGTAGTCCTGTCCGCCGTCCTCCTCACTGGTTGTGCGGTGAATCCCGAGACCGGCGAGAAAGAGTTCAACCGCATGGCGATCGGCGCCACTGTTGGTGGCGTCGCCGGTGGTCTGCTCGGTGCCGCTGTAGGCGGCGAGAAGGGTGCCCTGATCGGCGTTGCTGCTGGCGCTGCCGCCGGCGGCGGTACTGGCTATTGGATGGATAAGCGAGCCGAGAAGCTGAAGGCTGAGCTCCAAGGCTCCGGCATGGAGGTGCAGAGCCAAGTGGACCCCAATACTGGCGTGCAGGTGCTCACCGTGCAGGCCCCGGCAGACATCGCATTTGCCTCAGGCTCGGCAGAGCTGCAAAGCACTGCCTTCCAGGGGCTGTCGGCAGTTGCGAATTCCGTTAAGGCCCAACCTGGGTTGAAGCTCAAAGTGACGGGTCATACCGACTCCACCGGCAGTTCGCAACTCAACGCGACACTGAGCGCCGCCCGGGCTCAATCGGTGGCCATGTACCTGTTCTCGGCCGGCGTTCCTGTCGATGTCGTAACAGTGAGTGGTGTTGGCCCATCTCAGCCGGTTGCTAGCAACGATACTGTGGCGGGGCGTGCTCAGAATCGCCGCGTCGAAATCCAGATTTCTCAGGGTTAGACGTAGACGATTCGGTTCTGATCAGGCGCCCCATCGAATAGGAGCGCCTGGTTAATCTGGTCGGTTGAGAACTCCGCCAGCCAGCTCTTCTCGACGGGCATGTGCCATTCCGCGCGCCAAGTGCGAATCGTGCCGATGTCGACGTGGATGAAATCCTTGTCAGGATAAATTCCTACCCCACCTACCCCGATCGACTTCGCCAGTTGAGCAATTTTCTCTGTGCTGACGCCTGGAATCCTGATGTCAGCTGCCATTGCTCTGACGTGCATTGAGTTCTTCGCAGCCCCTTCAAGGGAAGAGTTGTACTCAGGTGTGCGGTAGCCACTGGTGACTGTGATAGCGCTGGGTAGCTTATTGAGCCGCAGCCAGGCCTGGATCAGAAAAAGTAGGTCTATCAGCTTAGGGCTCATTGCGACTGTCCGTTTTGAAGTAACGTCTCGCAGGAGTGAACATGCCATAGAATAACCCCGACGATCCCAGCCGCTTGCCTTGCGGTAATAGCAGAAGGTCGCTGATTCTCCGGCCTGAGGACGGGATAGTTGGAGCACCCGGTCTCTATCAAGGATCACTGCTCGCCAGTCGCGCTTTTTCGGGGATGCGAATGCTTGCGCTGCAAGCAGTGCTGCTGGTGCGGCCAGCGCTGCAAGTAGTAGGTGACGACGAAGTGGATTGTGGTTGCGGTTCATACCGGAGTTCTATTGGGGTCCGGATGCCGATAATAAGGATCGGTCGATGAGGTGCACGCCATAACTGGTAAAGCAAATTCCGACCTGGTTTTGGCTTGCTGGCCTAATCTGCTGGTGCTAAAACAGTACTGCTCTATACCTTTGCTCGACCTGAACGAAGGTACCCTGGTCACAGTTGGGCTAGTTCTCAGCGGTTTCCAGGGGCTTGCCAGTCGTTCTGCTACTGCAGTTCATAAAGGCAAGTCGACCCCGCTGGAGAGTCAAATTGCAATTGGTTCACGCCAATCTGCACCTCTGTAAATCTCTCACTTCGCTGAACACGACAGAAATGCCGTGTGGCCGTCCCTATCCAGAGCGGCTTCCTTGACCCGTCGAAGTGTGAAATTCACTGCCTGAAGCGAGCTGAGTGATCGGATTTGTTGAAGGCAGTCATATGTTGCAGCGTGAGCGTTGGTGAGTGTCGGGCGAAGTCGAGCGATCGGCTGCTGCGCGTTCCTTTGAGCTGCGCGCCCAAAAGCACTACCTAGCTGTGATCTTACCCACCCCAGGGCATACCTTGCCCTAGGGGCATGGATGCTCCCATTGAGGACTGCTCCATGTACGCACACCCAGCAATTGAACTGAAATCTGCTTCACGCCTCATGCTGTGCCGCGTTTGTAGCAACATGCCCACCGTTACCTTCGGGTCGACTGGGGATGGCTGCAGTGCGTCATGTGTGTGTGGCATCGAAAGCCATGGCGTCAACCTGATGCTGCTCGCACTTGCCTGGAACACCAGCTGCGCGTGTGCTGTGTCAGGACGAATGGTTCGTGGCGAAATCTATGACGTACACCAGAGCGATGTGCCTCAGGGTTGCTCGTTTCGGGTTCGGCTAACACACGGCGACTTGTCCACCTTCAACCAGTGGTTTGCTTCTGTGTGTGATGTAGAGGCCCGGTCAGCTGATGCTGTGTCGGACTTTTACTATCTCCTACGTGCCTCCCACTGCTCTTCCATGCTGCCTGGCGGCCTGGTAGTGCGGAACGGAAGCGTTGTGGAGATTAGGCATTCCGAGTTCATGGCGGCCGAGATCAACAAAAGTGCGCAGCGCGCATTGGCGGAGATCCAGGTTCTCGTGGATCGGGCGCTGATTGCCGTGTCGTGAAGCATTTTAACTAAACCCGACCGGGGCTCCTGCCCCGGGCATGGCGGCCCTTTAAGGAGACGCATATGCATAAACGGGTAAATTACCGCGAAGCCATTGTCGAGCAGCTGGACAACGTCCGCGCTCTTGTCGGCCCTAACCACGACTTGATCCGGGAAATGAAGTCGAGGAACGGCAGGTTGCAAGAGCTTTTCGCTGAGTACGACAAATTCGGCCTTGGAATGATCGTGGCGATGGACTCGGGGGAGTCTCATTGCATTGTCATGCCGGATGCCTCGCATCCCGGCATGTACCGTTTCACGACCTTCCGTTCGTTTGGCTGGACAGGTCACCAGACCTATGGAAATCCGGAAGAGGCGATCTACCGGGCGTTCGAGGCTGGTTACCGGAAATTGGTGCCGCGGGACTATCTTGATCAGCTAGCCGCCACTCCAGAGTGGCAGAAAGGCTGCTCGAGGCTGCCCTTCATCGAGAGGATGAATGCCGGCGAGATCAGTTACACCCAGATGTTGGAGGAGTTCGCCAAGATCGAATCCAGCTTCACTTCGCAGGCAGCCTGAGTTCGCTCAGGCACTTGCGCGATTTGACTCTTCAGTACCCAGAAGCCTCCGATCCCTAATCGGGTTCGGGGGCTTTTGTTTGCCTGCTCGTGGAACGCTCATCATCACCTTATGGTGTGCACACTGAAGGCATCAACGTGCAGTAGGAGAAATCGATGTCCCACAAATCTTCAAGCAGCCCACCGTATTTCAAGAGCACATCTGAGCTAGCCAGGGGTGATTACGTCGTGCAGCCTGGTGAGAACGTGCTGCTCTCGGTGGAGGATGTTCCTCGCCATGGCCTACCGAGGATCAGGCGAGTAGAGGGGCCATTTGCAGGGACAGTCTTCACAGCGACTCATCGCTTTGGGCGACGTTGGATTATTGTTTCCCAGGATGATGTCGCGGAACGAATGCTTGCTCGACTGATGGCTCGATCCGCTGTTGGAGATGGATTTACGCTTGAGTCGACTCCGCAGAATTAGTTAAAAGACGTCGCAGACTATACTCTGAGGGATGAGTACGTTGGTTCCTATAGGAATTCAGACTTCGAACGTGCTGAAATAGCCGATCTAGGCATATCAAAGCTTTAAAAATTGGCCTTCGGGTGGCATCTTAGGTTGCCTGATGAAGGTCCTGGGGAGCCAGGCTCCTCATACAGACCAAGACCGGTAGGATCTGGCCAAGCTGGCTCACGACCTACCCGTGCTACTCGTTATGAGCCGCGAAGACCAATGGATTCTGGAAAGCCGCATCATCTTGCTGATCGGGTTGAAGCAGAACTTCAACCCACCAGCCACATCGAACTTATCTATATGCGCCGGCGGGCGTACCTGCCTCGGGCTAAAGCTTCCGAGGTTTCAAGCGGCCTGAGCACCGCCGAGGGCTTGCCCCCAGCCCATACGCGCTCAACCCGCTGGAAAACCGACGAGGCCTACGAAATGCGGCGGATCAATCCGTTGCACAATAAAGCGGGTGAGCTTATTGGCTATCGACCGATGATCCAGCAAGGACATGGTCAAGGTAGCCAGCGCTTCCACAGGTCGTTCAGGGCCGCTGACTTTGATGGATCTATTGGTGAAGCGCTGAATCATGCGAAGGAGTGGCGTGACAACACTGAGGCGAAGCTCGGTATCACGGCCGGAAGCTTGCGGATTCAGTCAGATTCTCGGCCATGGTCTGGAGTCTCGCTGATCGTCTCGAAGGGTGCCGGTTGCAGAGCCTACTGGGGTAGCAACCGTACCGCAGACAAGCAGACGATTCGGGTCTACATCGGTCAGAAGAGCTACATCGAGGCCTACCATGACCTCATCACGAAGCTAGCCGAGCGTGATGGAATCCCTCTTCCAGAAGACCTTCCCCTTCCTCCGCCACCCCGCACTGAGCAGTACCGCCGGATGGTTAAGGCAGGTCTATCTGATATTCCCAAGCCACACCGGACTCGGCAGCGAAGGTCAAAAACGCCGAAGTGAATTTGCTCACTCCAGTTTCGCTGGTGCCGGACTGGAGTTCGGGTAGCGTAGCGTCTCCTCCATCAGAGACGCACCGATGAAAACTTCCATTCGCTTAGCCTTGATGCTATCGCTCGCAGTTCTGTCCGGCTGTAGCGAAAGCATTACTGGTGTTTATGAGGCTTTCATCCAAGTCGGCGATGAACAGCCGCGGATGGTTGGGCTAGCAGTCATCCAAGAGCACCGCATTCTCGCCGATCGGCAGTCAGTCGACGTTATCGAGTGGAAAAACGAGGACGACCTGGTGACGGCCTACGGTGTTGAAGGTGGCCGTCTTGCGCAGTTCAAGATTCAAAGTGAGGGGGTTTTGGTCCAGTCCCTACCGCAGAGCAATGTCATCTACAAGCGGATCGACATGTAGTGCTGGCCGATTTAGAGCGTGGAACGTTCTTCAATCGTAGAGCTGTGCTCGCTGCAGCATTCCTGATGGCGATCGCAGCGCCATCATCTGCATCTTTCAAACTTGTAGAGGCCCATCATGTTCAAGGCGGACCGCCTGAGCTCTATCTTAAAGGTGATATCTCTACGGCTACTGTGAGCGAGCTAAGGGCTCTGTCGGCGGGAGGAGAATTTAACGGGGCGATCGTCTACTTGGATTCCAGTGGAGGAGATCCTCAAGCTGGTCTGTCTCTTGGAACCCTCATCCGCGAACATCGTATGAATACTGCTGTCGGCCGGGCTGGCGCTTCGGCAGGTCAGCCCGCCAAGGGAAGCTGCCTCAGTGCTTGCGTTCTGGCTTATGCCGGAGGCACCTTCCGGTTTATCGATCCGTCAGCAGTACTCGGGATCCATCGATTCTACCGAAGGAAGGCATCAGCCGATGACTTGGCGTTGGCCCAGGTCATGTCTGCAGCAATTACGTCCTACCTCATACGCATGGGGATAGATCCTGCATTGTTTGAACGCATGGCTGCAGTGGACGGCGACAAGATGATGATCCTGCCCCACGCGGAAGCCCTGAAGCTCAATCTAG
>JAAIGF010195817.1_pt1 | contig 22799 bp, 31 predicted proteins | sample 6487441 | NCBI WGS metagenome assembly JAAIGF01 (sample SAMN13974129, study PRJNA590717) | phyllosphere metagenome | biome: pepper field; feature: multiple bacterial spot infested pepper fields; material: pepper leaves; isolation source: leaves from pepper fields | host: Capsicum annuum ... | reverse complement strand
TCAAAATCAAGGATCTCCAGCGCACCCGCTGGCTACGGCCACTGGGAGCGGGCCATAACCGCGAAGATCAAGAGGCAGCTTTCTCCCACGTAGTTCGCGGCCGGTTCTTGCAAAACCCCACATTTCCTGCGAAAAACGCGGCCTTCTGCACTCTCGGAACCCCAGCAATGAGCGACGAACTCCGTATCGAAGATATCCACCCGGGCGATGGCAAGTCGGTGGTCAAGGGCGCGCTGATCACCACCCAGTACCGCGGCTGGCTGGAGGACGGCACCGAGTTCGACTCGTCCTATTCGCGCGGCAAGCCGTTCCAGTGCGTGATCGGCACCGGGCGAGTCATCAAGGGTTGGGATCAGTAATTTCTTTTGTGACACCACGCTTGTTTAGATAAACAAGCCCGCTGATGCGGGTCTGATCGAGCTATCAAGGCTGCCACTGGACGCCTATCAAAATATTACTCGGATCACAAGCATTTTCCGTGCCAACCCTTGACAGAATGACTATTCTCGTGGTATACTTAGGCATAAGTTAAGGGAAAGATTTCTTTCTCTTATTTGTGCAGAGAGTTACTTCAGACACAACTTCTCTGCACACTTCTGAAGTGTTTCTCCTACTACCTCGTTGCACTTCAAGCTCTAGCCGGGGCCGTGATTCCCCATCGCCTGACGCCGCCACCGTCTGCTAGATCAGTGGCATTAATTCTGATTCATCTCATGTGTTAAAACTCTTAGAAGACGGCCCTAAATCCGTCTTTCTTTTTGCTTAATCACTATGACCCACCATTACTAAACATCCTGATTACCTTGGAGGTAAACCCATGCCCGAAACAAAACCAGAACGCGCCTGCCAAGTATGCGGCGCTCACATCGAACACGATGCCAACCCCCGCAAAATTCACTGTAGCAACAAGTGCTCTGTAGCAGCTTATCGAGCACGTCAAAAGCTGAAATCTTCGGTACAAAAGGTCAGTTTGCCGCAACTCAAGAGAGAGATTCTAGAAGCATTGATCGAATTGAAATCACTAACTCAAACACTCAAACAAAAGGAAATCCAATGCTGAATAGTACACCACACAGTCTCGGAACTGTTCTTGTCACCGGCCCCACACCTGCTGACTTGATCGAAAACATCATCGAGCATGTTGAAGCAGGCTACCGCTTCGACGGCCCAAGTTCTTCCACAAATTGCTCATCAGGTTTTAGCTTTTGCATCATGAATCTACCAACTTCCAACAAGGAGAAAACACAATGAAAATCGAACATGAATTTAATGCGGACGAATTGCAGCACCGTATCGATAACGCTGTCGGGTTCTATGAAGGCACAACAGAGGACTTCGACACCAAAGGCGCCATCGTCGCCGTTAGCGAGAATAGCTTTGCGGCCAACTTGATTAAGTATGAGGAGTTGCGCTCTGAGGGTTATACGCTGGCTGATAGCGAATGGCATTCACCCGACCGAATCCTAGTGCGGAAACCGCAGCAGATAATTGATGCTGAAGTTGCAGCGATCACCAAGGAAGTAACAGAAACATATACCGCAGAACGTAAACAAACCTATTCCGTCCACCTGACTCAAGTTGTTCAGGAATCGTTAGATCGCGAACGTCGAATTGTTGAGAAAAAAGCAGCAGATGCTGAAGCAAAATTAAGAGCCAAGCTCGAACAAGAAGCGATTGAAGCGCTCGGAACATTCTCTTAATGGCTCGCAAAGAAAAGGTTGTGCAGTTCAATCACAAAGTACCAACTGTAGGTTGGCGACAACCTGAACTAGAACTTGACACTGAAAATGAATGTATTCAATGCGGCGATCCTCACAGAAAAGATAGTGCCTTTTGCAGCTATTTCTGCCGGATCGAATATAAAAGGGCAGCATAGCTGCCCCTAACCAAAGAGGTTTAAAAATGCGAATCACATTAAACACACGCTCAACAGAAGAGCTAGCAAAAATCATGAAGCATTATAAAATAACCAATCCAACCCATATGGTGCAAGTGATGATCAGCCAGCTATATAAATCAATCCCAACAGTCGAGGATAACAACAGTGAAACAATCAACCCTAACAGAGACAAAGCATAAGTATTCTTTCGTTTGCACCAACTGCAATAAAACCTTTGGTTCAAATCGAAAGCATACTACAACTTGCAGCGCCTCTTGCCGACAAGCCAAAGCGCGAGCGAAGAAAGCAACTCTCGACGATAAACGTCTAGTTCGCTTCACTCATAGCGCATTTGCTCACTTCCTGGCAGAAAATGCCAATCGAGCCTCCACACTGGAAGTCGTACCTCGCAACCTTTCGGCCTTGGCTGCAACCTTCGACGTATATCGATATAGCTTGCGTGCGAACGGTTTCAACGCTAGGGAATACAGCGTCTGCCATGTGGCACCTGTGGCTGGGAAGCTCAGAGTCGGCACCGTCTTCCCACAGAACCTGGTCGTCGCTCCAACCAGCGCCAATGCTGGCTTTAGTAACAGATCGTTCAAAGGCGCTGGTCACTCTCTCCTGAAAGCAAGGCTCAATCCTTGTTGGAAGATTGAGGGCAAACCAACCCCATCGCAGACGATAGAACGTCTTGTGCAGTACCTGGGTAACGACGTGATCAGTAAGCTAGTGGTTAGGTGCAACTTGCAGCCCGCCACACGCCAGAAGCTTTTAGATTGGCTCCTAGACCAAGGGGCTGATGACCGTATCCCCCACGTAGATGTTCTTTATGAGATGAACACTCCCGCGCTTACTGCTCTTAAAGCTCAGATCGAGGGTCAACGGTCATTCAGTTTCGGTGGTTATGTTTACAAAGTGGATGATGTCTTCCATCACGAGCTGAAGCGTATGGCTGTTTACAGCCCTTCCCTAGCTCTGTGCACTGAGTCTTCTATCAGTGCCATTCCCTCAGTCTTAAAACTGGCATGGGAGTTGTCGCGAGGATATGACAAACCGCAGGGCTCCCACAAAGAGTACCTGATTGAATTGCAGGGCCGCCTGCATAAGGAACAGTTCCTAGTTCTACACGGTGCCGACACAAAAGATTTTTTAAATACTCTGCAAGAAATTCAAACATACGTATCCGAGGACCAAGATAGAAAGTCCATAGTTAAACCAATATTCGTGCCTAGGGATGTGCAGGAAAAAGGTTTCAACATCTGGGGTCAAGACATACAAGAAATTGATGATGCTATCTTTGGAAACCCCGTAAACGCTGAAGCCACCCCATTTTCAGTAGTCTGTCAGATTGTCACACTTTCTCAAGATGCAACCTCACCTCTAACCACTTTCTCATCGACAGACTTGGAAGAACTGTTAGCCCTTGAGGCTGAGTTTAACAGTGCCATACATCCTGAACTACTACCGACACCTCTCCCCCTTGGAGATGACGAGCCAGAAGAAGACGAACCCGTCTTCACCCTTTACCAAAAACCAAAAGAACAGATTCAACACACATGGAGATTTTAAAATCATGAATACCGTTACTTACGAGCTAGCTTTAACAGATGAAGCCTTTGCCGTGATCCAGTACTACGCCAAACACTTTGCCTCCTCCCCCGATCAAGCGCTAGAGGTCATTTTACGAACAGTTGCCGAACTACGTGATGAAGCCGGAGAGGAATAAGTTATGTCACAGCCAGACTTCACCCACCTACTTTTATTACAAAAGCACGGCACAGCCTCTCAGCGAGAAAATGCCACGATAATTTTAAAGGCATATGAGCAAGTAAAAGCCAACGGCCAGACAATCACTAAAAGCAACATCACGAGAGAAGCAGAAATATTCAAATCAACTTATCAAGGGCTAACTCCTGAAGTCAGTGATGTGAATCTATGGCTTGACAGTAAAGCAACTCCGATTGATGAGGCAGGTTCTTTTCAATATTGGATAGATGACAATAGCACCGCTTTAAACTCCCTCACACCTGCAGTTTTAACCGAAACCATTGAAGTTGCTAAACAAAGATTTACAAAGGCACTACTAGAGAGAGTAAGCAAGCCTGACACCATCGGCATCACTAGACCAAGGGGCTGCAAATGAATGATAAGGTAATTGCGACATTAGTCGGACGATTAAGATTTGACGCTGACAATAGTGGACTATTCAAGTTTGAGCGCTTGCTAGATCAAGTAGCCAGAAAGATGGCACAGCTTGAGCGACAAGCTCAGCGACTGAACAGGAAACTTGGTATTGCTCCAAAAGGCAATGCGAATATCCAAAAGCAACTAGCAGCTAGTGCAAAGCAAACTAATGCTGAATTTCAAAGTATGCTTCGCACTAGCAAGCTTCAGCTTGTAGCAGAACGACAGCAAGTCAAGCTGCAAACTCAACAAGCCAAAGCCGCCCAGCAACAAGCCAAGGCATCTCAGGCTGAACACCGTGCACAGCTCCAGCAGCTCAAAACCTCACAAGCGGCCCACCAATACAGCATCCGCCAGGAACAGAGTCGCCTGAAGCTTCAGCAAGAGCAGCTTCGCACCAATGCAGCCCAATCCCGCCTAGAAGCCACCAGAGCACGCACACAGGCCGCTTCAGACCGTGCCCGCATCCAAGCCCTACGTTTGGAAGAGAGACTTAACAGGAGCCTTCCCAAGGGCATGCGTAGCCCATCAGGACGTATAGCCCCTGCCCCCTCTCAAAGTATTTGGCGTGGTGGTAGCCGTGGTTTCGGTAGTTCGATGGGGCACGTTGCTTCTGCTGGCCTAGGCGCCGGCGTTGGAGCGTCGATCCCTGGTCTTGGAATGTTCAGTGCTGGCTTGCACCCGGCTGCCATGGCTTTGGGCGCTTTGGCTACGGCTGCAATTGCGGCTCAAGCCAAGCTAAACGAGTTCGCCAAGACCGATATCAATGCATTCGATACGCGCCGTACAGAACGGGCAAACCTGAGCGTTCTGACTGAAGGGGATACTCAACTCCAAGCCCGTTTGGAGAAGGAACTGAGTTCCTTTGCCGATAGCCTGGGATTGGTGCGTAGTGAGATCGCAAAGCCGTTCGTGATGTCAGCGATCAACCTGACAGATGCTGGATTACAGCGCGATCAGTCCATTGACCTTATTCAAGGCATCATGAGGTTTGCACGCGGTACGGGCTTGAATAGCGATGATATGGGCGGAGCCCTACGCGCCATCGGGCAGGCTTTCTCAAAAGGCCAGCTGATGAGCGAGGAATGGAAAGGCCAATTCGCTGAACGTGTTGCAGGTGCTGACAAACTCGGTGTGCAAGCTTGGGCGGAGATAACCCGCTCTGGCCTCAAAGGACAGGCAGCCAAAGCTAGCTTTTCTGATGCAATGGCAGATGGAAAGATATCTGGCGACCAGCTAAACAAGTTCTTCATCGTTCTTGGCCGGATGATGAACGATAAATCCAACCTGGGCGGACGCTTGGACACCATCGCTCAGAGTGCAGAGTCTTCCCAGGCTCGCATTCAGAACATGACAACCGAACGTTCCATCCGAACAGCCGAATACGATGACGGCGCCTTGAAGCAATCTTCTATCGAGCTGTACCAAGCAAAAGAACGCCTTCAGGTTTCACTTGAAAAACTGATCCCAGGATTCTCCAGCCTTGAGAGTGCGAGTTTACGTCTCGAAACACGTTTCACCGATACCAGCACAAAGATAGTTGGTTGGCTTGAAAGACTCCAAACCGCAGTCGATCAGCTAGCTGATAACCCAAAATATGCCGTGTTCTTCGACAACGCTAAGAAGTTCGCAGATGAAGTTCTCACGCCGTTAATCGATTTACTCGTGGATGTCGTCACATTCATGGCCTCGACAACATTTGAGAATATTGGTGCAGCCCTGGGCCTCATGGCGGACGGTCTCAATGCACTGAGCCCAGTGTTAGATCAAATCCCTGAAGCATTGAACTTCATGATTGAAAAGCTCCGCGAAGGTATCGGGCAGTTCTTTACCTTGCTCGGCCTCGGTGATAAGTGGCGTGCCCACAATGCCGAGCGTGAAGATCGTGGGTTATCGGCTGAAGCCCCATTCGAAGAGCCCCGCATGCCGTTCCTTGCCCGCCCTGCCCCTCTGATCCCAGAGACAGCAGTAAACGCTTTGGATCGCTGGACACAATCCCCAGCACAGGCCATGCAGCAGTTGATCGACTCCAGCACGACGAACACGAACAACGTGGTAACCAACCAATTCCACGTCCAAGTGAACGCTTCAGGTGCTAACGCTGAGGAGGTCGCTAACCAGCTTACTGACCGCTTCCAGCAGATGGCCAGCGATGCGGTTAGGGGCGTGCTCTCCGATACCGTAACCCGTACTCAACAAAACCTAGTCAAGGTTAAACGATAGGAGGCTCTATGCTTCAAAACGACAGGCGCTACGAGCTGATCATCGGCAACTATAAAACAGGTGATGGAATACTCATCGAGAATTTACAAGTTTCCTTTGACGTGCAGTTAAGTGCTGACAATAAGAAAAGCTCTAACACTGCAGTAGTAGAAGTTTTCAACCTCTCTCCTGCATCTTTGGCAAAACTAGAAACAGAGTTTCTAGAGTGCACGCTATCTGTAGGCTACAAGAGCACTGGCATTCACGTAATCCTCTCGGGTAACGTCACCAGAACGTCAACTGAACGTCGCGGGGCCGACACTATAACAAAACTATTCTTGGGAGAGAGTTACACAGCTCTTTCTCATAAGAGAGTAACGTCTATAGTTGCTCCCGGCAAAAGTTACGAAGATGTTATCGAAGAAATTCGTAAACAGATGCCGGGGGTGGCCCGAGGCTCTTACGCATCTTCTGGACTGAGTAAACCTTTACCCTATGGGTATCCATTGAACGGTAGCCCCAAGGCTATGCTAGACAGGCTCTGCCGTGAACTGGCTTGGGAATGGCGTGTCGCCCAGGGAACGCTCTACATCAGCGATGAGAACGGACTAACCAGTCGCAGCACAGATGAAGCTGTCCTTATCTCAGCTGACACTGGATTGATCGACATTCCGTTCTATTCCTCTGGTGAGCTTGAGAAGCTGGACACAGACCCCAAACGACGCACAGGAGTGCAGTTCAAAGCACTGATCAACCCCAACGTACAGGTAGGCAAGCTGATACGCCTAGAATCGACTGTTATGCCGGTTCTAAACGGTTTCTACCGTGTCGCTGCGCTTCGTTACTACGGAGACTACAGAGGGAACGATTGGTACATGGACTGCGTGTGTAAACAAGTATTCAACGTGGAGCTTATGCAATGAAGCATGCTCCCCTCATTTTACAGTTCCTTAACACACTTGGTCTTTATGCATTCTTGTCTGTCGTTGCTTGGAACACAGGTAACGCAGTGGCCCGCATGGAGTCAGTTAGCTACCAGCTCCAGCAGACAGAGACTGTCCTTCAGCGTGCTACAGACAGGCAATCTGATCGAATAGGCGAAGTGGCCGGAATCATCCGGTCACCAGCTTTCTGCAACCCAGCCTACCTAAGTCAGACCAAGACAGTTATTCAGTCTGGAACCAACAAAATCGAAGTGCCCGGCCCTGGTGGAATCATCAGCGCTGGCAGCACGTTTAACGTTGGAACTGAGGCCAAAAAACAATAGAGCCCAGCATCCACGCCGGTTTCATCCACTATCAGTAGTCTGTGAAATGTCACACTTCTTGAGGCTATCCCCCATTCACTCAGGAAAAACACACACAGGCTTTCACTCCCCCATTCGTCACCGCAGTGACAGAGGAACTCCCTTATGGAAATGCAAGAACATGCAGATTGGCTTGCCAATCGATATGAACAATACCCTCCTATCCGCCTTGCAGTGCTGCAAGATGAAGAAGAGGAACCCATTTGGGTAGATCAGCTATTCGCTGATGTTGCACACGTTAGAGGCGTATACGCCCCGCCTGTAAAGCGTGGGCCTGGAAGGCCAAGAAAACACCCTATCAAGGGGTAGACACTAGCGTCGAAAATACCCATGAAAATAGCCCTGGAAAATCATTTTTAATAGATGGTTTCCCAGGGCTTTTCTATTTGTAGCACGCCTGTAGCCCAGCATCACCGTAGCTGGTGGTTTTGAAAGTTAAACCAGACAGCTTCCCCCTCTCCTTTTTGCAAATTTATCCGCTGAAACTCAAATGAACAGAAAGCTTCCGCAGGCATAAGCCGCAATAACGAGTCAATTGGGAATTTTCGTGCAAATGCAGCTTCGGCGTGGAACGTTATTAATCACGCATCACATATGGATTGATCTGAAACCCGGTTTGGTCTGCGCTCACGCGATAGGTGCGGCTTTGGTTTGGCTTAAGCGTCATGTCGATGGCCTTATCGACCATCCCAGCACAAAGCCCCTGGCCGCTAACCCCTACGCTGATCGTATGGTCACCGGCAGCCGCATACAGCGTTGCTTTCTCTCCCGCATTCAGCATGGCTCCCCGCTTTCCATCAATACGGATTACGAGCCCGCATCCACTCCCATAGAGCCCTCTATCTCTGATCACGGTTACTGCAACGTCATCTGGTGCCTGTTTTTGTCCAAAGCCGTAGAGCCGTTCAGCCGGAGCAGGCTTCGCCTGTTCAGAAGTGATTTGGGAGGTTACGCAGCCAGCTAAAGCGAGCGTGCTTATCAATGCGAAGACGGTTCGTTTCATAGCTAATCCTTGCATGAGCATCAAAGATGCCAGGATAGCAGTACAGGTACACCGAGACAGCGGCAGACGATACGGCCAGTAGCAAATACGGTCGTATTTGACACCACCCAAGAGAATCCAAGCAGCCGGTATCAAAAATTAGGGTTTACAATTTATGAGACCGGACACATAATGAACCTACGTCTTTGACACCATAGCATCCAGCCATGAGCCGCACCTTCGCCTATTGCCGCGTTAGCACCACAGGCCAGACCACAGAGAACCAGATTCAGGAAATCAAAGCTGCTGGCTTCGATATCCAACCACAGCGTGCCATCACAGAAACCATCAGTGGATCAACCAGTGCTAGCGAACGCCCAGGCTTTAACAAACTGCTTGAGCGCATGGAGAGTGGTGATGTGTTGGTGGTCACCAAGCTAGACCGTCTGGGCCGTAATGCCATCGATGTGCAAACAACCGTTCAGCTCTTGGAGTCTCTGGGCATCCGCGTGCACTGCCTAGCTCTCGGTGGCGTAGACCTAACCTCAGCTGCCGGAAAGATGACGATGGGCGTTCTCGCTGCTGTAGCTCAGTTTGAGCGTGACCTTCTGATCGAACGTACCCAAGCCGGGTTGACTCGTGCGAAGTCGGAAGGAAAGACCCTTGGCCGCCCCGCTGCAACTTCCTCCGAGCAAGTGCAGGAGCTGAAGAAGACCAACCTCTCTCAATCAGCTGTAGCTAAGCAACTTGGTTGCAGTCTGAGCACTGTCAAACGCCTCTGGAATGCCGTCTGATAGCTCGCCTGAGACCTCTACGTCGACTCCCAATACCCTCAATGCGGGAGACGCCTACGGAAGCAGAGAACGCCTGATAGGAAGACACGCTGTGTCGCCCCCTCTGATATTTCTAGATTCCTGGCGCTCAGCAGTGCCTTGGGTGAGCTGTGTTAAACACCCCAGATAAAGAGATATTTTTCCCTATGGCCTTTTGACACTGCCGGTAGGTAGCATGGCGTCTTCAGGGAGGGGCAGAAATGGATAATCGAAGTCAAGTCGCTAGGTCGTGCAAGCTCTGCGGCGAACGCAAGGTGCTTCGTAACTCCCACGTGATCCCAAAATCATTCTTTGCACGAATGAAAGATGGTGACCCTCAACTTTACGCAGTAAACATAGGCCCGGAACCGATTGCTCGAAAATCTAACGGAGACCAGATTGAATATCTCCTTTGTGATGACTGCGAGCAATTCATCCAGAAAAGCTATGAAAATTATGGCACTCAGATTTTTATAAACAAAAAGAACATCTGTGAGAGCGACAGTCACGTATATATCACAAACTTTCAATATACGAAATATTATTTATTTATAATCAGCATATTGTGGCGTGCTTCGGTATCATCTCTTTCAGCTTTCAAAGCACTTACCCCTTTACTCAGTGCGGACAAAATCTTCAATCCTTGCTTGAGAAATCAAAGCCTGGATATTTCAGCTCAGCACAACATTCGACTGGATGACTTCATCAAGATTACCGTTTTCAGAATTATTGATCCTAGCGGCGAGATCCCTCAGGATGTAATCGACAAAATAATGATAATGATAAATTTTGAGATGGGTGAAACAGTTGATGATGGAATACACTACTACTTCATGCTTGACGGATACCTAGTGCTTACTAGCGTTTATGCCCCCAATTCGTCAACGCTAAAAAACTTGCATCTCAGATGTTTTGTCAGAAATCGAATGCATTTGAAAATACCCAAAGTCGCATATCATGAAATGAAGCAAATAGCAGATGGCATTGCTGCCATTGCCATAGCTAGAGATGAAAAACCTAAGAAAGGCCAGCGAAACAAATGAGTGAAGCATTAGATATAGACAGTGATTGGAAGAAGGCCCGAGCTTTCCTTGTAACTTTTTCTGTTGTCGTGCTGCTAGCTTGGTATTTTTCCGCCGACGTCAATAACATATCTATCCTTGGCTTATCTTTAAAGCCAAAAGAAAATGCTAATGACATCTGGGGTGCAATAGCAATTTTAAATGTTTATTTCTTGGCTAGATACTATCAAAAACTTCCTGACGAACACAAAAAGCCTGCCGATAGAAACCATGCCACCTATGAAAAAACACTAATCAACATCTACATCAAAAATAACCGCAAAGCCCTGAGAAAAATCACTGAAGACAAAATAAGCACGGATCATGAGCAACGTAAATCACTGACCATCCGGCCTTATGGAAAGATGGAATACAGAGAAAACTATGCATCTCCTCAAAGTCAGGATGATGACTCTCCAATTGAATCTTACAGAAGCCACTCAAAAAACAGAATAACCTTTAGCATTTGGTATTCTTACAAAACAGACACATCCGACCTGGCTGGCTACCATGGTGCCTATTTACATGGCTTGACCATGACCCCTAGCAAGACTGAAGTTCTAACAGCCCAAGTTCTTGCCTGGTTCAAAAACTGCTTATTCAACTCCTGGGGAAGTGATTATATATTTCCGTTCTTGCTGGGATTCTCAGGTAGCATGATTGCCACATCATCTTGGATCGCAGCTAGAGTTATTTAGCCTCTGTCACTTAACATATAGTGATGCTTTTGTGTGTTATGAATAAATAGGATGACTCTTGATGAATTGGCTACGGAAGCACTGGAAGGGAGCAGCCTTTACGCTTGCTGGTGTAGTAGGCACCACCATCGTCGGAAAGATTGTTGACCACTACCTGGATATAGGCCTCTTCGAAAGCCTCATCAGCTTTTTGGCCACCCCGTTGACCGTGCCTCTATGGTTACTCACCGTAATCTTCATATCACTTCTTGCGTGGCTGACATCAGTCATTCGCAGCTTGATAGGGCTCCCAAAGCTTAACCGGCCACAACGGTTCATCTTGGCCCTAGCATCAAATCTCACTAACCGCGGCAAGCCCCACGGCTCAGCGACAATTCGAATGCTGATGGGAGGTAGCGGGTATTCTCAGTTGATAGTCGAATCATCAAGAGACGTGTTGGTAGAAAAAGGGCTGATTGACTGGAACTGGCAATTTACCGATGAAGCTTACGCAACCCTCACATCAAAAGGCCGTGACTATCTGATGCGGACTTCAGATCAGCCACTACTACAGTAGTAAAATTTTGCACGATGCTGTCTTGTCACAACGCTATCGCTTCCACTCGATGTATGGCGGATCAAGGTGCTCCTCCTCTTCCGCCTCCTGCCCTAGCACCAAATCTCCATAGCGGGTGTATCGGATATCCGCTTCACCTGATGCCGCCTCCAAGTGAATCGGAGGGACATCGATAGTCAGGTCTGGGTTGATCATCAGTACATCGCTAGGACGCTCCAGCAGCCGAAACGCTGCAGTGCTATTGCTCTTGGGCTTCCGCCTACCCCCCTGGTAATGCCATTACTGGCTTCCCTCGCTGGTGCTGATGCTTCCATTAACGTCTATGCGAATAGAATACCCCGCGTCCCTGAGCATGGCATTCAGCACGAGCGGGTCGCCATGAGGAAGAGAACTCTCTTCTCGCAATACCCGCACAGACTCACCTGCAGATTTCTGCACGACCAGCACACAGCAGCCAGCTGGGGAGAGGTTTCACGGTTCGAAAATAGGTTGTGTGTTACTAGCCAGCAACGCTATCTTTAGAGAGTACCAACCTAGCGAGAATCCTTATGGATGATCACCCATCAATAGCAAGACAAGACAGTCCAGCTGACCGCATCGAGCCCGTTCTCGACAGTGTCACAGCTGAGTTGAAGGCTGAGTTTGCCAAGCTTGAGCGCAAAGAACGCACTCAGCTTGAGGCAGAGCAGATCGCGTTCAGAATAATCCGTGACACCTTGTGTGAACCCCTCGACCCTGTGTCGCAAAATGATAGCCAAGCTCTCAGAGTGCACAAACGGCACGGCGTCATTCGGGTCATGCTTGGCTGTATAGATACCTTAGAAAGCATCTATGGCCACACTCCTTACTTAGAACGCCAAAGACAATTTTGGACTGCTGCGTTCAAATTTATTAAAGCTGAGTTAGCTAAACTTCATTCTCTCTTTTCTTCTTCTGTTCAAGCGCTCTTGCGTACGCCTCTCCTTTTAGATGGCCCAGAGCTAAGCGGCTACAAACACCGTCTCCGCTAAATCCCTTTCGAAAACTTTTCTTTTCCTTTTCGATTGGGAGCATTGATCATGCCCGCAAAAAAACCTCATAATCGTGCAAGCCGCCGTACGCGGCGTGGATTAAGCAAGACTGCAGAAAAACGTGCAAATGCTAAATTAGAGCCGCAGAGTAACCATGCCAACGCCAAAAGTTGGATGGATCGATTCCTCGACGTGCTGAAAATCGGAGTTGGGTTAGCCAACTTGGTAGTCAGCTTTATAAAGCATTGATATAGCCGATGCTGGAGCAAAGGGGGCCAACAGGCCCCCTGCCCTTCATCGTATTTATACCGACCGAAAAGGAATATTCAGATGTTCTGGGCAAAGGATAAGATCATCCGCGTTGAGCTGGTTAGTCCACCAATAGTATTGCCTGCCTCTGCAGAACCTCCAAAACATTCTGAATCGGTCAAGCCCACTGGCGGGTTCTTGATCAGCCTCGACCAATTTCTAAAAATCGCAGCTGTAATGGTTGCTGTAGTCAATACAGTTTTACTTGTATTGGGCTATATGCGCTACGTCGGCATGCTGCAGCAATTTGGCATCAGCAGAACGGAGGTCAGTTTTTCGCTATCCGACTTACTCTCATTTGGCTACATCGGATTCCTAAACATGACATTCTCGGGGCAAGTAGCTGTAGCAGCGGTATGCTCAGTAATTACGCTACCAGTCATGGCCTTAGTAATCCGCCTCAAGCGTGACATGAACTCTTTTCTTCAATATATACTTGTTTGGGCTATTTCTATGGGCCTATTTTTTGTGATCACTGGCCCGTATTGGATAGCCTACAACCCCGGAAAGCAGGCTGCACTTAAACTCGTTGCGAAAGAGTTGAACATTGAGGAAAGTCAATTATCAGAACTAAAGACAGAGCACGAAGTTAGCACAGAGAACGGTTTTTTGACCGGGTACATCGTTCTAGCTACTCCTGATCTCACATTCTTGCTTAAAGATGCCGTGCTTTACAAGATTCGTGCCTCTGATGGCAAGATACTACGCAAAACCAAAATACAAACCAACGTCTAGGATGGACCGACTCTGCATGAATAACTTATCTAATCAGAATGGATCTGATCACCCCCAAACATTTTCCTTTGCTGACCCTGATTTTTATTTAAGAAAAATCATAGACACCCTCCTCCACCCACATGACTTACAAAAGGTAGGAGAGGCAACCTTCAGTTTCTTTAGCGGAAGTGATTATGTCAGAGGGCAACAAGTAACCGTAGACTCTCGACATTTTGAAATCATATTCATAGACGACCAACTCAGTGCCTGGTGCAGGCTCAATCCCAGATCCACTTTGAAGTGGATTGAAACAATGTATTTTTACTTTAGAAGCATGTCTGCAATTCCCGAGATAGCGGCATCGGTATGGCCTTGGGCGGAAAAAATTGTCCGTACTTTTAGAGGACTCGAGCTGGAAGCTTATATGGCTTCATGCCAACTGGCATCATGGGATTTTTTTTACGGAAAAGAACACCACCCATCTTATCTTGAGTATATGAAAACACTTCCGCTAAAAGACCAGCTAGCGAAAAAACTCAGGTATTTGTTTAATAGCACATATATAAACCTTGGCCACGAAGATTATTTGGAAAACACCAAACAGGCGTATAAGAACAGGAAAAGCTTTACTGGAGCCAATACAGCCTTAGCAATAATTAATTACTACTGCCACGTAGAGCAGCAAGAACAGTTGCTTGACGAGCTAATAACCTTCATGACTGGGAAACAGATGCAGGAAGATGTTCTTAACGGACACATTGACTTCCTAAAGCCTCTAATTGGTAAGCTACACGAAGAAAACAAATATGAGTCATTATTAAAACTACTTCGGCGCATAAAGAAAAAAACTTGCACCTCAACACTACAACACTCACATGGCTTTATAATCAGTAACAGCAAGAAACTATCTATACTTTCCTGCTCAGGCAAAGATGAATTTGAAAGCACAGACAACTACGAAAGCTATAAGAACCTCATCAGAGTTAGTAATATATCGACAAATACCTCAATAAGTTTGCTTGGAGAGGTTGATGAAGACGTTACATATTATGACCAGACTCGCAGGGGCGCCCCACCAGTAGAAAACGACCTAGAATTGCTTAGGCTATCTGTGATCAAGCATTTCCGACTTGATAACTCTATGTACAGCGAGCTACACACTGCAACACTAGTTCCCTCGCACAACTTCCCAATTCAATCTGCGTTATTCAGCATAGGAAAACCAGCCCCTATCATATCTGTAAGCCTTGAAGATATTATCGATGATCCTAGCGTAAAGAATTTTATCTTCTTCATCTCTAGTAGTACTTCAACATGCAATATCGAGCGAGATTTCATTGAAAGAGAATTTGGCGAACATCAGGAAATCATAATTGACCCCACCCCGGAACTTTTCACCCAGAAGCTTAGCTCTAGAAAATACGATATTATTTACATTTCAGCGCATGGAGAGTACGACCATTGGGATGACAGCCAGGCAGATGAGATTTACTTTAACGAGACATCAAGAATTAGTGTTGAGCTACTGAAACGATGCATCCCAGAAGATGGCCACAAAAGGAATATTATATTAAATATCTGTGACGGGGCTACTGTAACAATTAGCTGCAACCCATATAGCCGAGGCATGGCAGCGGCTTTAGCCAGAGGAAATCAAACGACAATCTCCCACTTGTGGCCGGTCAGCCCAGTTTATGCGTGCGCATTTGGAACCTTAATTCTTCACTTCATCAAATCGCACACTGCCATCGATGCGGCGCGTTTGACTTTTAACACATTAAATAACGACCTTGACCAAATCATTCGAAGCATGATTTCGCTATCCGAATCTTTCACTGCCCTGCAAGATTATTTAAATGGCAAAAGATTTATTATGCGTGAGTTTAAGAACATAGGGAGTGTCGCAGTTTACTCATAAGAGCTGCTAAGCAAGCCGGATCAGTTCTAGATGATGCAGTCGCTAGCTTAGCAGCCACTATCAAGCTACAAATAAATAATTGCTCAGCAAGCGACTTATCTGTCATCGTCTTGGTGAACTATGGCTAGAAATCGTATTTAAAGATATCTAGCCGACTTCTATTTACAGCCGACAGTCCAAAGCTGATCCAATCGCGTCGTGTAGCTATGGCTAAGCATCTCTCGTTGCATACCCCATTCAGGCTGAAGCTCCACACGCCCAGGGCGTAGCGTTCCCCTACCCCATTTAGCGTTGATTTCATCGAGGACGGCCATCACCTTTGTAGACTCAATCGACTGCTGCGGCGCGAACAAGTCGCCTGAAATCTCGTTACGCTGACAAAGGTCTAGCAGCATCACTTCCGCTTTGCTGTACGAATACCCCACCCGATAAGCCTGCTCCAGAGCGGTTAACGCGTATTGAGTGATCATCCGTGTATCGTCAGTTGCCCAAGGCAGCTGCATGGTTACGCCCTTGGCGTATTTCGCTTCATCCGGGTTGTGCATCCCCGTTCGTACACCGACGCGAATCTGGCGGCATACCGAGCGCTGTGATCGCAGCTTTTCACAAGCTGTCGCTGCGTAGGTGGCCACGGCCTCGCGTATAGGTGCGATGTCCTGCAGGCGTTTGCCGAACATCCGGCTAGAGCAGATTTCCTGTTTAGGCGGTGCCGCCTCTTCCAGGCTAAGGCAAGCCACGCCACGAAGCTCCCGTGCAGTCTTCTCGATCACAACGCTGAACTGCTTACGCAACGTCCAAGCATCGGCCTGTGCGAGCTGCCACGCTGTCTGGATGCCTTGGGCGTTCAAATGAGCCGTCATGCGACGGCCAACGCCCCAAACAGCGCTAACAGGTAACGCCTTGAGCACTTTGTCCCGCCGCTCAGGATCACGCAGGTCTACAACCCCACCTGTTTGCTTCTGCCACTTCTTGGCCGAGTGATTCGCAAGCTTGGCGAGAGTCTTAGTGGTCGCAATCCCTACCCCGGTCGGGATGCCTGTGTACTTCAGCACACGAGCCCGAATCAGCCGCCCCAGATGCTCCAGATCACCTTGGACTCCAGTCAGGTCGGCGAAAGCCTCATCGATGCTGTACACCTCAACAGCAGGCACCATGGATTCAATTACGGTCATCACCCGTTCGCTCATGTCTCCGTACAACGCGTAGTTACTGCTGAACGGAACAATACCGTGCCGCTTCAGCAAGCCTCTCACCTGATGAAACGGCGCCCCCATCTCTACGAATGGCTTTGCATCCGCAGATCGTGCAATCACACACCCGTCGTTATTACTCAGCACCACCAAGGGCACTTGCTGCAGCTCAGGACGGAACACACGTTCGCAGCTGCAATAGAAGCTGTTGCAGTCGATCAGAGCGATTGCCGTATCAGCCATAGCAGCGATGCTTCCGAATGCTGCTGATCACAACGCCCCAAATCATCAGCTCATCGCCCTCCAGAACGTAACGCGGTGGGTATTTCGGATTCGCTGATCGGAGCACCAACTGATCACCTTCACGAGCAAAAGTCTTCACCAACGGCTCCCCATTGATCGCGGCAATCACTACCTCCCCAGGAGCTGGATCAAGTGCTCGATTCACGACCAATAGGTCTCCGTCGAATATGCCGACTCCCGTCATGCTCTCTCCATCAGCACGCACGAGATAGGTTTGCGGAGCATCGATGTCTAGCAGCTCATCAAGCGAGATTCGGCTTTCTAGATGATCGTTGGCCGGACTTTCGAAGCCTGCAGGCACGCGGAAAGAAAAAAAAGGCAGCTCAACGCCGGAGCTGCCCACTGGGCCGAGGAAGGTTGCATTGCCCATGAGAGAGACCTGAGAATAATACTGTATGGATATACAGATACCAAATCAGTCGAGATGTGGTCAAAGGATGATGATGGCCATCTGACGACCGGAGAGTTTCATGTGTGGACGATTCACGCAGTACCGAACCGTTGATGAGTACGCAAAGGCTCTACAGCTGGGCTTGCTTGATGGTGATTGGGCAAACCAACCATGGGAGCGCTACAACGTGGCCCCACAAAGCCAGGTGACGCTGTTTCATCAAGACGCCTCAGGTATCCATGCCCTACCCGTTCGCTGGGGCTACGCCCCACATTGGGCAGACGGCAAGCGTCCACCGGCTATCAACGCACGAATCGAGACGGCAAGCACGAGCAGGTTTTGGGGTGCGATCTGGAAGAAAGGCCGGGTGCTGGTTCCGTCGGATGGCTGGTATGAATGGAAGAAACACCCAACCGACAAGAAGCTTAAACAGCCCTACCTTATTCGGCTGAAAAGCCGCGAACCTATGTTCTTCGCAGCCATAGCAGAACTGCCGTTACCTGAGCACGAAGGCGGCGGATTTGCCCTGATCACAGCAGCGAGTGACGAAGGAATGGTGGACATTCACGACCGCCGCCCGGTTGTCCTTCGACCCGATGTTGCTAGGGAATGGTTTCAGCCTGGACTACTGCCAGAGCATGCCGAGGATTTGCTAAGAAACCACGACACGCCGGCAGATGATTTTGAGTGGTTTCCGGTGTCGCGAGCAGTAGGAAATGTGAGAATTCACGGTGAGTCGCTTATCCAGCCGATATTCGATCTTCTAGTCTAGACTCCTAGTCACCTTTACATGCCCAAGGAGAGGTTATGACAATCGAACAGGATATCTTGAAGAAGCTAATTGAAATAGGAGAGCTGGAGGATCAGTCAGATAAATTGAGAGGGATCGCCCAGGCTGGAGCAGATAAAGGAACCGAAAATCTATCACCACTTCAACTAGACGTCATTCAACCAGTATTGGAAGCCAGCTGCTCAGGCGTTACTGATCCAGGCGGATACCACAATAACTGCCAAGCCGAGCTGAGCGGACGAGAATATCTAGATGCTCTTGAGCAGAAGGCCTACTACGACGCCACTCTGTGTGTAGATTGCAGAGAGGAAACAGATCGCTACGCAGCAGAGTGGAGCAGAATCCAGGCTGAGTAGCCCGACTAAAGGAATCCAAGCCCCATTTAGGGGCTTGGACTTCTCATCATTTCAGTTGGTTGGGATTTCCTTGGGTCTTGTAAGTCGCCCAGTCAGAGGACTGGACTACTGCAATCCCATCATCACCATCAATGAACTTTTTGAAGTGATCACGGATTACTGCCGCGCTCGATCCGTCCACCTTGAAGCACCAAAAAGACTCCAAAACTCTTACCGCACCGAACCGCTTAAGCTCCGCATAAAGCGTTGCATAATCACGTTTTTTACGAAGCTCGTACTCCAAAAAGTATAGGGCCATACCTGAACCCTCCTCAGCGCTTCTTGTTGGATTGGGACAAGATCGAACCAGCAAAAGCTTTGGTGCTCTCACTGTACTTCTCGGACTGGAGCACTTGAGAAGCTTTGGTTTCCATTGCCTTCCCAGTCTCCTTGCCAGTAGACGCTTGGGCCAGTGCAGAAGCGGCTAAGCTCTTGGCGATAGCAGAGGCGCTAGGATCGCGGAGGGTGGCGGATGCTTGCTTTGCGATGTCATTTGAGGTCTGTTTTTCGTTACTCATGGTTTGGTTCTCCAATGCTAAACAAAGGGTGACCAAGCCCACAAAAGGACACCGTTCAGCACAAGCCGGTTGACGTTCTGACGTCTGTTTGGCTCAATGCGAAACCCAATCAGGGCTTGGCAGTTCTACTGCGTATGGCTTCTGGAGGAGCGGGAGAATGTGTGTAAGTTTGCCGACCCAACACATTCTCTCGCTAGTTTTCCTTCCGCACATGCTCGCAACGAGCAAACAAAAAAGACTTAACTCCCCAACCTAGCGAAACACTAGATGGTGTGCCTTCATTGATTGCGAGGTACAAGATAGTGCGGTGCCCTAGGGATGGCAAGTCCCATATCCTGTGGATAAATCTGTGGGTTGCGCCGGGGTAAGTGCCGCAAATATCCGTGATTACTGGCCGCAAGCGGATTGCTATCGCCATTGCCGCAGGTCGATTTTTTTGTGGTATTGACGGGAGAGATTCACTGGAACAGATAAATACAGCATGCAGGGCCTGCTCAGCGCTACAGAGGCCTATAAGCATCACAGGCTGCATATTCCATTAAGCAACTAAAATAGTATTAATTCTGCTTCAATCTTATATATCTATCTTATTCGTAGTGCATCCTGACCCGTGCGAAGCGGTCAATCTGACCTATACGTGCAGCTCATCCTGATCTCATCGACCAGCTCAATCTGAGCTAGGCCTAGTCAGGGACGTCTTCTGTGCACCATGCTGGCGGGCCATCGATCACAGGGTCAACCTGCCCTCCTCGATACTCAAGGACTTGGAAATCAGGTTCATCAACCTCTTCCTCTACGATACGTACATCATTAGCGGCTTGCGGGAGCACTGCAGCACCTTCCGTACTGACGATTTTCAGGTCAGCAATGAATGTGTATCGATTGCTTTGCACACTGCCTTTCACCGCCAGATAGCCATGATCGCGTAGCGTACCGATTGTGCGCTTCACGGTGGCAACAGACAGGCCACAAGCATCAGCTATCGCTTGCTGAGAGTCGAAATATTGACTGCCCTGTCCGGTGAAGTAGTCATGACGGCCCTTCATGTACAGAAAGATGATTTTGTCATTGGCGCTAAACGGCAACAGCTCACCCGTAGCCAGTGATACGGCTTGCTTGGCTCTGAGGATCGAGTGCGGGAGTTTCAGGAATGTTTCTGTTGGCGCGGGGTGTTGCAAAGTGGCGTTGGTAGCCATAGGCGGGGTTCCTCCTTGTATCAGTTCAGTTCGATAGGCATTTCCTTTCCGGGCAATCCGGTGGTTTGGTTAAGGGTTGGAATACTACGGCAAAAACTTAGATCAAGTCAATACGCACACGTCAACCCCTACTTTTAAATGGCTATGGTGCTTCCAAAAAGGTCGCATGACGCAAGACAGCACCACGCCCGCCCACGACATACCTCGCACTGTGATCGTGCGTTAGAACGTATATTTGGGGCTATCGCTTCCATTCAACGTATGGCGGGTCAAGATGCTCTTCCTCTTCGGCTTCCTGCCCAAGCACCAACTCCCCATAGCGGGTGTATCGAGTATCGACTTCGCTTGATGCCTCTTCCAAATGGATCGGGGGCACATCGATAGTCAGGTCAGGATTGATCAACAGCACGTTCCCAGGGCGCTCCAGCAACCGAAACGCTTCGGTGCTATTGCTTTTGGGCTTTCGCTTAACTCCGAGGTACTGCCATTGCTGGCTTCCCTCGCTGGTGCTGATGCTTCCGTTAACATCCACACGGATCGAATACCCCGCATCTCTGAGCATGGCATTCAGCACAAGCGGGTCGTCATGGTGCAGAGCGCTCTCCTCTCTCAACACGCGGACAGATTCACTTGCCACTGCGTCCCCGGCATCGAGTCCAGCCAACTCAGATTGCTGCGCATCACGCTCAGCCTTCAGAGCAGTCAGCTTCCCCTGAATCTCAGGTAAATCTACGGTCAGAGCCAGTGCAACGAGCTTGTTAATCTCCTTCGTCGTCTGTGCAATTTCGGCCTCGATAGTGATCCTACGTTTATCGCTGGCAGAAAGCGTTTGCTTCGCCAAAGCCCGCTTGAATGCTCGGTTTGACGTCAGCACCTGTACCAGCTTGATTACATTCACGGGGATAGATTTGTTGTTGCCACACCCCGCCGCCTTCAGTCGATGATTCGTTAAGCAGCGCATTGCCGACGGCGCACCGTTAACAGAGTGAAAAACCATCGAAGCTTCGCAGTGGTCGCACTTCACCAAACCGACCAAGAAATGCTTGGGCGTCCGCTTCCGTACCGTGGCACGTTCCACCAAAAGCTTTTGCACGAGGTGGAACGTCTCATGCTCCACGATGGCCGGATACACACCCTGAATCGACTCACCAGTGCTATCGGTGTTCGCCCACACGCCAATGACAGCGCTGTTTGTCAGCCACCCCTGCACGGTCGGCCCCGAACACTTGGCCAGCTTTGCAACGCCGGATTGACGCACCCTGGCCGCTATCGAGTGCTTACCAACGCCGGAGATATACCAGTCGAAAACAAGGCGGATTTGCTGTGCCACCTCTTCGATTACGCTGCCGTCTGGCTCAAGCCAAACAGGGGTAAAGCGCTTGATCGCCTTACCTTCTATAGCAAGCTGTCGCCTTGCCTGATAGGAAGCCGTCACGCGCTCTGACAGAGCCTTGGAGTAGCCGTGTGCAGCCTGAATCTTTGCGACCAATAGGAATATCTGCGTACCGTTCAAGCTCTGCTCGGTGTATTCCGTGCCATCATCGATTGTCACGATGGACACACCAGCTCGCAGGATGGGCGCCAGTAAATCAAAGGCATCTAACGCACCTTGCCTCGTAGCTCGGTCGATAGCTTCCAGCAGCACACAATCCCCTGACCGAATTAACCCCGCCTCGATTGCATCCCTGATCTTGGTGAACCCAGACGCAGCCTTCCCGGCCTTCGTGCTGAATCCAGACTTTGCCAAGTCTTCGAAGACGAGGTTTGAGCGTACATACTCCGGGTGCTGATCCAACCACCTGTTGATCAGGTCAGCCTGTCTCCGGTAGCTATCCCCCTCGGTTTGCCGGAAGCTGGAATAGCGGATGTACGGGATAGCCTGCTTTGTCATGCTATGCGGCCTGAATCAGACGGGTGCGGAGCTGCATAATACCGCAATACCATATACAAAGAAGCTGGGATCAGGGCCTGATGGGCATGCAGGTCGGCGGCAAGCGCCGGCTGTTCGTGCCAGCGCACCTGGCCTATGGCGAACGCTCGATGGGCGCGATCACGCCGAATTCCAACCTGAGTTTCGAAATCGAGCTGCTGGAAGTCCTGACGCGGGACGACTGAAGCGCCCCGCGCCTTGCGTTTTATCGCTTGGGTTGCGGCTCGACCCGGTCGAAGCGCAAGCCCTCGCTGCCCTTGATGTTCCAGGCTTCGCCCTGGGTGTCGGCGAAGCTGACGTCAGTGAAGCTCGAGTCGCGCAGGCCGTCGATCTGCGCGCCCGCCCCGCCCTTGAAGCGCACCTGCTCGAAGGCGACGTTCTCGTGGAAGGCGTCGTGGGCGCTGTCGCCCTTGACCTGGATCGCCGCGCCGGCGGCACCCTCCACCGTC
>JAAIGF010030723.1_pt1 | contig 22801 bp, 16 predicted proteins | sample 6487441 | NCBI WGS metagenome assembly JAAIGF01 (sample SAMN13974129, study PRJNA590717) | phyllosphere metagenome | biome: pepper field; feature: multiple bacterial spot infested pepper fields; material: pepper leaves; isolation source: leaves from pepper fields | host: Capsicum annuum ... | reverse complement strand
GAAGGATGGTGGCAGGTGCCTGCCTCCACCTGCGCCACGCTGATTGAGGGTGAGCTGCAATCCCGCTATTATTATCTCTACGCCGAAGATGCTGCCCGTGGCGGCAGATGGACGGGCGACGTGAACATGTGCGTCGCGGAAAACGAGTTCAAGATCACCGGCGTGGATGATTGCTATGCCCGTAGTTTCCAGCGAATGGGTTTCAAGGAATACGATACGGGCCGACAGGGAAGCTGGATGGTCCAGCTTTCGGACACGCCAGGCACACAGGAAAGTCAGAACTGATGAAGCGTAATCGCAAAGTCAAAATCCTTGCAACTCTCGGCCCCGCTTCCGCAGAAGAGGCGATGATCGAGAAGCTCCATCTCGCCGGTGCCGATCTGTTCCGTATCAACATGAGCCATGCCAGCCATGACGTGATGCGCACGCTCATCCAGCGCATTCGCGCCGTGGAAAGCCGCAATGGCCGCCCCATCGGCATTCTGGCCGACCTTCAGGGCCCGAAGCTGCGCGTCGGCAAGTTTGCAGACACCAAGGTTGATCTCGCGCCCGGCCAGACCTTTACGCTTGATAACAACGAAGCCCCCGGCGACAAGAACCGCGTTTTCCTGCCGCATCCGGAAATTCTGGAAGCCGTGAAGCCGGGTGACCGCCTGCTGATCGACGATGGCAAGCTGCACCTGCGCGCTGAAAAATGCGATGGCAAGAGCATCGTTACGACCGTCGTTTCCGGCACCAAGATTTCCGACCGCAAGGGCATCAGCCTTCCCGACACGCTGCTGGGCGTTGGCGTTCTGACCGATAAGGACCGTGCCGATCTGGACGCCGTTCTCGCCACCGAAGAAGTGGATTGGGTCGCCCTGTCCTTCGTGCAGCGCCCGGAAGATCTGGCCGAAGTGCGCAAGATCGCGCGTGGCCGCGTCGGCCTGATGTCGAAGATCGAAAAGCCGCAGGCTGTGGAACGCATCGAGGAAATCATCGAGCTTTCCGATGCTCTGATGGTGGCCCGTGGTGACCTTGGCGTGGAAATGCCGCTGGAGTCCGTTCCCGGCATCCAGAAGCAGCTCACCCGTGCCTGCCGCCGTGCTGGCAAGCCGGTCGTCGTTGCGACACAGATGCTGGAATCGATGATTTCCGCACCGGTTCCGACCCGCGCCGAAGTCTCCGACGTTGCGACCGCCGTGTTTGAAGGCGCGGACGCAATCATGCTCTCTGCCGAATCCGCATCGGGCGATTACCCGGTCGAAGCCGTGTCTACCATGGCATCGATTGCGCATACTGTGGAACAGGATCCGCATTATTCCAGCATCATTTACGCGCAGCGCGCACAGCCGGAAGCGACCGGTGCGGACGCGATTTCGCTGGCCGCACGCCAGATCGCCGAGACGCTGCGCCTGTCTGCCATCGTCACCTACACATCGTCCGGCACGACCGGCCTTCGCGCCGCGCGTGAACGCCCGCAGGTTCCGATCATCGCGCTGTCGCCGATCATCCAGACGGCACGCCGCCTGTCAGTGGTGTGGGGCCTGCACTGTGTGGTCACGGGTGATGCGAGCGATCTTGACGACATGGTCAACCGCGCCTGCCGCATCGTCGTCGGCGAAGGCTTCGGCAACCCCGGCGACCGCATCATCATCTCCGCAGGCGTGCCGCTTGGAACGCCCGGTGCGACCAACATGGTTCGCATCGCCTATATCGGCTCGGACGGTCAGAGCGGGATGTAATATAAAGGCAGGGAACGGCGGTGTCGTTTCCACTCCAATAAATAAACAAAAAGCGCGGGTCCGACCCGCGCTTTTTGTTTTCGTGCTTAATTTGGCTGTCCCGTCAATTGTTCTGATAGGCAGCGAGAACCGTGTTCACTTGAGCGGAGCTCATGGACTGCACCTGAGCCTTGGTGAAAGATGCGAGCTTTTCGCCCGAGAGACCTGAAAGCGCGGATGTCGTCAACCCCGAGATCGCGCTCTTACTGATCGAGGCAATCTCACTCGTGGTGAAGCTATCGAGTTCCTCGGCAGACAGGGTGGCGGTTAGTTTGGCGCTGAGGGCGGAAATCTGCGTCGCGCTCAAGGCTTCGATATTATCTTCGTCAAGCGCATCAAATTGGGCCGTCGAAAGCGATGCGATCTGCTTCGACGTCATCGCCTTCAGCCTGTCTTCGTCAAGATTGGCCATGACCGATGTGGACAAGCTCGAAATCTGCTTCACCGTGAGAGAGCTGAACTGATCGTTCGTGAGCGCGGAGAACTGATCCGGCGTCAGCGCGGTTATCTGAGCGGCTGAGAGAGACGCGATCTGACTGGTCGTCATGACGGCAACCTTGTCAGGATCGAGCCCTGCCAGTGCCGTCGTCGTCAGGCCGGACAAAGAGGTCTTTTTGATCGCGGCAATTTCCGTATCGCTAAAGCTGTTCAGTTCGGCAGCCGTCAAAGTCGATAGAAGCTTCGCGCTCAGCCCTGCCACCTGAGTATCCGTCAACGCCTCTATGCTGCCAGCATTCAGAGATGCGAACTGGTCGGTGGAGAATGCGGAAAGCTGCTTGGTTGTGAGCGCTTCCAGCTGCTCTCCATTGAGATTGGTGATGGTAGCAGTGGAAAGCCCTGCGATTTGCTTCGCCGACATCGCACTGAACTGTTCAGGCGTGAGCGCGGCGAGCTGGGAAGATGTCAGCGCGCCCATTTGTGCGGAGGTCAGAGAGGCAATTTGGGAGGTGGTGAAGGATGCGATCTTTCCAACCGAAAGACCGGCAATTGCGTCCGTGGTGATACCGGACACCGACGCCTTCTTGATGGAAGCGATTTCGCTGTCAGTGAAGCTGTTGAGCTCAGTGGCGGAAAGCGTTGCAAGCTGTTTCGCACTCAGGCCCGCAACCTGAGCTTCATTCAACGCTGCGATAGAGTCCGAACTCAACGCATCGAATTGCGCCGTGGAGAAGGCTGAAAGCTGACGCGTCGTCATGGCTTCCAGCTTGGCGCCGGACATGTTTGCCAATGTGTCGGTCGCCAGGCCCGCAATCTGCTTTGCCGTCATGGAGCCGAACTGTGCAGAAGTCAGCGAGGAAAGCTGTGACGACGTCAGGGCCGCCATCTGAATGGAACTGAGGGAAGCCATCTGGCTGGTCGTGAGGGCAGCAATCCGGTCCGTCGTGAGGCCCGCAAGTGCTGTCGTTGTGATCGATGATATCGACGTCTTCTTGATTGCAGCGATCTCAGCAGTTGTAAATGTGTTGAGCTCGTCAGCAGATAGCGTAGCAACCTGTTTCGCGTTCAGCGCAGAAACCTGATCGGCGTTCAGTGCTTCCAGATTGGCGGTACCGATGGCTTCAAACTGCTCCGTCGTCAGGCCTGCGATCTGCTTGGTCGTCATAGCCGCAAACTGGGTCGTTGTGAGATCGCCGATAATATCTTCATCCAGACCGGCAATCTGTCGTGCCGAGAGGGCAGCGAACTGCGCGCCCGTCAAAGACGAAAACTGCTCATTGGTCAGAGCTGCCATCTGGCTTGATGACAGCGACGTAATCTGCGCCGTGGTCAGCGCTGCAAGCTTGTCCGTATCAAGCTCTGCAAGCACTGCAGGGGAAATACCGGAAAGAGATGTCTTCTTGATCGAGGCGATTTCTGCCGTCGTGAAGCTGTTCAGGTCTTCCGCGGACAAGACCGCAAGCTGCTTGGAAGTCAGCGCCGAGACCTGTTTGCTGTCAAGCGCCTCGATCTGCTCATCAGAGAATGCATCGATCTGGCTCGTATAAAGGGCGGTAACCTGTTGCGTCGTCAGACCCGACACCTGGTTGGTACCGATGGCTTCGAGCTGGCTGAGAGTAAGACCTGTGACGGACTTTGGTGCCAGCTGGCTGATGACCTGCGTGCTGAGCGATGAAATAACCGAATTATCCATCGCGCTGACTTGCGTCGACGTGAAGGCCTTGACCTGTGCTGCGCTCAATCCCACCAGATCGTCGCTTGTCAGCGCCTCGATCTGCGTGTTGGAGAGCTGGGAGATCTGCCGGGCAGAAATATTGGCAAGTACAGAAGTCATAGGCGGGCGCCACCGTCATTTGAACTACAGTCTGCCAGCGATTCACAATCAGTGCGGACGCGCGTTAGCACATCCACTCCGGCGAATTATTCACCATATTGCGGGCGTGCTGATGAGCCGAATGGCCGCAATCACACGCCGTTACGCCGACAACGAAAACAGGAGAACATGGCTCGAAGGAGCCGGCGCATTGAAAGGCATCATGCGATCAGGGATACAACCCTGCCTTTGCGCGAATATACAAAATAAGCTTCACAGACTGCAGTCTAAAAAACAATACAGTGACCGCAGTGACTACACTATATGCTTTCTCAAAGTATCAACCATGTGTTGCCGCGTCAAGCGGCAAGTTGAACACGAGCACGTGTTCAAACACGGCCAAGCCTCTAAAAACCTTAAGAAAAAAGCCGCGACCCTCTGACAGGGTTCGCGGCTTCAACAATTTCAAACCTTTATCGGAGCCTTGAAACCTCAAGGCATCTTGATCGGTGTGCTGAAACGGCTCGAATCAATGGCTGCTGCGCCGGGGCGGAAGCTGGCGGTGGCAGCGGAGGCGGACATGTCGTGGCTCAACATACGGTTGTTGACGACGCGGGGTGCCTTGACCGAACGACCGGTTGCGCCTTTGCTCTGGCTCAGTGCCCAATCGGAAATCGCTTCCTGCGTCAGACGTCCACCACCGACCATGGCCTGATGGGAAACGGCTGCGTCCTTTTTGCTAGGGCGACCGCCCTTGGCGGGCAGGCCTGCGCTGAGGCCGCCATTATTGACCGCAGGCTTCGGATCGAAATCATCACCGAAACCATCATTCCTGGCGGCATGGCGAGGTTCGAGGCTGGCGATCTCCCGAGTGGGCTCTGCCGCCTGCTTCGGTGCCGCATAGGCGGAAGCCGCTGTCGGGAAAGCCGCCGCAGTCGGCATGGCCGTTGCGGTGATTGCGGAACGGGCCTTCTGTCCGCTCTGTTCCAGCGCGGCAACCACGACAGGCGAAAGTGCTGTCTGGTTATCGGCCTCGTCATCCTGACCTTCTACATCCGCGCTGGCAGATGCCAGAAGCGCTTCGGCAACGGCTGGACGGTTGGCTGGAACCGGCACATGGGCAACCAGCGCATCGGCAGGCGCATTTTCAGGATCGAGCGACGCCGTCATGACGGAGCCTTGCGCATCGCCCCGCATGTTGCGCGGACCGAGAAGGGTCGGAACCGGCACGGAGACCTGCGCCAGATCGGCAAACTGCTGCTCTGCCGGGGCAGAGGTCGGCGTCGGTGTCGTTGCTGCCTGAAGCGCATCCTGCGCCGCGTTGCGACCCGGCGAATAGAGTGCGGTGGCAAGCGCTGTGGAGCCTTCCTGGCCGCGGAACGCCGGGCGTGCCGTTGGCAGCGGAGCATCGCTTACGCCGGGCAACGGCTGCGCGGAGGCAACGGCAACCGGCGCTTCTTCCGGTTCCTGAGCCACAGGGGCGGGAGCGGAAGGACGGCCAGCAGGTTCTGGCGCTGCAATGCCTTCGGCATCTTCATCCTCATCCCCGCCGCCGAAGAGAGCTGCAAGCAGCGTCTTGCGCTTGCCGCCCGAAGACGACGAGGCCGGGCCGGAACCAGCAGTGCTGGCAACCTGAATGGAGGACGAGCTGACGCGCTTCTTGTAATCCGCCAAAGCCTGATCGTAGCCCGGCAGGGGCTTGCCATCGGCAGGCAGGTGAATGGTGTTGCCATTCGGGAAAATGCGAACCAGTTCCTGACGGCTCATGCGCGGCCATGCGCGAACATTGCCGACATCGAGATGCACGAAAGGAGAACCGGAAGTGGGATAGAAGCCGACGCCGCCGATCTGCATCTGCATGGCGATTTCACGCAGGCGGGAAAGCTTCACGCCCGGAATATAGAAATCCATGGCCTTGCCAAGCGTATGCTGGCTGCTCTTTGCCACACCCTTGGTGCGCGAACGCAGCATGCCGTTGGTTTCAGGCGAGCGGAAAGCGGAAACGACGTTGATATAATCCGTGGCGCCGGAGCGGCGATAGACTTCCCACACCAGATCAAACAGGCGCGGGTCCATCTTGGTCGGCTGGTTGCGACGCCAGTCACGCAGGAAACGGTTCATTTCCTGAAGACCCTTGGCGTCATACTTGCCGTTTCTCTTGAATGTGATGACGGCTTTTTCGCGAGTGTGGATATAATACAGCTTCAAACTGCGCGTTTCGGCGGCAGCTTCCGTCGCCGAAACTCCAAGAACGGGCATTGCGGCCAGCATCAGGCACGCGACGGTAACAGCGCGCGCCGACAGCTTCGTGCATATATCTTTGATCAAGCCGCGCGCAGACTTGCCCGAATGCGCGTTATTCCGATTCAGATATGGCAATGTGATCCCCGCCTGGCAGACAATTTTGTCAGTATTGTCCCAATGAACCTCAATTACGGTGACACGATGGCAAATTTGCCACACATATTCAACCTTCCTCTATATAGTGAACAGGTGACTAACAAGAGGTTTATAGACCGTAAGTGAATATCCTTGCCCAGGAGTTAACAAAAACGTAGTTCGCTAATTTACGGGGACACTGCGCAATCACGCCGCATCGCGCAGCGGATCGTCAGGATCAATGCCATAATCCTTCAACTTTCGGTATAGTGTCGAGCGCCCGATGCCGAGTTTCCGCGCCACCTGGCTCATCTGCCCGCGATAGAAGCGCAGCGCAAAACGGATCAGTTCTTCCTCGATTTCCGCGATCTTGCGGACATTTCCACTTTCATCCGTGCTGGCAATGAGGCTGCCGCCCGGGAAAACACCTTCGGGCATGTGCTCCTCCTCACTTGCCATGGCCTCCATAACCGACATGATCTCGGCAGCGGAACTTCTGCTTTCCACCGATGGCGGCGGAGCAACGAGAAGCGAACGTTCAGTCGGGCGATGAAGCGCCTCGCGCTCATCGATATCCCCTGCAAATTCCGGCACCTGAAGCGCGATCTGCGGGAAATCCGAGTCCGTTAACTCATCGCCCTGAGCCAGAACTACGGCGCGGAAGACGGCATTTTCCAGCTGGCGAATATTGCCCGGCCAGTCATAAGCCGTCAGCAGCGCAAGCGCATCGGCGCTGACGCCGAGCGGATGCGGCAGCTTCTGCTCCAGCGAAAAGCGCTCGGCAAAAACACGGGCCAGATAGGGGATGTCTTCCTTGCGGCGGCGCAGGGCGGGAATGGTGATGGGGAAAACGTTGAGGCGATAATAGAGGTCTTCGCGGAAGCGGCCCTCCTTCACCTCGTCGATGAGGTTCTTGTTGGTGGCTGAAATCAGCCGCACATTGACCTTCTGCACCCTGGTCGAGCCGACTGTTTCGATCTCGCCCTGCTGCACGGCGCGCAGAAGCTTGACCTGCACCTCAAGCGGCAGATCGCCGATTTCATCCAGGAAAAGCGTACCGCCATCGGCCTCCATGAATTTGCCGACATGCTTTTCGGTCGCGCCGGTAAACGCACCCTTTTCATGGCCGAACAGGATGCTTTCCACCAGATTATGCGGAATGGCACCGCAATTGACCGTGATGAACGGCTTGCCTGCGCGGTCTCCACCAGACTGGATGGCACGCGCGATCATCTCCTTGCCGACACCGGATTCGCCTTCCAGAACGACGGGAATGTTGGATTGCGCCGCGCGCTGCGCCAGTTCGATGACGCGCAGCATGGCCGGGCTTGCCGATACGATATCGCTGAAACCAACCGCATGATTGCGCGAGCGTCGACCCGTACGGGCCTTAGCCTCGCGCTGGTCCAGCTTCAGGGCGTTGGCAATCGCCGTGCCGATGCGCTCTGGCGAGACCGGCTTGACGACGAAATCGAAGGCGCCTGCGCGCATGGCCTGCACCACGGTATCGATACCGCCCTGCCCCGTCTGTACGATGACGGGCACGTCGGTTCCCAGTTCGCCGACGGCTTTTAAGAAAGAAAGGCCGTCCATCTCTGGCATCATCAGATCCAGCACGACGACGCTGATGTCTCCGCTGTGCTGCTTGAGCAGTTCCAGCCCCGCCTTGCCATGTTCGGCAAGCAGCGGCTGGTGTCCATACCGTTCCACGGCATTCTTAAGCAGGCGGCGCTGAACGGGATCGTCATCGATAACGAGAACTTGCGCGGTCATTTTAGGCTCCGGTTTCCGGTTTATGAACCTGCTTCATGCAGACCCTTTGAGCCGAATGTGACATGCAAGCCTTGAACATCCAGTTTTGAGAATTGCTTGCATTTTAAGCATTGCCGCGAGAAACAGAGGCACCATATGCTTGGCTACAGACAAATAAGGACGCGTCCCATGACCTTCACGACATCGACCTCCAAGCCCGCCTTTTCCCCCGCAGAAGGAGGCAGTGCCGCACTTGGCGATCTGCCGGTATGGAAGCTCTCCGACCTCTACCCTTCCGCAGACTCCGCCGAATACAAGGGCGACCTGCAAAAGGCGGACAGCCAGGCAAAGGCTTTCGAGGCGAAGTGGAAGGGAAAGCTGGAAGCGGCAGCGAAGCTTTCGGGCGATGCAGGCATCGGCGCGGCGGTGAAGGAATATGAGGCGCTGGACGATATTCTCGGTCGCATCGGCTCCTTTGCCGGGCTTACCTATTTTTCCGATACGTCCAATCCCGCCAATGGCAAGCTCTATGGCGATGCGCAGGCGAAGCTGACCGATATCGCGTCTCACCTTCTGTTCTTTCCGCTGGAACTGAACCGCATCGAGGATGCGCTGATCGAAGCCAGCATTAAGAACGATCCGCTGGCCGCCCATTACGAGCCCTGGCTGATCGATCTGCGCAAGGACAAGCCGCACCAGCTGGATGACCAGCTGGAGCAGCTGTTTCTGGAAAAATCCATGACCAGCGCTGCGGCCTTCAATCGCCTTTTCGATGAAACGATGACCGATCTTCGCTTCGAGATCGATGGCGAGAGCCTGCCGCTCGAGCCGACGCTGAACATGCTTCAGGAGCCAGACCCGGAGACCCGCAAAAAGGCGGCGGAAGCGCTGAGCGCCACCTTCAAGGATAATCTGCGGGTGTTCACGCTGATCACCAACACGCTGGCGAAGGACAAGGAAATTGCCGACCGCTGGCGCAAGTTCGAGGACATTGCCGACAGCCGCCATCTGGCAAACCGGGTGGAACGCGAGGTTGCCGATGCGCTGGCGGCAGCCGTGCGCGACGCCTATCCGCGCCTTTCCCACCGCTATTACAAGATGAAGGCGAAGTGGCTGGGCATGGAACAGATGAATTACTGGGACCGCAACGCCCCCCTGCCCGATACGTCCAACGCCATTATTCCGTGGGATGAGGCTAAGGACACGGTGCTATCGGCCTATGGCGCCTTTGCGCCGGAAATGGCCGATATTGCCCGCCGCTTCTTCGATGAAGAGTGGATCGATGCTCCTGCCCGCCCCGGCAAGGCACCGGGCGCCTTCGCGCATCCAACCGTGCCGTCGGCGCATCCCTATGTTCTCGTCAATTACCTCGGCAAGCCACGCGATGTGATGACGCTTGCGCATGAACTCGGCCACGGCGTTCATCAGGTTCTGGCCGGTGAGCAGGGCGCGTTGATGTGCGCAACACCGCTGACGCTTGCCGAAACGGCCTCGGTCTTCGGCGAAATGCTGACCTTCCGCAAGCTGCTGGAATCCACAGAAGACAAACGCGAGCGCAAGGCAATGCTCGCGCGCAAGGTGGAGGACATGATCAATACGGTCGTGCGCCAGATCGCCTTCTACGAATTCGAGCGCAAGGTGCACACCGCCCGCAAGGAAGGTGAACTGACCGCCGAGCAGATCGGCGAGCTATGGCTTTCCGTGCAATCCGAGAGCCTTGGCCCGGCGATCAGGATTTCGGAAGGTTACGAGACCTGGTGGACCTATGTGCCCCACTTCATCCACTCGCCCTTCTATGTCTATGCCTACGCCTTCGGCGACTGCCTGGTGAACTCGCTTTACGCGGTCTACCAGAATGCCGAGACCGGTTTTCAGGATAAGTACTTCGAACTCTTGAAGGCTGGCGGCACCAAGCACCACTCGGAACTGCTCAAGCCCTTCGGACTGGATGCCACCGATCCCTCCTTCTGGAACAAGGGTCTTTCGATGATCGAGGGACTGATCGATGAGCTGGAAGCGCTGGATCAATCCGGCAAATAAGCGCGGGAATTATCAAAAATCCGGCGACGCTCCTATTTCGGACAAGCTTCGCCGGTTTCTATGCTCACCTTACGTGAATCGGAAGACGGACCGAGTGAGAGCATGAAGCGCAAACCCGCTGATCTGACCCTGAGGGAAACATTGCGTTGGGAGCCGGAAAGCGGCTTTCAACGGCTGGAACAGCACCTGCGCCGCCTGCTGCGGTCTGCCGATGCGCTGGGCTTCCGTGCGCCGCAGGACCCCGCCAAGCTGCTCAACACCGCCGTCAGCGGCACCGAGCCGATGACGGTGCGCGTAGTGATGAACTACAGGGGCGAGCTGGATGTTTCGGCTGAGCCCTACACGCCGCTTTCGCCGAATGCCGTCTGGCGCGTGAAAATAGCGGAAAAGACCCGCCTCGATTCCAGCGACACCTTCTACCGCCACAAATCCTCCCGCCGCGAGCCCTATGAGGCGGCGCGCGCGGAGTTTTCGGAAAAGCAGGCGGACGAGGTGCTGCTGCTGAACGAGCGCGGCGAAATCTGCGAGGGCTCCAGCACCAGCATCTTCGTGGAAGGCCCCGAAGGCCAATTGCTCACCCCGCCGCTGGACAGTGGCATTCTGCCCGGCGTGCTGCGCGCCGACCTCATCCGCGAACGCAAGGCGCGCGGACAGGCGCTGAAGCCGGAAGACCTGAAGGGGAAGAAGATTTTCGTGGGGAATTCGCTGCGGGGGCTGGTTGCGGCGGAGTTGGTTTAGAGCGGGTTTCCCTCCTCCCTCATTCCTGTGCTTCTGACCTTAGAGCCAAGCAGAAGAATGGCAGGCAGATGTGTACGACCCCATCACCAAACCCACTGCCGTCATCCTCGGCCTTGAGCCGAGGGTCCACACCCATCAACGAAATCAAACGGTTATGGATCCTCGGGTCAAGCCCACTGCTGTCCGGCTGAGATTTGTGGACTTGGGATAGGGCATTGATTGCATTTCGTTTTTCGTACTCTGTACGAACTCGGACTTGCCAGTGCAGCGATGGCTTTGAATGTAGCAACGGCACTTCCCACTTCCGTCATCCCGGACTTGATCCGGGATCCAGCCAGACCAAGTCCTTGGTCTGAAAGACTCTTTCGACGCGCAGACGCGCGTCTGCTGGACCCCGGCTCAAGGCCGGGGTGACGGGGTGGGGAAGCTGTTCTCGCCCCAAACTACCCACCCAGTTTAAACCGGACAGAAGTGGGTCAAGCCCGAAGATGACACCGAGAGGGTGGAACCGTCACGCTACGCAACTCTGCAAACATCGCAGCAACGCCCATCAAATTAAAACATGCAGCAGTGAGCTTGACCTGAGGGTCTAGTGACGCGCGGCGAGTGGCGAAACCTCACTCCACCAACCACTCAACCCGAGCGCGCCCGTTCTGCTTGGCCAGATAAAGCGCCCTATCCGCCCTGTGATAAAGATCGTTGCTCGCCTCGCCCGGTCTATAGAGCGAAATGCCAGCGGAGCAGCTATAGGTGAACTCCGGATCCGCAGCGAAGGGGTGGGACTCGGAGACCTTCTTCAACACCCGTCCAACGATGCCGACGCATTCATCGAGCGAGGTGCGCGGCATGATCAGCATGAATTCCTCACCGCCGACCCTGCCGAAACAATCCGAGCGGCGGATGGTGGCGTGGGCGATTTTGACGAAATCGCGCAGCACCGCATCACCGGCCTGATGGCCGAAGCGGTCATTGATGGCCTTGAACAGATCGATATCGATGATGCAGACGCCGAAGGGGCACTCGATGCCATTATTGACATGCTCGATCTGCGCGGCGAGCTTGGCAAAGACGAAGCGACGGTTGGCCGTTCCCGTCAACTCATCCGTCTGGGCGGCGCGCATGGCGATATCGCGATCCTGCCGCAGGCTTCTCTGGTTCTGGCGAAGGGCCGTGATGTCGCTGCCGACACAGAGCATCCAGCCATCCGTCTGAACCGTTTCCGTCATCCAGATCCAGCGCCCGTCATGCATATCCAGTTCCAGCCCACGAAAAGGCAGCTTGCCGCGTCGTGACTGGGCCGACAACACCCAAGCCTCGAAATCCGAAGTCGTGATAATCAGGCCTTCCCGGTTCTGGTAATTCGTGCGGATGATATCGAGCCAGGTGGGAAACGCATCTTCGGCAAGGTGAAAGGCCTCGCGAAACGCCCGGTTTGCGTGCCGCAACCGGTCTTCCGTATCATAGAGGGCAATCAGGACCGGAGTGGCATCCTGAAGCGCGACGACGCGCTCGATAAGACTATCCAAATGGTAAGTCTCCTGATGATGACGAAACACGATTGCCCACCCATCCCGGAAGCGTCCATCATGGCCGCTCTATACTGCAACCTATTATATCGCCCCATGTCAAAATTGCGATTAGAAGAAAAGATGCGTCATTCTCAGTAGTTCCGGTTGAGAGATGACGATGTTTCATATCTGCGTCATCTGCTTGCCCTTTATTGTGGCGGCTTAATAATCTAGCTTAGGCATTGCGTTCACAAAGGAAATTGGAAATGACGGAAGCAGCATACCCGATCTACGGGGAGATCACCGGCCCTATCATCATGATCGGTTTTGGCTCCATTGGCCGCGGCACGCTTCCCCTCCTCGAACGGCATTTCAAATTCGACCTATCGAAACTGGTGGTCATCGATCCGCGCGAAGATATCGCCGAGTATCTCGACGGGCGAAACATCCGCCATGTCCGCACGCATCTGACCAAGGACAACTACAAGGACGTTTTAAAACCGCTGATCAAGGGCGTGGAAGGCCGGGGCTTCTGCGTCAACCTGTCGGTGGATGCCTCCTCCGTAGACCTGATGAAGCTATGCCGCAAATACGGCATGCTCTACATCGACACCGTGGTCGAGCCATGGCCCGGCTTTTATTTCGATGACAAGGCGGACAATTCCGCCCGCACCAATTACATGCTGCGCGAAACCATGCTGAAGCAGAAGCAGAAGCGTCCAGGTGGTACGACGGCGGTTTCCACCTGCGGCGCAAATCCCGGCATGGTCTCCTGGTTCGTCAAGCAGGCGCTCGTCAATCTGGCAAAAGATACCGGTCTTGAGATCGAAGAACCGGCGCACAACGACCGCAAGGGCTGGGCAAAGCTGATGCAGACGCTCGGCGTCAAAGGCATACATGTGGCCGAGCGCGATACGCAACGCGCCAGAGACCCCAAGCCTTTCGACACATTCTGGAACACATGGTCGGTGGAAGGCTTCATCGCGGAAGGTCTGCAACCCGCCGAACTCGGCTGGGGCAGCCACGAAAAATGGATGCCGAAAAACGCAAAAAAGCACAAGAAGGGCAGCAAGGCCGCCATCTATATCGAGCAGCCGGGTGCCGATACCAAGGTGCGCACTTGGTGCCCCACGCACGGCGCACAATATGGCCTGCTCGTAACCCACAACGAGGCGATCTCGATTGCCGATTACTTCACGGTGCGCGATGAGAACGGCAAGGTCGCCTTCCGACCCACCTGCCACTATGCCTACCACCCGTGCAACGATGCGGTGCTGTCGCTCTACGAAATGTTCGGCAATGGCGGCAAGGCGCAGGCCACCCAGCATGTGCTGACGGAAGCCGAACTGGTAGACGGTGCCGATGAGCTTGGCGTGCTGCTTTATGGGCACGCGAAAAATGCTTACTGGTACGGTTCGCGCCTGACGCTGGAACAGGCCCGCAAGCTGGCCCCCGACCAGAATGCGACCGGGCTTCAGGTCAGCTCCGCCGTTCTGGCCGGCATGGTCTGGGCTCTGGAAAATCCCGAAGTTGGTATCGTCGAGGCCGACGAGATGGATTACCACCGCTGCCTGGAAATACAGCGCCAATATCTCGGCCCCGTTGAAGGGCACTACACGGACTGGACGCCGCTGGAAGGCCGCCCCGGCTTCTTCGCCGAGGATATCGACCGTGATGACCCATGGCAGTTCCGCAACATTCTGGTGCACTGAGCGATGACGTTGGGAATGATGCAGATTTGCCACGTCAGGGCTTTTGTAATGCGGGTTGGGAACTGGTGAGTATCGCGGCTCGTTCGCTTGCAATAAATCCAAACTCGCGCCATGGTCATTGACGACGAGAGAACAAGAATCGCAGGAGAAAATGTGATGTACTTCAAGACAAGTGTTGCCATGGTTCTGGCCGCAATTGCCGTTTCTTCCTGCGTTTCGGATTCACCTGCTCCGCGCTCCATGCCATCCATGACGCAGCGCCCTGCGGTTGACGGTCGCTGGATCGATCGCAACGGCATCGTATCGACCTTCCAGAACGGCTCCTTCTCCACCCGTTCCACGGACAGCAATACGCTTCTGGCATCCGGAACTTACGTGTCGATTTCGCCGACGCTCTACGAAATCAACATGACCTCACTGGTGCGCAACACCCAGTCGCGCGTGAACTGCGCGCTGATTTCGCCCGGCCAGCTGAACTGCACGACCGACACCAACAGCCAGTTCACGCTGACCCGCCAGGGCTGATCCGCAAGGCTGGTCCAGAAGGCCGATTGCTGACAGCGATACTCTCTATTCTCAACGCGCGCCTGCAGCGCGCGTTTTTTATTGCCTGAATATGCCGATGATTCCACTTGCAGCAGATGACGCAAGGTGAAAACATGCGTTCGAATGGCTGTCATAGTTTTGCAGTAGCTGTGGAATGAAGGACGAGCCTGAAGGCTATTCGACAGGTAAAACAGGAGAGAAAGATCGATGAACAGGATTTTGAGATTTGGCTTGATGACAGCTTCCGTCATCACGCTTTCGGCTGGCGCGGCTATGGCCGATTATCAACTCAACATTCTCCACATCAACGACCTGCATTCACGCATCGAAGCCATCAACAAATATGATTCCACCTGCTCTGCGGCTGAAGCCGACAAGAAGGAATGCTTCGGCGGCATCGCCCGGGTGAAGAGCGCCATCGACGCGCGCCGCAGCGAGCTTGGCGCCAACGCCAATATTCTGGTTCTCGACGCGGGCGACCAGTTTCAGGGCTCGCTGTTCTACACCCAGTATAAAAGCGGCCCGGTTGCCGAATTCATGAACGGCATCGGCTTCGACGCCATGGCTATCGGCAACCATGAATTCGACGATGGTCCGGCAGAGCTTCTGAAGCTCATCAATGCCGTGAAGTTCCCGATCATTTCCGGCAACACCAAGGTCGCCGACGGCTCGGAACTGAAGGACAAGTTCAAGGGCTATGTCATCAAGGAGATGGGCGGCCAGAAGGTTGCCGTTGTTTCGGTTCTGGCAACAGACACGAACGAAACCTCCTCCCCCGGCGACAAGGTGTCCTTCGAGGATGAAGTCGAGTATCTGAAGGGTGCCGTCAAGGAAATCCAGGATCAGGGCGTCAACAAGATCGTTCTGCTTTCGCATGTGGGCTATGTGAAGGATCAGGAAATCGCCAAGGCTGTCGATGGTATCGACGTGATCGTCGGTGGCCACAGCCACACGCTGCTTTCCAGCACCGATCCGAAGGCCGCTGGCCCTTACCCGACACTGGTAAAGAACCCGTCTGGCGTCGATGTTCCAATCGTCACGGCTTACGCCTATTCCAAATATCTCGGCGACCTGACGGTGACCTTCGATGACAATGGCGTGGTCAAGTCCTCCAGTGGCGCGCCAAAACTGCTCGACGCGTCGGTCACGCCGGATGAAGGCTTCACCAAGCGCGTGGCGGAACTTGCCGCACCGCTGGAAGAGCTGAAGGCCAAGGAAATCGGCACCAGCGAAGCGACCATCGACGGCTCGCGCGAAGTTTGCCGCGTCAAGGAGTGCACCATGGGCAACCTGGTGTCTGACGCGCTGCTGGACCGCGTGAAGGATCAGGGCATCACCATCGCCATCCAGAACGGCGGCGGTCTTCGTGCTTCCATCGATGCCGGTCCGGTGACCATGGGTGAAGTTCTGACGGTTCTGCCGTTCCAGAACTCCGTTGCCACCTTCCAGATCAAGGGTGCCGACCTCGTCGCCGCTCTCGAAAACGGCGCAAGCCAGATCGAGGAAGGCGCTGGCCGCTTCGTCCAGACCGCTGGCCTGAAATACAGCTTCGACCGTTCGAAGCCAGCAGGCAGCCGCATCGTCTCCGTAGAAGTCAAGGAAGGCGATAACTTCGTCAAGCTCGACCCTGAAAAGACCTATGGCGTGGTAACAAACAACTACACCCGCACCGGTGGCGATGGCTTCAAGACTTTCGCCACCAAAGCAATCAACCCTTACGACTTCGGACCGAGCCTGGAAGACGCGGTTGCCGCCTATATCGGCGCGCACAGCCCTTACAAGCCCTACACCGATGGCCGCGTAACCGACGTAACGCCTGCCGATTACGTGGCACCAGCCAAACAGCCAGCAGCGCCTGCCGCTCCAGCGGCTCCGGCAACCACAGCGCAGGCCTCTGCGACTACGACACCAGCACCCGCCACCCCTGCCCCGACAGCACAGGCACCCGCAGCGCAGTCACCAGCCACCTCCACGCCATCCGCACCGGCAGCCGCTGCTGCCGCCGCGAAATACGTGGTGACCAAGGGCGACTCGCTGTGGAAAATTGCCGAAGAGAAGTACGGCAACGGCGCAGGGTGGAAAAAGATCGCCGAAGCCAACGCACTAAAGCGCCCGAACCACATCGAAGTGGGCGAAGAGCTGACCGTTCCCGCCAATTGATTGGGCCGGAATGACGTAAATAAAGCCGGTTCGCCCTCGCGGACCGGCTTTAATTATGTCTCAAGTTAGGGATTGCCTGCTCTGCTCCGTCGTCCCGTCTCTGACATTGCGACGAGGATGAAGGCATCTAAAATTTACCAAGGATGTAGGCAGACGAGTTCGAGATCGTTGAAGATATCGACGTCTTTTAAAGGACCGTTTTCTCTACTGCACCTTTACCGCAGCACCATCCAACTCCACAGCCTTCGCCGCTTCGAGTTGTTTCGCCTTGCTGGCATATTTCTGCGCGATCACGGCGCATGCCATCAACTGTATTTGGTGAAACAGCATGATCGGCAGAACGATGGCGCCGATGCTCTGTCCGACGAAGATGGCACCGGCCATGGGCACGCCGCTCGCAAGGCTCTTTTTCGAGCCGCAGAAGGTGATGGTGATTTCATCGGCCTTGTTGAAGCCCAGCAGGCGGCTGCCGAACATGGTGAAGCACAGGACCAATGTCAGCAGCAGGATGTTGATGCCGATGACCACTCCGATATCGCGCACAGTGAACTGCTGCCAGATGCCTTCTATGACCGCTTCCGAAAAAGCGAGATAGACGACCATCAGGATCGAGCCGCGGTCGACCGGAGCCAGCAGTTTTTTGCGGGCGCGTATCCACTCTCCGATCCACGGCTGCAAGGCCTGACCGACGATGAAGGGCAGCAGCAATTGCAGGAAAATCTGGCCGAAGGCATCCAGCGAGAACCCGCCGCCATGGCCGCCGACTGTAAAGAGCAGGCCGACGAGCAGCGGCGTTAGGAACATGCCAAAAATGTTCGAGGCAGATGCCGAGCAGATCGCGGCTGGTACATTACCGCCCGCCATCGAGGTAAAGGCGATTGATGACTGTACCGTGGACGGCAGAACGCAGAGAAACAGCATGCCCATATAGAGCGGCTGCGGCAGAATGCTCTCGGGAATATAGCCAAGACCGACGCCGATCAGCGGGAAGAGGCCGAAGGTGACAAGAAGAATGATGAGATGCAGGCGCCAGTGCAGGAAGCCCGCAATCACCACGTCTCGCGCCAGCCTCGCCCCATGCAGGAAGAACAGAAGTGCTATGGCGCATTTCGTTGCGATGGAGAAATAATGCGCGGGCTCACCACTGATCGGTAGCAGCGAAGCGAGGATGACGGTTGCGACCAGCATCATGGTGAAACGGTCTGGCAGGAAGCGGCTCATAACAGCGTCTTTCGAGGTTCCGGTTTTCCGATTGAAGTTTGGCGCAGTATCGCTCATCATGAAACGGGATGCAAAGACTAACAGTTATCACGTTTTGGGATAAGCATGCTGAACCTGCAGCACCTTGCCAGTTTCGTAACGCTGGAACAGACGATGAGTTTCACGCTGGCTGCCGAACGGCTGGGCATTGGCCAGTCGACCGTCAGCCAGCATATCCAGCGTCTGGAAGCCTCGCTCGGCCAGCGGCTGATTGCGCGTGACACGCACCGTGTGCGGCTGACGCCGGAGGGAGAGGCGCTGCTGGGTTATGCCCGCCGCATGCTCGACATCAATAACAAGGTCGCCACGCTGTTCGGCGAGAGCAAGCTGCGCGGCCGCCTGCGGCTCGGCGTATCAGAAGATTTCGTCGCGAGCCGCCTTACCGTCATTCTCGAGGAGTTCACGCGGGCCTATCCGCTGGTCGATCTGGAGTTGACGGTGTCGCTGAGCGGTGTGCTCTATCAGATGCAGGATAATGGCGAGTTGGACGTGGTGCTGGCCAAGCGAAGGCTGGGCGATCAGCTCGGCCATTTTCTTTATCGCGAACCGTTGATCTGGCTGGCCAAAGACCCGGACGCGGTGCTGGCCCGCAAGGAAGCCCTGCCGCTCATCGCCTTCCCGCCACCCAGCATCACCCGCAAGGCTGCGCAGGAGGCGCTGGACCGAGCGGGTGTTGCCTGGCGCATCACCTGCACCTGCGGCAGCCTCAGCGGCCTCACCGCCGCCGCCCGCGCAGGCATGGGCGTCCTCGTCCAGCCCCGCAGCATGGCACCATCCGGTTTGCGCGAGCTACCGAATGGCGCGCTGCCGTCCCTGGAGGACGTGGAATTCGTGCTTCAGCCGAGAAAGGGTGCGGATGCGGAACTGGTGCGGGCGCTCTCGGCGCTGGTAACGGCGAAGGGGATGGTGCCGGGGAGTTATATGTGAGGCTGTCAGCGTCTGGTCGAGGCTTTTGCTTTGGTCTGTAGCAACGCCTCTTCGCCGAAGCCCCCCAGCAATATTGGGTCGTGTCCTTTGAAGCGCACGACGAGGTCGAGCTCACCGCCAAGCGCCTGCACATATTCACGCAATGTGGACAGCAACAGATCCGAACGTTTCTCAAGCTGTGCGACCGACACCTGCTTTTTGCCCATGCGCTGTGCGATCGTCTCTTGGGTAAGGGCTCTGGCCTTGCGCAACTTTTGGAGCGTATCGAATTCGTCCAGCAATTCTTTCGTTCGCAGATCGGAAGCTGCAATCTCGTCCTTCGACATTGTTGCTTCAAAAACGTCATCGGCGGAAATCGGCATCAAGATTTCTCCTTGTTTATCAGTCTTTGTAAGTGCGCATCGAAACGGGCATCAGCTGTGCCGATAAGCTTTTTATAAAACCGCTTCTCTGACGTGCCGGATTTGTCTCCCGCAACAAGCAAGATCGCGTTTCTCTTCGGGTCAAACGCGAAGGCAACCCTCCAAACGCCATCTGCCGCATCGAAACGCAATTCCTTCATGTTCGCGTGTTTCGAACCATTCAACGTATCGACGCGGGGCCGCCCATATGACGGCCCGTGCACTTTCAAAATGTTTGCCTGCGCACGAAGTTCAATCTTTACCTCGGAGGGTAAAGTGCTGAACTCCTTGGCGAAGGTCTCATCAAATTCAATTCGCCATTCCATGTATATATAGCTTTAAGTTTATATAGCTTCAAGTTTATATTTTATAGTCGGATCAAGGTCGTACTCACGCCCCACCACAAATCCGCAAAAACTCGTCCACATCGCTTTCCAGCGTCGCGAAGCTCGTCACCAGACGGATGAGCGTTTCGTTTTCACCGATGGTTTCCGACATGTCGTGCGGGACGGGCCAGTCGTAGAAGGCGGCGCCCGCTTCTTTTGCGGCTTTGGCCTTGTCCTTGTTGAGAACGACGAAAAGCTCGTTGGATTGCGTGGGCCAGGCGAGGCGGGCGCTGTTGGAGGCGGAGAGGCCTTCGCGCAGGCGGGTGGCCATGGCGTTGGCGTGGGCGGCGAGTTCCAGCCAGAGATCGTCATGGAAATAGGCGTCGAACTGCGCTGCCATGAAGCGCGTCTTGGAGAAAAGCTGGGCTGAACGCTTGCGGATGAAGGGCAGGTCTTCTGCCGTTTTCGGGTCCATGTAAACGATGGCTTCGGCGCACCAGCAACCGTTTTTCGTGGCGCCAAAGGAAAGGATGTCCACTCCGCGTTTCCACGTCATTTCCGCCGGTGTCGTGTCGAGCGCCATCAGCGCGTTGCCGAAGCGGGCGCCGTCCATGTGAAGCGGTACGCCCGCATTTTTCGCAATCGTGGAGATCGCTTCGATTTCATCGAGGCTGTAAACCGTGCCCTGTTCGGTGGCCTGTGTCAGCGTCACCAGCATCGGCTGGCCCTGATGGATGGAACCGGGCGGAAAGCGGTCGATGGCGGCTTGCAGGTTCTTCGGCAGCATTTTGCCGTTGGGGCCAGCCACCGGCATCAGGCGCGAGGCGTTGGAGAAATAGACCGGCGCGCCGCATTCGTCTTCGATGACGTGGGCTTCCGTGTGGCAGAATGCGATGCCGCCAGGGCGGGCGACGCTGGCCAGCGCCAGCGAGTTGGCCGCCGTGCCGGTGCCGACGAAGAAGACGGCAACTTCGCGCTCGAAGATTTCGTTGAAGCGCTTCTCGATGGCCTTGTCCAGCTCGCTCGTTCCATAGGCCGCGGCGAAACGGGTCGACTCCTTCATCAGTCGTTCGTTGATGGCGGGGTGGGCGCCAGCCCAGTTGTCAGAAGCAAAAAACATCGTTCACGCTTTCAAGTGATTGGAAGGACAGACGTTGGAGCCAACGGCCAAACGAATGTCGTTTTATGGGCTTATCGGCATGAAGGCAAATCCGGTAACGAAAGCGATTATTTCGTTGCGGCACGACAAGAAAATTACCGAGGCGGCGGTTTTGGAGAAATTTCACGTCATGAAGCGCGTTTATATTTTATTGCATGCCCTTGCGGAAGGACACGCTTTCTGTCATTCTGCGGACAGAATTAAGACAGCAATGCTGTCCTAAATTGGAAAAAGCGGAGAATGATCCGGTCTCTGGAAAGAGGGTTTGGGTCGGGCTCCGCCTCTCTGCGTGAAGTCATGCAACATGTTTGCAGGAGGGACGAAAAATGACCATCAGGCTGGAAGGCGAAAGCGCCGAAGCACATCTCACCAACGACTGTCCGGGCGAAGCCCGTGCGGAGACCGCTTCCGCGCGCGCGTCGATTGGTGGTCTTCCTGCCAAACAGGGTCTTTACGATCCACGCAACGAGCATGATGCCTGCGGCGTCGGCTTCGTGGCGCATATGAAGGGTCAGAGGTCTCATCAGATCGTCAAAGATGGCCTGTTTATTCTCGAAAACCTCACGCATCGCGGCGCTGTCGGCGCCGACCCGCTGATGGGCGATGGTGCTGGCATTCTCGTGCAGATCCCCGACCGCTTCTTCCGCGAGGAAATGGCCAAGCAGGGCGTGACGCTGCCGAAGGCTGGCGAATATGCCGTCGGTCACATCTTCTTCCCGCGCGATGCAGGTCGCATCGAGCATTACAAGAAGGTCATTGCCGACGTTATTGCCGAAGAAGGCCAGCAGTTCCTTGGCTTCCGCGATGTGCCTGTCGACAATTCCTCCCTTTCCAAGGCCGAAGATATCGCCGCGACTGAGCCTCACCATGTGCAGGTTTTCATCGGCGCAGGCCGCGATGCCGCGACCAATGCCGAGTTCGAACGTCAGCTGTTTTTGATCCGCAAGGTTCTGTCCAACCGCATCTATGATGCTGGCGGCGGCAAGGAAGCGCAAGATTTCTATCCGGTGTCGCTGTCCTCCTCGACCATCGTCTATAAGGGCATGTTCCTCGCCTATCAGGTCGGTGCTTACTATAAGGACTTGGCAGACCCGCGTTTCGAAAGCGCGGTCGCGCTCGTTCACCAGCGTTTCTCCACCAACACCTTCCCATCCTGGAAGCTTGCGCACCCATACCGCATGGTGGCGCATAACGGTGAAATCAACACGCTGCGCGGCAACGTCAACTGGATGGCGGCGCGTCAGGCATCCGTTGCTTCTCCGCTGTTTGGCGATGATATTTCCAAGCTCTGGCCCATCTCTTACGAAGGCCAGTCGGACACGGCCTGCTTCGACAACGCGCTGGAATTCCTCGTGCGCGGCGGCTACTCCATGGCGCATGCCGTGATGATGCTGATCCCCGAAGCTTGGGCTGGCAACCAGTCCATGTCTCAGGAGCGCAAGGCGTTCTACGAGTATCACGCTGCCTTGATGGAGCCATGGGATGGCCCGGCTGCCGTTGCCTTTACCGATGGCAAGCAGATCGGCGCGACGCTGGACCGTAACGGCCTGCGTCCGGCCCGCTATCTCGTGACCGATGACGACCGCATCATCATGGCATCCGAGGCCGGTACGCTGCCGGTGCCGGAAGAGCGCATCATCAAGAAGTGGCGTTTGCAGCCCGGCAAGATGCTGCTCATCGACATGGAGAAGGGCTCGATCATCTCCGACGAGGACGTCAAGCACGAGCTTGCCGCCAAGCACCCCTACCGCACATGGTTGGATCGCACCCAGCTGATCCTCGAAGATCTGAAGCCCGTTGAGCCGCGCGCCCTGCGTCGTGACGTGTCGCTTCTCGACCGTCAGCAGGCCTTTGGCTACACCAGCGAAGACACCAAGCT